>Ga0209941_1001273_pt1 | contig 18556 bp, 16 predicted proteins | sample ThiBiot_300_plan_FD_183945 | JGI IMG/M metagenome (GOLD analysis project Ga0209941, IMG submission 183945) | Wastewater bioreactor microbial communities from Cape Town, South Africa - Thiocy_solids_1 (SPAdes) | ecosystem: Engineered > Bioremediation > Thiocyanate > Unclassified | place: South... | reverse complement strand
ATCGGCGTGATCAAGCTGCCGGGCTTCTACCAGGATTTCGAGGCGCGGCGCCGCAACGAGGCCAACTACGCTTCGGCCACCCGCGACGTGGCGAAGATGCTGGTCGACTTCCGTGCGCAGAAGGTCGATGGCGTGGTGCTTGACTTACGCGGCAACGGCGGCGGTTCGCTGACCGAGGCGGTGGAGCTGACCGGCCTTTTCATCGACAAGGGTCCGGTGGTGCAGGTGCGCGAGTCCGGCGGCCGGGTCAACGTGCAGTACGACCAGGACGCAGGCGTGGCCTGGGATGGCCCGCTGGCGGTGCTGATCAACCGCGGTTCGGCTTCGGCTTCGGAAATCGTGGCCGGTGCGATCAAGGACTACGGCCGTGGTCTGGTGATCGGCGAGACCACCTTCGGCAAGGGCACCGTGCAGACGATGGTCGACCTGGACCGCTGGCCGGCCAACGAGAAGTCGCGCTTCGGCGAGCTCAAGCTGACCGTGGCGCAGTTCTTCCGTCCGGACGGCAGCAGCACCCAGAACAAGGGCGTGGCGCCGGACGTGGCGTTCCCGGCCAGCGTGGATGCCGCCGAATTCGGCGAAAGCACCTATCCCAATGCGCTGCCGTGGACCCGCATCGCCGCTGCGCCGCACGCCCGTTACGGCAATTTCGCGCCGCTGCTGGGCCAGCTGCAGGCGCGCCACCAGGCGCGTTCGGCCAAGGACGTGGAGTTCCAGTGGTGGGCCGAGGACGTGCGCCGCTTCCGCGAGGAGCAGGCGAAGAAGTCGATCTCGCTCAACGAGGCCGAGCGCCGCGCCGAGCGTGACCGTTTCGATGCGCAGCGCAAGCAGCGTGCCGAAGCGCGCAAGCGCCTGGGCATCGAGCTGGACCCGCTGCTGGATGCGCGCGCGGACGACGGCCTGGCGGCCGACGAGCGCAACGTCGCCGAATCGGTGGCGCGCGAAGAGGCGGCGAAGAAGGCGACCGATCCGCTGCTGCGCGAGTCCGCGGCGATCCTGGCCGATGCGGTGGCGCTGCTAGGCAAGGACGCGGCGCTGGCGGCGCAGGTGCTGCCGGTCACCCGCAACGGTGCGGGGCACTGGGCCGACTGACCCGGCGCGCACGCGTTTCTCCTGTGGTTCCTGGCGGGCACCTTCGGGTGCCCGCCGCTGTCTGAAGGTCCAGCCGATGCCTGCTTCCCCCGTTCCCGCGGCGCCCGCCGCCCGCGTCGCGCTGGCGCTGGCGGCGGTGTATGTCATTTGGGGTTCCACCTACCTTGCCATCCGCTTCGCACTGGAGGGCGGCTTCCCGCCGTTCCTGCTGGGCGGCGTCCGCTTCCTGATCGCAGGCGGGCTGATGTTCGCTTTCCTGCGCTGGCGCGGCGTGCCCGCGCCCACCCGCGCGCAGTGGCGCAACCTGGCGGTGATGGGCGTGCTGCTGCTGCTGATGGGCAACGGGCTGGTGAACTTCGGCGAGCAGAGCGTCTCGTCGGGGATGACCGCGGTGATCGTGTCCTCGTCGGCGCTGTGGATGGGCGTGTTCTCGGCGCTGCGCGGGCACCGGCCCAACGCGATGGAATGGACGGGGCTGTGCATCGGCTTCCTTGGCGTACTGTGGCTGAGCGCCGGCGGCAGCCTGTCCGCCACCCCGGCGGGGCTGGTCGCGCTGCTGCTGGCTTCGGTCGCGTGGTCGTACGGCTCGATCTGGAGCAAGGGCCGCGACCTGCCGTCGCCGTTCATGACCTCGGCGGGGCAGATGCTGTGCGGCGGCGTGGCGATGTGCCTGCTCGGCGGGGTGCTGGGCGAGCGCTTCCACGGCCTGCCCAGCGCGCACGCGATCGGTGCGTTCTGGTACCTGGTGGTGATGGGCTCGCTGGTCGGCTTCTCTGCCTACATCTGGCTGCTGCACCACGTGCGGCCGGCGCTGGCCACCAGCTATGCCTACGTCAATCCGGCGATCGCGGTGGTGCTGGGCGCGCTGCTGGCGCACGAGCGCTTCGGCATGCGCGAGTCGGTGGCGATGGGGGTGATCCTGCTGGGCGTGGTCACCATCACCTTCGCGCGCACGGCCAAGCCGCGGCCGGCGGCCGGGGAGGCGGCGTGAGCGCGGCCGGCCGGGCCGAGGCCGCGCGCGGCACCTGGGTGGCGGTGGGCACCTTCGTCCTGTGGGGCGTGGCGCCGCTGTACTGGCACCTGCTGAAGGCGGTGCCGTCGCTGCAGATCGTGCTGCATCGGGTGGTGTGGAGCGCGCTGATGGTGGGGGCGTTCCTGTTCTGGCGCGACGGCCGCCACTGGTTCCGTGCCGTACTGGCGGGGCATCCGCGGCTGTGGTGGATGCTGCTGCTCAGCGGCGTGCTGATTTCCTGCAACTGGGGCCTGTACATCTGGGCGGTGAACGCCGGCCACGTGGTCGAGACCGCGCTGGGCTACTTCATCAACCCGCTGCTCAACGTGGTGATCGGCGTGCTGTTCCTGCGCGAACGGCTGCGCCCGCTGCAGTGGGCGTCGGTGGCGATCGCCTTCGCCGGGGTGCTGTGGCTCACCGTCCAGTACGGCAGCTTCCCGTGGATCGCGCTGACCCTGGCGCTGTCGTTCGGCATCTACGGCGTGCTGCGCAAGCTGGCGCATGTGGATTCGGTGGCCGGGCTGGGAGTGGAGAGCGCCTACCTGTTCCTGCCGGTGCTGGGCTGGCTGCTGTGGAGCGAATTCCACGGCACCGGCGGCTTCCTCGCGCTTGGCGACGGGCCCGGCTACGGCATGACTGCCAACCTGCTGCTGGTGCTGTCGGGGCTGGTCACCGCCCTGCCGCTGGTCGGCTTCGCCTACGCGGTGCGCAGGATCTCGCTGACCAGCGTCGGCATCCTGCAATACATCGCGCCGACCCTGCAGTTCCTGATCGGCGTGTTCGTGTTCGCCGAACCGTTCGACCGGTCCCGCCTGGTCGGCTTCGCCTGCATCTGGCTGGCGCTGGCGGTGTTCGTGGTCGACGGCCTGCGCAACAGCCGGCGCATGCGCGAGGCGGCGCTGGCCGAACTGGCCTGAAGCGCCGCGGTCAGGCCGACCGCAGCGCTTCCGTGACCGGCAGCCGCGCGGCGCGCAGCGCCGGGAACAGGCCGCCGACCAGACCGATCCCCAGCGCCCACTTCAGCCCGGTCCACGCCAGTTCCGGACTGACCTTGAACTGGAACACCACCTGGCTGAAGTTCTGCCCCAGCGTGCTGACCGTGTAGCCGTTGAACACGATCCACGCGATGGCCGCGCCCAGCAACCCGCCCAGCAGCGCCAGCAGCATGGTTTCCAGCATCACCGCCGTCACCACCGGCACGCTGCGGAAGCCCAGCGCGCGCAGGGTGGCGATCTCGCGGGCGCGCCCGGCCACCGCCGCGTACATGCTGTTGAGCGCGCCGAATACCGCGCCGATCGCCATGATCGCGCCGATCACCGAGCCGAGGATGCGGATCAGCTTGGTCAGTCCTTCCGACTGCTTGCCGTAGTAGTTGCGCGTGGTGTCCACGTCCAGCTTCAGCCGCGGGTCGCCGGCCAGCGCGGCCTTGAGCTGCTTGAAGCCGGACTTGCCGTCCAGCTTCACCGTCATCGACTGGAACGCGCTGCGCTGGTAGGCCGGGCCGAGCACGTCGGCGTCGGTCCACAGTTCGGATTCGTGCGAATCCTTCGACTCGAACACGCCCACTACCGTCCACATCTGGTTGGCCAGCTTCAGCTGGCGGCCCACTTGCAGGCCGCGGAACTGCCGCTGCGCGCCCTTGCCGATGACGATTTCACGCAGGCCGGGATTGAACCTGCGGCCCTCGACGATCTTCAGCTGCGGGCGGATCGCCCAGCCGGCCGGGCCGACGCCGCGGAACTGCACGTTGGCGTCGGTGCCGTCGGCCATGGTCGGCAGGTTGACCACCTGCGACAGCTCGGGCGAGGCCAGCGGCTTGCCATCGGCGCCGCGGGCGATGCCGGGCAGGGCGGACACCAGCGGCGCCTGGTCGCGGGTGATGACCGAGTTGGTCTCGGCCTGCGAGCCGGCGCGCAGCAGGATCGCGGTGGTGTCGTCGCCGGTGCGATCGAGCGTGGCCTTGAAGCCCTCGCCCATCGCCAGCATCGCCACCAGCACGCCGACCACGCCGGCAATGCCGATGACAATCACGCTGGAGGCGCCCCAGCGCTGCGGCAGCCCGGCCAGGCCTATCTTCGTGGCCTCGCGCGCCAGCCGGCCGCTGCGGGTGGTGTACAGCCACAGCGCGATGGCGGCGGCGATCGCCAGTACCGCAAACCACGGCAGCGCGATCCAGATGCCCAGCCCGATGGCCAGCAGCAGCACGATGGCGAGGCTGGAGAAGAATCCCTTGAGTCGTTTCATGTCGTGATCCCGTTATCGACCGGCCAGCGCATCGACGATGTTCAAGCGCATGCCGCGCAGCGCCGGCAGCAATCCCACCAGCAGGCCGATGCCGAGCATCAGCGCCAGCCCCGTGCCCCAGGTCTGCGCCAGCAGGCCCGGCAGCTGCACCATTCCGCCGCTGGCGGCGCCCACCGCCGGCACGATGGCGGCGGCCAGGCCCATGCCCAGCAGCCCGCCCAGCACCACCAGCAGCACGGATTCGCCCAGCACCAGCCACAGCACGCTGCGGTTGGAGAAGCCGATGGTCTTCAGCACCGCCAGCTCGGGGATGCGCTCGCGCACCGCCTGCGCCATGGTGTTGCCGGTCAGCAGCAGCAGGGTGAAGAACACCGCGCCCATGATCGCGGTGACGATCAGGCCGATGTCGGCGAACTGCTTGGCGAAGCTCTGGTTGAACGCGGCCTCGCTCTGGGTCTTGGTCTCGTGGTCGGAGTTCTCGCTGAGCCGGTCGATGGCCTTGGCCACGCGGTCGGCGGCATCGGCGCCGGCTGGCTCCACGATCCACCAGCCCACCCGGCCCTTCACGTAGTCATTGGCTTCGTCGAAGTACTTCCAGTGGAAGAACATCGCCTGTTCCTGGCCCTTCAGTTTGGGGTCTTCGATGCGGTAGATCCCGCGCAGGGTGAACGACCAGTCGTTGCTGCCGCGGGTCGGAAAGATGGTCGCCTGCAGCGGGATGGTGTCGCCCACCTTCCAGCCGAAGCGGTCGGCTAGCGCCTTGCCCACCACCGCGCCGCGGCGGTCGGCCAGCCACGCCTGCTTCTGCGCGGGCGGGAGCTTGAACTCCGGGTACAGGTCCAGGTATTCCGGGCTGACGCTGAAGTTGGCGAAGAAATTCTTCGGGTCGCGGTAGATGCCGCCGAACCAGGCCGCGTACGCGGCGTTCCTGACCCCGGGCACCGCGCGGATCTGCGCATCCAGGCTGTACGGCAGCATCTGCGTGATCGACAGCCGCGACATCGTCACCATGCGGTTGGCGCCGGCCACGCTGCCGCCGGAATTGAACGCCACGCGCACCGAATCCAGCATCCCGAACAGCAGGAACGCCGCCACCACCGACAGCAGGGTGAGCAGGGTACGGGTCTTGCTGCGTGAGAGCGCGGCCCAGACGAGATGGAAATACTTCATGGCTGGCCTCCGGCTCAGGCGTGCACGGTCTGCTCGACCAGGTTGCCCTTGTCGAGGTGCAGCGTATGCGTGGCGTACTCGGCGGCCTTGGGGTCGTGGGTGACCATCACGATGGTCTTGCCGTGGCTGCGGTTGAGCTCCTGCAACAGGCCGAGGATCTCTTCCGCCGAAGCGCGGTCGAGGTCGCCGGTGGGCTCGTCGCAGATCAGCAGGGTGGGGTCGGAGACGATCGCGCGGGCGATCGCCACGCGCTGCTGCTGGCCGCCGGAGAGTTCGTTCGGACGGTGCTTGCCGCGGTCCTTCAGCCCCACCAGCTCCAGTGCGATGGCGGCGTTCTGGCGGCGCTGCGCGGCCGACAGTCGGGTCAGCAGCAGCGGCAGCTCCACGTTCTTCTGCGCGGTCAGCGTGGGCATCAGGTTGTAGAACTGGAACACGAAGCCGACGTGGTTGCTGCGCCACTGCGCCAGCTGCCCGGAGCCCAGCTTCTCGATGTGCTGGCCGGCGATCTCGATGCTGCCGGAGGTGGGCGAATCCAGCCCGCCGATCAGGTTGAGCAGCGTGGTCTTGCCGGAGCCGGACGGGCCCATCAGCGCCACGAAGTCGCCGCTGGCGATGTCGAGGTCGATGCCGCGCAGCACGTCCACCGTTTCCGGGCCGCGCTGGTAGGTCTTGTGCAGGTTGCGGGTGCTGACGAGGATCGACATCGAGGGTTCTCCGTTTGTCTGTTGCGCCGGTCCCGCACCTGCGGGAGCGACCGCGCTTCGCATGGGTTATTCGTCGCTGGCTGCGGCAGGCGCCACCGTCACCCGCGCGCCGTCCGCCAGCGTTTCCGGCGGGTCCAGCACGACCTGCTCGCCGCCGGCCACGCCGGCCAGCACCTCGCGGTCCTCGCCTAGGGTGCGGCCCAGGGTCAGCTTGCGCAGGCTGGCCATGCCGCCGTTGACCACGAACGCCACGTCCCTGTCGCCGCGCTGGGCGATGGCGGCGGCCGGCACCAGCACGCCGGGCTTGGCATCGGCCTGCGCGGGTTTCGCGTCCTCCAGGAAGCCGACCCGCGCGCCCATGTCGGGCACGATCCGCGGATCGCCCTTGGCATCCAGCCCCACTCGCACCTTCACCGTGGCCTTGCCGCGGTCGGCGGCGGGGATGATGGCGATCACCCGGCCGGGGATCTTCCAGTCCTGGTAGGCGTTGAGGATGGTCTCGGTGCGCATGCCCGGCTTGACCCGGCCGATGAAGGCCTCGCCGACTTCCACCTCCACTTCCAGCGAGGCCATGTCGACGATGGTGCCGATGCCGGTGCGGGTGAAGCCGCCGCCGGCCGACAGCGGCGAGACGATCTCGCCCGGCTGCGCCGACTTGGCGATCACCACCCCCGCGAACGGCGCGCGCACGATGGTGTTGTCCACGCCGTTGTCGGCGATGCGCAGCCCGTCGCGCGCCACCTGCGCGTTGCGCTGGGTGGTGGCCAGCTGCGCGCGCAGGGCATCGCGCGTGGCCACCGCCTGCTCGAACTGCGCGCGCGACACCAGCTTCTGCGCCACCAGCGTGGACAGCCGCGCGGCGTTGGCTTCGGCTTCCTTCAGCTGCGCCTGCACGCTGGCGATCTGGCTTTGCGAAGCGGCCAGCTGCGATTCCGACAGCGCGCGCTGCGCCTGCGCATCCACCGGGTCCAGCCGCGCCAGCACTTGGCCTTCCTCGACCTTCTGGCCTTCCTCGATCAGCACCTCGCGCACGCGCCCGGTGACCTTGGCCGAGACCGTGGCCATCCGCCGCGCCACCACGTAGCCGGTGGCATCCAGCACCGAGGCGTTGCCCGCGCCGGCGCCGCCGATCGCGGTGGCCTCGGCCACGCTGACTTCCACGCCCTTGCCGCCGCGCAGTGCGAACACGCCCGCTGCCGCCAGCACCGCCACGCCGACCACCGCCAGCCCGATCCACAACCCCTTGCGCGAGGGCGGTGGGGGTGGCGCGTTGCGGTCGATCTTCAGGGAATTGAGCAGGTCGGCGGAAGTATTCATGGGCACGGGAGGGGAAGGGGATGGGTGGCGGACGGACGCGGCACAGCCGCAATGGGATCCTGGCCGCCACCTTCATGCATGCGATCTATCGTGTCAAGTTTCCTTTACATGCGGCTTGTCCGCCGGTGCCGGGCCTGCCGCCGGAGCGTTGCATGCGCCGATCCAGCGAAGCGCAGGCTACCGGGCGCGGCGGTGCCGGTCAGGTGATGGTTGTCATGTGATTCGGCTGACGGCTGCGGATGTCACGCGCCGCGCCGACGTCGGAGCATGCCGCCATCGAACACGGAGGAATCCCGATGCCGGATGGACAAGCGGTGGTGGCGCGGTTGCGCGGCGCGAGCAAGCGATACGGCGGCACGCAGGCGCTGGATGGACTGGACCTGTCGCTGCACGCGGGCCAGGTGACGTCGTTGCTGGGTGCCAACGGCGCTGGCAAGAGCACCGCGGTGAACCTGCTGTTGGGGCTGCTCGCCGCGGACGCGGGCGAAGTCTCGGTGTTCGGCCGTCCGCCCAGCTCGCGCGCGGCGCGCCTGTGCACCGGCGCGATGCTGCAGGGCGCCGGCATTCCCGACCGCCTGCGCGTGGGCGAGGTGCTGGCGCTGGTGCGCAGTTACTACCGCGACCCGCGCAGCGTGGCCGACTGCGTGGCGCTGGCGGGACTGGACGGGCTGATGGAGCGTCCGTACCGGCAGTTGTCCGGCGGCCAGCAGCGGCGCGTGCAGTTCGCTCTGGCGATCTGCGGGCGCCCGCGCCTGCTGTGCCTGGACGAGCCGACCACAGGCCTCGACATCGACGCGCGGCAGGGCATCTGGCGCGCGGTCCGCGAGCTGGTCGCCGGCGGCAGCGCGGTGCTGCTGACCACGCACTACCTCGAGGAAGCCGAAGCGCTGGCCGACCATGTCGCGGTGATCGACCGCGGCCGCATGCTGGCGCAGGGCAGCGTGGCGGCGATCCGTGCGCACGTGGCCCAGCGGCGCATCCGCTGCGTGTCGGCGCTGGATGCCGACGCGGTGGCACGCTGGCCGGGCGTGCGGCAGGCCGAGCGTGACGGCGAGCTGCTGCGCATCGTCGCCGATGCCGCGGAACCGGTGGTGCGCCGGCTGCTGGCCGCCGACGACCGCCTGCACGACCTCGAGGTGCAGCGCGCCGGCCTGGCCGATGCATTCCTCGAACTGACCCGCAACCCGCAACAGGAGGCCGCGTGATGGCTGCCGTGCTCCCCACACTGCATCGCGCCGCGCTGCGCAGCTACCTGCTGGAAGCGCGCTGCGAATGCCTGCGCATGCTGCGCGACCCCGGCTTCTGCATACCGGTCACCGCCTTCCCGCTGATGTTCTATGTGCTGTTCGCGGTGGTGTTGAACAGGCAGCACAGCGCGGCGACCGCGCAGTACCTGCTGGCCACCTACGGCGCCTTCGGCGTGGCCGGCGCGGGCCTGTTCGGTTTTGGCGTCACCATCGCGCTGGATCGCGAACGCGGCTTCCTGCGCCTGAAGCGGGTGCTGCCCACCCCGCCCGGCGCGATGCTGCTGGCGCGGATGGCGATGGCGATGCTGTTTGCCGCGCTGATCTCGCTGCTGATGGCGCTGCTGGCCGCGCTGGTGGCGGGCGTGTCGCTGGCGCCGCTGCAGTGGCTGGCGCTGCTGGCGGTGAACGTGACCGGGGTGCTGCCGTTTGCCGCCATCGGCCTGTACGTGGGCACGCGGATGAGCGGCAGCGCCGCGCCGGCGCTGCTCAACGGGCTGTACCTGCCGATGTCGTTCCTGTCCGGGCTGTGGCTGCCGCTGACCATGCTGCCGCCGCTGCTGGCCAAGCTGGCCGTGGTCTGGCCGGCCTACCACCTCGGCCAGCTGGCGCTGAAGGTGGTCGGTTTCGATGCCGGCCAGCCGGTCTGGTTGCACCTGCTGGCGCTGGCGGGTTTCACCGCGGCGTTCTTCGCGCTGGCGCAGCGCCGGCTGGCGCTGGCGGAATGACGCCGCCGGGGCATGCCATGATCCGCGCACCGCGTCCACGGAGCCGCCCATGAAGTTCGCCCTGCCCGCGCGCTGGCCGCAGCCCGCGCCGGATTCGCTGGTGGCGCAGGACCTGCGCCTGGGCCGGTCGGCGTGGACCCATCACATCCACCTGGTGTGGACGATCTGGGTGTTCATCACCCCGGCGTTCTCCGGCGGCGTCTACGGCTACACCCTGCGCTGGCTGCTGCTGACACTGCTTTCGTTCCCGCTGTTCCTGCTGCTGTTCCATGTCAGCGTGACCGCGTCCGAGCGGCGCGCCCAGCTGGCTGCGCTGGGCATGCTGGGGCTGTGTTTCGCGCTGCTGCGCTGGTATCCATCGGGGCTCAGCTACTTCGTGTTCGGCTGCGTGATGCTGCAGCCGCGCTGCAAGGGATCGCTGCTGCGCTACATGGTCTGGCTCGCGGCCTGCAATGCCGCGCTGATCGTCTATGCGCGCTACATCGGCTACCCGTGGATCTCGCTGATATGGATGCCGGCGGTCACCGCGATCATCGGCGTCATCACTCTGGTGGAGCGGATCAACCGCCAGCGCGATGCCGCGCTCAAGCTCTCGCACGAGGAGGTGCGGCGGCTGGCGGCGCTGGCCGAACGCGAGCGCATCGGTCGCGACCTGCACGACCTGCTGGGCCACACCCTGTCGATGGTGGCGTTGAAATCGGACCTGGCCGGCCGCCTGCTGGCGCGCGACCCGGCGGCAGCGCAGGTGGAGATCGCCGAAGTCAGCCGGGTTGCGCGCGAGGCGCTGGCGCAGGTGCGCGGCGCGGTCAGCGGGATCCGCGCGGCCGGCATCGCCGCCGAGCTGGCCTCGGCCAAGCTGCTGCTGGAAACCGACGGGGTGGCCTTCGAGTACCGCCTCGACGACGGCTTCTCCGGCGCCGGGCTGCCGGCCGCGGTGGAGTCGGCGTTGGCGATGACCGTGCGCGAGGCCGCCACCAACATCCAGCGCCACGCGCGCGCGCGCCGCGCGCAGGTGCGTTTCGGCGTGGAGGCGGGCGAGGCGGTGCTGCGGGTCGAGGACGACGGCCGCGGCGGCGCACTGGTGCCGGGCAACGGCCTGGCCGGCATGCGTGAACGCATCGAGGCGCTGCGCGGGCGCCTGCGCGTCGACGCCGGTGCCAGGCAGGGCACCTGTATCGAAGCGCGGGTGCCGCTGGCGGCGAACGACGACCTGCCAGCCGCGCCCTGAGGCTGCGCCTGCAGGGGCGCACTGAAAGGGCGCGATTGCTGTTCGCAGGTTGCCGCGACAGCGTTCGCGCCCCTGCGGTGTGCGCCTACAAGGGAGGATGGCGCCGCGGCCGGGCTCGGCGCGATCTGCTAAGGTCCCGCGCCATGATCCGAGTCCTCCTCGCCGAAGACCAGGCCCTGCTGCGCGGAGCGCTGACCGCGCTGCTGGGCATGGAGTCCGATATCGAAGTGGTGGCCAGCGCCGCCGACGGCGAGTCGGCCTGGCGCGAGCTGCAGCGGCTCAAGCCCGACGTGCTGCTCACCGACATCGAGATGCCCGGCCTGACTGGGCTGGAGCTGGCGCAGCGGATCCAGCGCCACGCGCTGCCGGTGCAGGTGGTGGTCATCACCACCTTCGCCCGCGCCGGCTTCCTGCGCCGCGCGCTGGATGCCGGCGTGCGCGGCTACCTGCTCAAGGACGCCCAGGCCGAACAGCTGGCCGAGGCGCTGCGCCAGGTCCACCGCGGCGGCCGCGCCATCGACCCGCAGCTGGCGCTGGAGGCTTGGGGCGAAGCCGATCCGCTCAGCGACCGCGAGCGCCAGGCGCTGCGGCTGGCCGGCGAGGGCCTGTCCGCCGGCGAAATCGCGCAGCGCCTGAACCTCTCGCACGGCACCGTGCGCAACTACCTGTCCGAGGCGATCGGCAAGCTCGGCGTCGGCAACCGCATCGAGGCCTACCGGCTGGCGCGCCAGAAAGGCTGGCTGTAGCCCCCGCTCAGCCCCGGCGCGGCTGCCGCCGGTGCGCGCTGACCCATGCCACGAGTGCCTCCGGCGGCAGCGCCCGGGCGTAGTGGAAGCCTTGCGCCAGGGTGCAGCCGCCCTCGCGCAGGAACGCCGCCTCGTGCGCGTGCTCCACGCCTTCGGCCAGTGTTTCCAGACCGAGGTTGCGGGCCAGCGCGATCACCGTGCGGCAGATCTCCTCGTCGCCGGGATCGTTGCCGATGCCGCTGACGAAGGCGCGGTCGATCTTCAGCCGGGTCAGCGGCAGCCGGCGCAGGTAGGCGAGGCTGGAATAGCCGGTGCCGAAATCGTCGATCGCCAGCCGCACGCCCTGCGCCTTCAGCGCCTGCAGCACCACGATGGCGTGTTCGGGGTCGCGCATCAGCACCGACTCGGTGATCTCCAGTTCCAGCCGGTCCGCGGCGATCCCGGTCGCGGCCAGGATCGCCGCCACCTGCGCCGGCAGCCGGTCGGCGTCGAGCTGCTGCACCGAGCAGTTGACCGACATCCCGTGGATGCCCAGCCCGGCGTCGTCCCAGGCGCGCAGCTGGCGGCAGGCTTCCAGCAGCACCCATTGGCCGATCTCCTCGATCTGCCCGGTTTCCTCGGCCACCGGGATGAACTGCACCGGCGGGATCGTGCCGAGCTCCGGATGCTCCCAGCGCAACAGCGCCTCCACCCCGGCCAGCGCGCCGTCGTGCAGGTCCAGCTGCGGCTGGTAGTGCAGGCGGAACTGCTGGCGCGGCAGCGCCATGCGCAGGCCCGTCTCCAGCGCCAGCCGTTGCGCCGCGCCGGTGGACAGCGCCGGCTGGAAGAACTGGCGGCGTCCGGTGCCCAGCCGCTTGGCCTCGTAGAGCGCCAGCTCGGCGTGGCGCAGCAGGGTATCGGCGTTGTCGCCGTCGGTCGGCGCCAGTGCGATGCCCACGCTGATGGTCAGCACGGTCGGCGTGGTCCCGCCCAGCAGCGGACGGGTGAACGCTTCCAGCACGTCGAGCGCGAAAGCGTCGGCATCATCCGCGGTCGCGCCCGGCAGCACCGCGGCGAACTCGTCGCCACCCAGCCGCGCGAGGAAACCTTCCGCGGGCAGCCGCGCCTGCAGCCGCTGGGTGGCGGCGCGCAGCGCCTGGTCGCCCAGCGAGTGGCCGAGGGTGTCGTTGACGCCGCGCAGCCGGTCCAGGTCCAGCGCCACCACCGCGAAGCGCCGACCCGCCTGCGTCGCATCCTCCAGGAACAACTGCAGCAGGCGCCGGTTGGGTAGCCCGGTCAGGCTGTCGTGGTGGGCCAGGTGGCTGAGCTCGGCGGCGTGCGCCTTCGCTTCCGATACATCGGTCCAGGTGGAGAGCGCGCGCAGCGGTTGTCCGGCCGGGACGGGCAGCGTACGCAGCACTTCATGCACGTGGTGGATGACGCCGGTGTTGTCGACCACGCGGTACTCGCGGGTCAGCGTCGGGTGGCGGCGCAGGTGGTCGAGGGCCGGCTCCAGCGTGGGCAGGTCGTCCGGGTGCACGTGTTGCCTCCAGCGGCCCGGGGCCAGCACTTCCTCCGCGAGCATCCCATACAGCCGCGGCACGTTCGGACTGGCCCATTCCACCGCCAGTTCGCCATCCGCTTCGCGCAGCAGGAACAGCGCCACCGGGCTGACCTCCAGCACCAGCTCCAGCCGGTTGCGCGCCGCGGTGGCGTCCACGGTCGCGGCACGCACCCGCCAGCGAAGGATCAGGCTGAACGCCAGCAGCGCCAGCACCAGCGCAGCGGCAACGGCCAGCGCAGCCGGCAGCCAGCGCGGTGTCACCGTCAGTGGCGGCGGCATCATCGCGTGGCGCATCGCTTCGAAATACACCGAGTCCGGCGACTGCTGCCAGGCCCGCAGCCAGTGGTCGATGCGCGCCAGCTCCGCGGCGTGCCGGCCTTTGGGCGCCGCGAAATAGAGCGTGGCGGGATTGAACAGGATCGCGGTTTCCTCGAGCCCGAAGCTGCGTGCCGCGCGTGCACCGAAGAAGTTGTTGGCGATCGCCACGTCGGCGCGTCCGTCGCGGACCGCGGCGAACGCCTGCCCGTAGCTGTCGGCTTCCACCATGCTCCAGCGGACCCCGAGTTCGCGCAGCAGGTGGCGCAGCTCTTCTTCCTGCACGCTGCCGCGCAGCAGCGCCACCCGCAGGTCGGCCAGGTCGGGGAACGCCCGCACCACCAGTCCGCGATGCTTGTAGACCTGCGACCAGGAATGCGCCACCGGCACGGCGTGGAACTCGAACAGGCGCCCGCGTTCGGGCGTGTAGGCCACGTCGGGCATCAGGTCCAGCTCGCCCGCTTCCAGCCGCGCAAGGCAGTCCGACCATTCACAGGGCACGTACTGCACGCGCCAGCCCTGTTTGCGGGCGATCGCATCGAGCAGTTCCACGAACAGCCCGGCCGGGTGGCCGTCCTTGTCGCGATAGACCTTCGGCGCGTTCTCGTACAGCCCCACCCGCAGCGTCTGCGCGGCGTTGGCATCGTCACCGCGCAGGAAGCTGATGCCCCACCATGCGCAGGCGGTGATCAGCAGTGCAGACAGGACGAACCAGGCGGTGCGTGCGCGCATCGTCGCGATCCCCGGAAGACGGCCGCAGGATAGCGCGCCGGTCCGCCAATGCCGCGTGAGTCAGCCGGTCCCCGGCGGCGGCCGGCGCCCCCACGTCATGGCCTCGAACACGCCGTCGCGGCGGATCCACGCGTGGTGCAGCGCGGCCGCCACGTGGCCCAGCACGGTCGCCAGCAGCAGCCAAGCCAGCAGGCCGTGGGCAGCGCGCAGCCACGCGTACAGTACGGGGTCGTGCGGCGCGATCGCCGGCAGCGCGACGTCGCCGGGCACCACCACCACATTGCCCGCGGCCGAGCTCAGCGCCCAGCCCAGCAGTGGCAGCACCAGCATCAGCGCGTACAGCAGCAGGTGCGAGGCGCGTGCGGCGGCGGCCTGCCAGCGGGGCAGGTCGGCCGGCAGCGCCGGCGGCGGATGGCGGCGGCGCACCCACAGCCGCACCAGCACCAGCACCAGCAGGGCCAGGCCCAGCGGACGGTGCAGCGCGATCAGCGGCGGCCGCAGGACCAGCGAGGCCATCATCGCCACGCCGATCAGCAGCTGGGACAGCAGCAGCGCCGCCATCAGCCAGTGCAGCAGGCGGGCGAGCGGAACGAAGCGCGCGGCGGGGTTCATCGCGGGCCTTCCTGGCCGGTGGCCTCCGGCGCCTGGCCGCGGGCGATCTCGCGCTCGCGGCGGTTGAACGAGTGCGCATACACCGCCGCGCGCGCGGCCAGGATGGGATCGCCGGAGCGCTCGATGCCGGGCGGCAGCACGGTGGGATCGAAGTTGACGTCGCGGCAGACGCCTTGTGCCTGCGCCGCCATCGTGTCCAGCCACAGCGTGCCCAGCGTGCGGGTGGGACGCGCCGCCGGCCACAGCTGCGAGGGGTCGTCCAGCGCGTCGCCGGGTGCCGGCAGCGTCGCCACCAGGTCCCAGGCCACCGGGCCGGCGGCCAGCCGGCGCGCGAACTCCGCGGCCAGGTAGTCCGGCGTGGCCGCGGCGCGCGCGGCGGCGTCCATCGCCACCAGCGGCACGCGCGGGCGCAGCGACCAGCGCAGCGGCTGGCGGCGGCCGTCGGGCGCGACGAACACGAAGGTGTGGATGCCGTTGTAGGTCGTATTGGCCCAGCTGTCCGGCCACGGCGCGCTGGCCGCCCAGTCGCGGAAGGCGCGCGCGCTGGGATATTTCGCCAGCACCGCGGCCATCCGCGCCGGGTCCGGCTTGCCGGTGGCCGGGTCGGGGATCTGCGCGCGGGTCTGCTCGAGGAAGGCCTCGGCGCTGGGTACGGCGAAGAACGGGAAGCTGTTCATCGCCAGCCGCCAGTCCGCGCCGTCGTCGCTGCGCAGCTGCAGGGCCAGGCTGCGCACGCGTGCGCCGGCCTCGGCGCCATGCGGATCGCCGCCGCCGATCGACAGCCGGCCCAGCACCGGCACGCGGTCCTGCGCGAACACCCGCGCCGACGAGAGCGCGGCGCCGTCGGCCGTGCCCTCGAACCAGCCGCCGACGCAGACGCCGCGGCTGTGCGCGCGGCGGTAGCCGGGGTGCGGGCCGGCGGCGGCCTCGATCGCGCCGATCAGCGTGCGCGCGGAGGGCGGGGTGTCGCCCAGGCGGCCGGCGACGTACAGGAAGCCGATGCCGGCCACGGCCACCACCGCGGCGATGGCGGCCAGCGGCGCCAGCGGCAGGCGTTTGCGGGGCGTGGCAGGGGGTGTGGACATCGCGACTCCGGAACGTCGCACGTCCTACGCAGCGAACGCCGGAACGGATGCATGCCGCACGCCGCCGGCACGACAACGGCGATCCGCCGACGCTTTGCGGCGGGCGATGCGATGGCGCCGCCCGCTCAGCCCGTGGCGCGCGCCTTCAGCATCGCGTAGGCGGCGCGCAGGCCCTGCGCCTCGCCACCGGCCGGCTTGCCGGGGCGGTCGCCATCATTCCACGCGTACACGTCGACGTGGCCCCAGCGCACGCCCTCGTCGACGAAGCGCTCCAGGTACAGTGCCGCGGTCACGCTGCCGGCCATGGTGGTGTTGCTGGCGTTGGCCAGGTCGGCGATGCCGCTGGTGAGGTAGCGCAGGTAGGGGCGCCACAGCGGCATCCGCCACAGCGGATCGCGCGCCATCACGCCGGCGTTGAGCCAGTCGTTGGCCAGCGCCTCGTCGTTGGCGTACAGCGCCGGCAGGTCCGGGCCCAGCGCGATGCGCGCGGCGCCGGTCAGGGTGGCGAAGTCCAGCAGCAGGTCGGGTTGCAGTTCGCAGGCGCGGGTCAGCGCATCGCACAGCACCAGTCGGCCTTCGGCATCGGTGTTGTCGATCTCCACGCTCACGCCCTTGCGGGTGGCGATCACTTCGCCGGGCCGGAACGCATTCGGTCCTACCGCATTTTCCACCGCGGCTACCAGCAGGGTGATCCGCAGCGGCAGCTTGCGCGCCATCACCAGTTCGGCCAGCGCCAGCGCGTGCGCGGCGCCGCCCATGTCCTTCTTCATGTTGCGCATGCCGGCGGCGGCCTTGAGGTCCAGCCCGCCGGTGTCGAAGCACACGCCCTTGCCGCAGATCACGACGTGCGGATGCGACGCGTCGCCCCAGGTCAGTTCGATGATGCGCGGCGCGCGATGCGACGCGCGGCCCACCGCGTGGATGGCCGGGTAGTTCTGCGCCAGCAGGTCATCGCCGGCAATGGCCGCGATGCTGGCGCCGTGCGCCTGCGCGATCGCGCGCGCGGTGGCTTCCAGTTCGTCCGGGCCCATGTGCTCGGTGGGCGTGTTGACCAGATCGCGCACGCGCACGCAGGCGGCCAGCAGGTCGAAGGTTTCCGCGTCGAACTTGCCGACCAGCCGGCTGCCGTTGGCCGGCGCCTGCTTGTAGCGGCTGAAGCGGTACAGGCCCAGGCCCCAGCCCAGCTGCAGGGCGCGGCGCGCTCCGGCATCGAACTCGCCGGCCAGGTGCCAGTCGCCGGCCGGCAGCGCGCGCGGCGCGTGCGCCCACGCCAGCGGGTCGTGCGCATCCTCGAGGCCCAGCACCGCGCCGGCCACGCGGCCATCGGCATCCGCCCAGGCCTGCGCGCTGCCGGCGCTGCCGTCGAAGCGCTGCGCGGCCAGCCACGCCTGCACCGGCGCGGGCTGCGCCGCGCACCAGCTGGCGAAGTCGGCCTTACGCACGGCGTGCAGCGGCAGCGGGGCATCGGCGGTGGCGGTGAAGCCGGCGGGCAGGTTCATGCGGCGTTCTCGAACAGGGCGCCCGCGTCCAGCCAGTCGGCCAGCGCGGTCAGGGTGGGAATGTGCAGGTCGGCGCGCGCCAGCGGTTCCGGCCAGGCGTGGTCGCCGCGGTCGATCCAGCAGCTGCGCAGGCCGGCGTTGGCGGCGCCGGCCACGTCCATGTGCGGATGGTCGCCGACGTGCAGGACTTCGCCGGGCGCGCAGCCCAGCCGGCGGCAGGCTTCATGGAACAGGCCGGCATCCGGCTTGGCCGCGCCGTATTCGCGCGCGCCCAGCTGGAAGCGGAACAGGCTGGCGATGCCGATCGCGGCCAGGTCGGCGTTGCCGTTGGTCAACGCGGCAATCGGCAGGTGCGCGGCGATGCGCTGCAGGCCCTCGTGCGCGTCGGGGTAGAAGTCCACCCGGTTGCGCTCCTGGAAGAAGATCGCGTACGCCGCACTGGCCAGCGCCGGGTCGTCGCCGCTCTCGTGCAGTGCGCGCTCGATGGTCAGCCGGCGCAGCAGGCCGAGGTCGTGCGCGTGCTGCGGGAACTCGCTGAACACCCGCTCGCGCAGCGCACGCATTTCGCTGATCGGGAAACGCTCGGCGGTGCGTGGGCTGTGCTCGGCGAACCAGGCGTGCAGGGCGGTTTCGATGCGCTCCCCGATCGGGGCGAACGGCCACAGGGTGTCGTCGAGATCGAAGGTGATGGCGCGGATAGGGAGGTTCACGTCGCCATTGTAGGCCGGCCGGTCGGGGCGCGCGTCCTGCGTGGCCCTGCCTGGCGCCGGCCTACTCGAGCAGCCGGGCCCAGCCGTCCATGCCCTCCACGCGCGCCAGCAGGATCTTCACGCAGACCAGCATCGGCACCGCCAGCAGCAGGCCGATGATGCCCCACAGCCAGCCGAACACCATCAGCGCCAGGATCAGCACCAGCGGCGACAGCGCCATCCGCCGGCCCAGGATGATCGGGGTGACGATCTGCCCTTCCAGCGTGTGCAGGCCCAGGTAGATCGTCGCCGGCAGCAGCGCGCGCAGCGGTTCCTCGTAGCTGGAGAAGCCCATCAGCAGCATCAGCACGATGCCGATCAGCGGGCCGACGTAGGGCGCGAAATTGAGCAGCATCGCCATCGTGCCCCACAGCAGCGCTTCGTCCAGCGGCATGTCGAGGAAGAACGCCAGGCAGGCCGCGAAGGCCAGGCCCACCACCGCATTGATCGCGCTGATGGTGAGCACGTAGCGGCTGATCTCGATCTCGATCGCGTGCAGGATCTCCACTGTCAGCTTCTTCTTCTGCCGGTCCGGC
>Ga0209941_1001270_pt1 | contig 18569 bp, 6 predicted proteins | sample ThiBiot_300_plan_FD_183945 | JGI IMG/M metagenome (GOLD analysis project Ga0209941, IMG submission 183945) | Wastewater bioreactor microbial communities from Cape Town, South Africa - Thiocy_solids_1 (SPAdes) | ecosystem: Engineered > Bioremediation > Thiocyanate > Unclassified | place: South... | reverse complement strand
AACTATAATTCAAGACAATCCATAGAAATGCCTCTATGGCCAAGTTGGTAAGGCGCCTCACTAGTAATGAGGAGATCCTCAGTTCAAATCTGAGTGGAGGCAAGCATATATTTTTTGGATTTCATATGAACCAGCCTTTATCAAGACAACAAAACAACCTTCGTTGGAATTACAACGACAATTGATTGACTTACAAGGCTGGATTAGAGATGAGGATAGCTAAAGCTGTTCAATAGAGATGTTTTTGTTAAGAACTCATTACGATGAAATAATATCCTAGATCATCGGGTTTCACACTACCACCGACATCTTACGATATTTAAATAGACACGCAAATCCCAGAAATGATTTTTATTGTTCAGGAGAATTGTAAAATAAACGAAAAATTAACTTAGCATACGTACAGGACCAAAACAAGATTATATGAATCACAATGTCAACCATATCGTCGATCATTAATAATGACGAGCCGGAGATCAGTTTCGGTGTTGGCACTGTTGAGCTGTCAGTTGGTGTTCCTGACGTTAGTAGTGATCGTAAGGAGAACGGAATGAGTATCGAAAACGCGCCAGCACCACCACCTGCAGAGACTGATTCTTCTGGAAAGATTTCACAACAAACGATATTGGCATCATTTGAGCGGATTAAAACCCATTTTCCTGCCGCCAGAATAAAGAAGATCATGCAGTCGGATGACGAGATTGGGAAGGTTGCGCAAGCAACACCAGTCATCGTGGGTAGAGCCTTGGAAATCTTCATGACAAATTTAGTGGAAGCAGCCATTGTAGAGTCGAAGAAGCAGGGTGTCAAAAGAATTTCTGCATCCCATATTCGTGCAGCTGTCGAAAACACCGAACAATTTGACTTTTTGGTTGAGGCGGTGGACAAGTATCCGCCTTTGAAACATTGAGGTGAAATTGCAGTATTTCAAATCTGGACAGCTGCCACCTTTGGATTTCCCAATGAGAAAAACACTAGCTCAATGGCCTGAAACGGCTATATTAAGGAACATAGAAGTTTCGTTGTATTCACAAAGTGCGACTCAGTGGAACCATTACAGATTCGTCTTTGTGACCCGTTGGATTTAGGACCAACTTACGCACAACACACAGATTTGTTCAGCAGCATCCGGCGACAAAAGTTGCTGCTGGCAACAAATTGGTCATTGACCCAGCAAGTTATGCCGTGGGCGGGTGCAAAATGTGTATTATATCGAAGTGTATATTAGAATGTATATTAGCAGAATGTTCAGGATCCCCAATGGGCCGCATAATTGCTATTCGCAGCACTGCAAACACAACAAGCCATAGCCAAGGGAGTCTGAGTGAACAAGTGAGCAGCAACGCCGCACAAGTGAACTGTAGCAGCATACGAACTGTAGCGCATATCCCCACAAATGCTGATTTTGAAGACAACACTAATGCACCGTCTGGCAACATCCTGTTTCCAAACATGGTAATAGCACTCTTGGAGCAATATTACGTAGCGGAAAACACCTAATGACGTAGGCATTTGAACAACCCGCAATTGCAATGGTTGACAATTTAACCCATCAAAGTGTAATGGCATCAACCCCAGTACCCCAGGGCAGCTCACCAACAAGCTGCAATGGACTGCAAACGGTGTTGCAACGAGAAAAACCCCGGAAACTAACCGAATTTTGTCCCCAACTCATATAAATTGCAACTAGTGTTTGTCGTGATTCTTGCAATATCCACACCACTTGTGCTGAAATCCTGGAGTGCCCCTTGGCAACTTTTCTCAGTCGTTCGTTTTGCTGAGGCTACTTTTCTACATTCGCACTGATAACACCGATTATCTACGTTTCACATCCTCTTTCTTTGTAGCGTCAATTGGGCACGTTCTATAAAGTATATTGCTATTTTACAAGCCCCTGTTGGTATTATAGCCCCTACTTGTCCAAATCGACTTTTCGGCGAATTCCACCTATTTTCGCCACACGTATTTGGTTATCTGTTTATCCACACCAACTGACACCTATCGCATAGTTTGATAGGTGATATCGTTATTACTGTTTGCTATCATGGTTGCTAACAAGTCCTACACCAGTCTCAACTCCAGAAGATCATCCTTCTTCAACCTTCCTGTCGACCCACCACAATCTGATGTGTTTTACGTGGGGGTTGACGTCGGTACTGGGTCAGCCAGAGCCTGTATCATTGATACCAATGGTATCATCTTGGCATTGGCCGAGAGACCAATTACAAGACACGAGATCAAGCCTAACCACATCACCCAGTCGTCGACAGAAATCTGGAACGCAATTTGCTTCTGTGTCAAGTCCGTTATCAGAGACTCCGGAGTCGACCCATCGGAAGTGTTTGGTATTGGGTTTGATGCCACCTGCTCCTTAGTCGTTATCGACGAAAAGGATGATTCTCCGGTCGGGGTGGGTCCCGATTTTTCGGACAATTTGGAAAACATCATCTTGTGGATGGACCACAGAGCTGAAAAAGAGACAAACGAAATCAACGCCACCAACGACCCATGTTTGAAGTATGTCGGAGGTCAAATGTCCATTGAAATGGAATTGCCCAAGATCAAATGGTTGAAACACAATTTACCGGGTGGTATCGAAAAATGCAAATTCTACGATTTGCCGGATTATTTGACCCACAAGGCTACAGGATCCGAAGCTAGATCGTACTGTTCGACAGTTTGTAAGCAAGGTTTCTTACCTTTGGGCGTCGAGAACTCCAAAACCGGTTGGTCCGAGCCATTCTTGCGTCAAGTGGATTTGCCGGAATTAGTTGAAGACAGTTTCAGAAGATTGGGTGGTACTCCAAAAACCGGAACTTGGTTATCAGCCGGTGAAATTGTTGGTAAGTTGACGGAAGAATCCGCAATTCAATTGGGCTTGACTACCGAATGTATTGTCGGATCGCCAGTGATCGATGCTTATGCTGGTTGGATTGGAACTGTTGCAGCTCATATCGATATTCCAGGATCTTCCAAAAAACCTCAAGATCTGAATGGAACCATCGAATCCGCTTGCGGTCGTTTGGCAGCAGTTGCTGGTACATCCACATGTCATATTGCCATGACCAAAGAACCCTGTTTCGTGAAAGGAGTTTGGGGTCCATATAAAGATGTTATGGCACCTGGATATTGGTTAGCTGAAGGTGGTCAATCATGTACTGGTGCTTTGTTGGCTCACGTTTTGGCTAATCACCCAGCTGCACAACAGTTGGCAACACAAGCGGATGCGTCCAACTTGTCCAAATTTGACTACCTTAACTTAACTTTAGAAAATTTGGTTATATCCAACAAGGCCAGATCAGTTGTGTCTTTAGCAAAGCATTGGTTCTTTTATGGTGATTTCCACGGTAACAGATCCCCTGTAGCTGATCCAAGAATGAGGGCATCCATTATTGGTCAATCTATGGATACATCTGTTAACGACTTGGCAATCCAATATTTCTCCGCGTGTGAGTTTATTGCTCAACAAACGAGACAGATTGTGGAAGAAATGGAGAAAGGTGGACACAATATCAGTTACATTTACATGTCAGGTGGTCAATGTAGAAACGGGTTATTGATGAGATTGTTGGCAGATTGTACTGGATTACCAATTGTTATTCCAAGATATATTGATGCTGCAGTTGTTTTCGGGTCAGCTTTGTTGGGGGCTGTAGCTTCTGACGCAGCAGTCAATGAACATATCAACAATAGAGGAAGATCCAGAAGATCGTCAATGATGTCTACTCAAAAATCGCAAACCAACTTGAATGAACAACATTCACCATACACTGCTCCAACCGCATCTGCATCGTCTGTTAATATGGCAGCATTAGCATATACGTCAGCACCAGGTCCACCAATTGGAGTCATGTCTCCTATGCAAGAAGAAGTTGACTATTTCAACCAACCAGTAGTGCCAGCAAAAGCACACTCTGAAGAAGAAGACGACTCCGAAGAAGAAAGTACTATATCATTTGGATCTAAACAAAATCACCAAAAGGACCTCTCTCACAAGTTGGCCAAACTTGGTCTTAAGCCATTGACCGAATCCAAGAAGACTTCCACGACGCTGGATAGTGTCGGAGAATGTTTATGGAAGGTTATGCAACAGATGACGGGACCTGGAAAAGTGATTATGCCAAGTTCAGCTGACGATTGCGATAGAAAGTTACTCAATGTGAAGTATAAGATCTTCCTTGAACAGTGCTACAAGCAACAAGACTATAGAAAGCTCGTTGATGATATTGAGGAAGAGAACCTCAAAAAGTAAGTTTTCTGTATAGATGTTATGAGATAGGATTATAGATAACCGTAGCGACACGAAACGACTCACTCTATCAACTTGCGATTCGTCTCTTGATGGGCAAAACGTCCAGTGTAGAGTGCGGATATTGATTTATGGAGAAATATTGGCGGTCGTAATCCGGGGCCTCACTTTGTTTCTATTTTCAACCTGACAATGAGTTACTATACAAAGCTCAGGTTGCTAAGCGAAATATTTCAAATGCGTAGCATAATGCAAATCCGAGTGGTGGGGAACCGAAAGATAACCAAAGATACATGCGCAAAAAGAAAAAGAGTCACTGTGGTTCAACAATGGATACGACCCATCAAGGCGAACAAACATACATAAACTGTGCATTTCTTATCAACAATCCAGATCGCCCATAGGTGACACATTGTGAGATTGACATCAGATTATGTACTCGTTAAAAATACTTATGCTCAGAAGTTAAAATGAACTGTGGAGAAAAGAACTATGTGGAAGGGATCTACGTTTGGTTGAGATAACACATTGGACATTTCACACAGATTGACGCCATGTCAACCACAATTGCTGCTCTTATCTACTGCTCAGAACAACTTAGTTCAAAAACCTTGGGGACGATTATACAGAAAGCTATATGTCAGAAATAAAGCCATTAAATTAAGGTACCGAGTACGGTCACCACCAAGTCTACCACGAGCAGATCATGCAACAATGGCCCCATCACGGCTGGAACTACAACGACTGCTGCCACGACTGGTATCACGTGTGATAGATTGTGTCTTGGAAAAGTACGTATAAATTACGCATATATCGTTATCTCACGTGAGAAGATGAATTTCATCAACTCCTGATACCCCCAAACACACTTTTGACGGTTATTGTCTGCCACTGACATGACTCAATGACAGATACTACTGGTCAAACCAAACTATGTACAAGGAATACCTCCTTGTCCTTTTGATGGTTAAGCGCATTGATTTATGATCTCACTGTACCAGTGCTCGTAAACTGTGGTGGTCTGCAGACTGCATGAATTTTGCAACCACTTTTCTGTAGCAATATCGATTAAATGATAACCAAATTATTGATTGCGACAACGTCGTCAGAATGATCCCAGTAACAGTACCATGCTGCACTGCCACCACCGTGGCAAAACTACCTTGCCGGAGGTAGCGTAAACGGAGTGTCCCGTGGCTGCAAAAAAATTTTCATCATTATTTTATATTCACGTGATATAGCTTAATTGTGGATCCACCATAAAATTGCAACATTAATAAGTAAGATTGGGAGTAAAAGTGTCGCTACATTATACAATTTGTGGTTCACGGAGGGCGAACATTATATTAACAGCATCCACAATTTTGCTTCCTGCCAAAACTTTGCATTTCCATTGTTCATTTTTCTAGTCATTGTTCATTATAAGTACCCACACGGCTGCAACTCTGAAGGTGTAATTTGTCCTCAACTGACATTGACTTTATTGACTGCTTTGCCATTACTCAGTACTAATTTGGTTACTACTAAACTGGACATTGTCATACCACTTGTATAACAAGAATCTAGTTTCTCTTGTCACACCAACTTGCTCTGTTAAATATGTCAGACTTCTTACAGAAGGTAAAGTCGATAACGTCGACTGATGGCGTTCCGTCAAACGTTCCTCACTTACACGAGACCGACTACCTTGAAGATATCGAGGTGATCACATCAAGAAGATCCCATCAGTTTACCTCTGAATCACAATACGGCAACCTGAATGCCAACTATAGTGTTCCAGAATTCATAGAAGATGACATAACAGTGGTCGACTTCGCTAAGAAAATGTTTAATAATCCATTGGAACTCATCAAAAACTACTTGATTTCACTTTTCCCAATTGCTCAGTGGATTTTGCACTATAATTATAGATGGTTATATGGTGACTTGGTGGCAGGTATCACCGTTGGTGTTGTGCTAGTACCGCAATCAATGTCTTATGCACAGATTGCGGGATTGCCAGCACAATTTGGGTTATACTCTTCGTTTGTCGGGGTGTTTATATATTCATTCTTTGCTACATCAAAAGATGTATCTATTGGTCCTGTAGCTGTTATGTCTGCTCAGGTTGGAAAAGTTATCGCCCATGTCCAGTCCAGAGCTGGGGATGAGGCTTACAAACCGGAAGTAATCGCAACAGTGTTATCGTTAATTTGTGGTGGTATCGCCGCAGGTATTGGTGTCTTACGTCTTGGGTTCATTTTAGAATTTATTTCTTCTCCAGCAGTTTTGGGATTCATGTCTGGGTCTGCGTTGAATATTATTTCTGGTCAAGTGCCTGCCTTGATGGGGTTTGGTTCAAAGGTCAATACCAGAGCATCAACATACTTAGTTATCATTAATTCTTTGAAGAACTTGAAACACAGTACTTCCGATGCTGCTTTTGGATTAATCTCACTTTTTATTCTCTATACTTGGAAATACGGATGTGAGTTTGGTCAAAAAAGATGGCCCAGACAAAAGACTTGGCTTTTCTACTTCCAACAATTGAGAAATGCCATTGTCATCATTGTTGCAACTGCTATTGCTTGGGGTATTGTTCACCCTAAAAAAGTTGCCTGGAAGGGTGACCCTAAAAAGTTCAAACCACCAATTAAGACCATTGGTGAAGTTCCAAGAGGGTTACAAAACGTTGGTGTTATGTCAATTCCACCAGGAATCATCGACCACATGGCAGGTGAAATTCCAGTTTCCGTTGTCATTTTGCTTTTAGAACACATTGCAATTGCCAAATCTTTCGGTAGAGTTAATGATTATAAAATTGTTCCTGATCAAGAGGTCATTGCCATTGGGGTTAACAACTTGATTGGTACATTTTTCAACGCATATCCTGCAACTGGTTCGTTTTCAAGATCAGCTTTGAAAGCTAAGTGTGGTGTTAGAACTCCATTAGCAGGTATCTTTACTGGGGCAGTTGTCTTGTTAGCTTTGTATGCATTGACACAAACCTTCTACTACATTCCAAAAGCTACCTTGAGTGCTGTTATTATCCATGCAGTTTCTGACTTGATTGCAAACTACAAGGTTACTTTCAGTTTCTGGAACATTGCTCCATTTGACTGTGGTATTTTCATCATTTGTGTTTTCATCACCGTGTTCTCATCCATTGAAAATGGTATCTACTTTGCTATTGCTGCATCACTTGTACTCTACTTGGTAAGAGTCGCATTTCCAAAAGGACAATTCTTGGGTAAAGTTCAAATTGCTGAAGTTGTGAACCCAGTAATTAGTCCTGTTCACGTAGATTCTTCAACTGACAGTTCTGAAGATGACATTGAGATCCACCAAGTTTTAAGCAACGGCGACAATTATCAATCTACTGATAAATTCAAGGTAAAAGACTCCATTAAAGACGGAAGAATCTCGGCCCAGACTTTAGCACGAAGTAATCCTCATGTCAAATTTCACACAAAATGGGTGCCATTAGACATCCAAAATTTCAACCACGACATCAATATCACTCCACCACCACCAGGAGTTATCGTGTTTAGACCCGGTGATTCATTTGTCTATCCTAATTCATCAAGACAAGTCGACAAAGTAAGTGATGAGTTGAAACGTCTAACTCGTAGAGGAGTTGACTATGATTACTCCAAAACCGGTTCTAGACCATGGAACGATCCTGGTCCATTAAGATGGAATTTACCATGGAGCAAGAACAAGAACAATGCAGAAAAATTCACAAAAGAAGATACTAGACCATTGTTGAAAATTATTCATTTCGACTTTTCCAATGTATCCCAGATCGACGTCACATCAGTTCAAGCATTAGTTGACTTGAGAAACCTTGCAAATAGATATGCAGATCGCGAGGTGGAATTCCACTTCTCGGGTATTGTGAGTCCTTGGATCAGAAGAGCATTGTTAAAGGGAGGATTTGGTACATACGGTGACCAGGGTTTGGTAAGTGAAAACACTTATGTTAACATTGGGGCTGATCACAACGATATAGAATCAGGGATTGACACTGCGTACTACGCGGCGATTGGTACCGATACACCATTCTTCCATTTGGAAATACCATCCTACTAGCATTAGTTTTTTTTTCAGTTCTTTTTTTTATAGATTATTAAGGGAATAAATTTTGGTACAACATTACTGTAGACCAGTTAATGTAGTTTTGGAACAACAGTTGGTAAAGTTTAACCAGAGGATATTTGGAAGAAAGTGGTCTAATGATGATCACAATAGAAAATTTATTGGAAGACCACGTTGAAGCCTGAAGTTTAGTTTAGTACCAAATGATTATCTAGTTATCGAGAGTGTCATGGTAGTCTCATTCTAAATCTGAATTAAAGAGTGTTTGGGAGGTGAGAATTGAAGAATGTGAAGAAAATATGAAGAGAATGAAAGTTGAGTATGAGAATCAAGAGCAGGGAATAATGGTTTGTTAAAACAGTGTAGAAAGTACACCAGAATGGGAATAATGGAATAATAGAGTATTTAAAGTGAATTATAACGACCGCTGCCGAAGTAGAGAGCTATCCTGGTACCACGTCTAGGTGGTAAATGGCACTAGAGCTAGTGAAGTAGCGCGACACGTACCGCGCAATGGTGGTAATGAACAAGACGCGTAAGGTAATTTTTCAGATCAGAAGCACAACCAGAATGGTTGACAAATTACACGAAATAACTACACCAACTTCGGATCCAGATAGATCGACTGTAGGTGAAACCATGACTGTTGAGGATGTATCTATTTCTATGAAGCGAAAGCTTGAAGATGTTAGCGATGAGGTTGCTTCCAAGCAGCCAAAGTTAGAAACTACAGAAGCCACAGATAATGCCCAGGAGAGTCTGAACGAAAGCAAATTGGCCAAGAAGGAGTTGATGAAGATAGAGAAGCAACGTCAACGTGCACTTGAGAAAGAAGAGAAAGCGCAGAAAAGAGAGCAAGAGAGGAAACGAAAAGAAGAAGAGAAGCTAAGAAAGCAACAAGAACGAGAACAAGAAAAGCAATTGAAGCGGAAAAAGATGGAGGAAGAAAAAGCTGCCAAGGAGCTCAAGAAAGAACAAGAAAAACAAGAGCGTGAACGCAAAAAGGAAGAGGAGAGGTTGCGAAAACAGCAAGAGAAGGATGCTCGAGAACAGTCGAGATTAGAAAAGAAAAGAAGGTTGGAAGAAGAAAAAGAGCAAAAAGAGCAGGAAAAGAGAGCTTTAGAAGAAGAGAAACGAAAGAAAGAAGAACTAAAAAGACGAAAGGAAGAAGAAGAGGCCAAGAGCCAAAAGAAAATCTCCAGTTTCTTCACAGTGAAGAAACTGGCACCAGCCATACCTAAAGCAGATCCAACCTTAGAGTCAGTTGAAAACGGGGCCACTGATTTTGAAAAAGATTTCTTGCCATTTTTTGTGCAAAACAATATGGAAGTAGCATCCATGGGCCAACTAAACTCAAATGAATTGTCTAAATCGAAAAAGCAACTAGATGATATTTTTCTTGAGAAGAAGTATGATGGAACCCCCGAAGTTTATTGGTTTTTTGCATCCAAAGCGGTGGAGGCGATACATACTGAATCAACTATTACTCCTGATGATATTGTGAATGCCTTAAACTCGTCAACAACAACGGAAACTCAAATCTATGATATGATCAATAAATTCCCTCCTTTAAAATTTATCAGTTTCTACGAAAACTCAAAACCACCTTACATTGGAACCTGGTGTTCTGTTCTGCATCAACAGATCAAGTTTGACCCCAAGAATCCTCTCGATACTACGTTGACAGGCTTCGACTACGATTATGACTCAGACTTGGAATGGAATAAGGAAGATGAAGAAGGAGAAGACATCGATAATGAAGACGAAGATGATGAAGAGGATATCCTTGCAGATGAAGATGATCTAGGGTTTGTTGAAGACGATAAACCTAACGACCAAACGAAGAAGTTCCATTCTTTGAACGTAATGATCAAGATAAACGATGGCAGTCAAGATGATTTCTTCAATAGCATGAAAACCATAGCGTTGACAGAATTACCCTTGCCTATAGACCCATTCAAGACTGCCACAAAACCCAACACTCCAGAGCCTGTGAAGACCAGTGAACAAGGCAAGACCTCAAAACCAATAATAGACGATACCAACACAATATACCAATTGATCAAGTTTTTCGACTCCAGTGATTTCAGCTCCTTCTCATTGAATACGATATTGGAGTTGGCCATGAAACACATTGAGTTTTCCAACAAATCACTCATGAGAAACACCTTGCACCACATTTTGAAGAAGGAAAGACTGACCCTGACGTGGTCGATCAAGGAGAATGCAAGAAAAGAATACACTCCGAGTTGATTCTCGGTGGTTGACCGAACAGAGACAACGAGAGTAATACAAAGACAGTTTCGTGAGCACATGCGTGGACGTCGAAAGAAGAACGTGGCATTTAAGGAGCAATACTACAGATTAACTACATACCAAGTCCAAATCAAAAGTGAATAGGATCTCAAATGGACCTATTGTGGGATGATTCGGCTCTCTTTCCTGAGTCCTGTCTGACAACAGGTCATCTTGGGCCATTTTTTGGTCCAGTTAAGAAATTCTCTGCCCAAAGTGTGTACCGAATGTCGTAGAACAGACAAATCTACCAAATGGAAGTGTAAGGTGTACAAAAACACCAGAAAAATGGTTCAGTCTTTTTGACATAGTTTGGTTAGTATTTTATATAGTGCACAACGCGCATCATTAGAAATAAAATGGATTCTTCTTAAACAGACAGTAATAACTTTAGACAGAGAAGTGATTATGAAGTTATGAAGACGTCGATGGAATGTAGCGAGCCGCTGCTACATACACGAGAAGTTTCAGATTCTGGCGATGAGATGCACTTCATTTGTACGCAGATGCAATCTAAACACGAAGAAACAGTAAAGAGGGAGAAACTTGCATCTAAACGATCAGGAATCATTTCGAAATTGCAATCTTTCAAACTGGCGAGTGACGTAGACCCGAAAGACTCGCCAACTTCCACAAAAGATGCAAAAAATGGCGTTAAGAGGCAGATAAAAGCAAAACGAAATCGGAGTTTAAAAAGTACCAAACCAAAGCCAAAATCGATGAGTGCGATGGTTCGTGAAAAGTATGACAACCCATTGGGGTTGCCTTACTTTTCTGGTGACCAAACAAAAATTGACGAGTTTTTGTTAAAGTTCAGTAAATGCAACGATATATCTAAATTTCAACAGAAAAACTATCACTTGCTATATTCCAAATCAGAGTGGAATTATATATTGCAATGTATTAAACTCAAATTTCCAGATTTGAATCCCACAACGAAAAAGAATCTTAAGCTCATTACAAGAAAAATTGATCAATTTGAACAATTACACGAGAATGACAGGTCGGTGTGGTCACAGGCTTCGTCACATCCCGAATGTAAATTGACTGAAGAGGAGTTGCAATGGCTTTACGACTTGTCAGACGATCAGATGGTTTCAAATACCAGCTTTACAGATGATCAGCCTTCCGATACTGCTAAACACATCATGATTCTATCGCAGACTATGAACAAGGTAGACCAAGTAGAAGATGACAGTTTGGAAGCACCAGCTATAGAAATAATTCTGGATTCAGAGCCAGAACCAGAAATACTAGGGCGAAATGATGTTCGAAACGCACCGTCACACCAATTGGAATCGGTATTTGATCCACAGACTTCTTTTCAGAGTTTTCCATTTGCAGAAGTGACGATTAATAATAGGAAATTAAACGAGTCCAAAAATGAACCAATTCACGAAGTTATAAATAGTCTGCCGGTGCTGTCACCACTGATTGAGGAACAAATAAAATGCCCCGTGAGTCCAGAAATAATCGACACAGCTCTCCCTACTATTGAAGTACCATCTAGCAGTAGCAAACAAAACAGCACAAATGAACAGAGGGAACTGAAGGTTTTCAATGAATTCAATGAATGGCTTGTATCGTCCCCACAAGGTGGTTCGGTAGTATCGAAATCCAATTTAGATTGTTCAAGTGTTCCGCGTGAAAAAATCATAGCTGTAGATTCACACGAGGCGATCCAATCGTCAGTTGACGTTCGCAAGGTAACAGATAATTTACAGAGACCGGATGATGTAGCTCAAGCAGCATTGAAACGAGACTTGGAAACTAGTCCATTTATTTCTCCAAACAAAAGAAAAAGAACCAACTTGGATAAGGTCAACAAATCGCCATTGTCTTATACGATAAATAAAGCAATCAAAGACCAAGGTTCACCGATAAGAATTAGACAATCACCATCAGCTGTTGTCAGGGGTCACTCTACAGTAAGCAACAGTTCACCTATTATTTCACCATTAAAGCCGCCAAGATCACCGATTAGATTAATCCCCAATTCATCAAATCTCAGTGACGATGAGTTGATGATTTTATCTGGGGAATCGGTATATTCTACTGCAAAATCAAGTTTCAGGACTCAATTCGAGACACCAGAAGTAGTTCCGTCGTTGAGTATTGGGAAATCCAATGAAAAACCAAAAAGGAAGTTGTTAAACACTACTAGATATGAAATTAAAAGTGATATTAATATTAAGGAATTTTATGATGAAAACACAAAGATAAGAGTTCGAAACCTTGGGAGCAAAGTGATTACTATAGACCTGGAGAATGAGGTATCTGATTCCGAGGACGATGAAAAATCTGTAAGCATTATTGAGATTACACGAGAAATTGAGGCAGAAGGAAATGGGAGCGATGGAAATACTTCAGTTCTACAGGTACCGTCAAGTCCACATTCAAATCGAGATGTTCTAGCAGATATAATAACATCCTCTGATGATGAACCTACGAATGATAACATAGACATGGAAAACGTTAAGTGGTTACGTAAGAACACTACCCAGGACGTTGATTTAGTTGAGGAATTAAACAAATTAAGCACCAAGCAACTAAAACAAAAGTTTATTGAGTGGCAACTAAAACCAGTTAGAAGTCGAGCACGAATGATTGAGGTGTTATTGGGGATAGCAAAATTGATTGCAGATAGCAATGATATTCAAGGGTCGCAGTTTAGTATAACTATGATATTTCAACAGTGCCAGGAAACAGAGCAAGTGACGAATAGAATACAAGAGCGGTTGAATGATTTGATACGACAAGAATCATCTTGGTATGAGAAAATCATAAGCTACGAGCCTATTAGGGTGATAGATTTACAACAATGGTTCGAGTCTGTTGGATATGCTATTGAATTAGAGATATTAAAGCGGTATTGTGATGACCAAGGCATAGCTACTAGACAATGATGAGAAAAGTAATCGAGATTAAAAGTAAATGTGGGATAAGGATAGGTAAACTGGATAATTTATAAAGCAAAATTATGATTTCATTTTATTAATATACAAAGAACATCAAGGGCCATTATATATATACACCTTCCTATATGTACTTTTTGTAGTCATCTTCAATTGCGTTATCCAACAACCTGATATTGATCCAGGACATTAGTTTTATACCCAAACCAATATTCAAAACCAAAGTACCAGGGCCATAGATCAAGTTGTTCAAGAATGAACCATAGGTACGATTGATCAAAACCTTAATTGCCCAAACACCATGGGATATCCAAACCAATACAAAAAACAATGTGAGAACCGTCAATATCGATGCGTTCATAGCTCTCGACTTGGATATTGGGTCGTGGTTCTTCGTTGTAGGATTTGGTGCCATGATATCTGCTGTTGGGGTAGCCTAATTTGTGAAGTCAATTAGGATAAATGCATCGCGCCGCAGTTGATGGTAGTAGACGTTAAACTCTGGTAGCGCGTCGTAGTAAACGTTGTGCCGTATTAGCGACAATACCATGCAGTAAGCATACTGGTGGACTGAGCAATACTTTAGATCACTGAAGTACAAACGATGTCATAGAATGTGTTCAGTAATGACCATTTGGTACAAGGATTAGATAACTATTGAGCTTCTTGTTGGAACTAGTTGACACTATGTAGTTGTTGAAGTTGTATAAAACCCATACATGTTGTAGTTTGTAGTTTCCTATTTGAGTCAATTGTGTAAAGACAGAAGTGGATCGAAACAACCCAAAATTGAAACAAAATGGTTCTTATCACACACCATTTTGACGTGACGTAGCTCAGCTTTTCCGAATACACGGACTCACGTCTCTGGGGCATTAACGTGATTTGATCAGGTGTAAAAAATAGAAACATCCATACCACAACGATTTTTACAATTACACCCTTGCCGCAACAAAAACCGTTTATAGTAATCATGTCATTCTAGAAATCATTTTTTGAAATGAATTGATGTAGCAGTGTCACAATGTACGAATATGACGGCAAATTGGTGGTAGAACCCGCCTATTATAGTAACGGAGTACCAGTATTTACGCCGACAATGTCCGAGTTTGCCGATTTTTACCAGTTTAACAAGGCTATCAACAAGTATGGTATGGAGTCTGGTATCGTTAAAATTATCCCCCCAGCACAATGGCTAGCTTCAACGTCATCGTGCTACAGCGACGACCAATTGAAAAACATCGTTATCAAGAACCCAATCGTGCAACATATAAATGGCCAGCAGCCTGGGGTTTACTCTCAACAGAATGTCGAAAAGCAAAGAACCTACAATATATACCAATGGAAGCACGTCAGTGAGCAATCGAACTTTCAGCCACCAGTATCGAAAGGTAAAAGAAGACAGTCTACTCACGAAAAGACGGAAAATTCAACTTATTCCATTGATATTTCAGACTTTACAGACGATCGATGTCAAGAGTTAGAGAAAAATTATTGGAGAACTTTGACGTACGCTGAGCCAATGTACGGGGCTGATATGCTAGGATCGTTATTTCCTACTGATTCTAATTGCTGGAATGTAGCCCGTTTGCCAAATATTTTGGATTTAATTGACGAAAAGCTTCCGGGAGTAAACGAAGCATATCTTTATGCTGGGTTGTGGAAAGCTACATTTTCATGGCATTTGGAGGATCAGGACTTGTACTCAATTAACTATCTCCATTTTGGAGCACCTAAACAGTGGTATTCTATTCCCCAGGCCCACAGTGAAGAGTTTTTCAATTTAATGAAAGAGACCTTTGATGATGAATATAAGAATTGCCCGGAATTTCTACGTCACAAGACATTCCTAGTGAGTCCCCAGTTCCTAGATAAACACAATATCAAGTATAACAAAATTGTTCACAGACAAGGGGAGTTCATGATAACTTATCCTTATGGGTACCATGCTGGTTTCAATTATGGATACAATTTGGCAGAGTCGGTGAATTTTGCTCTTGATGATTGGTTCCCGATTGGGGAGGTGTCTAAGAAGTGCAATTGTGTTCCTGATGCTGTAGGAATTAACGTAAAACAGTTGTACTGTGCATTCAAAGGTATACCATACGAATACCAATCTACAAGTGAATCGACAGAAGATGACAACAACTCCGTGGAACCAGAGGAAATCAATCCAACAATAGTCAAACCAAAACGAAAACCAGGCACTACTGTCCAGAAGAAATCAAAACCTCAAGCAAAGCTTGTTTCTGATTGTTTGTTATGCCCCAACTCCTTCAGCCGATTACCATTGCACAATAGTGCATTTTTCAGTTTGATTAATAGTGATGCACATCAAAAAGTACATAGAATATGTGCAAGTATGTTTCCCAAAGAACTTACAATTACTGCTGGATCAGTGGTTGGAATGCAACATGTGTCAAAAGGACAACAAAAACTCCGTTGTATGGTTTGCAAAGAAATCGATGGTCAATCGGCATGTTTCCAATGTTCAAATAAGAAGTGTACTAGATCTTTCCATGGAACTTGTGGATTGACTGATGGTGTACTCTACGATTTTGCCAATAGAAAGGCGTTTTGTAAGTATCATCGAAGTAAGCCTTCATGGCAAACTTCTGAACTAACGAAGATAAAGAGTGGAAACTGTATACAATTCGTTTTTAATAAGAGAAACTATTTTGGTAAAGTGATAGCGAACTATTGGGAAGAACATTCACTTATCACTTTGGTTTACCCTGAATGTATAGATTACATTGAAATCGGATACGACCAAGTTACCGCGAAATACGACGAAAACGACATATTTTTATCCAATGAAACATTGAAAAGAAAGTCAGACTCAGCTATGGACTATCACGTTTACTACCCTCCAGATAACTATACACACGAGTCTGTAAAGTTGTCTCATAAACAGATTCCTTCAACCAAGAAGGCGAGAAATAATACCAACTATAACATTACACCAGCGATTCCAACTACTGGAAATGTGAATTATAAATATGAGGTAAATAATTGTTGATAGAGATTTCACGGTTTATGCTTTTCAGTTTAAATTACAGGATGTATAGGACTTTTTTGCATTCTTCAAAAGCGTAGAAGTTTTCATTAGTGAAACATGTCAATGGAGAATGGATGTTAATAAATCTTGAATCTGACTATAGACTGATAGTGAGCTGAATATTTTACCAAACTAATCAGAACATAAATTTTCGATTACGTTTTAAATGGAGATTCCTATTCTCGTGTGCTGTTTTTTTCTGCAAAGAAGGGTAAAGGGGATTTGTGTCTTCACACCGGTGGGTATTTTACTTTATCGTAATTAAACAACACAGAGTTCTAATATGAGGAAATGAAACAAGCAAGCATTTCATCCTTGGGTTCAATTTGACGGATCTGTGGTGTATTCGGTTATGCATAACCTGCATTATTTTCCTTCATCTAATGCAAGGGTTTGTTATAAGTTCACAGAGACAGACAGTCATCCTCAATAGTTCCTAGTTGAAAACAAAGTAATTATCTAATTTGTGATGGATTGGGGGAGGGGGAGGGTGTCCTCTGTCTTATTCTTCGCTCCTCATGTTGATGGTGCTGTATTATTTTATGGAACCTATATCTGGGTATCCTATCCCCAATGAAAGTTACCGAAGTATCAGTTCTCTCACTGAGATTATAGTCGTCTTCTTCTGACCTCGACATTCATATTTAGTCAGACATGATATTTTCCAAATAACCCTTTTGTAATTGATACAATTTCGTATCTTGGAAACCAAAATTCTGGAGAAGAAAAAACAAAAGATATAAACTTTACCCCCTACGTTGTTAACTACTGGACCATAACAATTTGCTGTTCAAGATGACAGTTGCTCAAAATTATCAAAACCTAACATCTAGAATACTTGGCTCCACAGCAAACGTATTCGTATATTCGTATTCAAATTAACCAGGTAAACCGAAGAACTGCTATTTCATGAACTGTTACCTAGAGCAATATGGAAACCAATTCTCAACACCGATAAGAGTCATTCGTCTCATGGTTCCTAATCTAGAAACACAATAGATGATCTTTCAGTCCTACATAAATCATTGCGACACGAGCGGCTCATCGCACTAACAAAAGTCCTATATAGTAAATTACACTTCTTCCACATCAGTCACATCAGAGTAGTATGATAGACTACTATGGTGGGTATTACTAGGGGACGTAGAAAAAAGCATGAGCCAGTACCGATTGTGGAAGTAGAGTCGTCTGAAGATGAAATTGAAGAGATTGACATTACTGAAGATGATATTTCAAGCTCACTAAAGCACCCAATACAGCACGAACACAAGCACAAGCGACCAAAACTCGCTAATAGAAAAACCCCTGAGCCAATTGTCGATTGCAATCTGCAATGGATCGATAAGTACGCTCCGACTACTGTTGCTGGCATCAGTATAAATCCAACTAAGTTAAAGCAAGTTAGAGACGTGTTGACAGATATGATATCCGGATCTAGTCAGTGTAAACTCTTGATTTTGACAGGGCCGTCTGGATCGTGCAAGTCTACTACAGTAAAGCTATTGGCACAGGAAATGATAGGAGATAGGATGAAATCCTCCTTTGACACTTCGAGTATAACTGAGTTTTTTGACACTAACGGAGTTTCTGGTACTTCGAGAGCGACAAAATTCGAGGAGTTTTTAAACGACGCAAGATACAAAGTTGGTTCTAACTTATCAGTTATCTTAATCGAAGAACTTCCGAACATTTTTCATGACGAGACCTTGCAAAATTTTCGCCAGGCAATTCATCGGTGGGTTTTCACTGAGGCAACGTTACCACCATTGGTACTTTGCTTGACTGAATTGGAGTATAGTGGTACTTCTGAAAAGTATTCTTTCAATATTGAAAACAATCTTACAATAGATACATTATTGGGCAGAAATATTACCAGTCTACCCCAAGTTCAAGTTGTGAAGTTCAACGCAATTGCCAACAGATTTTTAAGGAAAACGATGAACAACATTGTTAAGCAAGAACGAGAGATTTTCAA
>Ga0209941_1001269_pt1 | contig 18575 bp, 18 predicted proteins | sample ThiBiot_300_plan_FD_183945 | JGI IMG/M metagenome (GOLD analysis project Ga0209941, IMG submission 183945) | Wastewater bioreactor microbial communities from Cape Town, South Africa - Thiocy_solids_1 (SPAdes) | ecosystem: Engineered > Bioremediation > Thiocyanate > Unclassified | place: South... | reverse complement strand
CGCGCCGCCGCGGCGTGGCAGGCGATGGCCGACAAGCTGCTCCACTCCGAACGCCTGCGCGCCGAAAAGGAAGCGCGGGTCGTGGAAGCGGCTGAAACCGGAACGACCGCGGCGCCCGCGCCCTGACGGGTGCGCCGCACGGGGGCGCGCGGCTCAGTCGATGGTGCGCCACTCCTCATGCACGATTTCGCGGGCAATCCGCCCGCCGCGCATGTGAAAGACATGCACCAGCCGCAACTCGACCCGCGCCCCGATCGCCACCGGCGCATTGACCATCCCGTCACCCGTCAGGCGAAAACGCACCTTCATGTCGTCGACGACGCGGGTTTCGGTGGCAAAACGGTCGAGCGGTTCCAGCTCGACCTCGGCCAGCGAGGCGAACATGCGGCGGTAATTGGCCTCGATCGCCGCCTTGCTGTCCAGATACAGCCCCCGTCCCGGCACTTCCAGGACGATGTCATCGGTATAAAGGTCCATCACCGACGCAGGATCCCGCGCCTCATTCTCGATATGCTCCGCCGCCACCGCCAGATTGCGGGCCACCATCTCGTCGCCGCGGTCCATCGCCTCCACCACCTGCTCCATTGCCGTCACCTTCTATCACAGCCTCCGGCGGATCGCCGATATAGGCAGTTATTCTGTCTAATGGCGCAATAGACAGTTAATCTGTCTTGTGTCAAGAGGCTGCAATGACCGACAATCTCCCTCCCCCGCCATCCGGCGACGGCCAACGCCTCGCCCAGCTCTTCCACCTTGCCTACGACCGGCTCCGCACCAAGATCTACAGCCAGGCCCGCGACGCCGGCTTCGCCGACCTCCGTCCCGCTCACTCCAGCCTCCTACGCAACATCGACCCCGCCGGGTCGCGGGTGGTCGACCTCGCCGAGCGGGCCGGCATGACGAAACAGAGCATGGCCTATCTGACCGACAGCCTGGCCAAACTCGGCTATGTCGCGGTCGGACCCGATCCCGACGACGGGCGAGCGAAACGGATTGTGCTTACCGAACGGGGCAAAGCCGCGGTCGACACCCTTGCCCGCCTAAGCCGCGAGGCCGAGGCCGAATTGGCGATAACGCTGGGCGAAGCGGAAATGACGCGGCTTCACACGACGATGCGCCAGTTGGTCGCGGTGCTCGACTGATGCACCGCCGGACTAATCGACCGACCAGTAATCCGCGGCACCCAATGCCCCGCCGCGGCGGCAGATGAACACGCCTTCACCATCACAAAGCTCGGCCCAGCTACCAATCGGCTCGCTTTCCGCCACGGCTAGCGCAGCAAAGAGATCTGCCGCCTCGAAAGCGACGTGTTTCTCGATGCCAAACCATCGATCCTCGTAACGCAGGACGTATGTGTTTGGCGGCGGCATAGCGGGCACATCACCAGCCGGTCGCGGCAGGCAGTCGCAACCGCCGCGCGGCACACCGTCATTTGGGGAGGGGATAGGCATGGCATAAATCCTTCGGCGGGGGGAAACGAAGGGGTCCGGCAGGCTTGTCAGGCCAGCCCGCGACCTGAGGAGGACAATATTTCGACGCGCGAACTCCGAATCACATACCGCCCCACCGGCACACGCTTAGTCCAACTTATAGAAAGATTGAGATATTTTTGCTTTACCTCCTAAGCATCGTATCTTCGACGGGCGGACGCTGCGGCTCGACGAACGACGGCACCACACTTCCAAACAACGGCGCAAGTCTGTCTTGATGCCCAACACGCTCGACGCCCCAGACGCGGCTACGCCAAGCAGAGCGCGGCCCTTCATGCTTGCGCAACCTTCCGTTTACGTTAGGGTAAGCTCAAGACCATCTTGGAGAGACTGATTCATGGCCCTTCCCCCGATTTTCGACCGCCTGCGCCTGCCCGTCATCGGCTCGCCGCTGTTTATCGTTTCGGGGCCCGATCTGGTCATCGCGCAGTGCAAGGCGGGGATCGTAGGCAGCTTCCCTGCCCTCAACGCCCGGCCGCAATCGCTGCTCGACGAGTGGCTCCACCGCATCACCGAGGAATTGGCGGCGTGGGACCGCGCCAACCCTGACCGGTTGTCCGCCCCCTTTGCCGTCAACCAGATCGTCCACCGCTCGAACGATCGGCTCGAGGCGGATATCGCAACCTGCGAAAAATGGAAGGTGCCGATCACCATCACCTCATTGGGCGCCCGCGAGGAATTGAACCAGGCGGTCCACGGGTGGGGGGGCATCTCCTTGCACGACGTTATCGACGATCGCTTCGCACGCAAGGCGGTCGAAAAGGGCGCCGACGGACTGATCCCCGTTGCTGCGGGCGCCGGCGGCCATGCCGGTACCCAGTCGCCCTTTGCACTGGTGCAGGAAATCCGCGAATGGTTCGATGGCCCGGTCGCACTTTCGGGCGCCATTGCGCACGGGCGCTCAATCCTCGCAGCCCAGGCATGCGGCGCCGACCTAGCCTATATGGGCAGCGCTTTCATCGCCGCCGCCGAAGCCAATGCCGACGACGGCTACAAGAACGGTATCGTCGAAGGGCGCGCGGCTGATATCGTCTATTCCAACCTCTTCACCGGCGTACACGGCAATTATCTGCGCCAGTCGATCATTGCCGCGGGGATGGACCCCGACAATCTGCCCGAAGGCGACCTCAAGACCATGAATTTCGGGTCCGGCGGCAACACCAAGGCGAAAGCGTGGAAAGATATCTGGGGCTCGGGTCAGGGGATCGCCTCGGTCCGGGGCGTGCGCCCGGTTGCAGAATTCGTCGCTGAACTCGAAGCGCAATATCAGGACGCATGGGCCGAATTGCAGAGCAAGGTGCGGCTCCAAGGCTAACCGAACAGCCGCGTGATCGCTTCGTCAAGATAGGGGCGATCCGCAAACAAGCGCATCGGATCGCGCCGGTTGAGCCAGAAGCCGGCGCCATGTCGGTCGGTGAGCGCGCAGCGCATGGTATCCTGCAGCAACGTCAGACGCATCGCGGCCGTGCGCCGTGCCGCGCGGGCGTCGCGATTGATCTGCCGCTCGAAACATATCCGGATCATATCGACCCGCGCCGTCATCACATCATTATAACCATGGTGGGGGCCGCGATGGAGAGCATGTCCGCACGACAGCGCCAGCCGCTCGCACGCCGGCAGGCTCAATCCATTGCGCGGAAAGTCACTGAGGCAAAACCCTTCACTTTTCAGCGCTCCGAACATCGTCGCCATCTGCGGCTGGGCGAGAAGCGCGAGTGGGATCAGGTGATGGCGCTGAAATCCACGTCGCGGCGGCGGGGCGCCATACCACCGCCTCCCTGCCATCAGGGGTTGCGGCCAAACTCGACCAAAAGCGCTTCGGACGGTCCGCGCGGTGCCATCGATATCCACTCGCCCGGATCAAGGCCGGGCAAGCGGCGCGCCTCCTGAACCGGGCCATTGATGATGATGTCGAGCGACAGCCGCGCAAGGCGGCGCACCAGATCGGCAACGGTCCATCCGGTCGGACGCGCGGCCTCCATCTCTTGCCCTCCGAAATGCGCAAGGCCGCGCGTCCGGATGATCTCCACCTCGCCTGCGTCGTGCTGCCGGAAAGCGATGAGGTGGAGCACCGGAGGCATCCCGCTCGCAAGCATCTCCGCAGTTGATGTCCGGAATTGCTTTGCGTCGGACCACAGCCGCGCTGGTCCCCAGAAGAAATGGCTTGCGTCAAAGAGATCGATCAGCAGCGAAGCCATCATGAAGAAATCGCGCATTGAGGGCTTCTCTTCGTCTTCGCTCCCGATCGGTGCGGGCTCGAAAAACCAGCATCGCCCTCCGGTCCGCCAATCGGCGGGAAGGCTGGCGGCGAGCGAACTCGTCGACGGATGCGCCGGATCGATACGCGCAACCGCACGATCGCCTGCTGGCGCTGCCGTGAGATACAAGTCGCCAAGGCGCAAGCGAAAGGCAGCGCCTTCGCCAGATGTTCCGGACACATCCAGCCGCTCCGGGCGAAAGCCCATATGACGCAGCGCGACTTCAGCGTCCGCCGGCAGGGTCGAAAAGTCATTTCCCGCAATCAGCGCGAAGGGCGCCGGCGCGGCGGGCAGTAATGACGCGGAGCTAATCCCTGCTTGCATGTCGGGCGTCCCGATGGGTTCGCGCCAGCATCGCAAAGCACACGCCGATGTTCAAATGCTTATTGGTCCGGTGCGGACGATCAGATGGCAACCTGACTTCCCAGTTCGACAACGCGGTTGGTTGGGAGACGGAAATACTCCATCGCGCTTTCCGAATTGCGGAGCATCCATGCGAACAGCTTTTCGCGCCAGATCGGCATGCCGGGTTTCTTGGCGGCAATCAGCGTCTGACGCGAGAGGAAGAAGCTCGTTTCGATCATCTTGAATTCGCCGCCGCACGCGGTCGTGCGTTTCAGCGCATCGGGCACGTCCACTGGCTGCATGAAACCATAGTGCAGGATCAGGCGATGGAATCCCTGCCCCAGATCGTCAAGCTGGCAGAGCTTCGTTTCCGGCACGAACGGCACGTCGGCAATCTTGATCGTCAACAGGATGATACGTTCGTGCAGCACCTTGTTGTGCTTCAGATTATGAAGCAAAGCGTGCGGCACCCCATCGGACGTCGACGTCATGAAAACGGCAGTGCCGGGGACGCGCGTTGCGCTGTTCGCCGCGGACTTCACGAACACCGGGATCGGCATAGCGCTTTCTGCCATTTCCTGCTGCATCAGCTTGCGACCGCGTGACCAGGTCGTCAGCATGGTGAAGATCGTCAGGCCGATCGCCAACGGCACCCAGCCGCCATCGGGTACCTTGATCAGATTGGCGCCGAAATAGGCGACATCGACGATGAAGAATACCGCCAGAACGGGCAGCGCTTTCCACGCCGGCCAGCGCCAGAGGCTGAACAGCACCACGCTCATCAGACAGGTGTCGATGAACATCGCGCCGGTCACGGCGATACCATAAGCCGCGGCCAGATTGCTCGACGAGCCGAAGAACAGCACGAGTAGGATGACCATGACCATCAGGCCCCAATTGACGACGGGAATGTAAATCTGCCCCTGCGCCGACGCACTGGTATGTTCGACCCGCAGGCGCGGTACGAAACCGAGCTGGATGGCCTGCTGAGTCAGCGAAAAGGCGCCCGAAATGACGGCCTGACTGGCAATGATCGTCGCCAGCAGCGCGAGCAGCACGACGGGGACGCGCCACGCGTCGGGCATCATCAGGAAGAAGGGATCCTGAATCAATTGCGCCGTGGGCGCGACCTGTCCGGCAAGCACCATCGCGCCCTGCCCCATATAATTGAGCATCAGCGCGGGTAGCACGAAACACAACCAGCTCAGCCCGATCGGCGCGCGCCCGAAATGGCCCATATCGGCATAGAGCGCCTCAGCGCCCGTCACCGCGAGAACGACGGCACCAAGCGCGATGAAGGCGGTGAACCCGTCATAATAGAAGAAGCGCATCGCATTGATGGGGTTCAGCGTGTGCATGACGATCGTCGGATGATCGACGATATGCATCACGCCCAACACCGCGAGCATCAGGAAGTAGCCGAGCATGATCGGCCCGAAAAGCATCCCGACCTTCGCCGTTCCGCGCGACTGGATCGCGAAGAGGCCGATCAGGATCGCAAGCGCGATCGGGACGATGTAGGGTTCGAAACCACGGCTGACATATTGTAGGCCTTCGGTGGCCGACAACACCGACATCGCCGGAGTGATCATGCTATCGCCGTAAAAGAGCGCGGTGGCAAAAACGCCGAGCAAAACGATCGGCCAGGTCCAGCGAGCACCGCCCGAAGAGCGACTGATCAGCGCGAGCAGCGCCAGACTGCCCCCCTCGCCTTTGTTGTCGGCTTTCATGATCGTCATCACATATTTGAAAGTGACGACGAGCATCATCGACCAGAAGACGAGGCTGAGCACACCATAAATGTGCAGCTGGTCGGCTTCGATCGAATGATGGCCGGCGAAGGTTTCGCGGAAAGCGTAGAGCGGGCTGGTGCCGATATCGCCGAAAACGACGCCGACGGCGCCGACCGCCAGCTTCAGCGTGCCGTCACCGTGATGGCCGTGACCCGTTTGGCCCATTTCGATTCCGGTGGGCGCGGCGCTTTCGGCGCTTGCCTGACCCTGTTGCGACTCGACAGTCATTGGCGCGCCTTAGACCAGCGGGAGAGACAGGAATAGCATTGAATCAAGGCCCGGTCGGCGCATTGGGGGACAGGTCCGGCCCCATCGCCTGTCGCAATTGGGCCAGCCGCATCTCGAGGTCCGCGCGCCACGGCGCATCGGGCGGGGTGCGCGCCAGAAGCTGGCTCCATACCGCGTCCGCACCTTTCAGATCGCCGCTCTGCGCCATCGCAAGGCCCGCAAAGAAAGGCGGCGCGGGATGGTTCGGATCGCGCTTTGCGGCCTCATCGAACGCGAGCGCGGCGGCGGGCGACATCACGCCGCCGCCATGCGCAACAAGCGCATTACCCAAGCCCACCCAAAGATCGACATTGTCGGGATAACGCTCCAGCCCCTTTTCGAGCGTTTGCGCAGCGAGCGCCGTCTTGCCGGTTCGCGCAAAGCCGTCCGACATCGCGATCCACTGTGCGGCCGGTCCAAAGCGGTCGGCCATACCCTGCTGACGATCGGTGATCGCCTCGCCGAAACCTTCAAGCTGTTCGGGCGCTACGATCGGCTTGCCGGGCAAGGATGGGCTACCCTGCAACGCATAACCGGCGACGCCCACCATGACCGCAGCGACAGCGAGCGGCCGAGCCGCTGCCGGCAGCTTGCCGAACAAGAAGATGGCGCCCAGCGTGACCAAGGCGACAAGCAATATCCACATCCAGATCATGGAGCGTTCTCCGCATCGCCTGCGTCGCGGCGGAAACGTCCGAAGGCCAGCCATCCCCCGAGCAAAAGGAAAGCGAGCGGGCCGAGCCACAGCAGGGCGGTGGCCGCATCGAACGGCGGATCATAGCTGACCCAATTGCCATAGCGCGCAACCAGCCATTTGCGGATCGCCTCGGGGCTTTCTCCCGCGGCAATCTTGGTGCGCACCTCATGCCGCATGTCGCCGGCGAGCGGCGCATCGCTGTCGGCGATCGACTGCCCCTGGCAGACCAGGCAGCGCAGCGTTTCCATGAGTGCCTTCGCTTTTTCCTCCTGCGCGGGATCGGGAAGCTGCTGATAGGCATAGGGCGCCGGCGGCAGGCGATCCTGCGCGGCCGCGGGCGCAGCGGCCAGAACAAGCGAGGCGAGCAGGATGGTCCAGCCCCTCACTTCATCTTCTCCAGCTTGGCGACGATTTCCGGCACCTGTTCCTGAAGGATTACGCCCTGTATCTGTTCGCGGATGATCCCCTTTCCGTCGATCAGAAAGGTTTCGGGGACGCCCGACGAGCCGAGCGCGATCTGGACGCTGCTTTGCACATCCGACCCGATGCGGTCGAAGGGATTGCCATTTTCCCGCAGGAATTGCGCCACATCGTCGGGCCGGTCGCGGATCGCGATTCCGTCGATCGGCACGCCCGCGGCCTTCAGCGCCTCAAGCTGCGGCGCCTCGGCGCGGCACGGGATGCACCAGCTGGCAAAGACGTTGACGAGGCGCGGCCGCCCGTCGGCAAGGTCGCTGCTTTTCAGGCCTTCGACGCCGGCAGTTGCGGGCGGCAGGTCGAACAACGGCATCGGCTTGTTGATCCACTGCGACTGGATCAGCGTTTCGGGCGGAGTCGTCAGACGATAGATGAAGGCCCCGAATAGCAGCGCGGTAATCGCCAACGGCATGAACAGGATCCAGCGGGTCTTCATGCGTAGCGCCCTTCGGCCTTGCGCGCGCGGTGACTGCGCCACAGGGTCAGCAATTGCGCGCGGCCGAGCAGCGACAGGGCCGCACCGATCGCGATCAATGCCCCGCCCAGCCAGATCCACCAGACCAGCGGCTTCCACCACAGGCGAAGCTGATAGCGATCGGCTCGGCCATCGGCGCCGGTGACGGGCTGGCCGAGCACAGCATAAAGCTGCCCGCCCGGCCGCGTCAGCAGTGCAGCCTCATTGGTTTCGGTTGGCGCGCCGCCCATCAGCCCGGGAAAAGTCCGCGCCTCGGGCCGCACGGTGAAGCTGTGTCCGGAAGGCGTTGTCGCGATCAGCGTTCCTTCGACCGCGGTATAATTGGGGCCAGCGATCGGGCGGACGCCGACGAACTTCACCGTGAAATCATCGACGGTGACCGTCTCGCCCGGCGCCGCAGCCACCAGCCGTTCCTTGATGAAAGCGCTTTCGGCGGCCATCCCGGCAAGCGCGACCGCGACGCCGAAGTGCGCGATCACCATGCCCCATGTCGGCAGCGGCGTCCGGCGCAGATTGCGGCCCCACAGTGGCGCCAGGCTGGCAACCGCGACGATCCCGGCGACCGTCATGCCAAGCAGCGGCAGCACGCCGACCTTGCCGCCGAACAGGATCAGGCCGAACAGCACCGCCGACCCGGCAAGAATCGCGGCAGGAAGTCGCGACCACAGCTTGCGCCCATCATCCTTGCGCCAGGCGAGCAGCGGACCGGCCACCATGACCAGACACAGGATCAGCGCAAGCGGGCCCGCAACTTTGTTATAATAAGGCGGTCCCACCGAGATTTTTTCGCCCATCGCCTCGGCGACGATCGGATAGAGCGTGCCGAGCAGGACGAGCGCGAGGATCGTCGTCAGCAACAGATTGTTGATGACGAGCGATCCCTCGCGACTGAGCAGCGCGAATTTCTTGCCTTCGGCGACGCTGCTGGCGCGCAACGCGAACAGCGTCAATGCGCCGCCGATGTAGATCGCCATCAGCGCGAGCAGGAAGGTTCCGCGTTCGGGGTCGACGGCAAAGCTGTGCACGCTGGTCAGCAGGCCCGACCGCACGATGAACGTGCCGACCATCGACATGGAGAAAGCGACGACGGCAAGCATCACCGTCCATGCACGCAGCGCGTTGCGCGTCGCGGTCACGCTCACCGAATGGAGCAGCGCCGCGCCTGCGAGCCAAGGGATGAGCGAAACATTTTCGACCGGATCCCAGAACCACCAGCCGCCCCAGCCAAGTTCATAATAGGCCCAATAGCTGCCAGCGGTGATCCCCAGTGTCAGGAAAATCCAGCTTCCCAAGACCCACGGCCGCATGGCGCGCGCGAAGGCCGGGCCGATCTCGCGCGTGATCAGCGCGCCGACCGCAAAGCTGAAGGCGACCGACAAACCGACGTAGCCGACGTAAAGCGTCGGCGGGTGAAAGGCGAGCCCGGGATCCTGCAACAGCGGGTTCAGCCCCTGCCCGTCGGGCGGCGCGATCGGCAGCCGCTTGAAGGGGTTCGATGAAAAGAGCAGAAACGCAAAAAAGCCGAGGCTCAGCGCTGCCTGCGCAGCAAGCGTTGCGACCAGCGTATCCTCGCGCAGCCGCTTTTCGAAGATCGCAACGAGCGCGCCCGACAGGCCGAGGATCGTGAGCCATAGGAGCATCGACCCTTCATGATTGCCCCAGGCGCCCGCGACCTTGAACAGCATCGGCTTCAAACTGTGGCTGTTGCGCGCCACCAGTTCGACCGACATGTCGGACCGCACGAAAAGCGCGATCAGCACCGCGAAAGCTGCGGCGGTCAAAACGCCCTGCGCGACGCTCGCCGGCCGGACGAGGGCCGCAAGATCGCCTTTGCCGCTCCGCAGATAGAGGCTGCCCGCGACGAGCGACAGGCAGGCGAGCGCCGCAGCCATCCACAACAGCGCGAGACCCAGTTCGGCGATCATGCTTTCGGCGCTGCCTTCATCGCCTTGGGCATATCGCCCATTTGCGGCGGCATATAGCGTTCGTCATGCTTGGCCAGGATACGATCGGCCACAAAGGTGCCATCGGCCCGCATCCGGCCGTCGGCGACCATTCCGGCATTTTCGGCAAACAGATCGGGCACGATGCCCTTATATTCGACGGGGATCGATGCCTTGCCGTCGGTGGCGACGAAGCGGATCGTCACGCCGTCGGGCTGATGCCTGATGCTGCCGGCCGCCACCATTCCGCCCAGCCGCATTGCTTCGCCCACTTCGGTTTTGCCCGCTTGGATTTCGGCAGGCGTGCGGAAATAGGCCGCCTCGTCACGCAGCGCGCTCGCCGCGAGAACCCCCGCGCCGCCGACGCCGCACAGCGCGACCGCCGCCAGAATCAGTCTTTGATGTTTCGCCTTCATGTCCGGTCCCTGCGCAGCGCTGCGCTGCGCTTTTCAGCCTTCGTCATCGCCCGCCAGCTATGCCAGATCACCGCTCCGGTCATGAGCGCGGTCAGCATATAGGCAGCCGCGACATAGGCCCATTGGCCGTTTCCGGTTATGACGCCGGTCAAAAGTCGGTCCCCTCATCGTCGGCCAGTCGGCGCAGACGCGCAGCGACGCGATTGTCGGCGATGATCCGCCGCATGCGCATCAATACGATCGCCCCGAATAGCAGCGAAAATCCGGCCAAGGTCAAGCCCAGCGGCCACAACAGGCTGCCGTCGATGCTCGATCCGCGCATGGTGATGCTCGGCCCTTGATGCAGGCTGTTCCACCACACAACGCTGCGATTGATGATCGGGATGTTGATCGCGCCGACCAGCGCATAAATCGCGGCACCGCGCGAAAGCGTTCCACCCTGCCGCTCACTTTCGCCGCCCGTCGTCAACGCGACGAAACCGGCATAGAGAAAGAGCAGCACGAGCATCGACGTCATGCGGCCGTCCCATTCCCACCAGGTTCCCCAGGTCGGCTTTCCCCAGATCGATCCGGTCGCAAGACACAGTGCGGTAAACAGCATGCCAGGCACCGCGATCGCGCGCGCCGCAATCCCTGCCAGCGGGTGCCGCCACACTAGCTGCACCAATCCTGCAAGAGCGAGCGACGTCCAGCCCCCCATGCCGAGCCAGGCGGCGGGAACATGAACATAGAGAATGCGCGCCGTCTCGCCCTGTTTCGCTTCGCCCGGCACCATCGTCAGCCCGGCCCATGCCCCGGCGAGCAAGAACGCCAGTCCCAGCCACAGCAGCCACGGCGTCAGCGGACGCGCAATGGCCAGAAAACGGGTCGGATTCGCATAGGCGTGCATCGCGCGCCGAGCCTTAGGCGAGCGCACGCCCGCGGTCTAGACAATTGACGCCATCGGCAGTGCGCACGAATGATATCGATAGCAATGCTTAGGAGACATAAAATTACTTAGCGTGCGGAGATTGTGTGGCTCAATTGCCACAGATGTCACCAAAACGAAATAATAGCGCCTCGTTCGACCGCGTGAGGGGTGGAAGCGTCGGCATTTCTCATCAAACCTGTGCAGGTCGTCTCTAGGGGCAATCAACAGGGAAAGATGACCATGAAAAACACGACCCAATTATCGAGCCTCGCGCTCGCCACCGCTCTTGTCGCAAGCGGGTGGACTGCACCGGCTTTCGCACAGCAAGGCGCCAACGACACGGATGCGAACGAAACGATCATCGTAACCGGCACCCGCCGGACCGACCGGACGATCGCCGACAGCACCGTACCGATCGACGTGATCTCGAGCGAATCGCTGCAGAATAGCGGGACGACCGAAACGAACCGGCTGCTCAACCAGCTCGTGCCTTCGTTCAATTTTCCGCAACCGTCGCTGACCGACGGAACGGACTCGCTGCGTCCGGCGACGCTGCGCGGCCTCGCGCCCGATCAGGTGCTCGTGCTCGTGAACGGCAAACGCCGCCATCTGTCGTCGCTGCTCAACCTGAATGGTTCGATCGGACGCGGCTCGGCGGGCGTCGATATGAACACGATTCCGCCGATGGCGATCGAGCGTATTGAAGTGCTGCGCGACGGGGCGTCGTCGCAATATGGCTCGGACGCGATTGCGGGTGTTATCAACATCCAACTCAAGAAAAGCGTCGGAGGACGCGCGCAGATCACCTACGGCAAATATATCACAACGATGGAGGATGTTAAGGACGTCGCCAGCGTTTCGCCGACCCTGACCGGCAGCTCCAGCGAAAATCCGGTCATCACGCTGTCCGATAATGATCGCAAACGCCGTGACGGCGGAACGCTCACCATGGCGACCAACATCGGCCTGCCGGTGGGAGATGGCGGCTATTTCAACTTCACGGCGGAATATAAGGACCGTTCGCCGACCAACCGATCGGGCCCCGATCTGCGCCGCAACTATGCCGGTGCGGGTGATCCGCGCGAAGTGACCTTCAACCGTTTTGAACACCGCTTCGGCGACGGCGAATCGAAGGACATGAATTTCTTCTTCAACGCCGGGATGGATGTTGGCGATAGCTTCGAACTCTACAGCTTCGGCAGCTACGGCATCCGCGACGCCAATGGCGCTGGCTTCTACCGTCGCTCGCTCGACTCGCGCAACGCCGACTGGGACAATGGTGGCCAGCCGATCTATCCCGACGGCTTCCTGCCGCTGATCACCAGCACCATTCAGGACATCGCCATCGCCGGCGGGCTGCGCGGCGAAACTGCGGGCTGGAACCTCGACCTGTCGGTTAATTATGGATCGAACCGGCTCGATTATGGCGTCGAGGACAGCATCAACACCTCGCTCGGCAGCCTGCATAGCCCGCGCAAGTTCGACGCTGGCGGTCTCCGTTCGGGGCAGACGTCAGTCAACCTCGACGCAAGCCGCGACCTGAACGTCGGGATCGGCAGCACCACGCTGGCGCTCGGCGCGGAATGGCGGAACGAGAATTACCGGATCGTTCCGGGGCAGCTCGAAAGCTATATCGCAGGCCCCTACACCTTCTCGAACGGCGCGGCGCCGGGCGCGCAGGTGTTCCCCGGCTTTTCGCCGACCACCGCGATCGACAAATCGCGCGACAGCTTTGCCGGCTATCTCGAACTCGATGCCGATATCAGCGATATGTTCAACGTCCAGGCCGCCGGCCGCTACGAACATTTCTCGGACTTCGGCGACACGGTAAACGGAAAGCTTGCGGCGCGGTTCGAACCCGTCAACGGGCTTGCTTTTCGCGGGTCGGTTTCGACCGGTTTCCGTGCACCGGGGATGGCGCAGCAGTTTTTCTCGACCACCTCGACGAACAATGTCGGCGGCACGCTGATCGAGATCGGCACCTTCCCGGTGGCGTCGCCGATTGCCGTCGCACTCGGCGCGCAGCCGTTAAAGCCGGAAAAATCGGTCAACTTCGGCGGCGGCATCGCCTTTAACATGGTCCAAGGGCTTAGCCTGACGGTCGATTATTACCGCATCAAGATCAAGGACCGCATCACGCTCACCGAAAATCTGCAAGGCGCCGATGTCGTCGCGATCCTTCAGGCTGCCAATGTGCAGGGCACATCGGCACGCTTCTTCATCAATGGGATCGACACGCGAACGCAGGGCCTGGATATTGTCGGTAGCTATCGCGTACCGGACTTCGGCCTCGGAACGCTGCGCATCAATGTCGGCTATAATATCAACGACACAAAGATTACCGACCGCCGCGCCTTTTCGGCCTTTGACGCACAGCGCCTTTATGCACGACAGGAAAGCTTTCGACTGACCGACGGCCAGCCGAGTAACAAGTTCAACGCGGGCATCAGCTGGGACATCGGCGCCTTCGGCTTGACGGTGAATGCCAACCGCTACGGGAGCGTTTTCCTTCCCGACGGCGTGACCTCGGTCGCGGCAAACGGTCAGCCCGTTACCCTCAGCAACCCGGCGGTCCGCGACGATATCCGGGTCGGCAAGGGCGACGCCCCAGGTGATATCACGCTGTCGCCAAAATGGGTCGTCGATCTCGAACTGCGCTACAAATTGTTCGACACTGTGGGTCTGGCTGTCGGGGCAAACAATCTGCTCGACGAATATCCGGACCGCCTGCCCTACGGGACGGTAAACGGGGTCAACTTTGGAACGAACAACAGCTTCCTGCCCTATTCGTCGCAGTCGCCATTCGGCTTCAGCGGTCGCTTCGTCTATGGGCGTGTGTCGGTCGACTTCTAAGCTCGGACGACATTGCTGAGACGGCCAAGGCCGGGGGCTATGCCTCCGGCCTTGTCCATATCCAGCTTCCCGTTACGACGGCCGCGATGATCGGCGCCATCATCCACGGCCACGGCGCAAAGAGCAGCGCCAGCGCAATGCTGAAAGCAAAAGCGGCGCTTGCGGCAAGCTTGCCGCGGCGGCTGATCGCCCCCTTCTCGCGCCAGGCAACAATATGGTGTCCGAAGGTCGGATGCGTGAGCAACCAGGCCTCAAGCCGCGGTGACGAGCGCGCGAAGCAGAAGGCGGCAAGGATCACGAAGGGCACGGTCGGCAGCAGCGGAAGAAACGCGCCTAGCGCCCCCATCCCCAGTGAGGCCCAGCCAGAAACCAGATAGAAATGCCGCTTCATGGGAGCGGCTTAGCGCGTTTTGGCGCGGGCGCCATCCCATGTTGCAACCGGCCGATCGTCAGCGCCGCCCGATCAGCTTTTGCGCCATATGATCCGCCACCGTCGATGCCGGCGTGCCGCTTGCCTTGCTCTCGGCCCAGATTTCGGCGAGGCGACCCGGGATCAGGTGGATGCGGCTTTCGACCTCTTCCTGACTGCCCTGCCCCAGATATTCGAGCGCCACGTTGATGATGCCGCCGGCGTTGATCACATAATCGGGTGCATAGACGATGCCGCGATCGTGGATGCGCTGGCCGTCGGCGGCAGTCGCAAGCTGGTTGTTCGCCCCGCCCGCGACGATCGGCACGCGCAATTTTTCGATGCTGCGTTCGGTCAGGATGGCACCCAGCGCATTGGGGCTGAGCACATCGGCTTCGATTTCCATGATCGCGGCCGAGTCGGCGAGATCGGCACCCAATTCCTCTGCCAGCGCCTTTGCGCGCGTCAGATTGACGTCGGCAAGGGTCAGCTTCGCGCCTTCGGCCGCAAGCCGCCGCGCAACGCCGCCGCCGACGCTGCCGACGCCCTGGATTGCGATCCGCACGCCCGCGGCGCTGTCAGTGCCCAGCCCTTCGCGGATCGCCGCCTTTATGCCCAGATAGACGCCAAGCGCGGTATAGGGGCCGGGGTCGCCCCCCGCCTCGCCGCTCGCGACCGGAAGGCCGCTGACATGCTTGGTCTGCTTCGCGATCTGGACCATGTCGGCGTCGGTGATGCCGACATCTTCCGCGGTCACATAGGCGCCGCCCAGCGATTCGACCGCGCGCCCGAAGGCCGCAAGGAGTTCGGGGGTCTTGGTGCCGGCTTCGTCGGCCAAGATTACGCCCTTGCCGCCGCCCATCGGCAGGCCCGCCATCGCATTCTTGTAACTCATGCCGCGCGACAGGCGCAGCGCGTCGACGATCGCGGCCGACCGCTGCGGATAATGCCAGAAGCGCACCCCGCCCGCACCGGGGCCGAGGTGGGTCGAATGCACGGCGATGACCGCCGTCAGTCCGCTGTCGCGATCGCGGAACATGTGAACATGTTCATGATCGTCGAAATCGGCGAAATCCCAGACTGCGGACATGGCGTCACCCTCGCGTTAAAAAATTACGTAGGGACGTAATAATGAAATAGCCCGCGCGAGTCACCCCTAAAGGGATCGCCGGTTTTCCGATCAACGAAAAGCTTTGAAAATGGGGCGATCGACGGGACTTGAACCCGCGACCCCCGGTACCACAAACCGGTGCTCTAACCAACTGAGCTACGATCGCCATATGCCGGGCGAGACCGCCTGCGACAGCGCGCGGCGATAGGCGCGGCTACCCCTTTCGTCAAGCATTGTTCGCATGGCCAACGCCGCCTAAAAGAGGCCATGTCCGGAAACGAGCATGTCGATATGGCGCCATCGGGCGCCGACCGCACCGCCGAGCGGCTCGCGCTGCTTCCCGGCATCCGACGCGCGCCGACTTCCAAGCTGCAACAATTCATGCTGGCGGGTTTTCTCGATCCCGCAACATGCGCCGGGCTGATGGCGCAGATCGACCGCGACGTGCGTCCTTCGACGATTGCCGATCCCAATGGCGACGAAGCGTTCCGGACCAGCACGACCTGCGACCTCGATCACCGCGATCCGCTGGTGCGGACGGTCAACGCTCGGCTGCACGACATAACCGGAATACCGCTGGATCATGGCGAGCCGCTACAGGGGCAGCGCTATGATGTGGGGCAGGAATTCAAGGCGCATACCGACTATTTCGACCCGCAAGGCGCCGACTGGGAGACCTATTGCGCGATTCCCGGACAGCGCACCTGGACATTGATGGTCTATTTAAACCAGCCCGAGGCTGGCGGTGCGACGCGCTTTCTCGCCACGGGCAAGATGCACCAGCCCGAAACGGGCAAACTCGTCGCGTGGAACAATGTCCGCGCGGACGGAAAGCCGAACCCAGAGACGCTCCATCACGGGATGAAGGTGCGCAAGGGCCGCAAATATATCATCACCAAATGGTTCCGCGAACGCGCCTGGCCATGGGCCGAGGGCGAGCTAGGCTGATCCGGCCGACCGTGCCCCGGCGCCTACCGAGACACGGCCCAAGCCTTTAGCGTACCAGTCGATACTGGAAACTCAGCGTCAACGTGTTGCCGACCTGACCCGGCTCGACCGGCGTCGATTTGGCCTCTGCGGCCATCATCTGCACGCGCGGCATGGGCACCGGTCCACCGACCGCGCCGCCTTCGCTGATCGAAACCAGTTCGGCGGCGCGATAGCCGGCCAGCTTGGCATAGTCCGCCGCCTTCGCTTCGGCGGCCTTGATCGCCGCGCCGCGAACGCCGACAAGCTGCGCATCGGGGTCTTTCATCGCGAACCAGGGGCCATCGATATTGGTCCCGCCCGCCGCGACGAGCGCATCGAGCAGCGGCCCGATATCGTCGATCTTCGGCGTCGTCGCGCGCACGCTGTTGCTGACCTGATAGCCCAGGAAGCGCGGCGGCTGACCGTCGCTACGATTATTATAGTCATATTGCGGCGACAGGCTGATGCCGCTCGTCTGAATATCCTCGGCCTTGATCCCGCGCGCCTTGGCAGCGGCGATCAGCTTGTCCATCGCGGTGGCATTGAGCCGCATCGCTTCGACCGCGGTCGGTGCGGTCGTCGTCACGCCGGCGCCCACCGTCGCCTGATCGGGCCGCGAACGCACTTCCTCGCTGACGCTGAAGCTCAGGATCGGGCCTTCGGTCGTCGCTGTCGTCACCGTCGAACCTCCCTGCTGTGCAATGGCCGGCGTCGCAGCCAGCAGCGCGATGCCGGTCGCCATGGCGGTGAACATATGCTTGGTCATATCAAACTCCTGTAGGCCGGACCCCCGGCCGATCGTGGATACCCACCCCATACGCAGGACGGAGCGGGCCCGTTCCCGCCTTTGGGCGCTCGGCGCTTGCATGACGCTGAACGCCTATGTAGCGAGCCGTTCATCATGGCAGCTCCCATTCTCTCTTACGAAGGCCTGGCCCTGGTGCAGGGCACCGGCTGGCTGTTTCAGGATCTCGACATCTATGTCGGCGCGCGCGATCGGCTCGCACTGATCGGCCGCAACGGCGCGGGCAAGACGACGCTGCTCAAGTTGCTCGCCGGACGCATCGAGCCCGACAAGGGCAAGCGGACGATTGTCCCCGGCACCCACGTCGTGCTGCTGGAACAGGAGCCCGATTTCACGGGCTATGCGACGCTGATGGACTATGCGATCGGCGGCGCGAACCCGCCCGCCGAACATGAGGTGGCGGCGATCGCCGACCAGCTTGGCATCGACATGGCGCGCGAAGCGGCAAGCGCCTCGGGGGGCGAGCGTCGCCGCGCCGCCATCGCGCGCGCGCTGGCGCAGAATCCCGACGTGTTGCTGCTCGACGAGCCGACCAACCACCTCGACCTTGCGGCGATCGACTGGCTCGAAGGCTGGCTCTCGCGCTTCTCCGGCGCCTTCGTCGCCATCAGCCACGACCGCACCTTCCTGACCCGCCTGACGCGTCAGACCCTGTGGCTCGACCGCGGTGGCATCCGGCGCAAGGAAATCGGCTTCGGCGGTTTCGATGCATGGATGGAGGCCGTTTATGCGGAAGAAACGCGCGCCGCGGAAAAGCTCGATGCGAAGCTGAAGCTGGAGGCGCACTGGCTTCAGCGCGGCGTAACTGCACGGCGCCGCCGCAACCAGGGCCGACTCGAAAAGCTGATGGAGATGCGGGCCACGCGCGCGGCGATGATCGGCGGTCCCGGCGTCGCCAAGCTCGGCCTGGCCAACGACGACGTCCGCTCGAAATCGGTGATCGTCGCCGACCATATCAGCAAGCGCTTCGGCGACCGCACGATCATCAAGGACTTCGACTTTCGCGTCCAGCGCGGCGATCGCATCGGGATCGTCGGCGCCAATGGCGCGGGCAAATCGACGCTGCTCAAGCTGCTCACTGGCGAAATCGAACCCGACGAGGGCAAGGTCACCCTCGCCCCCACGCTGGACGGCATCGTCATCGATCAGCAGCGCAGCCTGCTGTCGCCCGAAAAGACCGTACGCGACATCCTCGCCGACGGCGGCGACTGGGTCGAGGTGCGCGGCGTCAAGAAGCATGTCCAGGGTTACCTCAAGGACTTCCTCTTCGATCCTTCGGTTGCCGAGGCTAGCGTCGCCGCGCTTTCGGGCGGTGAACGCTCCCGGCTTCTGCTCGCCCGCGAATTCGCGCGCGAAT
>Ga0209941_1001266_pt1 | contig 18633 bp, 17 predicted proteins | sample ThiBiot_300_plan_FD_183945 | JGI IMG/M metagenome (GOLD analysis project Ga0209941, IMG submission 183945) | Wastewater bioreactor microbial communities from Cape Town, South Africa - Thiocy_solids_1 (SPAdes) | ecosystem: Engineered > Bioremediation > Thiocyanate > Unclassified | place: South... | reverse complement strand
GCTCGGTGGTGCCGGCGTGGCGCCGCTGGCCGGCGGCGGTGCCGACGTCTGCGAACTGCGCAAGATGTATTTCCTGCCGGAAGCCCGCGGCAGCGGCGCCGGGGCGGCGATGATGGCGCGCTGCCTGGACGCCGCGCGCGGCTTCGGCTTCACCCGCTGCTACCTGGAAACCCTCACCGGCATGGACGCGGCCATGCGCCTGTACGAGCGCAGCGGCTTCCACCGCATCGACGGCCCGATGGGCGCCACCGGGCACGGCGGCTGCAACAGGTTCTACCTGCTGGATCTCTAGAGGCTTCTTGCGCGCCCCCATCGCCTGCGAGAAGCGGCGCGTCGGCGGCCGGTGCGGTGCCGCGTCGGCGATATCGAACAGCACGTTCGCATTGAGCCGCGAGCGACACCGCACCGGCCGTCGACGTGCCCGCCGCGCCACCGCCATCCGCTAAAATCCCCGCTTTCCCGCCCGCAGGACTCCCCATGCAGCTTGCATCCGCCCGCGCCGTCATCACCGGCGGCGTTTCCGGCCTCGGTTTCGCCGTGGCCCGGCACCTCGTTGCCCACGGCGGCAAGGTCGCCCTGTTCGACGTCAACGAAGACAAGGGCGCGGCTGCCGTGGCCGAGCTGGGCGAAGCCAATGCCCGCTTCTTCAAGACCGACGTCAGCAACGAGGAACAGGTAGCCGCCAACGTCGCTGCCGCCAGGGATTTCCTGGGCGGCCTGAACACGGCCGTCAACTGCGCCGGCATCCTCGGCGCCGGCCGGGTGCTGGGCAAGACCGGGCCGATGACGCTGTCGCATTTCTCCACCACCGTGATGGTGAACCTGGTCGGCAGCTTCAACGTGGCCAAGGCCTGCGCCGACCTGATGCAGCACAACGAAGCGAACGCCGACGGCGAGCGCGGCGTGATCGTCAACACCGCCTCGGTGGCCGCCTATGAGGGCCAGATCGGCCAGGCCGCCTACTCCGCCTCGAAGGGCGGCGTGGTCGGCATGACCCTGCCGATGGCGCGCGAACTGGCCCGCTTCGGCATACGAGTGATGACCGTGGCGCCGGGCGTGTTCTGGACGCCGATGGTCGACGGCATGCCGGAGGACGTGCAGAAGTCGCTGGCCGCCACCATCCCGTTCCCGTCGCGCCTGGGCCAGCCGCAGGAGTACGCCGACCTGGTGGCCTACATCCTCACCAACACCTATCTCAACGGCGAAACCATCCGCCTCGACGGTGCCACCCGGCTGGCGCCGAAGTGAACGACTTCGGTTCGCGCGCCGCACGCTGGACGGCGGTCAAGTGGCCCGCGATCCGCGCGCGCGGCATGTGGCATTTCGTGCTGCTCAAGGGTGTCGGTTTCTGGGGCGGGCTGATGCTGGCATTCATGGCCATCGCCATGACCCTGCAACTTGGCCCGTCGCACCCTCGCCTCCCACTGGTGCTGGCCATCGCGGTGCCGCTGTGCGCCATCGGCGGCCTGATCTGGGGTCTGCTCACCTGGACCTTCAACGAACGCATCTTCCACGCGCTCCAACAACAGAAGAAGAACCTCCCATGAAGGCTTACGACATCAAGAAGGGCAACGTCGTCGAACACAACGGCACCGTCTACCAGATCCGCGACATCGAGCGCAGCAGCCCGCAGGGCCGCGGCGGCAACGTCAAGTTCCGCTTCACCATGTACAGCGTGCCCGGCGGCAGCAAGCTCGACATCACGGTGGGCGGCGACGACGAGCTGAAGGAAGTCGAGCTGTCGCGCCGGCAGGTGACCTACTCGTACAAGGACGGCGACGCGTTCGTGTTCCTCGACGACGAGGACTACACCCCGTACACGCTGGACGCCGACGTCGTTGGCGATGCCGCCGGTTACATCGTCGACGACCTCAGTGGCTGCTACATCCAGATCATCGACGACATGCCGGTGGCCGTGCAGCTGCCGCAGAGCGTCGCGATGGAAGTCATCGAAACCCCGCCGGAACTCAAAGGCGGCACCGCCACCAAGCGGCCGAAGCCGGCCAAGCTCTCCACCGGCCTGGAAATCATGGTGCCGGAGTACATCGGCAACGGCGAAAAGGTGTGGGTGAACACCACCACCGGCGAATTCGGCGGCCGCGCGGAGTAAGCCAGCACAAGGCCTGCGGCTGCCCGCAGCGGTGTCTCCAGCCGCACGGCGGGCAGCTGCAACTCCACCATAGCCCATGACCGCCTCCGCCCCCGCCATCCTTTCCACCCACGGCGTGCGCTTGGAACCACTGGCGCGCGACCATATCGCGGCACTGCAGGACGCAGTGGACGATGGCGACATCGGCGCGATCAACTACGTCAACGTGCCCGCCCGCGACGGCATCCCGGGCTGGGTGGAAGAGGCGCTGGCGATGCGCGACGCCGGCCGGCAGCTGCCGTTCGCGATCGTCGCCGGCGGTCGCGTGGTGGGCAGCACCCGCTTCTACGACATCGATCTGTCGGTGCCCACGCTGGCGATCGGCTACACCTTCCACGCGGCATCGGTCTGGCGCAGCCACGTCAACACCGCGGGCAAGCGGCTGATGCTGGGCCATGCCTTCGATACCCTGGGCGCACAGTCGGTGTATTTCCACACCAGCCACCAGAACCTGCGTTCGCAGGTGGCGATCGAGCGCCTGGGCGCGCAGCGCGACGGCATCCTGCGCGCGCACCGCCGCCACAAGGACGGCAGCCTGCGCGATACCCACGTGTACTCGATCACCGCGCCGGAATGGCCGGCGATCCGCGCGCGGCTGGACGCGCGCCTCGCCGTCGGCTGAGCGGCGCGCGTCGTCACTGGCGCGTGCGGCCGGGTGCGCCCGCTCTTTCTCTCCGCTACGCGGAAGGTCCGCTTACCAGTCGATGCCGAGGGTCACGCTGACGTTGCGGCCCGGGCGCGTGTGGAAGTCGAGCGGCGGCGTGGTGGCGAGCGGATTGATCCCGCGGACCGAAGTCCAGTCCCAGTACCTGCGGTCGGTAATGTTCTGCAGCCCCAGACCCAAACGCATGCCGGGACGGAAGCGCCACCACGCGTAGGCATCCAGCAGGGCGTGGCCGGGCGCGCGGAACAGCGGGCCCGCACTGGTATCCAGGCGCCCCTGCCGGGCCACGCCAGTGGCCACGAATTCCGCGCCCCAGCGGCCTTCCAGCGGTTCCCAACTCGCTCCAAGAACGAGCCTTGCGGGCGCCACGCTGTTGAGCGGCCGGTCGCGTTCCTGGTCGCGCCCGTGCGCCCAGGCCGCGGCGGCGCGCAGCGCCCAGTCGCTGGTCGCGCCCGGGCTGTAGGACAGGCTGGCCTCGACGCCATGGATGGATGCGCGCGTGCGGTTGACCGACTGGAACACCAGCGCGCGCGTCACCGGGTCGATGCCCAGGTTGGCACGCGATTCGATGAGATCGCGGTAGCGGTTGCGATAGGCCGACAGCTGCGCCTGCAGCCGCGGCCCTTCCCAGCGCCAGCCCAGTTCCAGGCCTTGGCTGCGCTCCGGCCGCAGCTGGGGATTCGGGCGGACTTCGTAGTTCAGCAGCGTCAGCGACAGGCCGATGTTGACGTCACCGAACGGCGGCGCGCGGAAACCGCGCGCGTACTGGGCGAACCAGGTCGAATGTTCGCTGCTGCGCCAGCGCAGGCCCAGCTTCGGCGTCCACGCGCTGCGGGCGATATCGGCCACGGCCACGTCCGGGTAGTCCTCATGGAACATCGCATCGGCCTCGGCGTCCAGCCGGTAGCGCTCCCAGCGCAGTCCCGGGATCACCGCGAAGGTCTCGCCGATGCCGATCTCGTCCTGCCAGAACGCACCCAACTCGGTGCTGCGGCTTTCGGGGAAATCGCGCACCGGGAACCGTTCGCCCAGCACCACGTTGCTGCTGGCGCCGGTGGCCAGGTTGATCTCGCGGCCGTCGCGGTAACCGCTGTAGCGGGTGCGCGCGTACTCCAGCCCGAACACATGCCAGTGCGACCAGGCGCCAGCCTCGGAACGCGCCTGGCCCAGCCACTTCAGCCCGGTGTTGCGCTGCCGCAGGTCGAAGCGGCGCTCGCGCAGCGACGGGAACGGCGTGGCGCGGTCGGCCAGGCGGGTCTGGGCGGTGTCCTGCAGGCTGCGGTTGCGCTGCCCGTAAACCAGCAGCTCCGACGCTTCCAGCCAGGCCGCATCAGGCGTCCACTCGCCCTTGAGGCTGGCGCGATCGCGCTCGAAACGGTCGTCACCCAGCAGTTCGGTGGTGGTCGCCAGGCGCCCCGGGCCAAACCGTGACGAGCGCATATCGACTTCGCTGCGGCCGCGGGCGGCGTCCAGCGCGAAGGTCCAGCGTCCCAGCACGCCGCCATCCCATGCCAGCTTGGCCAGCGCGCTCCGTCGCCACTGGTCCACGGGATTGGCGGGCATGCTCGTGGACGCGTTTTCCACCTCATGGCCCTCGCGATGGGACAGCAGCAGCATGCCCTGCAGTGCACCGCTGCCGCCGGCCATCGACACCGACAGCTGGCGGCCGCGATCGCGCCCGGTCCAGCCCAGCCTCCCCCCGAGGTAAGCCTGGCCCTCCACGCGATCCAGCAGGTCCTGCGGATCCAGCGTGCGCCAGGCCACCACCCCCGCCAGCGCATCGCTGCCGTACAGCGTGGACGCCGGGCCGCGCAGGATTTCCACCCGCTGCACCGCGGCGATATCCACCAGGTCGCGCCCGGCGGCGGCAAACTGGCCCACGCTGAAGCCCTCGGCCAGCGGCACCCCGTCGATTTCCATGCCTACCCGGTTGCCGTCCAGTCCACGCACGGAGAATCCCTGCCAGCCGAACCGGGAAACATCACCCAATGCGTCCACGCCAGGCTCGTAACGGACCAGATCGGCGATGGTCTGCACCTGGCGGCGCTCGATGGTTTCGCGGTCCAAGCTGCTGACCGTGCCGACCACCTGCGCCGCGGGTTCCGCTGCCTTGCTGGCCACCACCACCACCCGGCCCAGCCAGCGGATCCCGTCCTCGGCGGGGATTACCGCGGCGGACTGCGCATGCGCCAGCGGCGACAGCGCGACCGCGATTGCCCCGCAGAGGGTTTTTCTTGTGGAATCGCGCATGAGAATGGGCTGCAATTGGACCCCGGGATTCTAGGCCGGGAGGACGGATTTAATTTGATTTGAATCAGATCGGCCCGGCTGCAACCGGCTGAGAATCACCGTGCATTGAAAGCAGTTTCTCTTCATCGCGTCTTCAACCGTTACTGGGGAGTCCTATGAACAAGAAAGTCGCAATGACCGCATTGGGGCTGGCGATGTTCGGCGGCATGTCCGCCTACGCCATCGCGCAGATCACCAACGAGCGCCCGCCCAAGACGAAGATGGAGGCCGGGGAGGCCGCCTACCTCGCCAATTGCGCAGCCTGCCACCAACCCACCGGCATGGGGCTGGCCGGGGCTTTCCCGCCGCTTGCAGGCTCCGACTACCTGAAGGGCCTGGACCGCGACAAGCTCATTGATTCGGTATTGCAGGGCATCAGCGGCAAGATCACCGTCAACGGGGTGGACTACGACAACGTGATGCCGCCAATGGCCCACCTGTCCGACGAGGACATCGCCAACGCGCTGACCTATATCACCAGCAGTTGGGGCAATACGCCGGCGTTCGAGATCGACGAAGACCACGTCAAGGCGCATCGCAAGGCGACCGGCGGCGCAGCGGCGGCTGCACCCGCGCAGGCGCAGCAGACGGCGCAGTCGCACGCCACCTCCACCGCGGCGGAAACCAAATACGAGGGCGCGCCGCTTGCGGTGGCGGCCGAGCTCGCGATCGCCAACGATCCCAAGGGTGGCCCGGCGCTGACCGACGAAGAGCGCAAGCATTCCACCCAGATCTTCTTCGAGCGCTGCGCCGGTTGCCACGGCGTGCTGCGCAAGGGCGCCACCGGCAAGCCGCTGACCCCCGACATCACCCGCGCCAAGGGCACCGAGTACCTGAAGGCGCTGATCAACTTCGGCTCACCGGCCGGCATGCCCAACTGGGGCACCTCGGGCGACCTCAGCCCGAAGGAAATCGACGCGATGGCGCGCTTCCTCCAGCATGAACCGCCGGCGCCGCCGGAATGGGGCATGAAGGAAATGCGCGACAGCTACGTCGAATTCGTCCCCGCCGACAAGCGGCCGACGAAGAAAATGAACAGCTACAACATCGAGAACATCTTCGCGGTGACGCTGCGCGATTCCGGCGAGGTGGCACTGATCGACGGCGACACCAAGAAGATCATCAACGTGGTCAAGACCGGCTATGCGGTGCATATCTCGCGCACCTCGCACTCCGGCCGCTACCTCTACACGATCGGCCGCGATGCGCGCCTCGACCTGATCGACCTGTGGCTGCCCAAGCCCGACAAGGTGGCCGAGATCAAGGTCGGCCTGGAAGCACGCTCGGTCGAGACTTCCAAATTCAAGGGCTTCGAGGACAAATACGCGATCGCCGGCACCTACTGGCCGCCGCAGTTCGTGATCATGGACGGCGAGACGCTCAAGCCGCTCAAGATCGTCTCCACCCGCGGCATGACCGTGGACACGCAGGAATACCACCCCGAGCCTCGCGTGGCCGCCATCGTGGCCTCGCACGAGCACCCGGAGTTCATCGTCAACGTCAAGGAAACCGGCAAGATCATGCTGGTGAACTACGAGGACATCGAGAACCTCAAGACCACCACGATCAATGCCGCACGCTTCCTGCACGATGGCGGCTGGGATTCGACCAAGCGCTATTTCCTGACCGCGGCCAACCAGAGCGACAAGATCGCGGTGGTGGACTCGCGCGACCAGAAGCTGGCCGCGCTGATCGATGTCGACAAGATCCCGCACCCGGGCCGCGGCGCCAACTTCATGCATCCCAAGTGCGGGCCGGTGTGGGCGACCTCGGCGCTGGGCAACGAGAAGATCACCCTGATCGCCACCGATCCGGTCAACCACAAGGACTATGCCTGGAAGGTCTGCGAAGTGCTGAAGGGCCAGGGCGGCGGCTCGCTGTTCGTGAAGACCCACCCGAAGTCGCGGAACCTGTGGGTCGACACCACCCTCAACCCCGACCCGAAGATCAGCCAGTCGATCGCGGTGTTCGACACCACCGACCTCGCCAAGGGGTACCAGGTGCTGCCGATCGCGGAATGGGCGAACCTGGGCGAAGGCCCCAAGCGCGTGGTGCAGCCGGAATACAACGCCAAGGGCGACGAGGTCTGGTTCTCGGTGTGGAACGGCAAGAACCAGCGCTCGGCGATCGTGGTGGTGGACGACAGGACCCGCAAGCTCAAGGCCGTTCTGGACGACAAGCGCCTGGTCACCCCGACCGGCAAATTCAACGTCTACAATACGGTGCGCGACGTCTACTGAGGCGTACTGCCTCCACCCGCACTACCCCGCCCCGCCGGCAGCTGCCGGCGGGGGTTTTCATGGCCAGCCCGGCGCCGATCTCGGGACGAAAAGAAAGCGGCGCCCATCGGGCGCCGCCGGTTGCAACCATCGCGCCAGGCGATGCCGGGTTCAGACCTTCTTGGCCCAGGCGCTGCACCAGCCCTTGGCCGCCACGCTGTTCTGCGGGAACAGCGTGCACGGGCCGTAGGCCTGCCCCGCCGCGCCCTTGAAGAACATGCAGTTGCTGCAATCGCTGCCCGCCTTGAAGGTCTTGTGTGCCAGCGCCTTCGTGCTTTCCACGTAGTTCAGCGCCTTGGCCTGGGCATTATCCAGCGGCAGCTTCGGAAGCGCGCCCGCAGGCGCCTTCGCCTGCGCGAGGACATCCTTTGCGGCCAGCGGCGCCAGCGCCAGCAGCGCCGCATAACCGATGAAACGACGGCGGCCGGAATCATGTTGGTTCATGGTGGAAAGCCTCCTTGGGGAATAAGGGAATCATCGGCCAGCCCATATCCGTGGATATTGACCGGCATCAAACACCGCGACTCCGGGACGGAGTTTCCGACAAGCGGCCGCGGTTTCCAATCCGGATATCCATGAAGGAGAATCATTCCCGCCACACGCGCAGTTCGCGGACCTTTCCCGGCCGTGCCTGCAACCACATGGGATCAGCGCAGCTCCAGCCCACCCTGTTCGTGATTGAGCCGGCGCAGGCGTTCGCCAAGCGCGGACAGATTGTCGGCAATCGCCTGCAACTCGCGCTGCTGCGCCTGCGGCAGCGCCGCCTGCGCCAGCTGCCGCAGGCGCGCCCACTCGCCGCCCACCGCGGCCGACAACCGCATCGCCTGCGCCTCCAGCGCACCACGCTCCCCCTGCGGCAATCCGTAACCCCCACCCTGCAAGGCACCGGGTCGCAGCAGCAAGCCGGCATCCGCCAGCAGCAGCCGCAGCTGGTCGTGCATCGTGCTGCCCTCGCCCGGCGCCAGCAGCCGGCGCTTGGCCACATCGCGCGCGCGCAATTCGGCCCGCCGTTGCGCCGCCTCCTCCAGCAGCAGCAGCGCCGCCGTCACGCGCAGATCGCCCCGGCCCAGCCATGGGCTGCGGCGCTTCGCCGGCAGCGCCAGCCATTCTTCCAGTCGCACCTGCGGCAAGGCGAGCTGCTGACGGGCCAGCGCGAACATCTGCTGATAGCGCGCCTGCGCCGATTCGAAGTAATAGCCGCTGCGCAGCGCCGCGTCTCGGTCGTCCAGCACCGCGCTATCGGCCACCCCGTTGCGCTCCAGTTTCCGCAGCAGGCCGGTCGGGGTGATGCTGCGCAGCGGCAGCGCCGCCAGCCGCGGCACGCCGTCGCGCAGCAGCCGCCAGGTTTCCACCGCGCAGTTGTTGTCGATGAAGTAATAGCGGCCGTCGTAGCTCCAGTGCAGCCGGGCGGCGCGCTCCAGCAGGCCGGCGATGTCGCCCGGCTGCAGCGCCAGCGGGATCGAACGCAGGCCGCGCAACTCCACCTGGGTGTATTCGTCGATCACCTGGTCCAGCGGCAGCAGGAACAGGCGCGACGGATAGCGCCCGGTCAATCCGCGCCAACTGGAAATCTGCACGTCGTCGACGAAGGCGCGGAAGCTGAGCACGCGGTGGTGTTGCAGGTCCAGCCTGCAGTCCGGCCCCGGCACGCGGCCGGGCGCGCAGACCACCAAACGCAGCATGGCATGGCCCCAGCGGCTCATCGGCGCACCGTTGCCCTCGGCCAGCAGGTAGTCGACGGCGTAGACGCGCGCCGGATCGATCTGTTCGAAGCCGGTGGTTGCTGCGTCCTTCCCGGCCTGCAGGAATACCAGCCCCCGCGCGCACTCCGCCGACGGTGGCTGCCAATCGAAGCGGGCTGCGAAATAACGCGCCAGTGCCGGACGCCGACAGGCGTATCCGGGGTCCAGCAGGAACCATTCCAGGTTGACCGCGACGAACTCGCCGGGATCCTGCAGCTCGTAGCGGTCCGGGCTGCGGTCGGTGAACGGGTTGCGCTGGCTACGCAGGCCGAAGTGCAGCGGCCGCAGCTGCCAGCCGGCAAGGTCGAGCAGGCGCGGATCGCGCGACAGTCCACCCGCCGGCCCGCGGTCCAGCACATGCGCCAGCTCGTGGATCAGCGCGGCCTGCGCCGCACGCGTGGCCGCACCTGCGGCGCCCTCCCGTGGCGAACGCGCCATCCAACCATCGAGCAGTTCGCGACGCAGGCTGACCTGCAGGCCCACGCTGCGGCCATGCACCTGCGCCGGCAGGTCATCGCGCCAGCGCAGTTGCAGGTCGGCGGGTATAGCGGCGCGCCAGGCTGGCGGCAGGCGCGCTTCGACCTCCTCCACTAACTCGTGGCTTGCCTGCAGCTGCGCCGCATCCAGCCCGCGCGGCTCCACCTGCAAGCGGGAGGCGGCAGCCGGCAGCGTGATGCTGGTCAGCGCTACCGCCGACAGCAGCCGCCACCAGAGGCGGCGCGGGCTCACCGGGCCAGGATGGCCTGCGCCAGCTGCATGTCGCTGGCAGCGCGCGCATCGGCACGGCGCTCACGCAGCAGCCGCAGGGCCGCCTCCAGGCGCGCACCGCGGATGCCGCCGTCACTGGCGACGAAGGCTGCAGCATCCGCACGTGCCTGCAGCACCACCTTGTCGTCGCCGGAGGTGCTGCCGGAGGTCGCCGAGCCAGCGGAAGAAGCGCTGGAAGCAAAACTGCCGGCACAGACCGGGGCGGCCGCGAGCAGCAGGACGATGGGCAGGAAGGATTTCGACATGGCGTTCTCGACTGGCGCGCCCGTGCTGGCGTGCCGGCAGACTAATCCAAACCCGCGGAGAATCCAGCCTCGCGCCGCGGCTGCCGGCCCGCATCGGTTCATGTTGGCGCGCTGGCGTGTCAGCGGTCGAACAGCTTGCCGGGATTCATGATTCCGTTCGGGTCGAGTACCGCCTTGATGCCGCGCATGGCGGCGATTTCGGCTGCTCCGCGGGTGCAAGACAGGTAGGGCCGCTTCACCAGCCCGATCCCGTGCTCGGCGGAAATGCTTCCACCATGCGCCTGCAGTGACTGCGCCAGCAGCTTGGTCACGCGCTCGCAGTCCGCCACGAACGCATCCTGCGCCATCGCGTCAGGCTTGAGGATGTTGATGTGGAGGTTGCCGTCGCCGATATGGCCGAACCACACCACCTCCAACTGCGGGTATTCGCGCCCCAGCAGGACCTGTGTTTCGGCAAGGAAGGCCGGCATCGCCGAGATCCGCACCGACACGTCGTTCTTGTAGGGCACGTAGCGCGCCAGGCTTTCGGTGATGGCCTCGCGCAGCCGCCACAGCTGCGCGGCCTGCGCGTCGCTGGCGGAAATCACGCCATCGCTGACCAAGCCCTGTTCCAGGCATTGTTCGAACGCAGCAAGCGCCTCGGCTTCGCTGGCCTCGTCGCTGGCGAATTCGGTGACCACGTAGTACGGATGGGCTTGCTCGAACGGCGGCGGCTCACCGTGGGCCAGCACGTGCTTCAACGCGACATCGGTCAGGAACTCGAAGGCCTGCAGCTGCAGCCGCGCACGGAACGCCGCGAACACCTGCATCAGCGCCTCGAATGATGGCAGCGCCAGCAGCATCACGTTGCTGGGCGGCGGCGGGTCTGTGAGCTTGAGCGTGGCCTCGACGATGATGCCCAGCGTGCCTTCCGAGGCGATTGCCAGATGCCGCAGGTCGTAGCCGCTGGAATCCTTGACCAGCCCGCGCCCCAGCGTCATCAGCTCGCCGCTGCCGGTCACCAGCTTCACACCGGCCACCCACTCGCGGGTATTGCCGTAGCGCACCACCCGGATGCCGCCGGCATTGGTGGCGATATTGCCGCCGATGCTGCAGGAGCCGCGCGATGCGAAATCCACCGGATACTGCAGGCCGTGTTCGCGCGCCGTCTCCTGCACCTTCTGCAGCGGGATGCCGGCCTGCACGGTCAGCGTGCGATCCACCGCATCGAACTCCAGCACCTTGTGCATGCGTTCCAGGCTGAGCACCAGTTCGCCGTTGGCGGCCACCGCGCCGCCGGACAGGCCGGTGCGGCCGCCCGAGGGCACGATCCCCACGCCTTCTGCATTGGCCCAGCGCACGATGGCCTGCACGTCCTCCACGCTGGCTGGCAGCGCAACGGCCATCGGCGCGGGCGTCCAGCGCCGGGTCCAGTCGCGGCCGTAGTGTTCCAGGTCGGCGGGTTCGACAAGCAGCCGCAACTCGGGCAGCAGGGCACGCAGGGATTCGAGGCGGGCGTCGGACATGGCGGCGGGGATCCGGTGGAAAACATGGCCGCGACGGCAGTGCCGGCACGGTTTCATCTGCAACATCCACTGCGGCATGTTGTGCCCGGAAAATAGCATGCCGCAGCGCAACAAAAGCACCGGTTTTCTGGCTATAGTCGGCATCCGTACCCCGCCGGATGTCGCCCGTATGTCCCTGAAGAAGACCTCCTTCCCGAAACAGGACATCCGCGTGCTGCTGCTGGAAGGCGTCAGCCAGACCGCGGTGGACGCGCTGCGCGCCGCCGGCTACAGCCAGATCGAATACCACGCCAAGGCGCTGCCCGAAGACGAGCTGAAGGCGCGGATTGCCGAGGCACACATCGTCGGGCTGCGCTCGCGCACCCAGCTCACCGCCGAAGTGCTGGCCGAGGCCAAGCGCCTGATCGCCATCGGCTGCTTCTGCATCGGCACCAACCAGGTGGACCTGGACGCCGCCGAGCTGGCCGGCATCCCGGTGTTCAACGCGCCCTATTCCAATACCCGCAGCGTGGCCGAACTGGTGCTGGCGCAGACGGTGATGCTGATGCGCGGCATCCCGCAGAAGAGCGCCGAGTGCCACCGCGGCGGCTGGTCGAAGGCGGCCACCGGCAGCCACGAAGTGCGCGGCAAGACGCTCGGCATCGTCGGCTATGGCCACATCGGCACCCAGGTGGGCGTGCTGGCCGAGGGGCTGGGCATGCAGGTGATCTTCCACGACATCGAAACCAAGCTGTCGCTGGGCAACGCCCGCGCCGCGGCCGGGCTGGACGACCTGCTGTCGCGCGCCGACGTGGTCACCCTGCACGTGCCGGAAACCCCGTCCACCCAGTGGATGATCGGCGCGCAGCAGCTGGCCAGGATGAAGCCCGGCGCCCACCTCATCAACGCCGCGCGCGGCACCGTGGTGGTGATCGAAGCGCTGGCCGCGGCGCTGGAATCCGGTCATCTCGGCGGCGCCGCGGTAGACGTGTTCCCAGTCGAGCCCAAGGCCAACGGCGATGTCTTCGAATCGCCGCTGCGCGGCCGCGACAACGTGATCCTGACCCCGCACATCGGCGGCAGCACGCTGGAAGCGCAGGACAACATCGGCGTGGAGGTGGCGGCCAAGCTGGTGCGCTACAGCGACAACGGCAGCACCCTGTCGGCGGTCAACTTCCCCGAGGTGACGCTGCCCGAGCACGAGGGCAGCCTGCGCCTGCTGCACATCCACCGCAACGTGCCTGGCGTGCTGTCGCGGGTCAACGAGATCTTCAGCCGCCACGCGGTCAACATCGACGGCCAGTTCCTGCGCACCGACGCGAACGTTGGCTACGTGGTGATCGACGTCAGCGCCGACGAAGCGCAGGCGGCGGCCATCCGCGACGAACTGTCGGCCATCGAAGGCACCCTGCGGACGCGCGTGCTGTACTGATCAGCAGCGCGCCAGCCACTTCCCCGCCATCCGCCGCACCGATGCATCCGTCGCCGGGTCGGCCGCCAGTTCGTTGATGCGGCGCCAGGCCAGGTCCAGCGATTCCTCGCTGATGGTGTAGGCCTCGTCCTCGCCGGCATGCACCACGTAGCGCACGTCGTAATGCCAGTGCGCAGGCACGGACTTGTGTTCGGGGATCCAGTGGCGGTCGAGGTCGAAGATCGCATCGCTGACGCGCAGGCCGGCCAGCCCGGATTCCTCCTCCGCCTCGCGCAGCGCCGCCAGCGGCAGTTCGCGCTGGCCATCGGCGTGCCCGCCCAGCTGCAGCCACAGGCCCAGCTTGCGATGGTGGGTCAGCAGCACGCGCGTTCCGCTGCGGTCCACCAGCCAGCACGAAGCGGTGAAATGACCCGCAAGGCGCTCGCGGCGGAACGGATCTTCGGCATCGGCCAGCAGTTCGCGGAACAGCGCGACGGTGGCAGCTTCCTCCGGCCAGCGTCCGGCATAACCTTCCAGCGCCGCTTGCAGGGCTGCGTCCATCGCGGGTTTGCTCCTCGGAATCTGAATGCGCTGCATTATCCCGCGTCGTGACCGTCGGCGCTTGTGCCGGACGCCCCTGTCCGTTTAAGGTCGGCGGCTTGCGGCATGCCTGCAGGCGGCCGACCACAACAAGAACCGGGGGAGTCACCTGATGCTGTTCCAGCGAATCAAGCCACTCGACAAGATCCTCGAGACGGCAGAGAAGAAAGCCCTCACGCGCCAGCTGGGCGCCTTCCAGCTGACCATGCTCGGCATCGGCGCCATCATCGGCACCGGCATCTTCGTGCTGACCGCCGAAGCGGGCCAGAAGGCCGGCCCGGCGATGATGCTGGCGTTCGTGATCGCAGCGGTGGTGTGCGCGCTGGCCGCGCTGGCCTACTCCGAGCTCGCCTCGATGGTGCCGGTGGCCGGCTCCGCCTACACCTATACCTATGCGGTGATGGGCGAGGCGATCGCCTGGACCGTGGGCTGGGCGCTGGTGCTGGAGTACGCGGTGGCCGCCGGCGCGGTGGCGGTGGGCTGGTCCGGCTACATGAACGGCCTGCTGGCCAGCGCCGGGATGGAGCTGCCGATGGCGCTCAAGACCGGTCCAATGGACGGTGGCGCGTTCAACATCCTGGCGTTCACCATCGCGCTGGTGATCACCGGCCTGCTGGTGATCGGCACCTCCAAGTCGGCCAAGGTCAATGCGGTGCTGGTGCTGATCAAGGTGGTCGCGCTGACCGCGTTCATCATCATCGCGGTGCCGGCGGCCCAGGACGCCAACTTCAAGCCGTTCTTCCCCACCGGCTGGGGCAGCCCGATGGGCGGCATCGGCGTGCTGGGCGCGGCGGCATCGATCTTCTTCGCCTACGTCGGCTTTGACGCGGTCTCCACCGCGGCCGAGGAAACCAAGAATCCGAACCGCAACATTCCGATCGGCCTGATCGGCTCGCTGCTGGTCTGCACCATCTTCTACATGCTGGTGGGCTACGGTGCGGTCGGCGCAATCGGTTCGCAGCCGATGCTGGATGCGAACGGCGTGGCCTTCCATCCGGGCACCCCGCAAATGGCCGCGGCGTGCGCAGGCTCCGATGCGCTGGTGTGCAGCAAGGAACCGCTGGCCCACGTGCTGAAGGTGATGGGCTTCGCCGGCTGGGGCAACGCGATCGGCTTGGCCGCCGCGCTGGCCCTGCCGTCGGTGGTGCTGATGATGATCTACGGCCAGACCCGCATCTTCTTCACCATGTCGCGTGACGGCCTGCTGCCGGAAGCGCTGTCCAAGGTGCACCCGAAGTTCCGCACCCCGCATGTGGTCACCATGGTGACCGGCGTGTTCGTGGCGCTGTTCGCGGCGATGTTCCCGGTCGGCATCCTGGCCGACATCTCCAACTCCGGCACCCTGTTCGCCTTCATTGCGGTGTCGTTGGGCGTGCTGATCCTGCGCAAGCGCGACCCGCAGCGCCATCGCCCGTTCCGCACCCCGATGGCCTGGGTGGTCTGCCCGCTGGCCATTGCCGGCTGCCTGCTGCTGTTCCTGAACCTGTCGCTCTACACCATCGCCATGTTCTTCGGCTGGGCAGTGATCGGCCTGATCGTGTACGCCCTCTACGGCTATCGCCACAGCGACCTGGCCCGCGGCATCACCGGTCCGGAAGGCGGCAACACGATGGAAGCCGAACCCAAGTTCCACGAGGGTCCGCAGGCCTGATCGCAGGAACTGCGCTCCGCGAAGAACCCGGCTCCGGCCGGGTTTTTCGTTTCCGCATGGTCACCACCCGCTATCCTTTTGCGCTTCGCTTCAGCCCGGACACCACCATGCACGACCACGAGCGCGCCGCCCGGCAATCCCTGATCGACCACTGCCGGGCGATGAACGCCAGCGGGCTGTCGCTGAACAAGTCCGGCAACGCCAGCATCCGCTGGCGCGACGGGCTGCTGATCACCCCGACCGGGCGTGCCTATGACCGCCTGCAGCCCGAGGACATCGTGTATCTCGAAGCCGACGGCACCTGCCCGCCCGGGCAGCTGATTCCGTCCAGCGAGTGGCGCTTCCACTGCGACATCCTGCACGCATTCCCGGACATGAACGCGGTGGTGCACGTGCACTCCACCCACGCCACCGCATTGGCTTGCCTGGGCCAGGGAATCCCGGCGTTCCACTACATGGTGGCGGTGGCCGGCGGCGATCGCATCCCCTGCGCCGATTACGCCACCTTCGGCACCGGCGAGCTGTCCGCCAACGTCCTGCGTGCGCTGGACGGCGGCCTGCGCGCCTGCCTGATGGCGAACCATGGCCAGGTCACCACCGGCAAGACCCTGTCCGAAGCCTACGCGCTGGCGGAAGAAGTGGAGAACCTGGCCCGCCAGTACCTGCTGGCACGCATGCTGGGCCATACCCGCGACCTGCCGCCCGAGGAGATGGCGCGGGTGCTGGAGAAGTTCAGCACCTATGGCCAGCAGCGATGAGGGCGTGAGGCTTCGTCATTGCGCGGAGGGACATGCCGGTCTTCCACTCGCGCGCAAACCCCGCAGCATCACGCGGGCACCGCAACGCGCAACCAAGCGAGTATCGGGGAGCGACTGGCGGGCCGGGGGGGGCCACGTGATGCACGCCTGAAATCCTGCGCGCAACGTGATGACGCTGGGAGCCGCCAAGCAATACACTTCGCGGATGAACGCCCCCGCCTTCGACCACAACCTGTACGCCGGCTGCGCCGCCCAGATCATCAGCCATACCCGTGAGCTGGCCGCCAAGGGCTGGACCCCGGCCACCGCCGGTAATTTCTCCATCCGCATGGATGCCGACCACGCGGCCATCACCATTTCGGGCAAGGACAAGGGCCGGCTGACCGAAGCCGACATCATGGTGGTCAACATGGCCAACGACCCGGTGGCCACCCACCACCGGCCGTCCGCCGAAGCCGCCCTGCATACCCACCTGTACCGCCGCTTCCCCGACGTGGGCGCGGTGCTGCATACCCACTCCCCCACCCAGACCATCGCCGGCCTGCTCTATGCCGACCAGGGCCGCGTGCGCCTGCGCGGGTACGAACTGTTCAAGGCCCTGCGCGGCCACACCACCCACGAAACCGAGCTCGACCTGCCGGTGGTGCCGAATTCGCAGGACATGGACCAGCTGACCACGAGCGTCGATGCGGTACTGACCCAGCCCAACACCTGGGGTTACCTGATCGCCGGCCACGGCCTGTACGCATGGGGCCGCGACATCAGCGAAGCGCGCCGCCACCTGGACGCGTTCGAATTCCTGCTCGGCTGCGAACTGGAAATGCGCCGCCTGCGCGGCGCGGGAGCCTGACATGAGCCGTTTGCGCATCTTCCACCATGACGCCCCGCAGGCGCCGCTGCTGGTCGCCCATGAGCATGCCGGGATCGCCGCCGAGCTGGCGAAGATCGGCGTTGCCTTCGAGCAATGGCAGGCCGCGCAGCCGGTGCAGCCGGGCGACGCGCCGGAAACGATCATGGCCGCGTACCGGGCCGACATCGACCGCCTCGTGGCCGAACGCGGCTTCCGCAGCGTCGACGTGGTCAGCATCGCGCCGGACAACCCGAACCGCGAGGCGATGCGCACCAAGTTCCTCGACGAACACGCGCACAAGGAGGACGAAGTGCGTTTCTTCGTCGCCGGCAGCGGGCTGTTCTCGCTGCATGTCGGCGAGAAAGTGTACGAAGTGCTGTGCGAGGCCGGGGATCTGATCTCGGTGCCGGACGGCGCCACCCACTGGTTCGACATGGGGCCCGAGCCCAGCTTCGTCGCCATCCGCTTCTTCACCGAGCCGGACGGCTGGGTGGGCCATTTCACCGGCAGCGACATCGCGCAGCGGTTCCCGCGCCTTGAAGCGGGATCGGCGCTTTGACCACCATCCTCACCGACATCGAAGGCACCACGTCCTCGATTTCCTTCGTCAAGGACGTGCTGTTCCCCTATGCACGGGCCAGGCTGCCCGCCTTCGTCCGCGAACACGGACAGGAACCCGAGGTGCGCCGCTGGCTGGACGAGGTGGCGGTGGAGATTTCCGCCAGCGCCTGCCAGGACGCGGTGATCGTGGAAACCCTTCAGGGCTGGATCGACGAGGACCGCAAGCACACCGCGCTGAAGGCGTTGCAGGGCATGGTCTGGCAGGCCGGCTATCGCGAAGGCGACTTCACCGCGCCACTCTACCCCGACGTCACGCCGGCGCTGCGCGCCTGGCACGCGGCGGGCCACACGCTGGCCGTGTATTCGTCCGGCTCGGTGCCGGCGCAGAAGCTGCTGTTCGCGCATACCGAAGCCGGCGACCTGACGCCGCTGTTCTCCGGCTTCTTCGATACCGAGGTAGGCGGCAAGCGCGAGGCAGCAAGTTACAGCGCCATCGCTGCCAAGCTCGCGCAACGGCCGGGGGAGATCCTGTTCCTGTCCGACGTGGTCGCCGAGCTCGACGCCGCGCGCGAGGCCGGGCTGCGCACCGTGCTGCTGGACCGTCGCGAGGACTACCCGCAGCCGCGCACCGGCGATGCCGCCAACGGGCACGCCCGCGCGGAATCGTTCGCCGACATCGACGCCGCTGCTTGAACCCGCAGGCGCCCGATCGCCGCGCCACCGGCTGCGGATTGCTGGCGATCCTGCTGTGGGCATCGCTGGCGCTGCTGACCACTCTGACCGCCGGGCTGCCGCCGTTCCAGGTACTGGCCACCGGTTTCGGCGTGGCCGGCCTGCTCGGCCTTGCCCATGCGGCTGCGCGCGGCCGCGCCGGCTGGCGCGCGCTGCGGCAGCCGCCCGCGGCACTGGCGCTGACCACCACTGCCCTGTTCGGCTACCACGCGCTTTATTTCATCGCGCTCAAGCGCGCGCCGGCGCTGGAAGCCAACCTGCTGAACTACCTGTGGCCGCTGCTGATCGTGCTGTTCGCCGGTTTCCTGCCAGGCGTGCGCGTGCGCGGCGGACAGTGGCTCGGCACCCTGCTGGGGCTGGCGGCGGCGGTGGTGCTGGTCACCCGCGGCAGCGCGGTCAGCATCCACGCCGATTACCTGCCCGGCTACGCCGCGGCGCTTGGTGCGGCGG
>Ga0209941_1001265_pt1 | contig 18639 bp, 12 predicted proteins | sample ThiBiot_300_plan_FD_183945 | JGI IMG/M metagenome (GOLD analysis project Ga0209941, IMG submission 183945) | Wastewater bioreactor microbial communities from Cape Town, South Africa - Thiocy_solids_1 (SPAdes) | ecosystem: Engineered > Bioremediation > Thiocyanate > Unclassified | place: South... | reverse complement strand
GAGGCTGTGGCCGTGGCGAGAGGGGCGGGTGTATGGAAGGTGTGGAGGGTCGCGCCCGGGAGCGTCACGGGGGTGCGTCGGGGGTGACACGGATCCGCGACGGGAGTCAGACGTCGTCACGGAGATGTCGAGAACTCCGGTCTTTCTCCCGTGTTGTGCAACACCGACCTACGCGCTGCGTGTATTGACCGTGCTATTGCAAGGTCAAAGTACGCAGCGCGTTATCGGGCCTTCGAATCAGGCCCGAAAAGGGCCTCCCAGGGCCGGAAGGTGTGACGTTCCCGGCATCTTCGTCACGGATCCGGCCGAGGTGTGGAAGCTCTCCGACCCGATCGTCACGTAAGTCCGACTTCGCAACGTCCCTGTGACGCCTCTCCCACGAACGCCTCACGTCCTGGGCTCCTCATGGGGGTCACAGCCTGCCAGGACCCCCATGAGGAGCCCAGGACACCCGCCCGGCACCTCGGCCAGCCACCCCTACGCTGTCGCGGCCGGCATCGACTCCATGTCGATCACGAAGCGGAACTTGACGTCGCCGGCAGCCATGCGGTCGTAGGCCTCGTCGATCTGGTCCATGCGGATCATCTCGACGTCGGCGGTGACGCCGTGCTCGGCGCAGAAGTCGAGCATCTCCTGGGTCTCGGCGATGCCGCCGATCAGCGAGCCGCTGAGGGAGCGGCGGCCGCGGATGAAGCTGAAGACGCCCGGCGAGGGGTGTGGTTTCGGGGGGACGCCGAGCAGGACCAGCGCGCCGTTGCGGCCGAGCGTCGCCAGGTAGGCGTCGAGGTCGTGGGGCGCGGCGACCGAGTCGATGATCAGGTCGAGGCTGTTCGCCGCGCCCTTCATCTGGTCGGGGTCCTTGGAGATGACGACGTGGTCGGCGCCGAGCCCGCGGGCGTCGTCGGCCTTCTCCGGCGAGGTGGTGAAGAGCGTCACCTCGGCGCCCATCGCCTTGGCCAGCTTCACCGCCATGTGGCCGAGCCCGCCGAGCCCGACCACGCCGACCCGCGAGCCCTTGCCGACGTTCCAGTGGCGCAGCGGCGAGTAGGTGGTGATGCCGGCGCAGAGGAGCGGCGCGGTGGCGGCCAGGTCGACGCCCTCGGACACGTGCAGACAGAAGTCCTGGTCGACGACGATGTCGTTCGCGTAGCCGCCCTGGGTGATCCCGCCGGTCTCCTTTTCGACGCTGCCGTAGGTCAGCGTGTTGCCGTTTTCGCAGAACTGCTCGAGGTCTTCCTCGCAGGCGGCGCAGGTGCGGCAGGAGTCGACCATGCAGCCGACCCCGGCCAGGTCGCCGACCTTGAACCCCTCGACCTCCGCGCCGACCGCGGTCACCCGCCCGACGATCTCGTGCCCCGGCACGATCGGCCACTGCTGCTGCCCCCACTCGCCGCGGACGAAGTGCAGGTCGGAGTGGCAGACGCCGCAGTAGAGGATGTCGATGGCGACGTCGCGGGGTCCGGGATCGCGGCGCTCGATCGCGAGCGAGGCAAGCGGCTGGTCGGCCGCGTGCGCGCCGAAGGCACTGGTCTGGGACATGGGAACTCCGATCCGGTGAGAGGTGAGGAAGAGCGAGGAAAGCTTAGGAAACAGCGCGCCTCGGCCCGCCAGGCCCGATCAGCTCGAGCGCAGGAAGGCGGTGATCGCCTCGGCCATCGACCTGGCGGCGAGGCGCTGGAAGGACGGCTTGACGAGGCGGGCGGCGTCGGCGGCGTTGCGCATGTTCACGCACTCGATCAGGACCTTGGGGACGGTGGTGAGGTTCAGCCCCGCGAGGTTGTCCCTCGGTGCGAATCCATTGCTCCCGTCGTAGTTGGAGATCGGGATGCCGGTGAGCTTCGTGTAGCGGTGGAGGAGGATGCGGCCGAAGCGCTTCGATGAGGCGATCACCTTGTCGTTGGGGCCGTCGGGGACCGGGGTGAGGATGGCGACGCCGCGCCCGCCCGCGGGACCGCCGTCGGCGTGGATGTCGATCGCCACGTCGGCGCGCGCCCGGTCGAGGATCCGCGCGCGCCGGTCGATGCAGGGCCCGACGCCGTGGTTGGTCCTTCGGGTCATCACCACCTTGGCGCCCTCGCGGACGAGGTAGGCCCGCAGGTACATGGCGACGTCGAAGTTGAAGCGCGCCTCGGTGTAGCCGCCGTTCGTCTCCGTCCCGGTGGTGTCGCAGGCCTCCCGTTCGCGGCCGTTCCACACCGGCCGGTTGATGAAGCCGGGGTCGGCGAAGTTGCCGCCGTTGTGGCCGGGGTCGATGCCGACCACCTTCCCGGCGAGGGGCTTCGCCTGCGACGCGGCGTGGGACGCGGGCGCGGGCCCGTGCGAGCCGGCGAGCGCGGCGGCGAGGAGCAGCGCGATGACCTTGGCCCCGATCACGAGCGGCCAATCTAGTGACCTGAGTCGTGAGTGCTGCTCCGGCCTGGGGGCGGACGGGCGGGGGTTCGGGGGGCCGCCGGCCGTCCGAGGGTGGTCCTGGGCTCCTCATGGGGGTCCTGGCAGGCTGTGACCCCCATGAGGAGCCCAGGACGTGAGGCGTTCGTGGGAGAGGCGGCACAGGGACGCGAGGAAGTCGGACTTACGTGACGATCAGGTCCGGAAGCCTCCACACCTCGGCCGGATCCGTGACGAAGATGCCGGGAACGTCACACTTTCCGGCCCCCAGAGGCCTTTTTCGGGCCGGAAATAGAGGGCCGGAAACGCGCTGCGTGTTTTAGGGCCCCTATAGGGGGGTCAATACACGCAGCGCGTAGGTCGGTGTTGCACAACATGGGAGCAAGTGAGGAGATCTCGGCATCTCCGTGACGACGTCAGGCCTCCGTGACGGATCCGTGCCACTCCCGTCGCACTCCCGTGACGCTCCCGCGCGTGTCCCTCCACACCTTCCATACACCCGCCCCTCTCGCCACGGCCACAGCCTGCCCGGGCCGTGGCGAGAGGGGCGCGTCCCCTACCCGGGCGCCAGCTTGCGGGTCACGGGCCCTCCGTGCGACAGCCCGCGGGCCCCGTGGCCTGGGAATTGCTGCGGCTTAACGACTCGGGTCACTAGCCGTGTGCAAGGCTCGGGGGGTGAAGCGGATCGTCCTGCTCGACGACTACCAGGGGGTCGCCCTCGACTACGGCGGCTGGGATCGGGTCCCGGACGAGTGGCAGGTGGTCGCCCTCGAGCAGCACATCGACGATGCCGACGAGCTGGTCGAAGCGCTCTCCGGCGCCGAGATCGTCGTCGCGATGCGCGAGCGCACGCCGTTTCCGGCTGCGATCCTCGACCGTCTGCCGGACCTGAAGCTGCTGATCACCACCGGGATGGGGAACGTGGCGATCGACGTCGCCGCGGCGCGCCGCAACGGGGTCGTCGTCTGCGGGACCGGCATCAAGGGCGCGCCGACCGCCGAGCTCAGCTGGGGGCTGATCCTGGCGCTGGTGCGCTCGATCCCCGCCGAGCATGACTCGGTGCGAAGCGGCGGCTGGCAGACGACGATCGGCGGCGACCTCGACGGCGCGACGCTCGGGCTGGTCGGGCTCGGCCGCCTGGGGGCGCGGATGGCGCGCATCGGCGCCGCCTTCGGCATGGAGGTGCTCGCCTGGAGCCAGAACCTCGACCCCGCGGCGGCGCGCGAGGCCGGCGTCGAGTCGGTCGAGAAGCTCGCGCTCTTCGAACGCGCCGACGTCGTCTCCGTCCACTACCGGCTGAGCGGGCGCAGCCGGGGGCTCGTCGGCGGCGCCGAGATCGGCGCGATGAAGCCGAGCGCCTACCTCGTCAACACCTCGCGCGGGCCGCTCGTCGACACCGACGCGCTGGTCGCGGCGCTCGAGCGCGGCGCCATCGCGGGCGCCGGCATCGACGTCTACGACACCGAGCCGCTGCCCGCCGACCACCCGCTGCGCCGCGCCCCGCGCACCGTGCTGACCCCGCACCTCGGCTACGTCACCGAGGACACCTACGACATCTTCTTCAGCGACGCCGTCGAGGACGTGCTGGCCTACCTCGACGGCGTCCCGCTCCGCCTCATCGAGCCCTGATGTTGATGGGCCGAAAACTAGACATATAGGCGAGTTTTCGGCCCACCAACGTGGGCGCCGGGCCTATTTGCCGGCTTCGGAGGCGACGTAGGCCGAGACGGCCTTGACTTCTTCAGGGCTCAGCGTGCCTTCCTTGCCGAACGCCGGCATCGGGCCGCCGCCGTTGATCACCTGATTTTCGACCGTCGCTTCTTCCGGCGCGAGTTCATCGAGGTTGGGACCGACGGTGCCGGTCGCTCCCGCGGCTTTCAGCGTGTGGCAGGACGCGCAGTTGGCGCTGAAGATGGCCTTGCCTTCGCCGGCCGACGCCGATTCACCGCCGGCTTCTTCTTCTTTTTCGGCCGGTTCTTCGGCTTCTTCGGCGGGTTCTTCTTCGGCTTCTTCCGCCGGTTCTTCTTCCGCCGGTTCTTCTTCCGCCTGTTCTTCTTCGGCCGGGGGCGCCGCTTCTTGTTCGGTCGTCGCTTCGGTCGTCGTTCCGCCGCTACCGCCGCATCCGGCCACCACGACGGCGCCAGCCAGGGCGAGGACCACGAACAGGATCAGAGCTTTTGGGACTTTCGAGAAGATCAAACGGCACCTCCAAGGCAGTTGTTGTCCGGGTTCTATTCTCTGGAAGGCCTTGCGGACCCTGCTTGCCTTCGCCCTCACGCTACTCCTGCTCGCGGGCTGCGGGGGTGGAAACCACGATCAGACGAGGCGGGACGTCGGCTGGCCGAGCTGGGGAAACGTCCCCGAGAACACCCATTTCGCCGCCCTCGAACAGGTCGACCGCGGCAACGTGTCGAAGCTGCGCGTCGCCTGGACGCGCCCCGGCGGGCGGGGGCAGAACGCCTGGGAGACCTTCCCGATCGTGGTCGGGCGCACCATGTACTACGACACCGGCCTGGGCCAGGTCTTCGCCGTCGACGCCGCCACCGGCAAGGTCCGCTGGTCCTACGCGCCGCCGGTCGACTTCCTCGCCGGGCCGCAGCTCGAGCTGTCGGAGCCGGTCAGCCGCGGCGTCACCTACGGCGCCGGGCGGATCTACCTCACCACCGCCGACGACCGGCTGATCGCGCTCGACGCCCGCACCGGCAAGGTGCGCTGGAAGACCCGGGTGGTCGACCCCGAAGCGGGCAACACGCTGAACTCGCCGGGGACCTTCTGGGACGGCGAGATCCTGGTCGGCGGCCCGGCCGGGGACGCGGGCCTGCGCGGGTTCGTCGCCGCCTACGACGCCGCCACCGGCAAGCAGCGCTGGCGCACCTTCATGGTCCCGCCGCCCGGCCGGGGATGGAACCGCGCGCGCGGCACCCACGGCGGCGGCGACGTCTGGATGCCGCCGACCGTCGACCCGCGCAGCGGCACCGCCTACGTCGCCACCGGCAACCCGACCCCCGGCTTCACCAACACCGCCCGCGGCGGCTGCAACCCCCTGGCCGACGCGATCGTCGCGCTCGACGCGAGGACCGGCCGGATCGAGTGGAGCCGCACGCTCTTCTGCCACGACAGCTGGGACTACGACACCGTGCAGGCGCCGATGGTGCTCGACGCCCCGGCGGGCGGGGGCAGCGTCCGCGCCGTCGGCACCGGCAGCAAGGCGGGCTTCTACGCGGTGTTCGGCGCCCGCGCCGGCGCGCCGATCTCCCGCTCCCCGTTCATCACCAGGTTCTCGCGCCCGCACCTGCGCCCGACCCGCGCGGGCGTCGTCGTCTGCCCGGGCATCTTCGGCGGGATCGAGTACGGGCCCGCGGCGCTGAGCGCCGACGGGGAGTCGATCTTCATCGCCGGCAACCAGATGTGCCAGCGCTACAAGCTCGCCTCGCGGGCGGAGCTGGAGACGCGCGCGCCCGGCGAGAACGACCTCGGCGGCACGGTCGAACAGGTCGGTCCCGCGACCGGCGTCCTCGCCGCGCTCGACCCGGCGACCGGCAAGGTCCGCTGGCGCGTCAAGCTCCCGCGGCCCTCCAACGGCGGCGCCCTCGCCACCGCCGGCGGCCTCGTCCTGGTCGGCGACGACGACGGTTACCTGCGCGCCTTCGACGAGCGCGACGGCAAGGTGCTCTGGCGCCACGACCTCCATCGGCGCGTCGGCTCGGCCCCGATCGCCTACGAAATCGGCGGCGTCGAGTACATCGCGATCGCCGCGGGCGGCTCGCTGGTCGAGGCGAGGGGGACCGTCCCCGACGCGCCGGCCCGCCTCTTCGTCTTCCGCCTCGGCGGGTAGCCCGTCGAAGTCCCCCAACCCGCTTCACTAAAGTCACCACCTGATGACCGCGGACACCGCCGCACTCGCCGGCACTACGGATCTCGCCCCGCTGGAGCCGGAGGAGTTCCAGCGCGTCGCCGCCGCGATCGAGGACGCGGTCGGCAAGATCGTGGTCGGCCAGCACGAGGCCGTGCGGGGCGCCCTGATCTGCCTGATCGCCGGCGGCCACGCGCTGCTCGAGGGCGTCCCCGGCCTCGGCAAGACGACCCTCGCCCGCGCCCTCGCCGGGGCGCTCGAGCTGGAGCCGAAGCGGATCCAGTTCACCCCCGACCTGATGCCCGCCGACATCACCGGCACCACGGTGCTGATCCAGGGCGCCGAAACGCAGGAGACGCAGCTGCGCTTCGAACCGGGGCCGGTCTTCGCCAACGTCGTGATCGCCGACGAGATCAACCGCGCCGCGCCGCGCACCCAGAGCGCCCTGCTCGAGGCGATGCAGGAGCGCACCGTCACCACCGCCAACATGACCCGGGCGCTGCCCGCGCCGTTCTTCGTCCTCGCCACCCAGAACCCGGTCGAGATGTACGGGACCTACCCGCTGCCGGAGGCCGAGCTCGACCGCTTCTTCCTCAAACTGCGCTTCGACTTCCCGCCGGTCGCCGAGCTGAACGAGATGGTCGGGCTGACGACGACCGCCGAGCACGAAGGGGCGCAGCTGTCGGCGGCGCCGGTGGCCGACGCGACCACGGTGCTGCGGATGAACGCGCTGGTCCGCTCGGTGCCCGCCGCCGAGCACGTGATCGACTACGCCAGCCGGCTGGTCGTCTCGCTGCACCCGGAGAACGCGGGCGCGACCGACGCGGTGAAGCGCTTCGTCCGCCTCGGGCCGAGCCCGCGCGGCGCCCAGGCGCTGGCCCTGGCGGGGCGCGTCGCGGCGCTGATCGAGGGCCGCCACAACCTCTCGATCGACGACGTCCAGGCGATCGCCCTACCCGCGCTGCGCCACCGCCTCGTCCTCACCATCGACGCCGAGCGCCAGAACGTCTCGCCGGACGACATCGTCCGCGAGGCGATCGAGGCGCTGCCGCGGGAGGCGTCGTAGCCGCGACGCCGGAGCCGAGCGCTCCCCGGGCGGGCGCGACGGGCGCGCCCCTACTCGACGCCGCCGCGTTGCGCCAGCTCGAAACGCTCTCGCTCGCCGGGGTCGAAGCGGTGGTCGCGGGCTTCGGCGGCCAGCGGGCGGGCGCCCAGCGCACCCGCGGGCTCGAATTCGTCGACTACCGCCGCTACACCCCCGGCGACGACCTGCGCTCGATCGACTGGAACGTCTACGCGCGCCTGCGCGAGGTCGTGGTCAAAGCGGCGCCCGCCGAGGGCCACGTCGACCTGGCGCTGCTGCTCGACGGCAGCCGCTCGATGGACGACGGGACGCCCTCGCGCTTCCGCTATGCGCAGGAGCTCGGCGCGATGCTCGGCACCGTCGCCCTGCTCGGCTCCGACGTCGTCGCCGTCCACATGCTTGCCGACGGCACCTCCTTCACCGGCGCCCGCCTCGCCGCCCCGCACCTGGTCGGTGAGCTGATCGAAGAGGTCGGCGAGCTGCCCCGCGGCACCAAGACCGACCTCGCCGCGAGCCTCCGCGACTACCGCCGCGGCGCCGAGCCCGCCGACCTCGCGGTGCTCCTCTCCGACGGCCTCGCCGAGCCCGACGCGCTCGCCGAAGCCATCGACGAGCTGGCCGGCTCCGCCCGCGCCGCCGCCTTTGTCCACCTGGTCGAGGGCGAGGAGGCCCTTGCCGCCCTCGAGGGCGCCTACGAGCTGGAGGACCGCGAGACCGGCGAGCGGCTGGTGGTCGAGGTGACCCCGCGGGTGCGCGCGACTTACGAAGGGCGGGTCGCGGCGGCTTCCACCGCGCTGAAGGACCGCTGTGGGGATCGCGGGGTCACCTACCTGCGGGCGGCGATGGATGTGGCGCCGCTGGATTTCTTGTTTGGTGCTGCGCGGGATGCGAGGCTTGTGAGCTTGTAGGGGGGACGGGCGAGACGGGCGGGGGTCCGAGGCGCTTGCGGCCGTCCGAGGGAGGTCCTGGGCTCCTCATGGGGGTCCTGGCAGGCTGTGACCCCCATGAGGAGCCCAGGACGTGAGGCGTTCGTGGGAGAGGCGGCACAGGGACGTCGCGAAGTCGGACTTCCGTGACGATCGCGTCGGGGAGCCTCCACACCTCGCCCAGATCGTTGACGAAGATGCCGGGAACGTCACACTTTCCGGCCCCCAGAGGCCCTTTTTCGGCCTGATTCCAGAGGTCAAGAACGCGCTGCGTGTTTTAGGGCCCCTATAGGGGGGTCAATACACGCAGCGTGTAGGTCGCTGTTGCACAACACGGGAGAAAGACCGGAGTTCTCACGCTCTCTGTGACGACGTCCGACCTCCGTCACGGATCCGTGTCACTCCCGTCGCTCCCTCGTGACGCTCCCGTCCCGGACCCTCCACACCTTCCGCACACCCGCCCCTCTCGCCACGGCCACAGCCTGCCCGGGCCGTGGCGAGAGGGGCGCGTCCCCTACCCGGGCGACAGCTTGCGGGTTCCCGTCCCTCCCGGGCGAAAGCTTGCGGGGTCCCGAACCCCGCGCGGCCCTCAGCCCTTGAGTTCCGGCCCCGTCGGCAGCTTCTTGCCGCCGAGCTTGAAGGCGATCACGCGGGCGCCGATTTCGCCTAGTTCTTCGGAGGCGGTGAGGGCGGCGCCGCCGACGGTGGCGAGGACGTATTGGGTGCCGTCGATGGAGTAGATGACGGGGGCGGTGCCGAAGGCGAGTTTGAGGTCGGCCTGCCAGAGGTCGTCGCCGTTGGTGGCGTCGAAGGCGTAGAGGACGCCTTGCTGGTCGCCGGTGAAGACGAGGCCGCCGGCGGAGGCGGTGGCGCCGCCGTCCATCGGGGTCGGCATCGAGTGCTTCCAGAGGACCTTGCCGGTGTTGACGCCGACGGCGGTGAAGGTGCCGGTCTTCGGGGTGTCTTTGGGGACCACGCGGTCGCCGGCGAACTGTTTCTCGCCGTTGTGGTTTTCGTAGGTGACTTTGAGATACATGCAGAGGTTGATGCCGGAGACGTAGACCGCCTGCGTTTCGGGGCTGTAGGCGAGCGGCGAGTACTGGGAGCCGCCGACCGGACCGGGGCACTCGAGCGTCGGCTTCGTCGTCGGCGGGGTGTGGGCGCGTTTCACGAACGGCACCGGCGGGAAGAGGTCTTCGCCGGTTTCGGCGTCGAGCAGGAAGAGCAGCCCGTTCTTGCCCGCCTCGGCCAGGCCGCGCTTCTTTTCGCCGTTGATTTCGACGTCGAAGAGGACGACCGGGCTCTCGGCGTCGTAGTCCCAGAGGTCGTGCGCCTGCTCCTGGTGGTACCACTTGAGCTTGCCGGTGTCGGCGTCGAGGGCGAGGATCGAGTCGGTGTAGAGGTTCTTGCCCGGCCGTTTGGCGCCGACCAGGACCGGTGCCGGGTTGCCGGTGCCGACGTAGACCGTGCCGGTCGCCGCGTCGACCGTCGGCGGCATGTAGATGGTGCCGCCACCGCCGCCCTTCGGCACCCACTTTTCACCCTGCTTGGGGACCGTGTAGAAGGTCCAGAGCTCCTTGCCGGTCTTCGCGTCGTAGGCGGAGAGCTTGCCGCGCACCCCGTCCTCGGAGCCGGAGACGCCGACGTAGACCTTGCCGTCGTAGGCGGTCGGCGCCATCGACTCGTACGCGCCGGTGGCCGGGTCTTCGACCTGCGAGGACCAGAGGCGCTCGCCGGTCTTTTCGCTGATCGCCTGCAGCTTGTTGTCGAAGGTGAGGACGAAGAGCTTGCCGTCTTCGGCGGCGACGCCGCGGTTGACGGTGATCCCGTAGCCGCCGACGCCGGTCGACTGCGAGAAGTCGACTTCCGGCGTGTAGGTCCAGTTGATGTGGCCGGTCTTGCCGTTGATCTGCATCACCTCGTCGGTCGAGGTGGTGACGTAGACGTTTTCGCCGATCACCAGCGGGAAGGACTCCATCAGGTACTGGTCGGGGCCGAGCCCGGTGCTCCACGCTTCGCCGAGTTCGCCGACGTTGCCGGTGTCGATTTCGTCCTGCGTCGCGAAGCGCGTGTTGTCGCGGTCGCGGCCGAAGACGGGCCAGTCTTCGATGTTCGGCGCCGAGGCGGCTTCGGGGCCGTTGCCGCCCGAGCCTGCGGCGGCTTCGGTGCCCTCCGCGGTGCCGCCGGTCGAGGAGGAGCCACCGCCGCCGCAGGCAGCGAGGACGATCGCCGCGGCCAGGACCGCGAGCCCGAGGAAGAGGACTTTCAGACGCATCGGCTCGCTCCTCCTCTAGGGGGTCGGCTTCTTCGAGTAGCGGGTGAAGACGGCCTTGACCGTGCCCAGGCCGCGGGTCGTGACGGTCGCCCTGAGCTTGCCCGCCTTCACCATCGTGCCCTTGAAGCTGCCGATCGTCGGGCCGAGGAACGAGCCGCCCTTGACGATCGCGGTGCGGGCCTGGCCGCGGCGCTTCAGTTCCTTCAGGTAGACGACGTCGTTGTTCGTCTTCGTCCGCAGCTTGAGGATCCCGGCGGGCTCTTCGGAACCGGGGAATTCTTCCTGGATGAACATCGTCAGTTCACCGCCGCGGACCCCGGCGCTGCCGCCGGAGAGCACCTTCACGTGGTAGCGCCCGATGAAGCTGCCGTTGCTCCCCCAGCCTTCCTTGGCCTTGCCGCCGGCGAGGGCGGTGCCGGCGACCGCGAGCGAGAGGAGCAGGACGAGCAACCCCAGACAGTAAGTCGATCGCTTCATTTGTTGGACGAACCCTAATGAGTTGGCGTCTTCGGCGGCGCAAGCGGCTTGGTACCGTCGATTTCGTGTGGCGATGGGCGTCCGCCGATCCGCGCGACGTAGTCGACCTGGCCGGTGCCGGGGAGCTCGGCGAGCCCGCGGGCGGGGCGCGCCTCGGCGAGGAGCTGCGGCGCTGGCGCGGGATCGTCGCCCGCCGCCGGCTGGTGGTGCTGGCGCGCCGGCACGCCGCGGTGGCGCTGGCGCTCGCCGTCTTGCTGGAGATCGCGGCCCAGCTCGGCGCCTTCCCACAGTGGGTGGTGGTCGCGGTGCCGCTCGCACTGTTCCTCGTCGCGGTCACCGCCTTCTCCCTGCGCGGCCCCTCGCCCTTCGAGCTGGCGCGGCTGCTCGACGACAAGCTCGGGCTGAACGACCGGTTGGCGACGGCGCTCGAGATCGAGGCACGGGGCGGCGAGGCGCCGCTCGAGCGGCGCACGGTCGCCGACGCGGCGGCGCTGCTCGCGGCGGGCCGCGAGGACTGGCACGCGAGCGCGGCCCCGGCGGGGCGCGAGTGGTGGGCGCTCGTCGGGACGGCGGCGGCGGTCGCGGCGGTCGTCGCGATCGGTGCGCTGAGCGCCGGTAGCTCGTCCTCGGGACGGGTCGAGGCACTCGGCCCGCACGGCGGCGGCCGCGGCGGAGAGGGCGTGCCGGAAAGCGAATACGCCAAACACGTCAAAAAACACAGCCCGACGAAAGCGCCGACCGGCAAGCTGCACAAGATCGTCGGCAAGAAGGGGCCGCCGCCGAGCGCCGAGAAATCGGCCAACTCCGGCTATCAGAAGATCCCCCAGGCCGAACGGACCGGCCGGGCGCGGAAGGGCCATCCCGGCAAAGGCGAAAGCGGCGAAGGGAACTCGCCGCGGCGGGGCAGCAAGATGAAGCGGGGCGCCAACTCCGAAATCAAAGGCGGCGAGGAAAAAGGCGACAAACCCGGCGCCGCCGTCCCGAAGGAAAAAGAACACCCGACGCTCGGCTTCAACGTCAAGAGCAAAGGGCACGGGAACAACGGGCGGCGCGGGACCTCGCGGGTGAGCGGCCCGGCGGGCAAGAAAACGGCGCCCAACGGCAACGGCGACGAGACGACCGCGGGCGAAAGCGAAAGCAGCAAAAAGGGCGGCGCCCCGACCGGCGCCAACCACGCCGGCGGCGAGCAGGGAAACAACCAACAGGGGCGCGCGACGCCGGTCAAGGGGCAGGCGTCCCAGGCGGTCCGGATCCAGCCCTCCTACGCGCCCTCGCGCTCCGACAAAGCCGGCAAAGAACGCAAGAAGGGCGGCCGCGAAGAGGGCGCCGGCGGCAAGGCGCGCACCGCGCAGGTGACCGGCGCCACCCAGGTCGGCGAGCGGTTCTCCTTCGTGCCGGTGACCGGCGGCGCCGTCCCCGGTCCCAGCGCTGGGTTGCAGCTGAACTACCTCGAATCGCTGAAGTGGATCGAACGGCTGCCGTGGGGATGACGCGTTGACGCTTTTGAGCGGGGCGGCGCTGGCCGCCCTCGTCCTCGCCGTCCCCCTGGTGGCGCTCCACCTGCGCCGCCGCAAGCCGCCGCGGCGCGCGGTCGGCAGCCTGCTCGCCTGGCGGGACCTGCCCGCCGTCGGGGGCGGCGGCGCGCGCCGGATCGGCCGCCCGCCGCTGCCGCTCCTGCTCGCCCTGCAGCTGCTCGCCCTGGTCCTGCTCGTCGTCGCGCTCGCCCGCCCGGTGAGTGACGAAAGCGCCACGACTTCCTCGCACGTCTACGTCGTCGACGAGTCGATGTGGATGGGCGCCGAAGCGGGGGGGACGGCGCGGATCGACGCCGCCCGGGGCGTGCTGCGGGAACGCCTCGCCGCGCTGCCCGGCGACGAAGCGGTGCGGATCGTCGGCGCCGGGTCCACCCCCACGGTCCTCTTCGAAGGCAAGGCCGCCGACGCGGGTAGCGCCCTCCGCGACCTGCGCGCCGGCCCGGGGGCCGCCAACCTCACCGCGGCGCTGCGGCTCGCCGCCGGCCTGCGGGCCGGCTCCGGCGACCAGATCGCCCTCCTGCGGGCGCCCGAGGAAGCGGCGCCGAAGGTGCGCGGCAGCGGCTCCCCTTATGAAGACCTGGAAGTCGGCGAAGCGGTCGAAGACGCCTCGCTCTCCGGCGCGAGCGCCCACTGCGACCGGCTCGGCGCCGAAGCCTGCGAAGTCTTCGTCCACGTCGCCGACCGCGGCGGCGCGGCGCGGACGCTGCCGGTACGGGTCGCGATCAGCGGCGAGCCGGTCCACACGGTGCCCGTGCAGGTCCCCCCCGGCGAAGGCGCGCCGCTCGTCTTCACCGCGCCGCCCGGCACGGCGGTGCGGATGAGCCTGGCGCCCGGCGACGGCCTCGCCGCCGACGACACGGCCTTCGTCTCGGTGCCGCGGCCGGGCGGGGAGAGCATCACCCTGGTCGGCAACCGCACCCGCGCGCTGCCACTGGCCCGCGCGCTGGCCTCGGTGCCGGGGGTGAAGCTCCGCCTGCGCACGCCGCAGACCTACCGGCCGACCGATCCGGGGACCAGCGACCTGCTGGTGCTCGACGACTTCGTGCCGCCGGGCGGCCTGCCGAAGGCGCCGGCGCTGCTGCTGGTCAACCCGCCGCGCTTTCCGGCGGGAGGGAGCCTCGGGAAGATGCACGACAGTCGCCTGAGCGGCACCGAAGCGGCGAGCCCGCTGCTCGAAGGCGCCGACATCTCCTCGCTGACGATCGGCGCCGGCGCCGCCCGCCGGCTCGCGCTGCCGGCCACCATGACCGCCGCGGCGTGGAGCTCGGAAGGGCCGCTGATCTCCTCCGGCACCGACGGCGGCCGGCGGGTCGCGGTGATGGCGTTCGAGCCCTCCGAATCGAACCTGCCCCAGCTCGCCGCCTTCCCGGCGCTGATCGACAACATCGTCGCCTGGTCGCAGCGCTTGGCGCCGCCGGCGGTCGCGGCGGGGACGCCGTTCACGCTCGCCGAGCCGCCCGGCACCACCGCCGCGACCCTGCGCCCGGCGGCGGGCGGCGCGGCGAGGAAGCTCAACCTCGCCGCGGGCGGCGAAGTCCCGGTCGCGATCGCCCGTCCCGGCAACTACGTGGTCACCCTCAAGGGGCCCTGGGGGACGCGCGAGCTGGCGCTGGCGGTCAACCCGGGCGCGGCGGCGGCGCCCGGGGCGCCGGTCGACCTCGCCGCCCCGGCGCCGTCGGTTCACGCGGGCCAGGAAGACCTCTGGCCCTGGCTGCTTGCGGCGGCGCTCCTCGTCCTCATCCTCGAGGCGCTCTACGCCTGGTGGCGGGAACCGGAACGCGGCGGCTCGACCCGCCGGCGGATCGCGGTCGGCCTGCAGGTCGCGAGCATCGTCCTCGTCGTCGTCGCCCTCTTCGACCCCACCGTCGGCTCGAAGCCGCCGCCGACCACGCTGGTGCTCGACCGCTCGCTCAGCATCGGGCCGGCGTCGGCGGAAGCCGAGGGCGAATGGCTCGCCGCCAACCGCGGCTGCGGGGCGGACTGCCGCGTCGTCCAGTTCGGCGGCGGCGCCGAATTCACCGGCGACGGCGCCGGGCTCCTGCCCCAGGCGACGGGCGGCAGCGTCGAAAGCCGCGAAAGCAACCTGCAGGGGGCGATGGAACTGGCGCTCGCCCGCACCCCGCGCGGCGGGCGCGTCGTCCTGCTGAGCGACGGCCGCCAGACCGCCGGCGAACCGACCGACCTCGCCGCAGCGGCGCGCGAACGCGGCGTCAGCGTCGACACCGTCGCCCTGACCCGGGAGCCCGCCGACGCCGCCGTCACCCGCCTGCAGGCGCCGGGCGCGCTGCACGCCGGCGACCCGCTCTCGCTCGAGGTGACCGTGCGCAGCACCGTCGAAGCGCCCGCCGTCCTCACCGTGCGCCGCAACGGCGTCGCGGTCGGCCACCAGAAGGTGACGCTGGGGAAGGGGGACAACCCCTACCTCTTCTCGGTGCGGGTGCCGCGGCACGCCGGCTCCTACGGCTACGAAGTCGCGGTGCGCAGCGAAGGCGACTCGCGTCCGCGCAACGACGCGCTGGGGACGACGGTCCGGGTGCAGGCGCCGCCGCGGGCCCTGGTCGCGGGCGCCGACGGCTCGAGCGCCGCCGACCTGCTGCGCGCCGACGGCTTCGACGTCAGCTCGGTCGCGCCCGGCGCCCTGCCGACCAGTGCCGCGGGCTACAAGGGCGTCGACGCGGTCGTCCTCGAAGACGTCTCCGCCGAAGCACTCGGCAAGCCGCGCGCGCGGGCGATCGCGGCCGCGGTCCGTGATCAGGCCCTCGGCCTGCTGGCGTTCGGCGGCAACCGCTCCTTCTCGCTCGGCAAGTACTACAAATCGCCGCTCCAGGACGCGCTGCCGGTCAAATCCCTGGTGCCGGGGAAGCTGCAGCGCAAAAACGTCGCCGTCGAGCTGGTCCTCGACCGCTCCGGCTCGATGATCAACGAGGTCGGCGGGGTGCCGAAGATCGCGATGGCGCAGGCGGCGGCGCGCGGCGCGCTCGACTTCCTGCTCAAACATCGCGACCAGATCGGCATCGTCACCTTCGAAGTCAAAGCGAAGCCGCTGGTGCCGCTGACCCGGGTCGAACCGGGCAACGTGCGCGCGATCGAACGGAAGATCAACAACATCCCGGCGAACGGCGGCACGAACGTCTACAAAGGCCTCGCCGAAGGGGTCAAGGAAATCGAACGCTCCAAGGCCAAGGAGCGCCACATCATCCTGCTCACCGACGGGATCAGCGAACCGGGCACCTACGCCGAACTGCTGCCGGGACTGAAGCGGGACAAGATCAGCGTCGCCACCGTGGCGCTCGGCGCCGAAGCCGACTTCAAGCTGCTCAAACAGATCGCGGCCGACACCGGCGGCAACTACTACCGCACCGAAAACGCGCGCGAACTGCCGAAAATCTTCGACAAAGAGACGCGGCTGAACACCCGCACGGTGCGGCTGCGCGGGGAAATCGGCGTCTCTGCCGGGGACCCGAGCCCGATCACCGGCAGCCTCGTCGGCGAACACCTGCCGCCGCTGCGCGGCAACGTGGTGACGGAACTGAAGCCGGGGGCCGAGGCGGCGCTGCTCGGCCAGGACAAAAACCACCCGCCCGACCCGGTGCTCGCCCAGTGGCAGTACGGCTCCGGCCGCGTCGCCGCCTGGACCCCCGGGCTCACCCCCGGATGGGCGGGTGGATGGCTGGCGCACGAACGCCTCTTCCAGGACGCCGGGCGCTGGGTCGAGCGGGGCGTCGCGCCGCCGCCGCTGACGCCGAGCCTCGCGCCCGGGGACCAGCGCCTGCTCGAAGTCGCCCCGACCACCGCCCGCGGCCGCTCGATCGTGCTGGAAGCGCTCGAAGGCACGCTCACCTCGCCCGCCGGCAAGTCGCTCCCGCTGCGCTTCGAAGAGTCGGCGCCGGGACGTTGGACCGCGCCGCTCCCGGCCCTGCCCGCGGGCGAATACGCCTACGCGCTGGCGTCTGAAGGCGCCGGCTCGCTGACCGGGACCCTGGCGGTCCCCTACCCGGCCGAGTTCCGGCTCGGCCGGATCGACACGACGCCGCTCGGCCCGCTCGCCGCGGCGTCCGCCGGCACCACGCTCAGCGCCGCCGATCCGGGCGCGATCGAAGGCTCCTCGCACCGCATCTGGTGGCTCTTCGCGGCGCTCGCGCTCGCCTGCTTCCTGGTCGGCGCCGGCCTGCGCCTGCTCGCCCGCGGGTGGGGCGGGGAGGACGACGAGCCGTCGAATCGCCAAGATTTGCCGGACCGTGACGCAGACGCCGCAGACCTCGAGCCCGACCCAGTCTGAGCCGCCGCACGCGCCGGAGACCGGCGCCGTCCTCGTCCTCGGCGAGGGGGGCGGGCTGGGGGCGGCCCTGCTGCGGCGCTTCGAGCAGAGCGGCTCGGCGGCTGCCTCGGCGCTCGACCTGACCGACGGCCAGGCGGCGGAGATGCTGCGCGAGGGCAACTGGCGCGCGGTCGCCGTGGTCACCCGCGACGACGCCCAGGCTCTGCGCCTCACCCTGCTGAGCGCCCACGTGCGGCCCGACCTGCCGCTCTGGGTGACGATGTTCGACCAGACCGTGTCGCGCGAGCTCCAGCACGTCGCCTCCAAAGTCCACGTCCTCTCGCCCTCGGAGATCGTCGCCGGTGACCTCGCCGAGGGCTGCCTCGCCGAAGCCGACGAGGCGGTCCTCGGCCGCCGCCGGCACGGCATCCGCCTCGTCGACGACGCGCTCCGCCTCCTCGTCGCCTCCGCCGCCGGCCTCTTCGTCGCCCTCGCGATCGAGATGGCGATCACGATGATCGCCTTCCACCACGGCGTCGTCGACGCCCTCTACTTCTCCACCCGCGTGGTGGCGACCGTCGCCGGCCCGCCCGGCGCGGGAAGCGGGCCCGACTGGTTCAAGCTCGCCTCGGCCGCCAACATGGTCCTGGCGGTCGCCCTGGTCGCGATCTTCACCGCGGCTTTGGTCCGCCGCCTCAGCCGCCGCCGCCTCACCACCCTCATCGGCCCCCGCGCCGCGCCCGCCCGCCACCACGTGGTCCTCGTCGGCTTCGGCCAGGTCGGCTTCCGCCTCGCCCAGGCGCTCAAGCAACGCGGCGTCGCCGTGGTGGCGATCGAGCGCGACGCCGAAGCTCCCAGCATCCGCCTCGCCCGCGCCGCCGGCATCCCGGTAGCGGTCGGCCGCGGCGACGACCGCGAGATGCTCCAACGCGTCGGCATCGCCCACTGCGCCGCCGTCGCCGCGGTCACCTCCGACGACCTCGTCAACGTCGCCGTCGGCCTGGCCGCCGAGGACCTCCGCCCCGACGTCCCGATCGTCCTGCGCCTGGGCGACGGGGACGTGGCGAGCGAGACCGACTCGTTGCTGCACCTTGGGCGGATTTGCGACGCGCATAAGCTCGCGGCGGAGACGCTGCAGCGGGCGATTGAGGGTGCTTAGGCAGCAGGCAGTGTGTGGCGCTGGCGGCCGTCCGAGGTGGGTCCGTGAGTGTCCTGGGCTCCTCATGGGGGTCCTGGCAGGCTGTGACCCCCATGAGGAGCCCAGGACGTGAGGGGTGCGTGGGAGGGGCGTCACAGGGACGTTGCGAAGTCGGACTTCCGTGACGATCGGGTCCGGGAGCTTCCACACCTCGCCCGGATCGTTGACGAAGATGCCGGGAACGTCACACCTTCCGGCCCCCAGAGGCCCTTTTCGGGCCGAAATGGAGTGGTCGAGAACGCGCTGCGTACTTTGACCTTGCTATAGCACGGTCAATCCACGCAGCGCGTAGGTCGGTGTTGGACAACACGGGAGGAAGCGTGGAGTTCCCGGCATCTCCGTCACGGATCCGGCGGCCGGGAGCTCGCGTGGTTCGAAATCCACCTGTGGCGTGGATTTCGAACCACGGTAAGCCGGTCGGGGGCCTGCGTGGTTGGAAACCCGCGCCATACGCGGATTTCCAACCCGGGAGATCCCTGACCGTTCGAGGACCCGGCCCTCGGCGCCCGTCGTGGGCATCCCGTCACGGATCCGTGCCACTCCCGACGCACTCCCGTGAGGCCCCCGCGCACGACCCTCCACACCTTCCGCACACCCGCCCCTCTCGCCACGGCCACAGCCTGCCCGGGCCGTGGCGAGAGGGGC
>Ga0209941_1001248_pt1 | contig 18895 bp, 17 predicted proteins | sample ThiBiot_300_plan_FD_183945 | JGI IMG/M metagenome (GOLD analysis project Ga0209941, IMG submission 183945) | Wastewater bioreactor microbial communities from Cape Town, South Africa - Thiocy_solids_1 (SPAdes) | ecosystem: Engineered > Bioremediation > Thiocyanate > Unclassified | place: South... | reverse complement strand
GCAGCAGCAGGCCGGCGTTGGCCTCGACCTCCAGCCACGCAATCAGCACGCCGGCGGTCTCGGCCGGCAGGCCGGCGGTGACGAGGTTGTGCACTGGTGCATCCAGCAGGGCCTGTGCGTCGGCGAACGCACCGCCGAGCTGGGCGGCGCGGACCGGCGTGATTTTCGGGATTTCCAGGTCGACCAGCAGTGTCGCCAGGTCCAGCGCCTCGGCCAGCTTCGGATTCGGCGCACGCGCATCGGTGATGCGCACTCCGCGCGCCAGCAGGCGGTCGATCACCTGCTGGTTGCCGGGTTGGTCGAGGAAATGACCGAGCGCGCGCGCGACTTCTCCACCGATGTCGGGCACGCGCTTGAACAGCGGCCAAGGCAGGTGGCGGATCAGCTCGAGGTCGCCGAACCACTGCGCCAATGCCTTGGCGGTGCTTTCGCCGACGTGTTCGATGCCGAGCGCGTACAGGAAGCGGGCCAATGTCGTCTCGCGGCTGCGGTCGATCGCCTCGATCAGGTTGTCGGCCCATTTGGTCGCGATCTTGCCGGCCTTCACCGTCTCTGGAACGGAGCCGTCGCGTTCGTCCACGCGGCGCTTCATTTCCAGCAGGTCATCGAGGGTTAGGCGATACAGGTCGGACACGTCCTGCAGGTAGCCGAATTCGGCCAACGATTCGATGTAGCGCTCGCCGAGGCCGTCGATGTCCATCGCGCGGCGCGAAGCGAAGTGGAACACCGCCTGCACCCGTTGCGCCGGGCAACTCAGTTCACCCGAGCAGCGCCACACCGCAGCGCCCTCCTCGCGCACCACCTCCGCGCCGCAAACGGGGCAGCGCACCGGCATCGACCACGGCTGCGTGCCCGGCGGGCGCTGGTCCGGCACCACCTGCACCACTTCCGGAATCACGTCGCCGGCGCGGCGCACGATCACCGTATCGCCATTGCGCACGTCCAGCCGCGCCACGTGGTCGGCGTTGTGCAGGGTGGCGCGGGTGACGGTGACGCCGCCGACCTGCACCGGCTTCATCAGCGCCCACGGCGTTACCGCGCCGGTGCGACCGACGTTGACTTCGATCGACTCCAGTACCGTCGTCTGTTCCTGGGCCGGGAACTTGTGCGCGATGGCCCAGCGCGGCGCGCGTGAAACGAAGCCGAGCTCACGCTGACCGGCGTAGTCGTCGAGCTTGTACACCACGCCATCGATGTCGAACGCAAGGCCGTCGCGGGCGGCGCCGATGCGCTGGTAATAGGCCAGCAGGCCTTCGACGCCCTGCACCACCGTGGCCAGGTCGCTGACCGGGAACCCCCACTCGCGCAGCAGCGCCAAGGTGGCCGAATGGGTGGCCGGCAGCGCGCCGCCGTCCACCAGGCCGATGCCGTAGGCGAAAAAGCTCAGCGGCCGCTGCGCGGTGACGGCCGGATCCAGCTGGCGCAGCGAACCGGCGGCACCGTTGCGGGGGTTGGCCAGCACCTTGCCGCCGTGCAGGCGCGCGTGTTCGTTGTACTTCTCGAAGTCGGCGCGGGGCATGTAGACCTCGCCACGCACTTCCAGCACGCCCGGCCAGCCGCTGCCGCGCAGTTGCAGAGGAATCGCCTTCAGCGTGCGCAGGTTCGCGGTCACGTCCTCGCCGCTGGCACCGTCGCCGCGGGTGGCGCCCTGCACGAACACCCCGTGTTCGTAGCGCAGGCTGATTGCCAGGCCATCGAGCTTGGGTTCCGCGGAGAACACCAGCGCGCCGCGGTCCAGGGTTTCGTCGATGCGTCGCACGAAGTCCTGCACTTCCTCGTCGCTGAAGGCGTTGCCAAGCGACAGCATCGGGATGGCGTGACGGACTTCGGCGAACCTTCCCGACGGCGCACTGCCGATGCGCCGGGTAGGCGAATCGGGGGTCGCCAGTTCCGGATGCGCGGCTTCCAGTTCGTCGAGTTCGCGCAGCATCCGGTCGTACTCGACGTCCGGGATGTCCGGCGCGTCGAGGACGTGGTAGCGGTAGCTGGCGTCTTCCAGCTTCTTTCGCAGCTCGGCGGCGCGTTCGGCGAGATTGGCGGTCATGCCGCGATTTTAGCGTTGCGCCGGTGAGCGCCGACGGACGGTGACGGATTCCGGCCCCGTCCGCATCCGCTCCAGCCGATCACGCCAAACCCATCACCGGAGCCCGACCCGGAATCGGCGGTTTCAGAGCACCCGCGGCGCGCTGGAAAAGTACCCGCCCGTGGTTTCGTAGCTGATCGCGCTGCTGGCGTTGAACAGCGCGGCGGTGGCGGTGAACTGGGTGGGACTGAGGAACACCTGGGTCGTCGCCGTCGAGCCTTCCAGAGTGTAGTAGAGCCAGTATTTCCTGTCGCTCGGCTTGTAACCGAAGCTGTAGCTTTCAACCTTCTTCCAGGCCATGACCTGCTCCGCGATGGGTGTGTCCCCAAGTCAACGGGGAAACCGCGCCGCACAGGCCTGCCCCGCGCGGGTTACCAGCGCGAGGTCCTGCCCAGCGGTGGCGCCGCGTTCTGGCGATCGTACGCACGAAGTTCGTCGCGGATGTGCTGGATGCGTTGGCGGCCCAGCGCGCTGCGCTCCTCGTCCAGCACCACGCCATCCAGCAGGTCGGCCATGCGCTGCGCCGCCGGCTCCATGGTTTCCCACGCATCCAAGGCCGGCACCGGTGCCGGCAGGGTGAGGAAGAAGGCGATGGCCGGGGTTTCGACGTCGGCGATGCGGGCCATGTCGAAGCTGCCCGGCTTGATGATGTTGGCCACGCTGAAGATCGGCCCGGCCTCCGGGCGCCCGTCCACCAGGCGGTGGAAGACGTCCATGTAGCCGAAGGTCAGGCCGGCTTTCTCGGCCGCCACCACGATATCGGAGCCGCGCAGCTTGCTCCCCGCCTTGGCCGCGACGTACAGCGAGATGATGCGGTCGAACTGGTCCACCGGGCGCCGGCCCAGCTCGCTCTGCGGCGCGCCGGTCGCCAGGGGCAGCTCCTCCTGCTCCGCCTCGCCCTGACCCCAACTGTCGGCCAGCTGCTCGCCCAGCGAAGGCTCGGTACGGTCGGCAGCGTCCCGCGCGGTCTCGCGCGGCACGCGACGGCCCTGCCCGTCCTTGCGGCTGCGGCCGAAAAAGATGATCGCACCGAGCAGCAGCGACATCGCCACCGCGATGCCGATCCGGAGCAGGGTCATGTCCGACATCAGGCAGTCTCCATGAAACAGATTATGCGGCGCCGGCCAGGCGCGCGGCTTCGGCAAGGTCGACGGACACCAGGCGCGACACGCCCGGCTCGCGCATGGTCACGCCCGAGAGCTGCCGGGCGGCTTCCATGGTCGCCTTGTTGTGGGTGACGAACAGGAACTGTACCGCCTCGCTCATCTCGCTGACCATCGCGGTGAAGCGACCGACGTTGGCTTCGTCCAGCGGCGCGTCCACCTCGTCCAGCAGGCAGAACGGCGCGGGGTTGAGGCGGAAGATCGCGAACACCAGCGCCACCGCGGTCATCGCCTTCTCGCCACCGGACAGCAGGGTGATGTTGGACACGCGCTTGCCCGGCGGCCGCGCCATGATCGTCACGCCGGTATCCAGCAGGTCGTCGCCGGTGAGTTCCAGATAGGCATGGCCACCGCCGAACAGCCGCGGGTAGAGCTCCTGCACGCCGGCGTTGACGCGGTCGAAAGTGTCGCGGAACCGCCCACGGGTCTCGCGGTCGATCTTGCGGATCGCCTCTTCCAGGGTTTCCAGCGCGGAACTCAGATCGGCGTCCTGCGCATCCAGGTATTCCTTGCGCTGGGCGGCTTCCGCGTGTTCGGCGATCGCCGCCAGATTGACCGGCTCCAGCCGGCGCAGCCGCGCGTCCAGCTCGCCAACCGTGCGCTCCCACGCGCCCGCGTCGGCGTTTTCCGGCAGCGCGTTCAGCACTTCGTCCATGACGAAGCCGGCCTCGACCACCGCCGCCGTGAACTGTTCCGCCTTCAGCGCCAGTGCCTGCTGGTCGAGGCGGCGCTGGCCGATGGCCTCGCGTTGCGCCAGCGCCTGCGCGTCGCGCTGCTGGCGCACCTGCTCGTGCTGGCGCAGCTCGGCATCGATGCCCTCCAGCGCGGAGCGGGCCTGCGCCAGCTCGCGGTCGGCGCGCACGCGTTCTTCCAGCGCAGCCTGGCGCTCGGCTTCCAGCGCCTGCACCGGCGCATCGCCCTCGGCCATCTGCGCGGCAAGATCACCCAGCCGGGAATCCAGCTGCCCGCGCTGTCCGCCCATGCGCTCCAGCGCCTGCGCCAGCGCCACCGCCTGTACCCGCTGCGATTCCAGCGTCAGCGCCAGGGCGTGGGCGGCGTCGCGCGCCTCGCGGGCGGCGGTGCGGGCTGCCTCGCGCTTGTCGCTGAGGTAGCGACGCTCGTTGTCCAGCGTCTGCCGCGTGGACTCCAGGTTGCCCATCCGGCCCAGTGCGTCCTCGATGCGGATGCGTGCCTCGGCGGCCTGTTCCTTGTTCGCCTCCAGCGCTTCGCCCAGCTGCGCCAGTTCGGCATCGATGCGGGCGATGCGGTTGCGTGCGTTCTCCAGCCGGCCCTGCTGGCTCTGCAGCTGGCCGCCCAGTTCCGATACGTTGCGATGCGCCATGTACAGCTGGCGCTGCGCGTCCTCGCGCTGCTGCTCGGCCGCCAGGTGCGCATCGCGCAGCTGGACCAGCGCGGCGTCCAGCTCACGCTCGCGCTGGGCATGCTGCTCGATCTCGGTGCGCAGCGACTGGATTTCCTTCTCGCGCAGCAGCGCGCCCTGCTTGGCCGCGCCGGAACGGGCGATGCGAACCCAGCCGTCGCCCAGGCGCTCGCCGCCGCGGGTAATGACCGAGTCACCGTCCCCCAAGGTAGCCTGCAGCGCACGGGCATCGGCCAGCGTGTCTGCGGCGTGCAGCCGCGCCAGCAGGCGGCGGATCGCACGCGGGCCCTGCACTTTCGCCGCCAGCGAGGTGGCGGGATAGGTGGCGTCATCGGCCGTGCCGGCAACCAGCGCCAGCCGTCCTTCGCCGAGCTCACCCAGCGCATCGACCAGATGCTCCGGCGCGTCCACGATGACCGCTTCGATCAGCTGGCCCAGCGCAGCTTCGACCGCGTTCTCCCAGCCGGCGTCAACCTGCAGCCGCTCGCCCACGCGGGCCGCGTCATTCAGGCCCTGCGCTTCCAGCCACTGTCTGGCCGCGCCCTTCTCCTGCCCAAGCGCGGCGGCCTGCAGGGTTTCCAGCGAAGACAAGCGGCCGCGCGCCGCCTGCGCCTGCTTGCGCAGCTCGGCCAGTTCCGACTGCGCGGCGCGCTGGCGCTCCTGCACCTGGGCAGTGGCCTGCTTGCGGGTTTCCACCTCGCCGGTCAGTGATTCCAGCGATTCCTTCTGCGTTTCGTGCTGCAGCTGCAGCTGCTCGAAGGCATCGCTGAGGGTGTCGAGGTCGAGCCCGGCGCGCTCCTCGCGCAACTGCTGGCGACGCCGGTCGGCATCGAGGATCTGCCGGTCGAGATGTTCGATGCGGGTGCGCTCGACGTCGCCGGCGCGCGCGGCTTCGGCTTGTTCGCGGCTGTGCGCGTCCCAGCGCTGCTGCCAGTCTGCCAGCCGGGCCTCGGCGTCGTGCAGGGCGTCCTGCCGCAGCAGGTCTTCCTCCTGCAGCAGCTCGAGCCTCGGCTCGGCCTCGGCCAGCGCCTCCTTCAGCACATCGAGCTTCTGCTGGTCACCACTGATGTGGCTGCCGAGCTCGGCCAGCGCCGCCTGCGCCTCATCGCGCGCGCGCTGCAACCGCACCGACAGTTCGCGCTGGTGCGCGATCTGCTGTTCCACCCGCGCCAGCGTGCTGCCCACCTGGTAGACGACGGCCTGCGCGGTGTTGAGCGCGTCGCTGGCGGTTTCACGACGCTCGCGGCCGGTTTCCAGCTCGCTTTCGGCGTGGCGCTGTTCTGCAATCAGCTGCTCCAGCCGGGTTTCCTCGCGCGCCAGTTGCTCGCGCAGGCCCTGCAGGCGGGCATCCAGCACGCGGAACTCCAGCGCCTTCCATTCGGCATCCTTGACCCGGCGTTCGGCCTGGATCGCGGTGTACTGCTCGGCCTGCTTGGCCTGCCGCGCCAGGTGCTGGAGCTGCTTGCCGACTTCCTCGCGCAGGTCGTTCAGGCGGTCGAGGTTTTCGCGGGTGTGGCGGATGCGGGTCTCGGTTTCCTTGCGGCGCTCCTTGTACTTGGAGATGCCGGCGGCTTCCTCCAGGTAGACGCGCAGCTCCTCGGGCTTGGCCTCGATGACCTGCGAGATCATGCCCTGCTCGATGATCGAGTAGCTGCGCGGCCCAAGGCCGGTGCCGAGGAACAGGTCGGTGATGTCGCGGCGGCGGCACTTGCCGCCGTTGAGGTAGTAGCCGCTCTGGCCGTCGCGGCTGACCGTGCGCTTGACCGAGATCTCGTTGAACGCCGCGTATTCGCCGGTGATCGTGTGGTCGGAGTTGTCGAAGATCAGCTCGACGCTGGCCTGCGATACCGGCTTGCGCGCGGAGCTGCCGGAGAAGATCACGTCGGTGAGCGAGTCGCCGCGCAGGCGGCTGGCCGCGCTCTCGCCCATCACCCAGCGGATCGCGTCGATGATGTTGGACTTGCCGCAGCCGTTCGGACCGACGATGCCGGTCATGTTGGTCGGCAGGTGCAGCGTGGTCGGATCGACGAAGGACTTGAAGCCGGACAGCTTGATGGTGGACAGGCGCATGCGCGTCGGTGAACCCTTGGCGGCGCGTACCCGCGCCGCTGGAAAATTGGACTGACTCGATCCCCTAAACCATTGTTTTATCTAAGGGAAACTCTGCGGCAACCTGATGCCGACAGATGAGTATAGCGGCGCTATGCGGCCTCGTCGGGGGTACGCGCGCGGATCGCCAGTGCGTGGATGTCGGTCTGCATCATCTCGCCCAGCGCGGCGTAGACCAGCCGGTGGCGGGCCAGCGGCAGCTTGCCGGCGAAGGCGGCGCTGACGATATCGACGCCGAAATGCCCCTGCCCGCCGCGCGCGCCGGCATGCCCGGCGTGCTTGTGGCTGTCGTCGGTGACCTCCAGCGAGAGCGGCGCCAGCGCCTGCGACAGCCGCTCGCGGATGCGCTCGATCCGTACCGGGTTCAGCCGCGGGATGTCGGCCTCGCTCCAGCCGCCGCTCACGGCAGCACCTTGCGGAACGGGCGCACGTCCACCCGCGCGTACACGCCAGCGGCGCAGTAGGGATCTGCATCGGCCCAGGCGCGGGCGGCCTCCAGCGAGTCGAACCGGGCCACAACCAGGCTGCCGGAGAACCCCGCCGGACCCGGATCCTCGGCGTCGATGGCCGGGCACGGGCCGGCCAGCAGCAGCCGGCCCTCGTCGCGCAGCGCGTGCAGGCGTGCCAGGTGTTCCGGGCGCGCGGCCTGCCGCCGCGCCAGCACGTCCTGTCCGTCATAGCCCTCGATCACGTACCACATCGCATCCGCCCTCCATGAACCGTTGCCGCCATTGTAGGGGCGGCCAGTGGACAGCCGCGGCGGCAGCCCGTACCCTTGGCCGATCGTGTTAAGGCCCGATCCCGCGGCCCGCGCGGCCATCCGGCGCCCCACACGCCGCCCCGCGCCCGCCGATCCGGCCTCCTGCCACCCGTTCCGATGCCGCCCGCTGGCCGGGTGCATGCGCGCAGTGGCGGATTGCTGCAGGCGCAAGGTGACCCGGCCGGTACGGCCATCGACACATGCTGTGGCCCGGAGGGGGCCGCAAACCAGATGACATCCGAATCCAGCAGCGGCCCGGCGGCCGATGCCCCCGCCCACAATCCGAGCATGCGCCCCGAACAACAGGCCGCGCCGCAGCAGCAGGAAATGCCGCTGGCGATGGTGCTTGGACAGCCGGTGGTGGAGATCCCGAAGGATCTCTACATCCCGCCGGACGCGCTGGAAGTCATCCTCGACGCCTTCGAAGGCCCCCTGGACCTGCTGCTGTACCTGATCCGCCGGCAGAATCTGGACATCCTCGACATCCCCGTCGCCGAGATCACCCGGCAGTACGTGGACTACATCCAGGCCATGCACGAGATGCGCTTCGAGCTGGCTGCCGAATACCTGGTCATGGCCGCTATCCTGGCCGAGATCAAGTCGCGCATGCTGCTGCCGCGGCCGCCCAGCGAGGAAGGCGTGGAAGACGATCCGCGCGCCGACCTGGTGCGCAGGCTGCAGGAGTACGAGCGCTACAAGAAGGCCGCCGAGGACCTGGACACGCTGCCGCGGCAGGACCGCGACACCAGCGTGGCCATGGCCCACGTGCCCGACCGCGCCGCCGTGCGGCTGCCGCCCCCGGTCGAGCTGAAGGAAATGCTGCTGGCCCTGCACGACGTGTTCAAGCGCGCCGAGCTGTACACCCAGCACGCGATCAAACGCGATGCGCTGAGCGTGCGCCAGCGCATGGGCGAACTGCTGGAGCGGCTGGCCGGCGGCGCCTTCCACCGCTTCGAATCGCTGTTCACCGTGGAGGAAGGCAAGCTGGGCGTGGTGGTCACCTTCCTCGGCCTGCTCACGCTCGCCAAGGAACAGCTGATCGACATCGTGCAGGAGGCGCCGCTGGCGCCGATCTACGTGAAGTCGCTGACTTCGGGCGAGGACGCGCCCGCGCTGGACGAGCTGTCCAGCGAGTTCGATGACGCAACCGGGCCGAACGCATGACCGAAATCGACCAATCCCTTGTCACCCGCGTCGTCGAGGCCGCACTGCTGGCGTCGCACCAGCCGCTGACGCTGGTCCAGCTGAAGGGCCTGTTCCCGCTGGACGAGCCGGCGCCGGACGACAGCGTGGAAACCGCGCTGGCCGAGCTGCAGGCGGCCTGCGAGACGCGCGGCGTGGAACTGGTCGAGGTGGCCTCGGGCTGGCGCTTCCAGGTCAAAGCCGATGTACACCCGGTGGGTGGCACGGCTGTGGTCCGAGGGCAGACCAAGTACACCCGCGCGACGCTGGAGACGCTGGCGCTGATCGCCTACCGCCAGCCGATCACCCGCGGCGAGATCGAGCAGATCCGCGGCGTCACCGTGAACAGCAGCATCATCAAGGCGCTGGAAGAGCGCGAGTGGATCCGCGTGGTCGGCCATCGCGACGTGCCCGGCAAGCCCGAGCTGCTGGCCACCACCAAGACCTTCCTCGATTACTTCGGATTGAAGCGACTGGATGAACTGCCGCCGCTGTCGGAGCTGAAGGAGATCGGCGAGCTGGAACCACAGCTGCCATTCGCTCCGGCCATTCCGGCCGGGATGTCCGCCGGCGCGGAAGAAGCAGCGCCGGAGACCCCGTCCATCGGTGCAAGCCCGGACGGAATGCTCTCCGACCCCATATCCCAGGAACCCGAGGTACCGGCGCAGTCGGATACAGAAGTCGACTCCGCTTCCGCAGACCCCGCTTTCGCAAGCGAAGACGCGAGCGAACCCCAACCCAACGAAGAACCCCATGGAGACGAGGCGGACGCCGCATCGTCGGAGCAGAAAGATGAGCAATAAGGAAACAACCCGCCGCCCGCTGAGCCTGAAGCGCGCCGCCACCGAAACCGCCGCCGCCCCGCAGATCAGCGAACGCCTGCACAAGGTGCTGGCGCAGGCCGGCCTCGGCTCGCGCCGCGCGCTGGAAGCCCGCATCGCCGACGGTCTGGTCAAGGTCAACGGCGAGGTCGCGCAGACCGGCATGAGCATCACCGGCGGCGACAAGATCGAGATCGACGGCCGCACCTTCGTGGCCAGCGCGCTGACCGATCCGCCGCGCGTGCTGATGTACAACAAGCCGGAAGGCGAAGTGACCACCCGCGAAGACCCCGAAGGCCGCCCGACCATCTTCGACGCACTGCCGTCGCTGAAGGGCGCGCGCTGGATCGCGATCGGCCGCCTCGACATCAACACCACCGGCCTGCTGCTGCTCACCACCGACGGCGAGCTGGCAAACGCGATGATGCATCCCAGCCACGAGGTGGAACGCGAATACGTCTGCCGCGTGCGCGCGCCGGAAGGCGAGGAAACCGTGTCCGACAAGCTGGTCGACCGGCTGGCCCGCGGCGTTGCGCTGGAGGACGGCCCGGCCAAATTCGACGAGATCGAACGCGTGACCGGCGCCAATGCCCCGCAGGAAAGCAGCCACGACTGGTTCCGGGTGCTGCTGAAGGAAGGCCGCAACCGGGAAGTGCGCCGGCTCTGGGAATCGCAGGGCTGCCAGGTCAGCCGCCTCAAGCGCATCCGCTATGGCCAGGTGCGCCTGCCGCAGCCGCTGCTGCGCGGGCACTCGCAGGAGCTGCCGCAGGCCGAGGTCGAGGCGCTGCGCAAGGCGGTCGGGCTGGAAGACGGTACGCCGTCCGCGCTGACGCTGATGCCGGTGCTGGGCCAGCGCAAGGCCGGCAAGACCGTGGTCGCCGGCAACGCCCGTAGCCACGGCTACGTCGGCGGCCACACTACCGCCGATGAAGGCCGCGAACTGCGCCGCTTCGACGCCTTCCGCGAGGATCGCGGTCGCCGCGGCGCCCCCCGCAAGCCCGGTGGCCTGACCGTCAGCGGCGAGATGGCGGCGGCGCAACGCGACAAGCGCCTGAAGGTGAAGGGTCCGCGCCAGCCCGGCCAGCGCATGAAGCCCGGCGAGCAGCGTGGCGAGAATCCGGCGGCGATGCGCACCTGGTTCGTGCCGGATGGCGTGGACACCGGCCCCTCCGGCCACCGCAACCCCGGCCAGCGTGGGCCGAAGAAATTCGGCGACAAGCCCTATGGCGAACGCAGTGGCGGCGCTGGCCGCCCCGGCGGCGGCAAGCCGCGTGGTCCTGGTGCAGGGTTCGGTGGCGACGCCCGCGGCCCGAAGCCGTTCGGTGAGCGCGGCCCGCGCCGCGAGGGCGGACAGGGTGCCGGCGAAGCACGCCCGCAGCGCGCACCCAAGCCCTACGGGCACCCGGGCAATGCACCGCACTTCCCGTCCGACCATGCCCACGGCGGCAGCTTCAATCCCTACGCCACGCAGCAGCAGCGCCCGCGTGGCGGCAAGCCCGGCGGTGGCGGTCGGCCCGGCGGCAATGCCGGCCCCCGCGGTCCGCGTCCGGCAGGCGGCCGGCCCGGCGGTGGCAACCGCGGCCCGCGCAGCGGCAATCGCTGAGTCCCGTTTAGCAGCAGGGCATGCCCCGCCGCGAACGTGCATCGACCGATCGAAAACCCGCGCCCTAGGGCGCGGGTTTTTCGCTTTCCACCGCGGGCGGCGACGCAGTGATGGAGGCGAGCCGGTACGTGCGGGAATATCCGCCCATCGACGAACCATCGTGGAAACCGGGCGCCGCTTCACCTCTTGCCGCCGTCAGCGTCTGGATGCCACACGTGGGCGCGCATGCCCAGATGGTGCCGGCGGGATAGGAAACGAGTACCGACACCGGATGCAGATCGGCCAACAGTTTGCCGCTGGGCGTCAGCATCGCATCGCCGGCCCACATCGATTCCTGCCTCGCATGGACATTGCCCATCAACGCGATGATCCGCGCGTCCGGATGCGCGTCATGGAATCGGCGCAGACCATTGGCGATGGCCACATTCCGCTCCAGGTTGGTACCCGGTTGATCATCGACGGCGAACAGGGAGACCGGTCGGCCCGCCTGCTTCAGCGCGCGAAGATCCTCAATCAGCCTGAGCATCGCCACACTTGACCGGCCATCCCTGCCCCGCTGCCAGAAATCGCTGGCTATCAGCTTGCGCACGTCGTCCGCAGCGCCCGCACTGGCCATGAAGGCTTCGAGCAACGGTTGATTCCGCGAAGAGATCTCCAGGCCAACGGCGACTTCCCGGGCTTCCGAAATCGAGCAGGCCAACCCGTGGATCAATGCCGGCGCTTCCTGCGAACCATGCATCTCACCAAACAGCAGCAGCGGCGCATCCGGTGCGCCTGACACCGCCGCGCAATCGACCGCGACCGCCTCGGCCGCATCGCGGCTGCATGCGGCCAGCGGAATCAGCACCGCAATTGCAACCGCCATCGCCAATCCAATACAGGCCCTGCTCGCCGCGCGGTTTTCCATTCAATGCCCCTTGGCATGCACGAGTGCGAAAGCGCTTACGATCACACAACGCCCCAATCACCGACAGCCGCCATGCCTACCCTGCTGCTCGCTCTGCTTTTGCTCGCCGATCCGCAAACGTCCACCGCCGCCGCGCTCATGGATTACGCCGACGCCAAGCGCCTGGCCGATGCGGACGAAGCCGCGGTGACGGGTCCGGCCAAGGAGAAACTGCTGGCGGCGCAGGCTGCGCTGCTGGATGCCGGGGTGGCCGACTGCAACCGCTTCGACCTGCGCGGCGATGTCACGCCCTTCATCGTGGTGATGCAGCTGGATGCGCAGGGCCGTGTCCGACAGACCTGGCGTGAGGGCGGCTCGCCGCTGGCGATCTGTCTGGAGCGGTATGTGCGTGACCGGATCCTGGTTCCACCACCGAAAGCCCCTTTCCATGCGTCGCTGGAAATCAGCTTCGGCAGGTAATCCGAATAATCTGCAAAAACAGAACAATCCGTCATTTTTCATCGGATTGAATCGTATTTGCGCGCAATCCATGATGACACCCAAGGCAACCGGCATCGCGCCGGCCCGCATTGGAGCAACGCCATGAAGAAGGTCCTCGAAGTCGCAGGCGCCCCCAGCCGGCACTGGGTCGGCAACGGGTTTCCCGTGCACGGCATGTTCGGCTACAACGGACCCGGGGTGGCCGAACGCAGTCCATTCCTGATGCTGGATTACGCCGCACCGGTGCGGTTCGAGCCGACCACCGAGCGCCGCGGCGTCGGCCAGCATCCGCACCGCGGGTTCGAGACCGTCACCATCGTCTACGAAGGCGAAGTGGAACACCGCGATTCCACCGGCAACGGCGGCGTCATCGGCAAGGGGGACGTGCAGTGGATGACCGCCGCGGGCGGCATCCTGCACGAGGAATTCCACTCTCGCGCCTACGCCGCCAGCGGCGGCCCGTTCGAGATGGTCCAGCTGTGGGTCAATCTGCCGGCCAAGGACAAGATGGCAGCGCCCGGCTACCAGGGCATCCTGGATGCGCAGATCCCGGCGATCGCCCTGCCGGAAGGCGCCGGGACGCTACGGTTGATCGCGGGCGAATACGCCGGCCAGCGCGGACCGGCGCACACCTTCACCCCGATGAACGTCTGGGACCTGCGGCTGGCCGCCGGCCAGCGGCTGTCGCTGCCGCAGCCGGAAGGCTGGACCACCCTGCTGGTGGTGCTGGACGGTACCGTGCAGGTGAACGGCGAGGCGATCGTCCGCGCCGCCCAGATGGCCACGCTCTCCACCGCCGGCAGTGGGGTGGAGATCGAAGCCAGCGGTGCGGCGAAGCTGCTGTTGTTGGCTGGCGAGCCGATCGACGAGCCGGTCGTGGGTCATGGCCCGTTCGTGATGAACAGCCAGCAGGAGATCATCCAGGCGATCGCCGACTTCAACAGCGGCAAGTTCGGGCGGATGGCGGGGTAATCTCGGGCTATCGACCCGCGCCCCAACTGAAAACGGAACCGGCGTCCCTGCGACAGGGACGCCGGATGCCGTATCGCGGAAACGTGCGCCCGCGCCTGCGGGCGCGCTGCCGTCAGCCCAGCGCAGCGAGGGCTGCAGCGTAATCGGGTTCTTCGGTGATTTCCGGCACCAGCTGGGTGTGAAGCACCTTGTCGTGGTCATCCAACACCACCACTGCGCGCGCGGCCACGCCGGCCAGCGGGCCGTCTTCCAGCGCCACGCCATAGTCGCGGAGGAACTCGCGCCCGCGCATGGTCGAGAGCATGGTCACGTTGTCCAGGCCTTCGGCGCCGCAGAAGCGCTGCTGCGCGAACGGCAGGTCGGCGGAGATGCACAGTACCGCGGTGTTGGCGAGCCCCGCGGCGTCCTGGTTGAAATGGCGCACCGACGCGGCGCAGACGCCGGTATCGACACTCGGGAAGATGTTGAGGATCTTGCGCTTGCCGGCAAAGTCCGCCAGCGCACGGTCGGACAGGTCGACGCCGACAAGGCGGAACGCCGGCGCCTGCTCGCCGATCTGCGGAAGCTGGCCGCCGACGCGGACCGTATTGCCTTTGAGGGTGACGCTGGACATGCGGTAACTCCTGAGTGGAACGGAAAACGGAAAACGGAACGCCCATGCTAGGACGGCGGACGTAAGCCCGCCGTCATGGCGTCACGGCACCACGCCTGTCCATGCGGGCGTGGCGAACTTCTTCAGCGCCAGCGCTTCCGCCCGCGCCAGTTCGTGCGGGCGGATGACATCGTCGGAGAGTCCGTGCGTAGTGCGGAAAGTGTCGATCATCCGCGCGATGACCTCGGCGCGCGCCAGTCCGGTCTGGCTGCGCAACGGATCCACCCGCTTGTTGGCGCTCTGGGTGGCCTTGTCGGACAGCTTCTCGCGGCCGATCCGCAGCACCTGCAGCATCTTGTCGGCGTCGATGTCGTAGGCCATGGTCACGTGGTGCAGCACTGCCTTGCCCCGGCGCATCTGCGCGGCGCCGGCGATCTTGCCGGCCTTCGAGGCGATGTCGTTGAGCGGCTGGTACCAGGCCTCGATGCCCAGCGTGCGCAGCGCCTCCAGCACCCAAGCGTCCATGAACGCGTAGGACTGCTCGAACGACATGCCCGCCACCAGCGACTCCGGCGCCGACAGCGAATAGGTGATGGTATTGCCCGGCTCGATGAACATCGCGCCGCCGCCGGTGATCCTGCGCACCACCTCGATGCCGTGGCGCGCCGCGCCGTCGGGATCCACCTCGTTGCGCAGCGACTGGAAGCGCCCGATCACCACCGCCGGCGATGCCCATTCCCAGACCCGCAGCGTCGGCGGGCGGCGACCGGCCGCCACCTCGTCGGTCAGCACTTCGTCCAGCGCCATGTGCAGCGCCGGCGATTGCGGCTCGGCGTGGACCAGTTGCCAATCGAATGCACGCCAGGCGCTCATGCCGCCTCCGCCGCATCGATGGCGCGCCGCACCGCGACCGCGACCGCGTCGGCGCTGACCCCGTACATCCGTACCTGCGCCGGCAGCGCTGCCTGCACCACCGCGGCCAGCGCCTCCGTATCGGCGTCGACCCCCTGCCCGGCCAGCGCCGCATTGATCGCGTCCAGCGCCTCGTCCGGTTCGAGGAAGAAATCCCCGCTCAGCGCCACCTGCCCCAGCCGGCCGTGGTCGATGGCCACGTCGGCTACCACCAGCTTGCCGCCCGGCATCTTGTATTCGCCATGTCCCTGCATGCCGGCATTGTCCGCCGGCGCCGCGGCCGCCGCCATGACCCCGGTCACGCCTCGAGGTTGAAGGCATCCGCATCGCGCAGCGCCGGAAAGCGCTCGCGGTGCGCCTGCAGTTCCGCGGCCTGCAGGGTGGTGGTGGCCACCACTTCCGCATCCATGCACTCGCTGACCGGCTGGCCGAGGAAATCGATCACCGCGCTGTCGCCGCTGTAGTGCAGGCCGTTGCCGTCGGTGCCGACGCGGTTGACGCCGACGACATAGCTGACGTTCTCGATCGCGCGTGCGCGCAGCAACGTCTTCCACGCATAACTGCGCACCGATGGCCAGTTGGCGACGTACAGCGCCAGGTCGTAGTCCGGCAGGCCCGGGCGCGCGGCGTTGTAGCGGTTGCGCGAGAACACCGGGAAGCGCAGGTCGTAGCAGACCTGCAGCAGGATGTGCCACCCCTTCCATTCCACGATCACCCGGCGGTCGCCGGCGGCGTAGCGCTCGTGCTCGTTGGCAAACGAGAACAGGTGGCGCTTGTCGTAATGGGCCAGCCCGCCACCGGGCGCGGCGAACAGCATGCGGTTGTAGACGCCGTCGCCATCGCGCAGCTGCACGCTGCCGGTGACGGCCGCATCCAGCCGGTCGGCCTGCTCCAGCAGCCAGTCCACGGTGGCGCCCTGCATGTCCTCGGCCGCGGCCACCGCGTCGTTGGAAAACCCGCTGGTGAAGGTTTCCGGCAGCACCACCAGGTCGGTGATCCCGTGCAGCGGCGCAATCAGGCCGGCGTAGTAGTCGCGGTTCGCCGCGGGGTCGTGCCAGCGGGTCTCGCCCTGCACGATCGAGACGCGCAGGTCGGACTGGGGAACGGAATCATCCATGGAGGTCATGCCTTGGGTGGATCGGGAAGGAATTTCAGCACGTTGCCGTTGATGCAGTAGCGCTTGCCGGTCGGCGGCGGGCCGTCGTCGAACACATGACCCAGATGGATGCCGGAGCTGGTGCTGCGCACCTCGACGCGGCGCATGCCGTGGCTGTCGTCCTGCAGGAATTCCAGCGCGCCGGGCATCGGCTCGAAGAAGCTGGGCCAGCCGCAGGCGCTGTCGAACTTGGCGTCGCTGCGGAACAGCGCCGCACCGCTGATGGGATCGAAGTAGGTGCCGGGGCGGGACTCGTACAGGTGCGCGCCGGTGCCCGGCAGCTCGGTGCCGGATTCGAAGGCGATGCGCTGCTGTTCGGGGCTGAGCAGGTGGAAACCCAGCCACTGCCAGAACTTCCTGGCATCGCCGGCGTAGCCCGTGAAGCGCGAGACCTCCTTGCCCTGCTGGAACAGCACGATGGTCGGCGTGCCCAGCAGCGGGCCGGCCAGCGTCCAGCCGGTCGGCGCCTTCTGCGAGCGGGTCTTGGCGAACGGCACATCAGCCTTCCAGCCGGCCAGCACATCAGCCTCGAACTTCTCGCAGTACGGGCAGTCCTCGGCGTCGTACACCACCAGCTGGCGGTCGGCGCGCAGCGTGCTGCCTTCGAGCGGCGGCGTGGTGGCGACCGCGGCGTCAAGGCCGAACTTCACCCCGGTGCCGCCCAGCCCGCAGTAGCCGTTCGGGTTCTTCTCGAGGTAGTCCTGATGCGACTCTTCCGCGCGATTGTAATGGCGCAGCGGGAGGATCTCGGTGGCGATCCGGCCATAGCCCGCGCGCGCGAGGTTCTTCTGGTAGATGTCGCGGCTCTGTTCGGCCAGCGTCTTCTGCACCTGAGTGGTGAAATAGATCGCGCTGCGGTAGTTGCTGCCGATGTCGTTGCCCTGGCCGTCGGCCTGGGTGGGGTCGTGGTTCTCCCAGAACGCCGCCAGCAGGGTCATCAGGTCGAGCCGCTTCGGATCGAAGCGCACGCGCACCACCTCGGCATGGTTGCGGGCCTGGCTGCGGCCAGCGCGGATCAGCCGCTCCTCGCGCAGCACGTCCTCGTAGGTCACCTTGGGCGCATCGCCACCGGCATAGCCCACCTCGACATCGGCCACGCCCGGGACCGCGCGCAGGCGCTTTTCCGCACCCCAGAAGCAGCCCATGCCGAAATAGATGTCCTGCAGCTGTTGCGTGTCCATGGCGGCGGCTCCTGTCCGTGGCATGACCGGGCGGGCCTGCAGGGCCCGCCATCCCAAGAATGCCGCTGCGCCCGTCAGCAGCAGTGCGAACAACAGGGCGATGGTCTTGTCGGCCTGCATCACGGCCTCCGGGTTGTGGCGTTACAGCTTGGACAGGCGCTCGATGGCGCGGTTCACCGTGTCCTCGTTCTTGGCGAAACACAACCGCAGCAGGCGCTGCCCGGCCGGCGCCGCCGCATAGAACGGCGACAGCGGGATGCCGGTCACGCCGTGCTCCACGGTCAGCCAGCGCGCGAACTCCAGGTCCGGCAGGTCGCTGACGGCCGAATAGTCCACCAGCTGGAAGTACCCGCCCGGCACCGGCAGCGGTTTGAACCGGGTCTGGGCCAACTGCGCGCGGAAGCGGTCGCGCTTGTCCTGGTAGAAGGCGCCGAGCTGCTCGTAGTGTTCCGGCTCCTGCATGATCATTTCGGCGAAAGCGTGTTGCGACGGCGTGAAGCTGCAGAACACGTTGTACTGGTGGACCTTGCGGAACTCCGCCGACAGCGCCGGCGGCGCGATCGCGTAGCCCAGCTTCCAGCCGGTGCAATGGTAGGTCTTGCCGAAGCTGGAAATGACGAAACTGCGCTCGCGCAGTTCCGGGTACAGCAGCGCGGATTCGTGGCGGGCGCCGTCGAACACGATGTGTTCGTACACCTCGTCGCTGAGCAGCACGATGTCGGTGCCCTGCAGCAGCGCGATCAGCGCCTGCATGTCGGCGGCGGTGAACATCGCGCCGGACGGATTGTGCGGGCTGTTGACCATCAGCATGCGCGTCTTCGGCGTGATCGCCGCGCGCACCGCCTCCCAGTCGGGGGCGAAGGTGGCCGGATCCAGCGGCACGTGCACCGCGGTGGCGCCGGCCAGCTCGATGGCCGGCTCGTAGCAGTCGTAGCAGGGGTCGAGGACGATGACTTCCTCGCCCGCGCGCACCACCGCGTGGATGGCATTGAAGATCGCTTCGGTGGCACCGCTGGTGACGGTGATCTCGGCATCCATGTCCGGACGCCAACCGTAGCAGCGCTCGGTCTTGGTGGCGATGGCCTGGCGCAGCGCGGGGACGCCGGTCATCGGCGCGTACTGGTTGTGGCCGGCCTGCATCGCACGGGACAGCGCATCGACAAGTCGCGGCGGCACCGGGAAATCCGGGAACCCCTGGCCGAGGTTGACCGCGCCATGCTCGGCCGCCAGCTGCGACATCACAGTGAAGATGGTGGTGCCGACCTTCGGCAGTTTGGTGTCCAGGCGCATGTCGTTGCCGTTCGCAGCGGGCGTTCCAGTGTACGGAATCCGCGCCCGGCCGGATGCGCGTACGGGCGCAGGCCGGTGGGCGCGCGCCGGGCGGGCCGGTAGAATCGGCGGCCCATGCCAGATCCCCACACGCCTCCCCGCCCCCTGCTCGCCGCACACGGGCTGGCATTCTCGCGCGACGAGACGCCGGTATTCGGGCCACTGGATTTTTCCGTCGACGCGGGCGAGGCGCTGCTGGTGCAGGGCGGCAACGGCGCCGGCAAGACCACGCTGCTGCGCGTACTGGCGGGCCTGCTGCGCGCC
>Ga0209941_1001243_pt1 | contig 18958 bp, 19 predicted proteins | sample ThiBiot_300_plan_FD_183945 | JGI IMG/M metagenome (GOLD analysis project Ga0209941, IMG submission 183945) | Wastewater bioreactor microbial communities from Cape Town, South Africa - Thiocy_solids_1 (SPAdes) | ecosystem: Engineered > Bioremediation > Thiocyanate > Unclassified | place: South... | reverse complement strand
CCAGCCCGCGAAATGCGAACTGGGCGAATGCGACGAAGATGAAAAGCGCGAGGCCGATTGCCATACGCTGCCAGAAACGCTCGCCGGCGAGCGCGCGATTTGCGGTCGTTGCCATGCCATACCCCCCTCAGGCCGGACAGGCGGCGGAAGCTAGCGTGAAGCCCGCGCGGACGAAAGCCGAAATTTCGGTGAGGCTCAGCGCCCGAAGCGCGCCGTGACCTTGGCGTCGATCCCCGCGGCTTTGAGCGGCATCGCAAAGCTTTGTTCGATCGCCGTCCGGGCGGCATTTTCGGCGAGCCGCATCGGCGTGTCGCCCCGCGCCTGCTTGATCAATTCGGCCTGCCCCGCCTTGCGATTCGCGGCATCGAGCGCCTGTTCGGCATCGGTCAGCGTCAGAAGGATCAGCCCGTCGCGATATTCGCTGATCGCATCGATATCGATTTCCGGGCCTGCGAGGCGTAGTGGCGGCAAGATCACGGTCAGCGCGTTGTTCGCCGCATCCCAGTCGAGATCGGCGGGCTTCAGCTTGGCAAGATCGACCTCGTAACGCACCGTCCCCGGCATGATCAGCGTCTTCTTGGCCTCCAGCCCCAGCCGGTTCTGAGTCGAGGTCACGACCGCGACATAGCGCGCGGTGAAGGGCACGAGGACATTCTGCTCCTGAAGCCCCTGCAGGCTCGCCGCGACCACGGTTTGCGGCGCCGTACCCTCGCGCCAATCGCGCCACGCCGAAACCGCCCACCATGTGCCGAGCACGAACAGCATTGCGGTCGCGAGGAGAAGAAGGCGGGCAATCATGCGCCCGGACGAAATTTTCGCTTCGGTCATGGCGTCGTGTAGGCCGAGCAATCGGGCGCCGGGCGATCCATTTCATATCGCGCGGTTGCGGGATTATAGTGCAGCAGCCGTTCGTAGCTGCAGTCGAAGTCGCGCCAGTCCGAAAGATCGGCCTTGGTCAGATTTTGTCCGCTATTGTCTTCGCCGCGCCGCGCCGTTTGCGGATAGGCCGTCGCTACGCTGCGATAAAGCAATGCCGGGAGTTCGGCTCCATCGCCCGGCGCCGGGTTGAGCGTGGCAATGAAGCGATATTCGTCATGGCAGGCACCGAGCCTGTCCTTTGCATCGCGCTCCGAAAAGCAGGCACGGATGATGAGCGAACTGTCCCAAACGACGTCGAGCACTTCGCTGCCGAAGCCGATCGCGTCGGGCGCCGTGGTCAAACGGAAAAGATGCAGGCGTCCACCAGTCCCGCCGCCGCCCGAATAGCCCGTCCTCTCGGTCGTTACGAATCCGGCAAGATACTCCGATCCTGCCGCCTGTCCGGCCACGTCGTCGCGGGGAACCGCAATGAGATGGGGCCAGAGCGCAATGTCCGGCGCGGCGGCAAGGGGAGCGGGTAACGGCAGGTCCGTTCCCGCAGCATCGCCCGACACCGGAGCGGCGACGTGAAGCGCGCGCGCATCGCCATCTCCCGTAAGCGAGAGGCATAGGCCCCTACCGGCAACGCACAGCGCCCCGTCGCCTCCGGGTGACAGCATCACGATGCGGTCGTCTGATGGCGCATCGGGCGCGGCTTGCGCGGCGAGAGCCAGCAGGATGATCGCGATCATTCAGCTAAGCTCCCAGGTCTGATCCTCGACGCGCACCCGGCCCCGCGCCTGCAGATCGAGAAGATGGGCGAGCACCGATCGGCCCGCAGCGCCGGTCAGGCGGGGGTCGAGCCCCTTGTACATATGCTTCACCATATCGGGGACGACGCGCGGCCCCTTTTCGAGTTCCCGCAATATCTGACGCTCGCGCTGCCGGCGATGGCCGAGCATGCCGCGGACGAGTTGTTTGGGCTTTGCGACCGCGGGACCATGCGCCGGATAATAGACGCGGTCGTCGCGGTCATAGAGCTTGGCAAGGCTCGCCATATAGGCGGCCATATCGCCGTCGGGCGGGCTGACGACGCTCGTCGACCACGCCATGACATGATCGCCGGTGAACAGCGCGCCGCTTTCCATAAGCGCGTAGCATAAATGGTTCGACGTATGGCCCGGTGTCGCCACCGCCTCGATCGTCCAGCCGTCGCCCGCGATCTGCTCACCGTCCGTCAGCACGCGGTCGGGCGCATAATCGGGGTCGAAGGCCGAATCGGCGCGCGGGCCATCGTCCGAAAGCGCGAGCGGTGCGCAGCCGATAATCGGCGCGCCCGTCGCCTGTTTCAGCGGCATCGCGGCGGGGCTATGGTCGCGGTGCGTATGCGTGCAGAGGATCGCCGCAACGCTCTGCCCTTCGGCGGCGCGCAAAATTGCATCGACATGCCCTGCGCCATTCGCGTCGGGTGGATCGCCGATGCTCATCCCCGATCCGGTCGGGCCGGGGTCGATGATCGCGACATCGCGGCCGGCGCCGACGATCCATGTCTGGGTTCCGGTGAAGGTATAGGGGGACGGATTGGGCGCGAGCACGCGGCGCACCAGCGGCTCATGCTGTTCGCAGTCGCCGGCGCGGATCGTGTCGGGCCAGGGTTTTTCTTCGCTCACCCCTCCCATGTGGCATCGCGCGGGCGAAAGTAAAAGCCCGCGCCCGCCGAAAGAAGGGCAAAAGGGGGACGGAGAAAGGAAGCGGGGACAACCGCGCTCCCTTTCCCCGCCCCTGCCGCCGATCCCAACCGGGGAGCAAAGACCGGCGTCAAAGCTGATCCGGTTACTGGCCCTTTTCGGCTTCTGCGATGGCGCGATCCATATCGGCGATCACCTTGGCGCGCATTTCGCCGGACATCGCGCTACGGCTGTCGGCGGCCAACCGGTCGCGCGCCTTTTTGAGCGCCGCGACCCGATCGGCCTTGCTCGCCCCGGCATCACCGCACACCATCATCACCATGCGGTTGCGGCCGCCCTGTTCCTGTTCGTCGCTGGAAAACAGCCGAACCGATTTCGGCCCGGTCTTGCAGGTGGCCGTCGCCATCGCCTTGCCATCCTTCGAACGCCAGGCGCCTTCGCCCATCGGAGGCATCGGCGGGAGTGGCGGCATTGGCGGCATCGGTGCCAGCGCGGTGCGGAAGCGCTCGGTGCGCTTGGCTTCCAGCTTGTCCGCTATGGCCTCGGCGCGCACGCCGCTGATGCCCTGTTCCTTCAGCGTCGCCAGAATGTCCTCGCGCGACAGATTTCCCGGCAAGTGAAGCTCAAACCGCCGTCCCGCTTCGGTACCGGGTGCCAGCGCGACGCGCGCCGCCTTGCCATCGCCATCGACGATCTGGCGCACGGCCACGCGGTTCACTTCGCGCCGCGTGCCATCGGCCGACGTCGTGACGGTTTCGCTTTCGTCATCGCCATTGGTGGTGACGACCATGATGCGGTGCGGACCGTCCAGAACCGGCGCGGGAGGAGCCGGCGGCGCCTCCGGTACGGCGGGCGGTGCGGGCGGCGCGATCAATCCGGCGTCCTGGACATGCGCAGTGGCGGTCCCGGCGGGGACGAGCGTCGCGGTCGCGCCGAGCACGGCCAGCGTCGCGCTGCCGACGAGAAGCTTTCCGGCAAGGCGTCGCTGTTTCGAAATATCCTGCTGCATCAACATGGTCAGCCTCTCCTGCAGATTATCGTGAACCGCCATCGGGGCGGCAAGTGACAGGCGCGCACCGACCGCTGCCTTGGCGATCGCGGCGGCATAATGGGCGGTGCGCACGCGGCGTTCGGCGGTGTCGGCCATCGTCAGCACGCGCGCGTCGCACGCCGCCTCCTGGTCGAAACGAAACGCCCGGATCGCGCGCCACGCGAGCGGGTTGAACCATTGCGAGGCGAGCAACAGCAGCGCGGCGCTGTTTGCCCACAGGTCGCCGTGGCGATGGTGCGCAAGTTCATGATCGATCGCCAGCGCGCGCTCTTCGGCGGCGTAGCGGGCGAAAAAGTCGTGGGGTACCGCCACATATCGGCTGAAAAGGCCAAAGGCGACGGGACCATCGACGGCGTCGCTCATGACGAGACGGATCGATCCGATCGGTTCGAGCGCGACCGCCTGCTCCAGCACCAGCCGCCGGAAACGCATATGGCGCACGATTGCCGTCGCGATCAGCAACAGCGCCCCCGCCATCCACAGGGTGAACAGCAGCGGCAGCGCGTCGGCCAGCCCCCAGCTCGGTTGCGGCATCGCCGCCGGCGTCGCGATCGTCCGCGCCGCGTCGGCCGCCTCGATCAGCATCACATCGGCCGGGACGCTGGCCGCGGCCGGCGCTGCCACCGGATCGGCCAAGGGCAAGGGCGGCAGCACGAGCCGCAGCGCCGGCACGAGCCAGAGCGCATAGGTCAGGCGCGGACCGAACTGGCGCGCGAAGGGCTTGCGCACCAGCAGCACCGCGAAAACGAGCAGAGCGGTGGTGACGAGCGTGTCGCCCCAAATCTGCATGATGGTCGCGCCGCTCATGACTTGAGCTTCCGGAGCAGCGCCTCGATCTCGGCGATGTCAGTGTCGGTCAAGGCTTCGCGGTCGGCAAGATGCGCGATGAGCGGGCTGACGCGGCCGCCGAAGAGGCGGTCGACGAAACGCTGCGACTCCTCGCCCACCGCCGCGTCGCGATCCACCGCCGGACGATAGAGATAACGCCGGCCGTCGGCCTCCGCCGCAACGGCGCCCTTCTGCACGAGCCGCGCGAGCAGCGTCTTGACCGTTGCCTGCGTCCAGCCATTCGCCCGGCCGACGCGCGCGGTCAGATCGGCCGCGGTCTGCGGGGCATCGTCCCACAGTGCGGCCAGCACCTGCATTTCGGATTCGCTTGGTCGTTCCGCCATGGTGAACCCCTCCCTTCGGCTGCGACAATCTATGCGACTACAAATGTAGTCAATTGACTGAACGGTCGATGAACGGAATTTTTCCGGCCGGTGTCGGAATTTTTGACAAGTCTGCCGCACGGTAAGAAATCGCTAACCAGCGCAACCCGCCGATTTGCGCGACGGCCCGAAAATGGCACGGCACTTGTATAGTAAGATATGTTCCCGAGTGTTCCGCTCAATGGAGCGGTGGGGGGCATCGGTCTGGTCCCTGATGCCCCCTGCCCCCACCGGGACATCCCCACTTGCCCCCGACGCAGACGGGGGGCGGAGCGGCCTTCAGGCCCCGCCCCCCGGATGCATTTCCCGCATCAATTTTCGCTGTCGTTACGGCTTCAGCCCGAAGCGGGCATAATCGCGTTCGGTCGACGGCGACAGCTGGCGCGCGATCGCGAGATCGGCCGCGGCATCGGTGGCGCGGCCCAGCCGCTGGTAGACGATCGCACGCAGGAAGCGGCTCGATGCGAGCGACGGCACCTGCAGCAGCGCCGCGTCGAGATCGCGCAGCGCATCGTCGTTGCGGCCGAGGCGCAGCCACACCAGCGCGCGGCTGTCCAGAATATGCGCCGTGCTGTCCGCCAGTTCCATCGCCGAGGTGCAGTCCTTGAGCGCGCTGTCGACCGCGACTTCGCGCGACGCCTTCACCCAGCAGCGCGCGTTGAGCAGGTCGGGCGACCCGGGCTTTGTCGCAACGAGCGCATCGAGCTCGTCGATCGCGGCCTTGGGATCGCCGAATTCGCCGACCATCGCCGCCTTGGCGAGCCGGAGGTCGCTTTTCGATTTACCGCCGAGCGCGATGCGATCATCGAACATCCGCGTTGCCGCGGCGACATCGCCCTTTTCGGCGGTCAGCATCGCGACAGCCCCGATCGCGCCCAGCGACGAGGGGTCAAGCTTGCGCGCCTCTTCGGCATCGGCGAGCGCGCCCTCAATATTCCCCAACTCCTTGCGCACCCCCGACCGGGACAGATAGGCGTCCTCCGACGGCTGCAGCGCGATCTGGCGGGTCAGCGTCTGCTCGGCTGCCTTGTAATCGCCGATGCCGCGCTGGAACGACGCTTCGCTGATCAGCGCCGACACATTTTCCTCATCGGCCGTGGCGGCGTTGACCGCATAAATCGACCGCACTGCGTCGAGCTGCGACGTCGATGGTGCGCCTTTCAGGTTCCAGCGCCGCCGCGCATCCTCGGGCGCGACCAGCCGCGGGGTCTGGCTGATGACGGTGGCAACGCGGTCGCGCTCGGCCGCGACATCCGTCGGCGCGATTTCGACGCCGCTGCTCGCCAGCACCTCGTCGACGACGACATAGCCGTCGGCCATCGTCACGCTGCGCTTGACATCGACGCCGGCGAGCCGCGCGTCGAGCGCGCCTTCGCCCTCGATCTTGTAGTCACGGCCGCCGTCGGGCAACCGGACGCGCAAACGATAATGCGCATAGTCAGGCGCGCCCGTCGCTACGGGGATATTCGCCCAGGAAGCGCGCGCGCGGTCGGGCGAAAATTCGATCAGATTGCCGACGCGCGATAGCCAGCGCTCGCTGTGATTATCCTCGCGCTCCCACCCCGATCCGAACACGCCGCGCGCGGTGATCGTCACGCTGCCGTCCGCGGCGTCGGGTTTGGCTTCCAGCTTGTCGAACTGCGCCTGCCCGACGAAATTCTGGAGCAGGCCGTTCAGCATGTCCTCCTGCTCCTTGGGACCGAGCTGCGCGGTCGACAGGGTAAGCAGGCTCGCGAGCTGGCCGCGCACGACCATGTCGACCTTGATGACCGACGGAAGGTCGATGCTGGTGCTTTCGTCGGCATCGAGCGCCAGGTCGATCGTCGGACGCGCCGGACGGCGCAGCGCGATCTTCTCGAGCTCCGCCCCTTCGGCGCGCACCGGCAGGACATAGCCAAAGGCCGGCGTATCGCGAATATCGGCGAGCCGCGTGCCGAGCCCCGTTCCGTCGAGCCACAGCGGCTCGCCGCCGATCGTCGCCTTGACGATGACATGATTGAAAGCCAGCGCGGTGGGCAGGCGGCTCGCCACCGCATCGCCGAGCTGCGCATGCGCAAGCACCGGTTCGGCGTCGATATCCATCGCGTGCAGCATCGCGAGCAGCAGCAGCGTCTTCGCCTTGCAATCGCCATAGCGGACGTCCCACGTCTTCGCGGGCGTCTGCGGCACATAATTGCCGCCGTCCATGCCCACCGCCAGATAGCGGACCTTGTCCTGCACGAGTTGCAAGGCTTTGGCGACGCGTTCGAGCGGGTCGGTCGTCGCCGCCTTGATCGCCGCCACTTCGGCGGCGAGCGGGCTATCGTCCGCGATGGTGCCGGCGGTCGCGTACAGCGGCGCCATCACCCTCGACACGTCGGACCAGCCCGAAAAGGTCGATGCCTCGATCAGCGGCGGGCTGCGAAAGCGCATCGGCGCGTCCGACGGCATTTCGGCCTGTTTCGCGATCGGCAACGTGACCGGCAGCTCGAAATAAGCGCCCTTGCGCACCGGTTTCAGCGTGACGCCATTAGCGAAGGATTTCCATTGCAGCTTGTCGTCGGCGCGCCAGGACAGACGGTAGCTGCCCGATCCGATGCGCGCGGGTTCGGCGATCAGCGGCACCGCCAGCTGAGCGCGGCCGCCCAGCGCGTCATCCTTGTTGGTGATCGACATGCGCAGCCGCAACATGTCGCCCACGCGCAGTCCCTCGACGGGCAGATTGGCCGACAGGATGCCGGTCAGTTCGCGCTGTTCGAGCGCTTCTTCGCGGCGCAATACGGTAAACTTCTGGCCGCCCGCCAGTGCGTCGATCACCTGCCCGTCGCGGATGATCGACAGTTCGTGGACGATCAGATCGCCCTTGTCCGGCGCCCAGCCGACCGTCACATTGCTGTTCTGCGCCAGTTCTTCGGGTGTGTTGAGCTTGATGACGGTGTCGGTGTAGTTCCAGACCGTCGCGCCATCGACACGCTGTTCGATATCGAGCACCTGCAACCCGCCGCCCGGCGCAGCGTCGGGGAGGGTGGCAACCTGTGCCCAGTCGGGCGCGGGCTGATAGAGCGGTTGCTCGCCCGCCAACGCCGACCCGGCCGGGCCAATCAGCAATACCACACCGGCAACACGTCCCCATCCGGCCATCGGCCTTTTCCCCCAATCAAATGCCCCAAAACAAATTCCAGCCTGCATGGGCTGAGGGCGCGATGCAACCGCCATTCCATGCCAGCATGGATCTATTGTTCAGCCCGCGACGGCGCGGCTCCGCGCGTAAAGAAAATAGACGCCCAGACCGCCGATGTTCCAGGCGAGGAACCACAGCTGCGTCTTTGCCGGCAGGCTGAAGAAAAGATAGATGCACCCCAGCACCGCGATGCCGCCGACCACCCACGGCATTGGCGCACGGAACGTCCGCGGTGCGTCGGGCGCGCGGCGGCGCATGATGAGCATGCACACCGACACCGCTGTAAAGGCCGCCAGCGTTCCCGCATTGGCCAGCGCCGCCAGCTCGCCGAGCGGGATGAAGCCCGCCAGCACGGCGACGACCGCGGCGGTGAAGATCGTGATCCGCACTGGCGTCCCGCGTGCCGACAGCTTCGCGAGGCTGGCGGGCAACAGGCCGTCGCGCGCCATGGTGAAGAAGATGCGGCTTTGACCGTAGAAGAACGCCAGGATCACCGTCGGCAACGCAATGACCGCAGAAATCGCCAGATAATGGGCGGCGAGCGGCTGGCCGAGTTCACGCAGGATCAGCGCCAGCGGCTCGGGGCTGTTCGCAAAGCGGCTGTAGGAAATGGCCCCGACCGCCGCGACCGCGACGGCAATGTAGATCAGGACGCAGGCGATCATCGACCCGACGATCCCGATCTTGAGGTCGCGATCGGGATTCTTCGCCTCCTCGGCGGCCGTCGCGATCGCGTCGAAGCCATAGAAGGCAAAGAAGATGATCGCCGCCGCCGCCATTACACCGCGCTCGACGCCGTCAGGCCCCATATGCTTGGCAAAGCCGAACGGGCTGAAGGGTTCGAGATTGGCGGCGTCGAAGGCGGGCAGCGCGACCGCCACGAACACCGCGAGGGCGACGATCTTGACCAGCACGAGGATGGCGTTGACCGTCGCACTCTCGCGCATACTATAAAGCAGCATTCCCGCGACCACCGCGATGATCGCGATCGCCGGCAGGTTGACGATCCCGCCGAGTTCGGGGCCCTGCATCAATTCCTGCGGCACCCGCGCCCATTCGTGGAGCAGGGGCGCGGCATAGCCCGACCAGCCGACCGCGACCGCACTGACGACCAGCGAATATTCGAGGATCAGGCTCCACCCGACGATCCACGCGATCAGTTCGCCGATCACCACATAGCTATAGGTGTAGGCGCTGCCCGACGCGGGGATCATCGTCGCCATTTCGGCATAGGCGAGCGCGGCGCAGGCGCAGATCAGTCCGGCAATGACGAACGAAAGGATGACCGCGGGGCCCGCCTTGTCGGCGCCGACGCCGATCAGCGTCAAGATACCGGTGCCGACGATCGCGCCGACGCCGAGCGCGACGAGATGCGGCCATCCGAGCGTGCGCGCGAGCTTGTGCTCATGCGCGTCGGGAACGATCGCCTTGCGGCGAAATAGGCTGTCGGACATGCGGCACACTCCCCTGTCTCACGATTTGGCGTGTTACTTTATTGCCGACTTTTGGAACGGTCGGCCGGGGAAGGCAAGCGCCGCCTTAGGGTCAGGACCCATTGATTCCGCGATCGAGGTTTGAAGCGATTTTGCTCGGGGCGAGGAGAAAAGGCGAAGGAATATGAATATATTTCAAGTCTTTTCGACGACGCCATGGGCAAAATCGGTCAAATCCCGCAGGGACGCCGAAATGGCTTCGATCTCAGGCCCGCGCGGCCTTGCGGGTAGCGATGCTACCCGCTGCACCCGCGCAGACCCGATATCTTCGCCATTTCGACGCCTCGATCGTGGAATTAATGGGTCCTGACCCTAGGGCGCCTGTCTCGCCATCCACATCGCGCGCGCCCCCAGCCCCGCGGCAAGCGCGATCGCGAGCCCGTAAGCCAGCGGTGCCGACCACAGAACGGTGCGCGCACCCAGGACGGCACCGCCCGCCAGCCCGGCCCACAGCCCCAGATGATGGCGCCACCGCCGGTCGCCCTCGCCACGAAGCGCGTTGGCGATCTTCTGCCCCATCTGGACGAGCGTGCCCGTCATATAGGTGACGCCGACCACAGTGCCGTCGCTGCCCTCGATCGCCGCATTGACGACGCCCATCGCAAAAGCGAGGCCGAGAATGGCGACCCAGCCGGCATCGGCCACGCGCAGCAGCGCCGCGACGATCAGCAGCAGCGTCACGCACATCAGCACCGCCGGCGTGCGCTGCCGCCCTGCGCGCGCGCCGATCAACGATCCGGCGACGACGCCGGTGACGAAAATCGCGATGATGCTGCCCGCAAGCAGGGCGGCGCGATGACCCTCCGCCACCCCGACCGCGAGGCGAGTCGAATTGCCCGTCATGAACGACACGAAAAAGCCCGCCGATTCGACGAAGCCGATCGCATCGACGAAGCCCGCCAGAATCGCGATCCCGACGGCGAGCGTGCGATAAGCCTGATCGAAACGGATCATCGGCGGATCAGAGCAAGGCTTCGATCGCTTCCGCCAAGCGCGCGTCGCGCTCGGACAGCCCGTCGGCGTCGTGCGTGGTCAACAGGATATCGACGCGATTATAGACGTTCGACCATTCGGGATGGTGATCCATCTTTTCGGCGATAATCGCGACGCTCGCCATGAAGCCGAAGGCCTGCGCGAAATCGTCGAACCGGAACCGGCGCGTGATCGCGTCGCGCTGCGGCTCGTGCGTCCATTCGGGAAAGCGCGCGAGCAGCGCCGCACGCGCCGCATCGTCGAGTTTCTGGACCATCCGCTTTCTCCCGCTGGTAAAGACCGTGTCCCCGCCATAAGGAAGGGCGCGATGAGCGACAAGGCCGCCCTTTCCCGATTGCCCGACGGCTGGACCGGCGGCGCCCCCGATGCCGATGCCTTTCACGCAATGGCCGACGCGGCGCTGGCCGCGCTGCCCGATATTTTCAAGCCGCACATCCGCGGCGTGGTCGTCGCGATCGAGGAATTTGCCGACGACGAAACGCTCGCTTCGCTCGGTATCGAGCATCCCTATGATCTGACCGGCCTCTACGAAGGCCGGCCGCTGACCGAACGCAGCATCGACATGAGCGGCGGCATGCCCGACCGGGTGACGCTCTATCGCATCCCGATTCTGATCGAATGGATCGAAGGCGGCGAACGGCTCGACTGGCTGGTGCGCCACGTCCTGATCCACGAAATCGGACATCATTTCGGCTTTTCGGACGACGATATGCACGCGCTGGAAGACATGGCGTGACGCTGTTGCTCCAGCTAGACCGCATTGCCTGCATCCGTGGCGACCGGCTGCTGTTCGAAGGCCTGTCGCTGTCGCTCGCGCGCGGCGAGGCGCTGTGGCTGCGTGGTCCCAACGGTGCCGGCAAATCCAGCCTGATCCGCGTTGCCGCCGGCCTGCTCCGCGCTGCCGCGGGCACGGTGACGCGGCACGAACGCTGCGCGCTGATCGACGAAGCCGCGGCGCTCGATGCCGAACTGCCGCTGCGCCGGGCGCTCGACGTCTGGGCGCGCATCGACGGCATCGACGGCCCGATGACGCAGCGCGCGATGGAGGCCATGGCGCTCGGCGCTCTTGCCGAAGTACCGGTTGCTATGCTGTCGACGGGCCAGCGCAAACGCGCCGCGATGGCACGCGTCATCGGCAGCGCGGCGCCGATCTGGATGCTCGACGAACCCGCCAATGGCATGGACGACGCCGCCCGGACGCGGCTCGTCGCAGCGATCGCGGCTCACCGCGCGAACGGCGGCGCGGTACTGCTCGCCTCGCACTTCGCGCTCGACATCCCGGATCTTGCCGAGCTGGACATGGGCGCGCGCGCATGACCGCCCTGCTCACGCTCTTCTGGCGCGACCTGCGCCGCGCCTGGGGCAGCGGCGCGCTATGGCTGCCCGTCGTCTTCTTCCTGCTCGTCGCGACCGCCTTTCCCTTCGCGGTAGGCCCCGACGCCCCGCTGCTCGCGCGCACGGGGGGCGGCATGCTGTGGGTCGCGGCGTTGCTCGCGGCGCTGCTGCCGATCGACCGGCTGGTGCGCCCCGACAAGGATGCGGGCGTGCTCGATCAGCTGGCGGTACGCGGCATCGCCGACGAGGTCGTCGCGGCGATCAAGATCGCCGCCCATGCGATCGGCTTCGGATTGCCGTTGCTGATCGCGCTGTTACCCGCCGCGGCTCTGCTGGCGCAGGACGCGGCGCGCGTCGCGACGATCGCCACCGGCCTCACCATCGCCATCCCCGCCCTCGCCTCGCTCGCCGTGCTCAGCGCCGCGCTCACGGCGAACCTCAAGGGCGGCAATGCGATCGGCGGCCTGCTCGTCCTGCCGCTCGCGGTGCCATTACTGATCTTCGGCGCCGGAATGCTCGATCCATCGGGCCGCGGCGCGATGAAACTGCTCGCCGCTGCCAGCCTGCTGCTGACTGTGATCGGCCCCTTCGCGGCGGGGGCGGCATTACGAGGCTTGCGGGAATAGCGGCCTTCCCGATTGCGGCCGCAAATATCCTCACTGCGGCGTAGCTGTGGGAGGTGGCAACACGAAGCGCTGAGGGTGGTGCCATAACCCCAAACCGATTTCGGGCGGCGATGGACGAAGATCGTGCTCAGTATGCGATTGGCTGCCCATCCCACGCAAAGAAGCCGCCGCTATCTTCGCTGGTCAGGCGCTCAATCACCTGCAACAGATGATCGGCGCTTTGTTCGGCGCGTTGCAATTGCCCCGCCGCCAAACCGCGCTGAAACGGCATCGAAAGCCGCGTGTCGACGGTGCCGGGGTGCAGGCTCACGACGATGCTCTCGCGGTTCATACGGCTTGCCTCGATCGCAAAGCCGCGCACGAAAGCATTGAGCGCCGCTTTCGACGCGCGGTAGCCGTACCAGCCGCCGAGCCGGTTGTCGCCGATCGAACCGACGCGTGCCGAAAGAAAGGCCATGACCGCACGGCGATCGCGCGCGAGATGCGGCAGGAAATGCTTCGCCGCAATCGCGGGGCCGATACTGTTCACGTGGAAAAGTTCAGCAAGCGATGCAGGGTCGAGCTGCCGCACCGATTTTTCGGGCCTTACCGCACTGGCGCGGTGCAGCAGGCCGGTCGCGACCAGGATGAGGTCGAGCGGCCCTTCGGCGGCGATTGTCGTTGCAGCCTCTTCAAGGCTCGCTTCATCGGCGAAGTCGAAGGTGAAGGACGTCACCGCCGGGCTTCTCGCCAAGGTCGCGCGCCGCGAGCCGGCATAAATTTTCTCGACGCCCCGACGCTCAAGCGCCGCGACAAGCGCCGAACCGATACCACCGCTCGCGCCGAGCACGCAGGCCCGGCGCGGCGCCCCTCTCCCGCGTCTTTCGTTCATCGCGCGGCGGTTTGCACGATGGCGGCGCTCAGGCGATACCGCCTTTGGTGCAGTCTGCCCTTGTCATCATCAGAAACCGGCCTCGACGGCAACGCGAATCGCGTCGGCCGTGGTCGCTACGCCGAGCGCCTTCAGCAGCGCGGCGCGGTGCATCTTCACGGTCCGCTCCGAAAGGCCGAGGCTGTAGCCGATCTGCTTGTTGAGATTGCCTTCGGCCATAAGCAGCAGCACCTCGCGCTGCCGCGGTGAAAGCGCGTCGATGCGCGCGCGCGCCTCCGCCTGGCGCTCGCCGCGCAGAAGCACAGCATCGTCAACTTCCATCTGCGACCCCAGAAAATATTCGAGGCTGCCATCGCTTCCGAAGATCGGCGCGACGAGAACGGCGTTGCGGAAAGGCGTGCCGTCCTTCTTGTAATTGAGGATTTCAACGAGCACGGGACGCCGTTCGCGGATGGCGCTGCGCAACTGTTGGCTGAGCTCGGCTTCGGTTCCCGGGCCGGTCAGAAACCGGCAGTTCTGGCCGATGATCTCGTCGGCCGAATAGCCGGTCAGCGCGACAAAGGCATCGTTGCATTCCACGATCGGATTGTCGGGGCGCCGGGGATCGCTGATGACCGCAGCGATCGGGCTGGTTGCGATCATCGCCTTGAGGGACATGCAATTCGGACTTTCATCATCGGGGAGCGACCTGTCCCAATGGACATGTTGCGACAAAGCAGCGCCGCAATGCAAGTCATAGTCGGCGGCCCTCTTCCCTCACCTCCCCTCCGGGCCGCCACCCGAGGTACCGCATCATGAACTTCGTTGCCCGCACCCCCTTTCTCGACACGCCGGACGGGCCTCCGGTTTCGGAAGACGGCAAACTTCCGGTTCCCGCCGATGTCACGCGCGCGATCGAAACGCTGATCCGCTGGGTCGGCGACGATCCGGCGCGCGAGGGTCTGCTCGACACGCCCAAGCGGGTTGCGCGCGCGTGGAAGGAATATTGCAGCGGCTATGGCGAGGATCCGGCGGTCCATCTGTCGCGCACTTTCGAAGAGGTCGGCGGCTATGACGAGATCGTGCTGCTGCGCGACATCCCCTTTCAGTCGCACTGCGAGCATCATATGGCGCCGATCACCGGCAAGGCCTCGATCGCCTATCTGCCGCGCGAGCGCGTGGTGGGCATTTCCAAGCTGGCGCGCGTCCTCAACGGCTATGCCCGCCGCCTGCAGGTGCAGGAACGGCTGACCGCCGAGGTCGCCAAGTGCATCTGGGACAATCTGCACCCGCATGGCGTCGCGGTGGTGATCGACGCGCAGCACGGCTGCATGACCGGCCGCGGCGTGCGCACCCCCGGCGTCGGCATGGTCACCAGCCGCGTCCTCGGATGCTTCCTCGAAGATCAGCGCAGCCGCAAGGAAGTGCTCAGCCTGATGGGCTATTGATGCGCGTCGCGATCGTCGGGGCAGGAATAGCTGGGCTGGCGTGCGCCGCGGCGCTGCGTGCGGCGGGCCACGATCCGGTGCTGTTCGACAAGGCGCGCGGCGCCGGAGGGCGCATGTCGACGCGCCGTATCGACACGGCTCAAGGCGCCATCGCGGTCGATCATGGCGCCACCCATTTTACCGTGCGGTCGGCCGGCTTTTCGGCGCTTGTCAGTCAGTGGGAAGCCGAGGGGCTTGCCGCCCGCTGGCCGGCGGCCGGCCGCGATGCCTGGATCGGGGTGCCGACAATGAACGCGCCGCTCAAAGCCTATGGCGCCGAGCATAGCATTCATTGGTCGACGCCCGTCACGGCGTTGACCCGAAGCCCCGCGGGTTGGACGGTCCACAGCGAAGCCAGGCGCTTCGCGGCGTTTGACGCAGCGGTCGTGGCCATTCCCGCAGAACAGGCCGCTCCGCTTCTGTCGCTGCACGATTTTACCATGGCCCGCGCGGCAATGGCGATCCGCTCGCACCCCATATGGTCGGCAATATTCATTTTCGCGCGGCCGATCGGCGCGGCGACCGATCTGATACGCGGCGACGGTCCCATCACGCTCGCGATGCGCAATGGCACGCGCCCTGGGCGCCGCTCGGCCGAATGCTGGGTCGTTCAGGCGAGCTGGGAATGGAGCGAGACCAATCTGACGCGGCCGGCCGATCAAATCTGCCAAGCGCTGCTCGTCGAGCTTGCGCGCGCAGCAAAAATCTTCCTCCCGCAGCCCATCCATAGCAACGCGCATCGCTGGCTATTCGGCCAGCCGTCGGGCCGTGATCCGGTCGATCTGTGGAATCCCGCAATCGGCCTCGGTGCCTGTGGCGACTGGCTCGCGCACGGCTTTGTCGAAGCCGCGTGGGAGCGCGGCGATCGGCTGGGATGCCATATCGCTGCGTCCTTCGCCGAGCGCGGCGAGCTGACGTCCGAGATCGTCAGAGAAGCGCGATCAACAGGCTGAGCACGCCAAGCCCGGTCGACAATTGGACGCGCAAAATGATCCACGCGTCACCGCCGGGCGCGGCGCCGACGATGGCGCGATCGATCAGCGGCGAAACCAGCAGCAGAAGTCCGACCAGAATCAGCGAAGGCTGCGGCCAAGGGTAGCCGAAAAGCCACGGGGCAAAGCTCGCGAGCCCGATGAGACTCGGCATCACCGCCGCGAGCGGAGTCCAGCGCGGCGCGTCCGCGAACAGAACGGCGAGTCCCCACCAGACGCCGCCCAGGAAGGAGAAGATAAGCACGGCATAGAGATAGCCGATGGTGAGAGCGGTCCAGCGCCAGGCCTCACCGCCGGCGAGCATGAGCGCCAGGCATGCCGCGGCAGGAAGCAGTCCGGCGAAGCCGAGACGGCGCGTAGCAGGCGACACGGTGATTGCGGTCAGCTTCATGCGCGCCGTCCAGCATGGGACGCGCGCGGCGGCAAGCTGCCCTTTGAGGCACATACCGCCCAAAGGACAGGTCGCCCGGCGCGCCATCGCGTCCTAGGCTTCGACCATCCAAGGAGATTATCTGTGCGCAGCGCAATCGTGATCGGAGCCGGAATAGGCGGGTTGGCGCTGGCCATTCGCCTCCAGTCGGCCGGCGTTGCCGTCGACCTTGTCGAAGCGCGCGACCGGCCGGGCGGCCGCGCCTATGTTTGGGAGCGCGACGGCTTCACCTTCGACGCGGGACCGACGGTCATTACCGACCCCGCCTGCCTTGCGGAGCTTTGGCGGCTCACCGGCGCCGATATGGCGGCCGATGTCACGCTCTTGCCCGTTTCTCCCTTCTACCGCCTGCAATGGCCCGACGGCAGCCATTTCGATTATGGCAATGACGAACCCGCGCTGCGCCGCGAGATTGCCGCCTTCAACCCTGCCGACGTCGCAGGCTACGAGCGCTTCTTGCGCTATTCCGAAGCGGTTCATGCCGAAGGCTATGTGAAGCTGGGCGCGGTGCCGTTTCTCGATTTCGCCTCGATGCTCAAGGCGGCGCCCGCGCTCGCCAGACAGCGCGCGTGGCGATCGGTCTATGCGACCGTCGCATCGCATATAAAGGATGCGCGGCTGCGCGAGGCCTTTTCGTTTCATACGCTCCTTGTCGGCGGCAATCCGATGGCGACAAGCGCCATCTACGCGCTCATCCACAAGCTCGAAAAAGACGGCGGCGTCTGGTTCGCGCAAGGGGGGACCAACGCGCTCGTCGCGGGACTGGTCCGCCAGTTCGAGCGACTGGGCGGCCGCCTTCGTCTCGGCGACAAGGTGGTGCGCATTCACAGCGAAGGCCGCCGGGCCACGGGGGTGACGCTCGCGAGCGGCCATTCGCTGCGCGCCGACGCCATCGCCTCGAACGCCGACGTCATGCACAGCTATCGCGACCTGCTCGCTGGCGGGCGGGGGCGAAAGATGGCGCGACGGCTCGGCCGCAAGAAATGGTCGCCGAGCCTGTTCGTTCTGCATTTCGGGGTCGAGGGCCATTATCCCGGCGTTCCCCATCACATGATCCTGTTCGCCGAGCGCTACCGCGAACTGCTGGACGATATCTATCGCCGCGGCGTGCTTAGCGACGATTTCGCAATCTACCTCCATCACCCAAGCGCGACGGACCCCTCGCTCGCGCCGCCGGGGCGCAGCACATTTTATGCGCTCGTCCCGGCCCCCCATCTCGGCCACGCCGCGATCGACTGGAACCGCGAAGGCGAGACGCTCGCGCGCAAGATCATCGCCAAGCTCGAAGAACGGCTGCTGCCCGATCTCTCTCAACGGATCGTCACCCGCTTCCACTATACGCCGCGCGATTTTTCGGCCGATCTGGCCGCGCATCACGGCAGCGCCTTCAGCTTGCTGCCCTCGCTCACGCAAAGCGCGTGGTTCCGGACGCACAATCGCGACGACGCGATCGACAATCTCTATTTTGTCGGCGCGGGCACCCACCCTGGCGCGGGGATTCCCGGCGTCGTCGCGAGCGCCAAGGCCACCGCCGGGCTGATGCTCGATGCCGCCGCACTCGCGGTCGCGGATTGACGCCGTGGCAACCGCGATCCCCATGATGCAGGCCGACCGCGAGACGCTCGTCGATATTGCGCGCGCGCGGCTGGTGCGTGCGATCGAGGCGGTCGGCCGCGGCGACGAGGAAGCGATGCGCACGCTCTACCGGCTGACCTCGGCGAAGCTGTTCGGCATCTGCCTCAGAATCTGCGGCGAAAGGGCGCAGGCGGAAGATGTGCTGCAGAGCGCTTATCTGAAGATCTGGGAAAATGCGGCGCGTTTCGACCGGCGGCGCGCCAGCCCGATCAGTTGGCTCGCCGCGATAGCGCGAAATGCCGCGATCGACTGGCGTCGCTCGGCTGAAGCACGCGGCCTGCTGCGCCAGCAACCGATCGACGACGCGCTGAGCCTGCGCCCCGACGAAGGCGCAGGTCCGGATGCGCTGCTTGACCAGCGCGACAGCCGCGCGACCATCGACCGCTGCCTCGCGGCGCTTGATGCGCGCGCGGCCGGCTTTCTGCGGACCGCCTTTTTCGAGGGGCTCTCCTACCGCGAACTTGCGGCGCGCGAAGCGTTGCCGCTCGGCACGATCAAAAGCATTATCCGGCGCTCGCTCGTCCGCTTGCGCGCCTGCCTCGGCGATGTCTGACGGTCGTTCCGCCACCACCGACGTGCTCGCCGCGGAGCTGGTGCTCGGCCTGTTATCGCGGGATGAGCAGGCAATCGCCGCCGCCCGCCTTGCAAGCGACGCGCGCTTTGCCGCCGAGGTCGCGGCCTGGGAAGAGCATTTCGGCGCTCTTGCCTGGCAGGTCGAAGCCCATTTTCCACCGCGCGAGGTCTGGGGCCGCATCGCCGCCGCGATTGAAGCGCAGAAAGCTTCGCAGAGCCGCTGGCCGCGCGCTTCGATGGCGATGGTAGGGGCCGCCGCCCTGCTGATGCTGACCGTTCTGGTCTGGCCTTCCCCCGAGGCGCGCCGTGCACCGAACCTTGCGGTCGCGACGTTGGTCGGTCCCGACCTGGTGGTCGGAGCGCGCTATGCGGCCAAGTCGGGCCGGATGCGCGTCGAGATAGCGGGAGCACTGCCGGGGCCGGGGCGCCCGGAACTTTGGATCCTGCGCCCCGGCATGGCGCCGGTGTCGCTCGGCCAGCTTGCACCGCAAGGACGTTCGGAAATGATCATGCCGCGCGCGCTCAGGCCGCTCGTTCAGAGCGGCAGCGAGTTCGCGATCACGATCGAGGCACCTT
>Ga0209941_1001239_pt1 | contig 19012 bp, 22 predicted proteins | sample ThiBiot_300_plan_FD_183945 | JGI IMG/M metagenome (GOLD analysis project Ga0209941, IMG submission 183945) | Wastewater bioreactor microbial communities from Cape Town, South Africa - Thiocy_solids_1 (SPAdes) | ecosystem: Engineered > Bioremediation > Thiocyanate > Unclassified | place: South... | reverse complement strand
GCGCCTTGCCAAGATCAGCCCCGGCAGCCATACTAAACGGACGAATTGGTCTTTTGGTCAGTCTCCTCCTGCCCTCAGCGGGCACTCTGTCGGCTTTCCTCAATTGGCAACATTGCGCGCACTCGCGTGCGGCTGCCGCAGCCCCCACTGCGATCTTTCACCTATTCACCCATGCCGGCACACGGTTTCAGCGTGTCCCGGCCACTCTGAGGACACACCATGTCGAAAGAAGAGCTCGTGGAAATGGAAGGCGTCGTCAACGAAGTCCTTCCGCAAACCCGCTTTCGCGTCACCCTGGACAACGGCATCGAAATCACTGCCTACGCCTCTGGAAAAATGCGCAAACACCGCATCCGCATCCTCGCCGGCGACAAGGTCACCATCGAGATGTCGCCCTACGATCTCACCAAGGGCCGTATCAATTTCCGTCACAAGGACACTCACGTCCAGACGCCGCGGCCCACCACGCCCAGAAAACTCAATTGATGGAAGTCAGTGAATTCCGCTACCCGTCGAGAGGCCGTGCCCACACGGCATCATGTTTCCGGCGGCCATGCCGGGAACCCGCCTGCCCTTGCTGAAAACCTCGCTGTGCCCGCCGCGCGCCCATCCGGAATGATCGCGACCGCTCGCCGCATGGCCATGTACCTGCTGGCGGGACTCAGCTTCACGGCCCTGGCACAGGAGCCGCCGCCGCTGTCGCATGACGTGACGGGCGCCGATATCGAGTATCGCGTCAAGCAAGGCGACTCCCTGACCGCCATCGGCGCCCGCTTCGGCCTGGAACCCAAACTGCTGGCGCGGCAGAACGGCCTGTCCGCCAACGCCAGACTCCACCCCGGCCAGCCGCTGCACGTCCACCCTCCCCACATTGTCCCGGCGGTACTCGACGATGGCCTCCTCATCAATCTGCCGCAGCGCATGCTGTTCAACTTCAACCAGGGCAAACTGGTTTCCGCCTACCCCGTCGGCCTGGGCAAGCCCAGCTGGCCCACCCCGCAGGGCGACTTCAGGATCGTCAATCGGCAGACAAACAAGCCCTGGCTGGTGCCCAAGTCGATCCAGGAAGAAATGCGCCGCGAAGGAAAGACCGTGCTGGAGGAGGTGCCGCCCGGCCCCGACAATCCCCTGGGCAAACACTGGCTCGGCCTGAATTTGTGGGGGTATGGCATCCACGGCACCATCGCGCCGGCGAGTATCTATCACTTCCAGAGCCATGGCTGCATTCGCCTGCATCCCGATGATATTGCGGAACTTTTCGAGCAGGTGCGGGTCGGAACGCCCGGACGCCTCATTTACCAGCCGGTTTTGCTGGCGGTGATCGAAGACGGCCGCATCCTGCTCGAAGTCCATCGCGACATCTACAAGCAGGGCATCGACCCCGCGCGAACCGTGCGCGATCTGGCTGAAGCCCACGGCTTGAGCCCGTCCATCGATTGGCCTAAAGTGGACGCCGTCATCGCCGCTCAGGATGGATTGGCCGAAGAAGTGGGCCACCTGCCAGGCAACGGATCGAAAGGACCGCCATGAAGCACGTCAGCCGCCGCAAATTTCTCAAACTGGGCCTGCTGGCCGCCGCGATGCCGCTGCCGGCCTCCGCCAGCGCATGGCTGGCTGCGCCCGAGCGCCGGCTGAGCTTCCACAACCTGCACACCGGCGAAAACCTCGACCTGTCCTACTGGGTGCAGGGCGACTACGTGCCGGACGCGCTCGCCGAAATCAATCACGTCCTGCGCGACTACCGCACCGACCAGGTCGCCGCCATCGACACCCGCTTGCTGGACCTGCTCGACCGCGTCAAGGCCCAACTCGGCACCGCCCAACCTTTCCAGGTCATTTCCGGCTATCGCTCGCCCGCCACCAACCACATGCTGTCGGAACGCTCCTCCGGCGTCGCCAGACACAGCCTGCACATGGAAGGCCAGGCCATCGACATCCGCATTCCCGGCGTGGCGCTGGCCGACCTGCGCAAGACCGGCCTCGCGCTGCAAGGCGGCGGCGTCGGCTACTATCCCGCATCCGACTTCGTGCATCTGGACGTCGGGCGCGTACGGACCTGGGGCGGCTGAACCGCACGACTGCCTCGCCGGCTGCAGTCGTTCGACAGGCGGCCGGCAAATGAAGACCTGCCTCCTGGGGCACCGATGCGTGTCCAGCCATATTTCCCGGCAACAGGGTGAAACCCTGTCCCGATCCGAGCGGTCGAATCGGTCCCACTTGCATGCCAAGGAGGACTGTCATGACCCCCTTTCGGGACCCACGTCCGGCGGCCTGTCTCATCATTCTGCTCGGACTCGGCCTGGCCGCCGCCGCATCCCTCGTTCCCTTCTACCATGTCGCCTATCTGCTCGAACCCGGCATCCTGCTGGCCGTGCTGATGCCTTTCCTGCTCTATGGCCTGTTCATCGAAAGCCTGCGCGGCCCCTGGCTGCTCGCCACCGGCCTGCTGCTGTTCGCTGCCAACCTGGTGCTGGTCGCATTCGAACGCTACCTCCGCTATGACGGCTACACGGACGGCCTGATCTACTGGGTGCCGACGCTGGCCGCGGTAGTCGTGCTGCCGCTCGCCTATCTGCTGGGACGGCGCGCCGACGAAGCCGATCCATCCGGCACGCCTTTACCCGGCTGAGCCTGGGGCCGCACCGTTTGTATTCGGGCTCTGCGCGACTATATTGAGTGGGCAGCCGGCGCTGAAGCCCGCTTCCGGGTCACCCGTCTTTCCTGCTACCCAGACGACCAAGGACGCCATGTACGGCCCATACACTCACGGTTGGATGTTCGATGACGGATTCGGCATGCTGTTCGGCGGCGTGTGGATGCTCCTGATGTGGGGAATTCCCCTTCTCGTTGTCATCGCCCTGCTGAAATATCTGTTTTTCAGACCGCGCGACAAGCGTAACCCCGACATCCGGCCGGAACAGAAAACGCCTCTCGACATCCTCAAGGAAAGCTACGCGCGTGGCGACCTCAGCCGCGACGAGTTCCTCCAGAAACGCGATGATCTTCTGGAAAAATAGGCAGTACGGAAAAACGGCTCCGCCATGAAGGAAATCCTGCCTGGCGTGTTCCACTGGAAGACCTTCCACGAAGGCATCCAGGCCTACGTCCATTCCTGTTACATCAACGCCACCGACCCGCCCGTGCTGATCGATCCGCGCGTTCCGGCTCAGGGCATCGAATGGTTTGCCACGTACGGCGCCCCGCAGCACATCTACCTGACCAACCGCCACCACTACCGCCACAGCGGCCGCTTTGCCGAACGCTACAGCGCACGGGTCTGGTGCCACAAGGACGGCCTGCACGAATTCACCCACGGTGAACAGGTGCGGGGCTTCAGCCACGGCAAGATCCTGCCCGGCGGCGTGCTCGCCCTCAAGGTCGCGGCGCTGTGTCCCGAGGAAACCGCGCTCTACCTGCCGCTGCATGGCGGCATCCTGAGCCTCGGCGACGCCCTCGTGCGCGAACGGGGCCGGCTCGGTTTCGTGCCCGACGCCTACATGGGCGACGACCCGGAAGGCGTCAAGCACGGCCTGCGCACGGCCTTCCGCAGACACCTGCGCGAACGCGAATTCGACCACCTGCTGTTCGCTCACGGCGCACCCTGGATCGGCGGCGCCCGCGCGGGCCTGCAGGCCTTCCTCGACAGGCTCGAACGGTAACCGCCCGCGCGGGCATCCAGAAAACAGGGCCAGGCATTGCCTGACCCCGGTTCGCGCGATACGCGATCGCCTACATGCCGCCCAGGTCGTCGATGGCATCGACCACGATACGGGTGCCGATCGCGATCATCAGGATGTCGCCTGCCACCCGCACGTATTTGTGGCCGGCAGGCGGCGCGCCGAGGCTCACCACGACCCGCGAGGGCAGATCGTAGACCACCACGTCGCGCGGCAACGGCCGGCCGAGCTGCCATTTTTTGGCCTGGCCGGGCGGCATGCAGCCATTGTGTTTCTTCGCGAGCCCCGGCGGGCAATGCCCACGCTTGTAGCTGTCCGCGTAATACTCGCGTACGACCGCACGCTGGCGGTCGCCGAAATACACGTTCACCCGGGCGTCGCCGCGCCTCTCCCCGCGGTCGCCGTCGTGTCCGTATCCGTCTTTCGCGGCCTTGTCCGGCTTGCCATGACCGGCCCACTCCGGCTTGTCGGCCAGGGCCGGGCTGGCGGCGAGGCCGCTCACGAACAGGGCAAGAACGATGTGTCCTGGCAGGAAAGCGCGCATGAAAACTCCAGTCATCAGGGAATGGGACTGCGTGTCTGATCGCGACACGCCCGCGGTCAAGTCAATGTATGGCCACCACGTCGACACAATGAGCGGCAACGCATCGAGTGGACGTTCTCCCGGCAAGACGCGGACCCTGAAATGACCCGTGCTCGCCCACCGACGCTGTCAATGATAGCGCGATGGCGACGATGGAAATACCCTGCGTGATTCACGTCTCCCACGGGGCCGCGCGCCTTGTCCGGCTTCAATGACCGGCACCCGGCGCCCTTGGCAGACGCTATCTGGAGAGCAGCGTGATCGGCCGGAATAAAAAATCTCGTCTATGATTTCCATTGACCCCGCATTCAGCGCCAGCCGCCGCGCCCGGCCAAGAGGCAGATAGCCCCGTGAGACGCTGGTTCGCCGATCCACCGGGAAATGACCGGGAACGACACAAGGGACCGTTTATGGAACTCAAACGCGCCGGATCGCAACCGTCCATGAAAGGGCCGGCCGAATGGTTCACCGGCACGGTCCGCATTGACCCGCTGAACAACCCGCCCGCGCCGGCCCGCGTATCATGCGCGGCCGTCACCTTCGAGCCGGGCGCGCGCACGGCCTGGCACACCCATCCGCTTGGGCAAACGCTGGTCGTGACCTCTGGTTGCGGCTGGACGCAGTGCGAGGGCGAAGCCATCGTCGAGATCCGTGCAGGCGACGTCATCTGGTGCCCGCCTGACCATCGACACTGGCATGGCGCTTCACCGACCACGGCCATGACCCACATCGCCATTCAGGAAGCGCTCGATGGCAGGAACGTCGAATGGATGGAACACGTCTCCGACGCGCAATATCTCGCCGGCCCGCCGAGATGACGCATCTGGCCCTGGCTCTGAGCCTGGTCGCCACACTCGGTCTCGAAGCCCACGCACAGGAAACCAAGCCCATGGCCCCCTCCCGATCGACGGCACCCAGCGCGTCCGACACCCTCAGCGCCCGCCAGCAGGCCATCGTGCCCATCGCGGCTCTGGCCGCCGCGGGCGACCTCACCCGCTTGAACCCCGCATTGAATCAGGGACTGGACGCCGGCCTGACGATCAGCGACGCCCGCGAGATCCTGGTGCAGCTCTACGCCTATGCCGGTTTTCCGCGCAGTCTCAATGCGCTGGGCGAGTTGATGAAAGTGCTGGAAGCGCGCAAGCAGCGCGGTATCCAGGACGCGCCCGGCCGCGCGCCCAGCCGTCCCATCCCGCAGGGCGATGCACTGCTGGCCGCCGGCACGGCCAACCAGACCCGGCTGGCAGGCGGGCCGGTCGCGGGGCCGTTGTTCGATTTCGCACCCGTCGCCAATGAATATCTCCGAACCCATCTGTTCGGCGACATCTTCGAGCGCGACAACCTCGATTGGCAAAGCCGCGAACTGGCCACTGTGGGCATGCTGTCGGCGTTGCCCGGCGCCGAGCCGCAATTGCAGTCGCACATGGGCATCAGCATGAACATCGGCCTCACGGCGGCGCAGCTGCGCCAGCTCACGCAGGTGCTGGCGACGCGTGTGGATGAGGATATGGCGCGCCGCGCAAGCGAGGCACTGGATCGGCACCTGGCCACGCCTGCATCCAGGAAATAAACGGGATCCAGGCCGTCAACCCGATTCCCGCCACCCGACGCCCAACGCATCGTTGACAAGCATCTGGCGCACTGACCCATTCAAGGAGAAACCTGTGACAGTCAAAGCCTATGGCGCCCGTGCGGGCGACCAAACCCTCGAATCGATGAACATCACCCGGCGCACCCCGGGCGCGCACGATGTGCAGATCGAGATTGCCTATTGCGGCGTGTGCCACTCCGACATCCACCAGGTACGCTCCGAATGGGCCGGCACCCTGTACCCCTGTGTGCCGGGGCACGAGATCGTGGGCCAGGTATCGGCGGTAGGTGCGCACGTATCGAACTTCAAGCCGGGTGATCTGGTCGGCGTCGGTTGCATCGTCGACAGCTGCCAGCATTGCGCCGACTGTGACGAAGGGCTGGAGAACTACTGCGATCACATGATCGGCACCTACAACAGTCCGACACCGGACGCGCCTGGCCACACGCTGGGCGGCTACTCGGAACAGATCGTGGTGCACGAACGCTACGTGCTGCGCGTGCGCCACCCGGCGGCACAACTGGCCGCCGTGGCGCCGCTGCTATGCGCGGGCATCACCACGTACTCGCCGCTGCGCCACTGGAAAGTGGGGCCGGGCCACAAGGTGGGCGTGGCAGGGATAGGCGGCCTGGGTCACATGGGCATCAAGCTGGCGTACGCCATGGGCGCGCAGGTGGTGGCCTTCACCACGTCCGAATCCAAGCGCAAGGCGGCGCTGGCGCTGGGCGCGAGCGAGGTCGTGGTGTCGCGCAATCCCGACGAGATGGCCGCGCAGGCCATGAGCCTCGACTTCATCCTCAATACCGTGGCCGCACCGCATGACCTCGATGCCTTCTTCGCGCTGCTCAAGCGCGACGGCACCATGGCCCTGGTCGGCGCGCCGGCTACCCCGCACCCCTCGCCCAACGTGTTCAACCTGATCACGAAGCGGCGCAGCCTCGCGGGCTCGCTGATCGGCGGAATTCCCGAGACGCAGGAGATGCTGGATTTCTGCGCCGGCCGCGGCATCGTCGCCGACATCGAGCTGATCCGTGCCGACGAGATCAACGAGGCCTACGATCGGATGATCCGCGGCGACGTGAAATACCGGTTCGTGATGGAGAACAGCACGCTGGCCGGGACGGCTTGAACCTGCGTCCCTGCATTTCCGGCTACGAAAGCGGGCCAGATAGAGGCTGCAAGGTACGGATGGAGTCGATCGATCAAGCTTATAACAGCCATTCGATCGGCAGCATGGAGAGAAACGAAACCACGGCGCGCTGCCAGAACGTCGTGCCAGGCTCGGTGTTGTACCGCACTTCCGTTCCGTCCGCCCGCCGCTCGATCCAGATCAATCCCCCTTTCCCGGAAAGCTGGAGCTCGTAAGCGATCAACGGAATCGACCGTTCGAGATCGGCGTCCATCCTGTGCGCAAGTTCGGCATGGTGGATGACGAAGCCGAGCTCGGTGTTCAGGCGTGCCGAGCGCGGATCGAAGTTGAACGAGCCGACGAACACGCGCTCGCCGTCGACCGTGAAGGTCTTGGCATGGAGCGCCGCACTCGAACTGCCGATGACAGAGCGGGCGCCGCTACTGCCGGCGACATCGCGCAGCGAAACGGCCCCGGCCTCGCTGCGCAGTTCCCAAAGTCTGACGCCCGCCTCCAGGAGCGGCTTGCGGTAGTGCGCATAGCCTGCATGGACGATCGGTACGTCGGTCGCTTCCAGTGCATTGGTGACGATGTTCAGGTGGACGCCGCGACCCGCCATTGCCGTGAACGCATCGACCCCCTTTTTCGTCGGAACGAAATATCCGGAGACCAGCTGCACGCGCTGCCGCGGGCGTTCAAGCAGCCGGTCAAGCCGCGTGATGAGCAGGCCTTCGCGCGGCGCCCGGCCCAGGGCCTTGGCCGGATCGTCGCTCACCATGCGGACCGGCGACCAGTAGAACGGCAGGCTTGATTCGGCGAGCCGGGTGACGATGGACTTGTGCTTCAAGGCTTCGATATAGTGCTGCGCCGCCGGGCTGTTCCCGACGCTTTTCGCGGCAGTCTCGATCTCGTCCCGCCGCGCGGCCGAAACGCGCGGCAGGATGCGGTCGGCCGGGTAGGACGACGCGCTCGCCCAGTAACGATCGAAATCGCTGGAGACATCGCGTACCACCGGGCCGATCGCCAGCACGTCGAGATCGACGAAAAGTCCGCCGTCGCCCGCGCCGAAATACTCGTCGCCGATGTTGCGCCCACCGACGATCGTCGCCTGGTTGTCGACCGTGAACGACTTGTTGTGCATGCGCCGATTCAGCCGCAGGAAGTCGGTGACATAGCCAATCCAGCGCGGGGAACGGATCACGAAGGGATTGAACAGTCGCACTTCGATGTTCGGATGTGCATCGAGCGCGGCAAGCCTCTCGTCCAGGCCGTAGGTCGTGTTGTCATCCTGAAGCAGGCGAACCCGCACACCCCGGTCGGCGGCGGCACGCAGTTCATTGAACAGCAGCGTTCCGGTGACGTCGCCATGCCAGATGTAATACTGCACATCGATGCTGCGCTCGGCCGCGCGCGCCAGGAGAATGCGGGCCGCGAAGGCATCGCGGCCATCATCGAGCAGATGGATGCCGGAAAATCCCGGATGGCCGGCGGTGCTGGACACAACCGCCCGGCCGATGCGGCTATCGTCGGTATCGACCCATGCATGGGAGACGGTGCGGCCGTCCAGCGAAGGTAATCTAGCAAACATGCGAATCGCGACGCCAGTTACCGCCAGGATCAACAAAAGAAGGAAAAGCGCCTTCAGCCATCTCTTCGTCCGCCTCATTTCAATCCTGGTCTGTGCGCCCGTGCGATTCCATGCCCTCCCGTAAGACGGCTTTCCTCCATGGCGTGCCGGCCGCCCGCATCCGAAGTCTTGCCAGATGCCATCCCCGCAGCCGCGTCAAAGCCCCTGTGAGGAGCCAGGTGGATTATGCCTGAAGCGGCCTCGAACGGAAGGCCAGTGCGACGCTCAGGATCACCATGACCGCCACGGTCAGGCCCGGCCACAGCAGCGCCACCACGCCCGCGCCAAAATTGGCCATCGCGCGCGCCATCCACGACTGCTCCGAATACGGTTTGAAATGCGTTGCATCACACCGGGAAAGGTGCACCATATACCCAGATTTTTTTGCGTGTCACAGGATCATGACGAAGAAACCGCACTCGGACATGGCATCGGCAGGTGCGAAGCAGACAGACGACGGGCAATTGCCGTCGTGGGCCAACAGCCGCGAGCGCTACGGGTCGGTCGCCCGGGCCTTGCACTGGAGCATCGCCGTGCTGTTCCTGGTCTGCTATGTGGCGGTCTACTACCGGCACTGGTTTACGCTGCCGAAAACGCCCGCCAACTGGATCGCCCTGCAAACGCATCTGGTCGCGGGCGTTGCCGTCGCCGCGCTGGTGGTGGCGCGCGTGTTCTGGTTCTTCCGCAGCATCCAGCCGGACGATCCGCCCGGCACCCGTTTCGAGCACCTCGCATCGCACGGCATGCATGGCGCGCTGTACCTGTTCATGATCGTCATGCCCATCAGCGGCTATCTGGGAACCGGAGTGGCGATCGAGTTCATGGGGCTTGGCGACATCCCGAGCTTCAAGGACACCGCACTCTTCAAGTCGCTCGGCGTGGCCTGGGAAACATTCGAAAAGCCGATCGACTTCGTGCACAAGAATTCCGGCGCGTATCTGGTCTGGGTGCTGGTCCTGCTCCATGCCGGTGCCGCCCTCTTCCATCATTACGTCAAGCGGGATGACGTGCTGCGCCGCATGCTGCCGCGCAGACAGCCTTGAGCCCGGGCACCGGGCAGTTTCATCCGTGTCGCAGGATGACCCCATACTTTCACTTCGTTCATGGGACGACCCGGCGCAAGGGGGAATCCGTTCAATGAACCGGGGCCGTGCTGCTTGACGCAGGACGGCTCAGCCCGCCGCAACGACTTCCAGCACCGCCTCGCCATAGGCTTCCAGCTTCTTCGTCCCCAGCCCCGATATCCCGCCCAGCTCGGCCAGCGTGGCGGGGCGGCGCGCGGCGATCTCGCGCAGGGTGGCGTCGTGCAGGATGACGTAGGCAGGGACGCCCTTCTCGTTGGCGGTTTCGCGGCGCCAGGCGCGCAGCGCGAGGAACAGCGGATCCTCGTCGTCGTGCACGCCTGCGCCGGAACTCGGCGCGAAGCGCGACTTTTTGCTGCGCTGGGTTTGATCAGAGCGGTGGCGCACTTCGATGGCGCGCAGCATCACGGTTTCCTCGCCCTTCAGCACCGGCCTGGCGGCCTGGGTGAGTTTCAACGCGCCCCAGGCGCTGTGATCGACTTCCAGCAAGCCGCGCACCACCAGTTGGCGCAGCACGGCGCGCCAGACCTTGTCGGTCTGGCTGGCGCCGATGCCGAACACGCTCAACTGGCTGTGGCCGAAGCGGTCGATTTTCTCGGTGGTCTTGCCGAGCAGCACGTCGATGACGTGGCCGGCACCGAAGCGCTGGCCGGTGCGGTAGACCGTTGACAGCAATTTTTGCGCGGCTTCGGTGCCGTCCCACAGCGTCGGCGGGTCGAGGCAGACGTCGCAGTTGCCGCACGGCTGACTGGTTTCGCCGAAATAACTCAACAGCGCGACACGGCGGCAACTGGCCGCTTCGCACAGGCCGACCAGCGCGTCGAGCTTGGCGTGGCCAATGCGCTTGTGCGCGTCATCCGATTCCGATTCGTCGATGAAGCGGCGCTGCGTGACGACGTCCTGCAGGCCCCACGCCATCCACGCCTCGGCGGGCTCGCCGTCGCGGCCGGCGCGCCCGGTTTCCTGATAGTAGCCCTCGACCGAGCGTGGCAGGTCGAGATGGGCGACGAAGCGCACATCGGGCTTGTCGATGCCCATGCCGAAGGCGAGCGTGGCGACCATGACCACGCCGTCCTCGCGCAGGAAGCGTTCCTGGTGGCGGCGGCGGGTGTCGTTGTCCATGCCGCCGTGATACGCAAGCGCGGCGAGACCGGCCTGCCTGAGCACGTCGGCGCTCTCCTCGACCTTCTTGCGCGTGCTGCAATAGACGATTCCGGCTTCGCCCTTGTGCTCGTCCAGGAAATCGAGCAGCTGGCGGCGCGGCTCGGTTTTTTCGCTGATGCGGTAGCGGATGTTGGGACGGTCGAAGCTGGCAACGAACACGCGCGCCGCGCCGAGATCGAGCCGGGTGAGGATTTCGGCGCGCGTGGCGGTGTCGGCGGTGGCGGTGAGCGCGATGCGCGGCACGTCCGGAAAGCGTTCGTGCAGCGCCGACAGGCCGAGGTATTCCGGACGGAAGTCGTGCCCCCATTGCGACACGCAGTGCGCCTCGTCGATGGCGAACAGCGCGATGCGCGCCTGTTCGAGCAGAGACTGGAAGCGCGGCGTGAGCAGGCGTTCCGGGGCGACGTAGAGCAGCTTCAATTGCCCGGAAACGAATTCGCGCTCGACCTGCGCGGCCGTTGCGCCATCCAGGCTCGAATTCAGGAACTCGGCGGCGATGCCCTGTTCTTTCAGCGCCGCAACCTGGTCCTGCATCAGCGCGATCAGCGGCGACACCACCACCGCGCAGCCGTCGCGCAGCAGCGCCGGAATCTGGTAGCACAGCGACTTGCCGCCGCCGGTGGGCATCAGCACCAGCGCGTCGCCGCCCGCCACCAGCGTGTCGACGATGGCCGCCTGCTCGCCGCGAAACGCGGGGTAGCCGAAGACGCGGTTGAGCAGGCTTAAGGGGGCGTCTGACATAAGTAAGAAATGGGTGGCAAGTGACGTGTCACATTGGCTATAATTGTGTCACGTTTTGCCCCCTTGGAGGCTGATTCATGAAAACCCTGACCATCCGCGAAGCCCGCGAAGGCCTGTCGCACCCCGACCAGATGTTCGCCGACAGCGACGAAGTGCTGGTGGTGTGTCGAGGCGAACCAGTGGCGCGCATTCTGCCAGTCGAACCCCGGCGCAAGGTGCGTTCGCTGCGCGCGTTTCTGGAATCGCAGCCCATGCAGGACGTACCCAGTGAAGTGCTTATCGCCGAAGATCGCGAGGAGCGTTTTTGAGCGCTTATATCGATACCAGCGCACTCGCCAAGTGCTATATCCGCGAACCGCGCTCGCTCGACGTGCTCGACTGGGCCGATGCCGAGGATGAGGTCTGCACCAGCCCCCTCGCCCTGGTGGAGTTTCGCTGCCTGCTCGCACGTCGCCGCCGCGCGGCGCAGATCGAAGCCTTGCTGGAACGCAGCGCCCTCGCAGAATTCGACCGCGACAGGCTCGGCCGGATGTGGCGAGTCTATCCTGAATCCGCCGGGCTTTTCGACGAAGCGCGGAGCTTGATCGATCTGCTGCCCGAAGTCCCGCTGCGCGCGCTGGATGCGCTGCACCTCGCCTACGCCCGTCACTTCGGCGCACAGCGTTTCGCCAGCGCCGACAAATCTCAGGCCGACGCCGCCCGCGCGCTCGGCCTCGACGTGATCACCTTTTATTGAATCATTACTCATGAACAACGAAACCACTGCCCCTGCCCTCGACGAGAACCAGATCATCGCCGAGCGCCGCGCCAAGCTCGCCGCGATCCGCGAGGCGGGCGTCGCCTTCCCCAACGACTTCGAGCGCCGCGACTACGCCGGCAAGCTGGCCGCCGCGCACGGCGACAAATCGAAGGAAGCGCTGGAGGCCGAAGGCGTGGCGGTGCAGCTGGCCGGACGCATGATGCTGAAGCGCGTGATGGGCAAGGCGAGCTTCGCCACGCTGCAGGACATGAGCGGACGCATCCAGGTGTACATTTCCAACGACCTCGTCGGCGTTGACGCGCACGATGCGTTCAAACGCTGGGACCTGGGCGACTTCATCGGCGTCGCCGGCACGCTCTTCAAGACCAACAAGGGCGAGCTGACCATCCAGGCGCAATCGATCCGCCTGTTGTCGAAGGCGCTGCGCCCGCTGCCGGAAAAATTCCACGGTCTCGCCGACCAGGAGCAGAAATACCGCCAGCGCTACCTCGACCTCATCACCAACGACGATGCGCGCGAGACCTTCATGCGGCGCTCGAAGATCATCCAGGCGATCCGCGCCTTCATGGTCGAGCGCGACTTTCTCGAAGTCGAAACGCCGATGATGCACCCCATCCCCGGCGGTGCCGCGGCCAAGCCTTTTGCCACCCACCACAATGCGCTCGACATGGAACTGTTCCTGCGCATCGCGCCCGAACTGTATCTGAAGCGGCTGGTGGTCGGCGGCTTCGAGAAGGTGTTCGAGATCAACCGCAATTTCCGCAACGAGGGCTTGAGCACCCGCCACAACCCCGAGTTCACCATGATGGAGTTCTACGAGGCCTACCGCGAATACCGCTACCTGATGGACTTCACCGAGGCGCTGATCCGCCACACCGCGCTCGCCGCCACCGGCTCGACCACGGTGATGTATCAGGGCCACGAAATCGAACTCGGCAAGCCGTTCGACCGCCTCACCATCGTCGAGGCGATCCGTAAATACCACCCTGAATATACCGTGGCGCAGCTGAACGACCGCGACTGGCTGGTCGCGCAGTTCGTGGCGATGAAGGCCAAATACAAGCCGCAGGACGGCATCGGCGGGCTGCAGCTCTCCTTCTTCGAGGAGACCACCGAAGCGCTCTTGATCCAGCCCACCTTCATCATCGACTACCCGGCCGAAGTGTCTCCCCTCGCCCGCCGCTCCGATTCCCGGCCCGACATCACCGAACGCTTCGAGCTGTTCATCACCGGACGCGAAATGGCGAATGGTTTTTCGGAATTGAACGACGCCGAGGACCAGGCCGAGCGCTTCATGGACCAAGTGCGGCAGAAGGAAGCCGGCGACGAGGAGGCGATGCACTACGACGCCGACTACATCCGCGCGCTGGAGCACGGCCTGCCGCCCACCGGCGGCTGCGGCATCGGCATCGACCGGCTGGTGATGCTGCTGACCGATTCGCCCTCCATCCGTGACGTCATCCTCTTCCCGCAGATGCGGCGGGAGGGTTAAATGAGTCCGCAGATGCGGCGGGAGATTCGAATGCGCCCGCTGATGCGGCGCGCGGGCTGAGCCTGCCGCCATGGGGCACTACGCGCTCAAGATCGGCCTGTCCGCACTGATCCTCGTCGCGATTGCCGAAGTGGCGAAGCGCAGCACCTTCTGGGCGGCGGCGCTGGCGTCCTTGCCGCTCACCTCGCTGCTCGCTTTTGTCTGGCTGTATCTCGACAGCGGCGACGTGCAGAAGATCGCCACGCTGTCCGGCAGCATCTTCTGGCTGGTGCTGCCCTCGCTGCTGCTGTTCGTGCTGCTGCCCGTCCTGCTGCGCAGTGGCTGGGGATTCTGGGCGAGTCTGGCGGTTTCCAGCGCCGCCACGGCGCTGGCCTATCTGGGCATGATCAGGCTGCTGGCTGCATTCGGCATCCGCCTGTAGGGCGCAGCCCCGCGATGCCTTCCGGTAAAATCGCACTTTTCCCGCCATCCATCCTTTTCAGAGTCACCCATCATGACCGACGCCTTCAACACCCACGACACCTTCACCACCGCCAGCGGCAAACATCACTTCGCCTCGCTGAAGAAACTCGAAACCGCGCTGGGCGTGTCGGTGGCGCGGCTGCCGGTGTCGATCCGCGTCGTGCTGGAGTCGGTGCTGAGAAACTGCGACGGGGTGAAGGTCACGCCGGAGCATGTGAAACAGCTGGCCGGCTGGAAGTCGAACGCCGAACGCACCGAGGAAATTCCCTTCACCGTGGCGCGCGTGATCCTGCAGGACTTCACCGGCGTGCCGCTCCTGGCCGACCTCGCGGCGATGCGCTCCGCTGCCGCGCGTGCCGGCAAAGACCCGCAGAAAATCGAGCCGCTGGTGCCGGTCGACATGGTGGTCGACCACTCGATCCAGGTCGACGCCTATGGGAACAAGGACGCGCTCGACCTCAACATGAAAATCGAGTTCGAGCGCAACCTCGAGCGCTACCAGTTTCTGAAATGGGGCATGCAGGCGTTCGACACCTTCAAGGTGGTGCCGCCCGGCGTCGGCATCGTGCACCAGGTCAACATGGAATACCTGGCGCGCGGCGTGATGGAACAGGACGGCATGACCTGCCCCGACACGCTGGTCGGCACCGACTCGCACACCACCATGATCAACGGCCTCGGCGTGGTCGCGTGGGGCGTCGGCGGCATCGAGGCGGAAGCCGCGATGCTCGGCCAGCCGGTGTATTTCCTCACCCCCGACGTCGTCGGCGTCAACCTCACCGGCAGCGTCAGGCCGGGCGTCACCGCCACCGACGTGGTGCTCACCGTCACCGAGATGCTGCGTAAAGCCAAAGTGGTGGGCAAGTTCGTCGAGTTCTTCGGCGAAGGCGCCGCCGTGCTGCCGGTGACCGACCGTGCGACCATCGCCAACATGGCGCCGGAATACGGCGCGACCATGGGCTTCTTCCCGGTCGACGAGGCCACCTGCCAGTACTTCGCCGCGACCGGCCGGCCGGCTGCGCAGGTCGAGCTGATCCGCGCCTACTACCAGGCACAGGGTCTGTTCGGCATCCCCGGCGCGGGCGAAATCGACTACTCGCAGAGGCTGACACTGGATCTCGCAACGGTCGAGCCCTCGGTGGCCGGTCCCCGGCGCCCGCAGGATCGCATCGCACTGAGTGCGATGAAGTCCGCTTTCTCCAGCCTGATGGACAAGCCCGCCGCCGAGGGCGGTTACGCCAAGACCGGCGAACTGGGCAAGCGTGTCCCCTTGCCTGCATCGACCCATGCCGAAACGAATATGTCCGGCGGCGGCAGTCAGGAGGAGCCCCGTGCCGTGCCGGCCCAGGAAGAGGAAATGCTCGACAGCCATCCCTCGCCCGACCATGTCGTGGCCGATCCCCATACGCTGTTCGGTCGCGGCAACGGCAGCCTTGGCCACGGCGACGTCGTGATCGCCGCCATCACCTCGTGCACCAACACGTCCAACCCCGGCGTCATGCTCGCTGCCGGGTTGCTGGCGCGGAAGGCGGCCGCACTCGGCCTCAAGCCGCCCGCCCACGTCAAGACCTCGCTCGGTCCCGGCTCGCGCGCGGTCACCGAGTATCTTGAAAAAGCCGGGCTGATGGATGCACTGGAACAGGTTGGCTTCAGCGTGGTCGGTTACGGCTGCACCACCTGTATCGGCAACTCCGGACCGTTGAAGCCGGAAATCGATCAAGCCATCGCCGATCATGATCTGGTCGTCGCTTCGGTGCTGTCCGGCAACCGCAACTTCGAGGCACGCGTGCATCAGGCGGTCAAGGCCAATTTCCTGATGAGCCCGCCGCTGGTCGTCGCCTTCGCGCTGGCCGGCCGCGTCAACATCGACTTCGACAGCGAGCCGCTCGGCGCCTCCAGCGCCGGCCAGCCGGTCTATCTGCGCGACCTGTGGCCCGGCAATGCCGACATCGCCGCGGTGATGAACACCGCCACCGACGCCAGTATCTATCGTGACCTCTACGCCAACGTCGGTGCCGGCAACCCGCTGTGGGACAAAGTGCCCGCACCGTCCGGCGCGGTCTACCAGTGGGACGCAACGTCGACCTATATCCAGGAGCCGCCGTTCTTCCTCCCCTCCCCCGCAAGCGGGGGAGGGGCTGGGGGAGAGGGGGCAAACGAGCGCGTTGCGCACCCCAACCGCTTGATTGGCGCGCGCGCGCTGGCGATCTTCGGCGACTCGGTCACTACCGACCACATCAGCCCCGCCGGCGGCATCAAGCCGACCTCGCCGGCCGGGCTGTACCTCACCGAACACGGCGTGCGGAAAGCCGACTTCAACAGCTACGGCGCGCGCCGCGGCAACCACGAAGTGATGATGCGCGGCACCTTCGCCAACGTGCGCATCAAGAACTTGATGATTCCCGGCAGCGAGGGCGGCATCACGCTGCAGGACGGTGAGCAGAAGCCGATCTACGACGCGGCGATGCAATACCAGAATCAGACCACACCGCTGATGATCTTTGCCGGCGAGGAATACGGCACCGGCTCGTCGCGCGACTGGGCCGCCAAGGGCACCACGCTGCTCGGCGTGAAGGCGGTCGTCGCCAAGAGCTTCGAGCGCATCCACCGCGCCAACCTCGCCGGCATGGGCGTGCTGCCCTGCCAGTTCAAGGACGGCGTCGATGCGGCCACCCTGAAACTCGACGGCAGCGAAAGCTTCGATCTCGAAGGCACCGAATCCGGCATCGTCCCGCAGCAGGACGTCACGCTGGTGATTCATCGCGCCAACGGCAGCTCGGAACGCGTCGCCCTCAAGCTGCGCATCGACACGCCCATCGAAGTCGAGTACTACAACAAGGGCGGCATCCTGCCGTTCGTGCTGGACCAGTTGCTGGGTTAACCCTGCGGCCTGCAGCACCGGCGATACCATGATCGGCTCGCTGACACGCACGATCCGCTCAATCCGTGCCGCGTATCCTTGTCTGCGGGTCTTGCGCAGGAGTCGCCCATGAAACGCACCGCTCTTTCCGCCATCTCCCTTCTGGCTGTCGTACTGCAGGCGGGCTGCAGCGACGACCGGCCGCTGACGTATCAGACCCGCATCAAGCCGATCCTCGATGCCCATTGCGTAGCGTGCCACATGCCCGGCCAGCCGGGATATGAGCAGTCCGGCCTGCGTCTCGACAGCTACGACGCACTGATGAAAGGCGCCAGGCTCAACCCGGTAGTGCGCCCGGGCTCCAGTTTAAGCAGCACCCTGCACCGGGTACTGGCCGGCCAGCTCGATCCGTCCATCCGCATGCCGCACGGCGGGGTCGAACTGTCCGAAGAGGACGCACGTACCATCGGCGCCTGGATCGATCTGGGAGCGGAGTACTGACTCGCGTCCTGACGGATGGCATTCAACGCTACCAGCCAAGTAGAATCCCCGCATGTTCTACCTCGACCTCTTTGCCGCGCTCAACCGTCGTGTCGATTATGTGTTGATCGGCGGCCTGGCGATTTCGCTGCACGGCATCGAGCGGGCAACGATGGATATTGACGTGACCGTGGCCATGACTCCAGACAACTTGTCGGCACTGGTGGAGATGGCGCGTGAGCTGGGTATGACCCCGGTACTGCCGGTAGCGCTCGAGAACCTGCCCGATCTCGACCAGTTGGCGCAGTGGCATCGTGAACGCAACCTGCAAGCCTTTGCACTGCGCGCACCCGGCCTGTCTGGCGTCACGCTGGACGTATTGCTCTACCCACCGGTTGATTACGCCCAAATACGCGGCCGCGCGGTCACGTTCCTGGCAGGTGACATACCCGTCGTGGGCGCTTCCATTGACGACTTGATTACGCTGAAGCAGACCCTCGGCCGTCCGATTGATCTTGCCGATATCGAACCCCCTCAAGTGCCTGAAGGAATCCTGGGCATGCCTCTTGATCGCAGCAACCGCACCTACCATGTCAGCGATGATCGTCTGCGCACTTTTCGCGCGCTACCGCCCGCGGACAAACTGCGCTGGGTGGAGCAGTTGGCGACATTCCTTCGATTGGTCCAGCCTGCCAAAGGCGCCGCAGCCGGAAAAGCCGGACTGTCGCATGAGACAGGCTCCCTGAACGAATGGCATGGCTGCCAGTCATAGCTGGGATCGCATGGATAACGACGGAGTTCCTGACTGAAATGAATACGTTCCAGAAAATCACTCAGGCAAGGATGGTCGCCCCCATCCTGATGTCTTTGGCACTGGGCGGCTGCGCCAGCAACCTGATCGAAGCCCGCCAGGGGTCCGAGCAGGTTGCCGTGGCCCAACCCGATCAGGTGAGCCAGTGTAAAGCCATTGGAAAAACCACGGTCAGCGTCCTGGCTGAAGTCGGATTCATCAGCCGGGGCATCGACAATGTCGACGCCAACCTGCTGCAACTGGCGCGAAACGAAGCCGTGAGCCAGGGCGGCGACACCGTCGTACCAGGCGACAGACCCGAGATCGGCAAACGCACCTTCGCCATCTACAAATGCCGTCCCTGAGCATTGGTCTGACTGTAATGACCCAGCGGAAGCGGGCCAGCACGACATCCGCGCTGTCAGTGACTGCAATGGTTCAATGCATCATGAGCCCGGCGTAGGCTTCGTATTTCACCACGGCGCAGTTAAAAGCGTTCCATGTTGAGCGGCCAGCGCCGGATCACTTCGTAATGCGCGCCTTCCGGTTCGGTAACAGACTTGACCAGCACGAA
>Ga0209941_1001236_pt1 | contig 19028 bp, 18 predicted proteins | sample ThiBiot_300_plan_FD_183945 | JGI IMG/M metagenome (GOLD analysis project Ga0209941, IMG submission 183945) | Wastewater bioreactor microbial communities from Cape Town, South Africa - Thiocy_solids_1 (SPAdes) | ecosystem: Engineered > Bioremediation > Thiocyanate > Unclassified | place: South... | reverse complement strand
CCCGCCCCGGAGCCCGACGCGCCCGAGCGCACCGCCGGCCCGACCAGCCGCCTCAACCGCGAGCTCGGCCCGATGGTGGTCCTCGACGGCGCGAGCGACGGCGAGGTCCCGCCCGGCCTCGCGATCGCCTGGGCCGAGCGCCACCTGGAAGGCCTCCTCACCCTGGAGCCCCCGCTGAGCGAAGCGGCCCACGCGGTGCTGGACGACTTCGCTCCCCGGGTGCTGAAAGAAGCCCGCACCGCGGCCGTCGCCCCAGCCCCGACGTAGGGCGAGGACGGCGCCCCCGCGGCTCTCCCCGCCCGGGAGGAGGACGGTGGCGTTCGCACTTCTGCCCGCTATCCGGTCATTTCTGCGAACGCACCCCCGGAAGGGCCCGTGATCCCGCAAGCTGGCGCCGGAAGGGTTCAGGCCCCGCAAGCTGGCGCCCGGGAAGGGACGCGCCACTCTCGCCACGGCCCGGGCAGGCTGTGGCCGTGGCGAGAGTGGCGGGTATGAAAGGCATGGAGGAAGGCGCGCGGGAGCCTCACGGGAGTGCGACGGGAGGGTCACGGATCCGTGACGGGAGTCAGACCTCGTCACGAAGACGTCGGGAACTCCGGTCTTTCTCCCGTGTTGTCCAACACCGACCTACGCGCTGCGTGGATTGACCGTGCTATAGCAAGGTCAAAGTACGCAGCGCGTTACCGGCCCCTCGATTCAGGCCCGAAAGGGGCCTCCGGGGGCCGGGAAGTGTGACGTTCCCGGCATCTTCGTCACGGATCCGGCCGAGGTGTGGAGGCTCTACGACCGGATCGTCACGGAAGTCCGACCTCGCGACGTCCCTGTGACGCCTTCCACACGCAAGCCTCACGTCCTGGGCTCCTCATGGGGGTCACAGCCTGCCAGGACCCCCATGAGGAGCCCAGGACAACCGCCCCGCCTCCCTCGGACGGCCGCCCGCCTCCCGAGCCCCCCCGCGCAATCCGTCCACATCGTTCAAGGCCGGGTCCCCGCGCGCCGATCACCGCGGGCAAGGAGTTGTCGCAACTGTCGAGAAGCAGTTCGGCGCGCTTGTCCGACTCGTCCGAATGGGAGACCTGAAGATGCGAAAGTTGTCGATCGTCCTGGTGGTTGCGGCCGCCTGCCTGACCTGCTTTGCCGCCGCGGCCAGTGGGAAGCCCGCCCCCTCCAGGCTGACGATCGAGTCCGTTCCGAGCGGCGCCTTCGGGAACGTGAGCAGCCCGCGGGCGGCCTGTGCCGAGGGGCGCCAGGTCGTGCTCTTCGAGATGCGGGGGGACGAGCGGGATCCGGCGCGGGACCGGCGGATCGGCAGCGACCGAGCCGCGGAGAGCGAAGACAGCCTGCTCTGGTCGGTCGAGACGCGCAGGACGGGCAGCTTCTACGCGCGGGCGAAGGCGACCAAGGGCTGCGCCGCGGCGCTCAGCCGCGTCCTTCCCGTGGCCGCCCGCGTCGCCGGCGAAGAGGGGTCCGATTCGCCCTATCCGCCGTGCGGCCCCTACGTCAGCGAAGGGCCCAGCCTGATCTGCAAGTTCACCGAGATGTACCTCGACCTCGACCAGGAAGGACCCCTCCGCCCCTGCCGCTTCGGCGACTCGAGCGGTGGCTGCCCGGGCCGGGCGACCGGCCTCTTTCCCTGGGGGAGGACCGGCGCCGGCGACCGGCCACGGGTGCAGATCTCGTGGCGACCGGGCGACCGGGTGCGGATCCTCGAAGTCGCCTCGGAAGGCAGCGCCGGTCGGCTCGACGGCACCATCCCGAACGCCGGCTCCGACCGCTTCACGGTGACCAACGCCTTCGCCCGTAACGAAAATGGCGGCGGGAACGGCGACAACTTCTTCACCCCCAACCTGCCGGGCCAGGGCCCCGGCGAGGTCGGCGGCCCCCTGAAGCTCAACTTCCAGAACGGTCGCGGCACCGATTTCGGCGCCCAGGCGTGGATCAGCGGCTACCTCTTCCTCAAGCACTAGGCACGGAGAACAAGATGAACTCGCGCAAGCTGATCCTGCCCGTCCTCGTCGTCCTGGCCTGCGTCGGCGCCTGCCTCGCCGGGACCGCCGCCGCGGCGAGCGCCCAGAAGACCTCGAAGCAGGCGCCCGCCAAGTCCCACCGGCTGCACATCGACTCGGTCGAGGTCGGCACGGTCGCCGGCCCGCTCGTCGTCCGCGTCCGCGCCGACGTCAAGACCGAAATGCGGATGACGGTCAACGGCAGGCGGGTCGCGACCCAGTTCGAAACGGCCGGCCCGCGCGCGCAGACGATCGAGCTGCGCGCCGCCGACCACCTGCACGCCGGCCGCAACAAGCTGCGGATCCGCGCGACGCGCGCCGGCGTCGTCCGCACGGCGACCCGCACCGTCGCGGTCCCCGCCTGGGCCCTGCGCGCCGACGCCGGCGCCGATCACGACACGATCGTCCACCTCCACACCCGGGTCGGCACGCCGGTGCCGCTGGGCGCGGCCGGCGACAGCGCCCAGTACCGCTGGCACGTGGTCGAACGCCCCGACGGCCCGAAGCCGGCGCTGGCCGACCGCGACCAGTCCGAACCGGTGCTGAGGGCGAAGGAGCCCGGCACCTACGTCCTGCAGCTGACCGCCGATCCCGAAGAAGAAGGCGAACCCGACTCCTCCGACCAGGTCACGGTCAGCGTCGTCCCCGAGGATCCGCCGATCGGCGTCCCGATCAACACGATCAACGGGAACGGCGACATCACGATCGCCGGCCAGAGCTACGGCGGCGGGTCGACCGGATCCGCCTACGTGGTCCTCGAACGGACGACCCGCGCCGTGGTCGCCTCCGGCGGCGTCCTCAACGACACCGCCGGGATCGACAAGCTGAACGCCCTCGCCGACAAGTACGGGAGCGGCGACAACTACATGAAGTACATGATGATCGTCAGCGGCCGCAGCGGCGTCCCCGACCTCACGTTGGACGCCTTCGCCGCGCTGATGAAGAAGCTCGGGGTGGCGCTCCCCTCGGTGGAGAACTTCGAGGCGCTGAAGGTCGGCCTGCCCTACTCGGTGATCGGCATCCCCGGCGCCCCGGCCGGGGCGGCGACGATCCGCATCCCGGGCGGCTACCGCGACCCGGTCTCCGGCGCGATCGTCGGCTACCTGCAGAAGAACCAGGCGATCGACGCCGAAGGCACGCCGCTCTACGACTACGTCTCCACCGAACAGCCGGCCTTCGACACCAAGGCGCCGGGCAGCGACGCGACGACCAACAAGATGACGATCGGCGGCCAGACCTACTCGGCCACGCTGCCGGCGGGAGCGACCGCGGGCCTGCACCTCGTCGTCCTCGAGAGCCTCTCGCTGCGTCTGCTCAGCAACGAAGCGCTGGCGACCAACGGCCTCGGCAACGACCGGACGACGCAGGCGGCGACGGCGAAGAAGCTGACGACGGCGATCGAGAAGCCGGGCGGCCCGACGGTCTTCCTGCAGACGATCGGCAAGCCGAAGGCGGCGGGCCCCGAGTGGGAAGGGATCGTCAAGGACCTCACCCGACTCGGTGCCAACCCGCAGCTGGTCAACTCGCTGAACGGCGAAAACGAATACGCGCTGGTCACCCGCAACGGCGCCAAAGCGCCGCCGGCCGAAGCCGGCACCGCGTCGGACGCCGGTCCCTATCCGGCGCCGCAGTTACCGCCGGCGCGCCTGATCGGGACGCTCGCCCGCAGCCGCACCTCGAACTTCGTCCCCAACGTCTTCAGCACCCCGACCGAGGCGAACCCGCAGGGCAGCGTCAACCTCGAGCTGATGAAGATCGCCTACCAGGCGCCGCAGGCCTGGCCGGCCCTCGCTCCCGGCGCACCCGCCGGCGAGGCGGACGCGGCGCAGAAGTTCCTCTGCCAGGAACTGAAGTTCTGCCAGCCGACGAGCAGCTGCCCGTCCCTGCGCGATTGCTTCTGGCAGCGCTACGGCGCCGACTGGGACCTCAAGTACGCGGCGCTCGGCAACGTCAACTACGTCGCCGGCAAGGGGTTCGGCGAAGCGACGTTCAAGGCGGTCAAGGAAGAGCTGCTGAAGGAGACCGAGGCGGTCGCCAACGTCAAGGCCTACCTGAAGGCGCTGCAGGAACCGTTCGACCGCTCGGCGACGCGCTCCTACGTGGACCTGCAGGCGATCGGCAAAAAGGTCTGGGACTCGGTCCAGCGCCCCGCCGCCGACAACTCGACCTCGTGGATCCTCGGGCTGATCGGCAAAGCGGTTGCGCTCGGCGGCTTCGCCAAGCCGCCGATCAGCTCCGCCGCCGCGGGCCTCTCGGCCGGCTTCGGGCTCGCCGCGTACCTCTCCAACAAGCAGGGACAGCCGATCCTCGGCGCCGAGATCAAAGCCCGCAGCGAAGCGCTCGGCGGCGAACTGCTCGACCGGATCGACCTCGCCCGCAAGACCACGGTCGGCCTGGGGATGCTGCTGGTCAGCGACTACGGCAAGCTGAGCGCGGCCGACCGGCACGTCGACTCCGACTGGGCGCTGCCGCAGAACCCCGACGTGGCGACGAACATCCTCCGCACGGCCTCGCGCCAGTGGTTCTACGAAGCGCTGATCCCGACCGCCTACCCGTACCTGATCCGCGGCAACGGCAACAACGCTCGCAATCTGGACTGCCGGCTCACCGACCGGCGCGGCTGGCCCAACCAGCCGGACGTCTTCCAGATGTACGCGACGGTCGGCTACGACACGGGGGGCAACCCGATCAAGGGGATCTTCTTCTTCAGTCGCGGCATCGGCGGCGCGATGTCCCCGCCCGACTCGCTCGACGACGAGATGTTCCGGCCGCGCGACGGCAAGGATCCGGGCCTCGGGATGGACAAGCTGCGCCTCTTCACCGCGCGCGTCTTCAACGGCCGCATCTACCACGCCGTCGACCACACGCCGTATTGCTCGGTCGGCTTCCTGCCGCGGGAGTGGTGAGGTGCGGGCGGCGGCCTACGGGTCGCCGCCGCGGTCAGCGGATGCGGAGGACGCGGGCGCGGCGGACCGGGGTGCGCCAGGCGAGGGTCGCCGAGGTGCGGCCCTTTAGGTCGGGCTCGTTGGCCCAGAACTCGTCGACGGCGGCGAGGTGCGTGTCGCGCTCGGCCGGCGGCATCGTCGCCACCCAGCTCAGCGACGCGAGGTAGTCGCGCAGCATCGCCGGATCGACCTCCATGCGGTGGGCGAAGGTGCGGTCCTCGACCTCCGCGAAGCGTTCGCGCAGCTCTGCCTGCTTCGGCCAGTGGTTGCCGCGGTAGATCATCCCGGCGCCGGTGACCTTGCGCAGCCGCCGCTGCCAGTCGACCGAGGTGTCGTAGCGGTTGCCGAGCAGGCCGAAGAGGCCGGGCGGGCGCAGCACCCTGCCGATCTCCTCGAGGGTCGGCTCGCGGTCGAACCAGTGGAAGGCGGAGCCGACGACGACCGCGTCGACGCCGGCGTCGTCCAGCGGGATCTGCTCGGCGCGGCCGTCGATGACGGTCGCGTCGGGAGCGTCGCCCACCCGCGCGGCGAGCACCTCGCGCATCCCCGCCGAGGGCTCGAGCGCCGTCACCCGGTGCCCGGCGGCCAGCAGCGCCGCGGTCAGCTTGCCGGTCCCGGCGCCGAGCTCGAGGACGTCGAGCGGCTCCGGCCCGAGCAGCCACTCGATCGCCTCGGCGGGCCACCCGGGGCGCCCGCGGTCGTAGGTGTCCGCGACGGCACCGAAGGATCGGGCGCGGGTCGCCTTGTCGGGGATCGTGTCCGCGGCGTAGCCGCCGGCCGCTTCGGTGGCGGCCCGCCGCGGCGAGCGCTCGGCGGCGTCTTCGTCGGCCTTCGTCACCGGCCCATTCTGGCGGGCGGATAACCTCGCGGGCCGTGATCGCGATCTTCGACGGCCACAACGACGCGCTGACGCGGGAGGACCACGCGCGGCTCGCTAGCGGGCGCGACGGCGGCCACCTCGACCTGCCGCGGATGCGCGCGGGCGGCATGCGCGGCGGCATCTTCGCGCTCTTCACCCCCTCGCCCGGGGAAGAGGAGCACGAAGGCCGGCCGTTCGGCGGCCCCGGCGGGTTCGTCGAGCCGCTGGCCGAGCCGGTCGCCCACGAGGTCGCCGCCGCCGACGCGACCGCCGCGGCCGGGCGCCTCCTCGCGCTCGAGCGCGCGGGCGAGCTGACCGTCGCCCGGCGGATCGAGGACGTCGACGCCGCGCTTGCCGAGGGCGCGTCGCCGGTCGCGGTTCTCCACCTCGAGGGCGCCGAGGCGATCGACCCCGGCCTCGAAGCGCTGCCCGCCTGGCACGCGATGGGCCTGCGCTCGCTCGGCCCGGTCTGGAGCCGCGCCAACGCCTTCGCCACCGGCGTCCAGTTCGCGATGCCCTCCTCGCCCGACATCGGCCCGGGCCTCACCGACGCGGGCGTCGCCCTGGTCAAGGCGTGCGCCGAGCTGGGGATCGTCGTCGACCTCAGCCACCTGAACGAGAAGGGCTTCTGGGACGTGGCGAGGCTCGAGGCGGGGCCGCTGGTCGCCAGCCACTCCGGCGCCCACGCCGTCGCCGAAGCGTCACGCAACCTGACCGACGCCCAGCTCGACGCGATCGGCGAGTCCGATGGCCTGGTCGGGATCGTCTACGCGACCGCCTTCGTCCGCCCCGACTTCGCCGACGACGCCGACACGCCGCTCTCCGTGATCGCCGACCACGCCCGTTACGTCGCCGACCGGATCGGCGCCCGGCACGTGGCCCTCGGCTCGGACTTCGACGGCGCCACGATCCCCGCCCCGCTCGGCGACGTCGCCGGCCTGCCGAAGCTCCTCGACGCCCTCCGCGCCGTCGGCTTCACCGAGCCCGAGCTGGAAGCCGTCGCCTGGTCCAACTGGCGCCGAGTCCTCGCCGCCTGGTGGCACTGATCCGTCACTAATCCGTCACTGACCCGTCGCGGTTCTGCCGCGGCGCGCCGCCGACGGGCCGAAAACCAGACAGGGAGGCAGGTTTTCGGCCCGTCGACCGAGGTCAGGCGGCGGCGTGGGCGAGGAAGGTGAGGAGGAGGCGCTTGACCTCGGCGGGGTCGTCGGCGAACGGCCAGTGGCCGCTGTGGGGGAGGACGTGGACCTCGGCGCGGGGGAGGAACTCGCGCTGGCGCTCGGCGTAGCTCGACGGCAGGTAGGAGTCGCCGCCGCCCCAGATCACCAGCGCGGGCGGGTCGGCGGCCGCGAGCGCGGCGACCAGCTGGGGGTCCGGCGCGCCCGGCTCGTCGGTCGCGCGGTAGAGCTTCAGCACCGCCCGCTTGGTGCGGCGGTCGTAGTGGTCGAACATCCTTTCGACGAAGGGGCGGGGGAGGCCGCGCGGCTCGGCGCGGTCGATCATCGTGCGGAAGGCGCCGCGCGTCGCCGTCGCCTGGAAGAGCTCGCCGAGCACCGGGGTGCGCCAGATCCGCGCCAGCCGGTGCCACTTGTAGCCGGGCAGGATGCCGATGTCGATCAGGGTGATGCTGGCGATGCGCTCGGCGTGGGTCGCCGCCCAGGCGAGGCCGATCGGGCCGCCGAAGTCGTGCAGCACGAGGTGGGCGCGCTCGATCCCGAGCGCGGCGAGCGCCGCGTCGACGAAGGCCGCGTAGCCGAGTGCCGAGTGCTCGAAGCCGGCGGGCGCGATCGTCTCGCCGAAGTCGGGCAGGTCGAAGGCGACCGCGCGCAGGCCGCTCGCGCCGACTGCGCCCGCGAGGGGCTTCCAGTCGTCGCAGGAGCCCGGGTTGCCGTGGACGAAGACGACCGCCGCGGTCGCCTCCGTCGGCCCGGCTTCGACCAGGCGGGTGGTGGTCCCGGCCGCCTCGAGGCCCCGTCGGCGCACGCCCGCCGCCGCGTCGGTCGCCATCAGGCGGCCTTTCGGGCGCCGGCGCCCGCCCGCTCCGACTCAACCCTTAGCCCTTTGTCGCCCACAGGGCTACCAAGGTCTATGGGTTCGGTCCCGCGTCCTGGATCGACGCTCGACGGCGCCGCGTCGACCCGCCCGCGCCGCCGCGCGAGCGCATAACGGGCGTTGACGGCGAGCGCCAGCGGCGTCCCCGTGGCCATCATCCGCGCGGCGCCGATCCGCCGCGTGCCGAAAGCGTCGAAGATCGTCGCCACCCGCGGGTCGCGCGCGGCGGCGGAGAAGATCAGCCGCTCGGGCGGCTGCAGCTTCCGGCCGGTCGCGTAGTCGTGGATCATCCAGGCGTGGCCGCGCAGCCGGCGCCCGTGCTTGCGGCGATAGCGACGCAGACCCGCTTCCAGCTCCTCTTCTCCGCGCAGCGCCGGCGCGACCGAGTCGGCGAGCCATTCGGCCGTCTGGAAGGCCCAGCCGCAGCCGATGCCGAAGAGCGGGTCGGTCGCGAGCGCCGCGTCGCCGACCAGCGCCAGGCCCGGCGCGGTGGGGGTCCGCATGCGGTTCGTCATGTCGATCTTGCCGAGGACGCCTTCGTCGCTCAGCGTCGCCGCGCGCAGCGAGGGCGCTTCCGGGGCGGCGTCGAAGTAGTCGAGCATCGCCGCGACGGGATCGGGCTTGAACTCCGGCAGGCGGTCCTTCGTCGGCATCACGGCACAGAAGGTGAGGCCGTCGTCGGTGGGGAAGGCCGCCGCCCAGTCGGGGTCCATCATCCACACCGAGGCGTCGGGCGTGTGCCGCAGCGCCACCCCTTCGAAGTAGCCGCCGTAGGCGAAACGCCCGTGCGGGTAGGTCTTTTCCTTGACGCCGGCGAGCCCGACCACCGCGGAGTCGCGGCCGTCGGCGCCGATCGTCAGCGGCGCCTCGATGATCGTCTCGACGCCCTCGCGGTCGCGCGCCACCACGCCGATGACCTTGGCGCCGGCGCGGCGCACCTCCTTCACGGTCTGGCCGAGCAGCAGCTCGACGCCGGGGGTCGCCGCGGCGCGCTCCCGCAGCATCGGGTCGAGCTTCGAGCGCCGCAGGTTGACCCCGCGCCCGGCCCGCTCCGGCGGCGCTTCGATCCAGCCCCACGGCACCCGCGCGTGGAAGCGGGGACGCACGGCCCCGGCCGCTTCCATCGGCCCGAGCAGGTCGAGCCGTTCCAGCGTCGGCACCGCCGAGGCCTGGATGAAGTGCGAGCAGATGCGCTTGAAGGCCGCCGGGTCGGGGCTCTTCTCGACCACCGCGACCCGCGCCCCCGCCCGTCCCAGGAACATCGCCGTCGCGCAGCCCGCCAGGCTGCCGCCTACGATCACCGCGTCATAGGAGCGCGTACCGCCCTTGCCGTCCCGCTCTGATCCCGCCATCGTCGCCTCCCGCCAAGAGGTAGCTGGATAGTTCGTCTGGAACTATACGCCCGGAACCATGAAACGCAAGCCGATCAAACTGACCCCGACCTCATACGCCTTGCTGGCGCTGCTCGACCGCTTCGGCGAACTGACCTCCTACGAGATCAAAGACGCGCTCGAGACCTCGATCGAGAACTTCTGGCCCGTGCCGCACACGACCGCCTACCAGGAGCCCGCGCGCCTGGCGTCTGGCGGCTACCTCTCGGCGCGCCAGGAGAAGGGCGGCCGGCGCCGGCGCCGGTACGCGCTGACCGATGCCGGGCGCGAGGCCCTGCGCGCCTGGGCCGACGACCCGGTGGCCGCGCCGCCGCAGCTGCGCGACGAGCTGCTGCTGAAAATCTTCGCCGGCGCCGATCCCGAGCCGCTCGTCACCGCTCGCCTCGCCTGGTACCGGCGCAAGATCGAGGAGTACGAAAGCTACCTCGCGGCGGTCAAGTTGGCGCCCGGCTGGAGCGGCCCCGAGCGCACCCTCCGCGGCGGGATCAAGTACCACCGCAAGATGATCGAGGTCTTCGAGGAGATGCACCGCGAAGAGGAGGGCCGCTAGCCCCGCCGAAGACGAAGGGGATGCGGATCGACCTCGCCGACCTGGACCGCCTCACCGGCTTCGCCGAGGCCCTCGAGCGCCTCTTCTGGTGCCTGATGGTCCTCGGTTTCTTCACCGCCGTCCTCGGCTCCGCCGGCACCGGCCTCTTCGTCCTGATCCTCGGCGCCGCCGCCTTCGTCGTCCGCGCCGGCCTCGAAGACTTCGTCCGCGCCCGGCGAGAGGAGCCCGCCGAGCGGAGAGCGGCCGAGCCGGCGAAGCCCGGCACCGAGCCCGAATTCACCGTCTACCGCAGCTCCCGCCGCCCGCGCCGAACGAAATCTGCTGTTTAATTCATCGCCTCTCTGCGGGGCGATGACGACGATGGCACCGAAAAAGGGGCGGAAGCGACTGGCCGCGAGCGTGGCGTTGCTGTGTGCGCTGGTCGCGAGCCTGGCGGTCGCGATCGCTCCGGCCGCGGCCGAAACGGGCGACGCGGCCCCGATCCGCCCGATCTCGGAAGGCGGCTTCAGCTTTCCGAACATCACCGGCCCGGAATCTCCTGAGGAATATCCGTACCAGCTGAACCCACCGAGCCCTGAGATGAGGATGCGCCAGGTCAGCGATCAGGAAATCGTCGTCGAATACATCGAAAGCGGGAACGTCGGCTACTCGTTCCAGGCCGAGCCTGCCCACGATGTCGACGGAGCGACCGTTCCGACCACGCTCGCGCTGACGGAAGACGAAGAAGGCCCGGTCGTCACGCTCACCGTCCATTTCCGGGCGGGGAATCCGGCGGCGGGCGGAGCGCCCTTTGTCTTTCCGGTCACGGGAGGGAAGGGCTGGGAAGGTGGTTGGCACTACGGCACTGTCGAATTCGGTGAACCGCAGCCGCCCGCAGCCGAACCATCGCCCGCCGCGCCGCCGCCCACCCCGACCTGCACGGTCCCGTCCCTTCACGGCCTCGGCCTGCGCGCCGCGAACTCCCGGCTGCGCGCCGGCCACTGCGCGATCGGCAAGGTCCACCTCGCCCGCGGCGCGACCCGTGGCAAGGGCAAGGTCGTCAGGCAGTTCCGCGCCGCCGGGACCCAGCTGGCCGGCGGGGCACCGGTCGCGGTCAAGCTCGGCCCGCCCTGGCGGCGCGGCTAGTGACCTGAGTCGTTGATCCACAGACATTCCCTGGCTACGCGCCGAGAGGCTGGCGGCCGGAAGGTCCCGGGGCCCGCAAGCTGGCGCCCGGGCAGGGGACCCGCCCCTCCCGTCACGGCCCGGGCAGGCTGTGGCCGTGGCGAGAGGGGCGGGTGTGCGGGGAGCGGAGAAAGGAACGCGGGAGCGTGACGAGAGGGCGACGGGAGTGGCACGGATCCGTGACGGGAGTCGGACCCCGTCACGGAGATGCCGGGAACTCCACGCTTTCTCCCGTGTTGTCCAACACCGACTTACGCGCTGCGTGTATTTCCCACCCCATAGGGGCCCTAAAACACGCAGCGCGTTTCCAGCCCTCGAATCCGGCCGGAAAAGGGACTCCCAGGGCCGGAAAGTGTGACGTTCCCGGCATCTCCGTGACCGATCGGGCCGAGGTGTGGAGACTCCCCGACCCGATCGTCACGTAAGTCCGACCTCCTCTCGTCCCTTGACGCTCTCCCACGGAAGTCCGACCTCGCGACGTCCCTGTGACGCCTCCCCCACGCAAACCTCACGTCCTGGGCTCCTCATGGGGGTCACAGCCTGCCAGGACCCCCATGAGGAGCCCAGGACACCCTGCCACCATCTCGGCCAGCCGCCCAGGACTCAGGTCACTAAGGCGCCGATTCCTCGTAGCGCGGGAGGCCGTCGTCGGGGATCGGCTCCCAGGGGGCGGCGGAGCTGACCCACTGGCGGTATTCGGGGCGGATGCCGGGATCGCCCTCGATCGCGCCGAGGCGGACCGCGACGAAGTCGCCGTCGAGGGAGCCGGCGAAGAGGTGGTTGCCGCACTCGGCGCAGTAGGCCTTGGGCATGCCGCCCGGCGGCCGCCAGGAGCGGATCGACTCGGCGCCGCTCGTGATCTCGATGTCGGCGCGGCCGATCCGGGCGCCCGCCGAGCAGGAGGTGCCGGTGCGGTGCTGGCAGCGGTGGCAGTGGCAGTAGGAGGCGGCGAGGAAGGGCGCGCGGATCTCGAAGCGCACCGTCCCACAGCCGCAGCCGCCGCGCAGCGGGTTCTCCGGCGAGGCGGTCACGCCGCGACCGCCTTCTGCCGCGGCAGGCGAGCGCACCAGAGGGCGAAGAGGACGATCGCGATCACGCCGCCGAGCTCGTGCAGGCCGATCAGCACGCAGATCGCGTCGGGGATCCCCGCCAGCAAGGCGCCGAGGAGCGTGCTCCCGAGCGGCAGGTCGAGCACCCGCGCGGTGAGCGCGGCGCAGAGCATCCAGGCGGCCGGCCCGGTGAGCCAGCCCCAGCTTTCGAAGAAGCCGTGAGGGAGGAGGATCGCGAGGACGGCGAAGATGACGCCGACCGCGACGAGCTGGACGAGCGCCGAGCGCCAGAGCAGTGAGGTGTCCATCGCCACGGAGGCTATCGGCCGCCGCCCGCCGGCCCGCGCGCGCTCAGCAGATGATGCTGCCTTCGCCGCAGAGTTCCTGGGCGAGGCCGCTGAAGCCTTCGACTTCTTCTTCGAGCGATTCGATCCGTTCTTCGAGTTCGCCGACTTCGGGTGATTCTTCGCCGGCCGATTCTTCGACCGCGCCGCGCAGTTCTTCGACCTCGGCTTCGAGTTCGCCGAGTTCTTCACCGGCCGATTCACCCGCCGGCCCCGCCGGGCCCTGCTTGCCGACGTGCCCGCGCGGCCCCTGCTTCCCGGCCGGCCCTTCCGGCCCGGTCTGCGCGAGCAGCGCCAGCCCCGACCCGATCGCCGCGCTCAGCACGCACACCCCGATCACCAGCGCGATGAACTGGTTGCGGGGCAGGGACACGGTCGGCTTCTCGTCGGGCGGCATGCGAAGCCGGAACTCTCGCAGACGCGGCTACCATGAGGGTGCAGCGCCGGCGGGCGGTTAGCTCAGTTGGGAGAGCACTTCCCTTACAAGGAAGGGGTCACTGGTTCGAGCCCAGTACCGCCCACTACCCTCCTCCGATGGCCGACTTCACCTCAGGGCTCGCCGAATCGATGGCCGACGAGGTGCTCGAACGCTTCGAACGCTACGTCCGCATCGACACCCAGGCCGCCCGGGACCGGACCGGCAGCCCGAGCACGCCCGGGCAGCTGGAGCTCGGCCGCCTGCTGGTGGGGGAGCTGACGGACATCGGCCTCGCCGACGCGGCACTCGACGACAACGGTTATGTGACCGCGACGCTCCCCGGGATCGGCGCGGGGACCGACTCGCCGCTGCCGACGATCGGCCTGATCGCCCACCTCGACGTCAGCCCCGACGCCCCCGCCGCGGGCGTCGAGCCGCTCGTCCACCGCGACTACCGCGGCGGCGTCATCGAGCTGCCCCGCGCGGGCACCGTCCTCGACCCGGCCTCGATGCCGGACCTCGCGGGCAAGATCGGCGAGGACATCGTCACCTCCAGTGGCGACACGCTGCTCGGCGCCGACGACAAGGCCGGGGTCGCGGAGATCATGACCGCGCTCGCCCACCTGGCCGCCCACCCGGAACCGCCGCGGCCGCACCTGCGGATCGCCTTCACGCCCGACGAGGAGGTGGGACTGGGCGCCTCGCTCTTCGACGTCGAGGCCTTCGGCGCCCGTTGCGCCTACACGATCGACGGCTCCACCCTCGGCGAGCTCCAGGACGAGACCTTCACCGCCGCCGAGGCGATCATCACGATCGAGGGAGTCGACGTCCACCCGGGCTTCGCCACCGGCAAGCTGGTCAACGCCGCCCGCCTCGCCTCGCGGATCGTCGCCGCGCTGCCCGCCGACCGGCTCTCCCCGGAGACGACCTCCGGCCGCGAAGGCTTCATCCATATATATGAGCTGGAGGGGACCGCGGCGGCGGCGAAGATTCGCGCGATCGTCCGCGATTTCGACGACGACCTGCTCGCCGAGCACGTGGCGCTCCTGCGCGAGATCGCCGAGCGGGTGGTGGGGGAGGAGCCGACCGCGAAGCTGAGCTTCGAGGCGAACCCTCAATACCCGAACATGCGCCGTCATCTCGAGTCGGTTCCCGAGGTGGTCGACATCGCCGAACGCGCGCTCCGCGCCGAGGGCATCACCCCGCTCCGCAACCCGATCCGCGGCGGCACCGACGGCTCGATGCTGAGCGCGATGGGCCTGCCGACCCCCAACCTTTTCGCCGGCGGCCACGAGTTCCACAGCGTCCGCGAGTGGATCTCGGTCCAGGACATGGCCGCGGCCGCCGCTGTGATCGTGCGCCTGGCGGCCGAGTGGGGCGCCGGCTGATCTTCGATCCGCGGGTGCCTGGGCGGGGCGGCGGAGCCCGAATGGAGAGCTACCCCGCGCCACCCAGATCCGGCGGTGAGCCGGTCGCGATCAGCGCTCCGACCAGGGTGCCGATCAGCAGGTCGCGGAGTTCGTCGCGGTCGATGTCACGGTGCTCGATCCAGTCGAGGCAGGCGCCGTCCATGAACCAGAGCCAACCGCTGACCGCGACGCGGGCCTTCGGCGGGGCTCCGTCGGGGTAGATGCCGGCGAGGATGCGCTCCGCGGTCCGGTGGCGGACCTCGGCGATCAGGTCGCGGATCTCCGGCACGCCGGTCGCGCTGCTGATCAGGTTGCGGTAGGCGACCGAGTTCTCCTCGACCAGGCCGAGGAAGCCGCCGACGCTGGCGACGAGCTGCTCGGCGGGGGGCAGGGCGGGGTCGGGCTCGGTCCGCGCGCGCAGCTCCTCCGCCCAGGCGCCGAGGGTGGCCTCGAAGAAGGCCTGCTTGCTCGGGAAGTAGTGGTAGAGCAGGGATTTCGAGATCCCGACCTCCCGCGCGATCCGGCTCATCGACAGCTCCTCGTAACGGTTGCTGGTGAAGAGCTCGGCGCCCCGCTCCAGGAGCTGCCGTCGCCGCTCGTCCACGTCCAGCCGTCGGTAGGAGGGATCCGGCATGGGGCCGATGCTACTTGTTGACCATCGGTCTACAAGGCTGTTACGGTTATCGACCGATGGTCAGCAACGAGATGGGAGGGGATCGATGACGACTGAGTCGAGGCTCGAGCAGGTCGAGAGCGAGCTCGCCGAGGTGACCGCGCGGCTCTACCGGCTGGAAGCGGAGATGGAGGCGGAGCCGCCGCCGACGCCGCCACGCCGTGTCCACGCGGAGATGCCGAAGCTCCAGTGGCCGGAGCCGCCGGTCGACCGCCCCGAACGCACCGCATTCGACTTCGAGGCCGTCTTCGGCGGCCGTGTCCTCGCCTGGATCGGCGGCCTCGCGATCCTCTGCGGCGTCGTCCTCTTCCTCGGCATGGCGATCAGCCGCGGCTGGCTCGACGAGGAGACGCGGACGATAATCGCCGCGGCCGCCGCCCTCGTCGCGCTCCTCGGCGGCATCTGGCTGCACGAGCGCCGCGGTCGCACCGAGGCCGCCCGCGCCCTCGTCGCGAGCGCGATCTCCGGCCTCTACGGGACGATCGTCGTCGCCACCCAGGCCTACTCGCTGATCTCGCCCGAGCTCGGTCTCGTCCTCGGCGCCGCCATCGCCGCGATCGGCCTCGGGATCGCCGTCCGCTGGCGCTCCGCGATCGTCGCCGCGGTCGGCTCGCTCGGCGCGTTGGCCTCGCCGCTGCTGGTCGGCGTCGGCGGCACCCTCTCGATCGTCTTCGTCGCGATGGCGCTCGCCGCCACCGTCGGCATCCTCGTCTGGCAGCGTTGGGACTGGCTCGCGCTCGGCTCCTTCCTCATCTCGGCGCCGCAGCTCGGCGTCTGGGTCGGCCTGGTGGGGCGCGATCACCTGGCCCTCGCGATCGCCGTCTTGGCCGGCTTCTGGCTCCTCTACGCCGGCGCCGCGCTCGGCTACGAGCTGCGCAAGCCCGCCGAGGAGGCGCCGCCGGTCGCGTCCTGGCTCCTCCTGCTCGGGGGCTCCCTGGCCTTCGTCGGCTTCGGCTACGGGATCCTCCACCAAGCCGACCACCAGGCGGCCGCCGTCGGCCTGCTCTTCGCCTTCGCGGCGGTCCAGGTCGGCCTCGGGATCCTCGCGATCCGCCTGCGGATCCACCGCGAGCTCGGCTCGCTCCTGATCGGCCTCGGGATCGCGATCACGGCGTTCGGACTCGGCGCCGCTTTCCACGGTCCCGCGCTCGTCGTCGCCTGGGCGGCGGCGGCCGCGGTGCTCGCCGGCCTCGGCTCGCGCCTCGACGCGACGCCCTCCGCCGCCCTCTCGAGCGCCGAGCGGATGCTGATCGCCGCGTGCTGCTTCCTCATCCTCGCGGTCGGGAACACGCTGCTCTCCGAGGCGCCGCCGAGCTCGCTCTTCGACGGCGTGCAGAGCCTCGCCGAAGCGGCGGTCGCGGTGGCCGCCTGCGCCGTCGCCGCGCTCGCCGTCGCCGGCTTCTCCCGGCGCGTCTCCCCCGAGGCGGGGCCGATCGCCGCCTTCGCCGGCGCCGCGCTCCTCGTCTACCTCGGCTCCGTCGTCATCGTCGACACGGTCGGCGTCTACGGCCTCGGCGAAACGCGCCAGTCGGGCCAGGCCTGGCTGTCGGCCTTCTGGACGGTGACCGGCCTCGGCGCCGTGATCTTCGGGCTCCTGCGGCGCCGCGCCGACGTGCGGCTCTTCGGCCTCGGCCTCCTCGGGGTGGCGATCGCGAAGGTCTGGACCTACGACCTCTCCGAGCTCGACGAGCTGGCCCGGGTCCTCTCCTTCGTCGGCCTCGGCCTACTGCTCCTGGTCGGCGCCTTCGCCTACGCCCGGATCAAGCCCGAGCGCGACCGCGACGGCGAGCTGGATCGATGACCACCCGCACCCGGGTCGCGATCACGGTCGCCTCCGCGCTGGCGCTTGCGGTCACCCAATACGGATCGGTGTGGAGCCTCGGGGATCCCGGGCTGGAACGCGACATCTGGGGATGGAGCGTCCTCGCGGCCTACGGGCTCGCGGTCGTCGGCGTCTTCTTCGTCAACCGGTGGTGGGCCCTGCTGCCGGCGCTCGCCCCGGTCGCGACCGGCCTCTATCTCGAATACCTGACCGACTACGTCTACCCCTGGGAAAACGAGTCGATCAGGCCGAGCGGGCCGCTGGGGTACCTGATGCTGCCGTTCTTCTCGATCGCGTTCTTCGCGGCGATGCTCTCGATCGGGCTCCTGGCGCGCCGGGTCTGGGACGCGGTCATGGGATCAGCTGTTCGCGGCCGGTGGGCATGTGGTTGGCGAAGAAGACGAACCAGATCAGCGCGGTCACGATGCCGATCATGATCGAGGCGGGGAGGGCCACCTCGAGCGGTCCGCGGCGCCAGCCGCCACGGCTGCCGACCAGGCGCAGGTAGCGGCGGTTCGCGGCCGCGAGCATCCAGGCGACGGCGGCGAGGGCGAGCGGCATCACCACCAGGCCGGTGATCAGGATCACCGCCGCGTCGCCGCTGAGGCGGGTGAGGAGCCAGAGCGTCCCGACCGGGACGACGAGCCAGAGCGCCTGGCAGCCGAGGACGATCAGGACCGCCAGCAGGCCCGCCTGGAGATGCGCCCCATCCCGTCTGGTCCGCGTCGCCACCACGCCTCGACCATACCGCCGCGGTTCCTGGATCGCGCGATCAATTCCGCGGCGCCTGATCTCACGTTTCTCCCGCGCCGGTCGTCTTATCCCCTAGACGACCAGTACGAGAGGAGCGGGAGATGGGGACGACTGTTGCGAATACGCCCGGGGAGCGGGTCGACGGGCTCGACTGGGAGGCGCTCGGCGCGCGGCTCGACGAGCGCGGCTTCGCCGTCACCGAGCCGGTGCTGGACGCGGAGGAGTGCGCGGAGCTGGCGGCGCTCTTCGACGCGGGCCGGTTCCGCTCGACCGTCGACATGGCGCGCCATCGCTTCGGCGACGGGCGCTACCGGTACTTCGACCACCCGCTGCCGGCGCCGATCGGCGAGTTGCGCTCCACCTTCTACGCCCACCTGGCGCCGGTCGCGAACGCGTGGGCGGAGCGGCTGAGGGAAAAGGACCGCTACCCGGCGCGCCACGAGGATCTGCTCGAACGCTGCGCCGCCGCCGGCCAGCAGCGGCCGACGCCGCTGATCCTCCGTTACGGCCCGGGCGACTGGAACGCCCTGCACCAGGACCTCTACGGCGAGGTCTTCTTCCCCTTCCAGGTGTTGACGATCCTCTCCCGCCGAGGCGTCGACTTCGAGGGCGGCGAGTTCGTCCTGCACGAACAGCGGCCGCGGGCGCAGAGCCGCGCCCACGTCCTCACCCCGCCGCCGGGCGCCTTCGTCATCTTCCCGACCCACCACCGTCCCGGCGCCGGCAAACGCGGCTGGCACCGCGCCGGCATGCGCCACGGGGTGAGCACGGTGACGAGCGGCTCCCGGACCGCCCTCGGGATCATCTTCCACGACGCCGCGTGAGCTCCCGGCCGCCCCGCGCACCTGGACGCTGATCGGCGCCGACGGGCGGGCGCGGGAGAGCGACGTGCCGGGGACGCTCGGCGGCCACCGGCGCACCAGGATCTACGGCCGGCTCGACTGCCTCCGCGCCGCCCGCGCGATCGCCCGCGGCGTACTCGCAGCGGCGATCTCGCCGAAAATTCACGCTTTCTACGCCGGCTTCGGCGAGGGCCCTACCGAGTGGAAGCGGGCGATCTGCGCTCAGGAGCAGGTACCGGCGTCGCGCTTCCGCTGTTCCTTATGCCGGAATGCCGGGCATAAGGAACAGCTGGCGAGTGCCGACCAGGTTGATTCCGCGCGGGTCAGGGACGGGCGGGGGTGCGAGGCGCCGCCGGCCGTCCGAGGGAGGTCCTGGGCTCCTCATGGGGGTCCTGGCAGGCTGTGACCCCCATGAGGAGCCCAGGACGTGAGGCTTGCGTGTGGAAGGCGTCACAGGGATGTCGCGAAGTCGGACTTACGTGACGATCAGGTCGGAGAGTCTCCACACCTCGGCACGATCGGTCACAGAGATGCCGGGAACGTCACACTTTCCGGCCCTCAGAGGCCCATTTCGGGCCGAAATAGAGGGGTCGATTACGCGCTGCGTGTTTTAGGGCCCCTATAGGGGGGTCAATACACGCAGCGCGTAGGTCGGTGTTGCACAACACGGGAGGAAGTCAGGAGTTCTCGGCATCTCTGTGACGACGTCGGACTCCCGTCACGGATCCGTGCCACTCCCGACGCACCCCCG
>Ga0209941_1001223_pt1 | contig 19143 bp, 18 predicted proteins | sample ThiBiot_300_plan_FD_183945 | JGI IMG/M metagenome (GOLD analysis project Ga0209941, IMG submission 183945) | Wastewater bioreactor microbial communities from Cape Town, South Africa - Thiocy_solids_1 (SPAdes) | ecosystem: Engineered > Bioremediation > Thiocyanate > Unclassified | place: South... | reverse complement strand
CGGCCGATGTCCTGCAGCAACCCCGCCAGCATCAGCGACTCGGCGCGCTTGAGGTTGGCCTGCTGCCCCAGCAGCCTGGACGCCATCGCCGCCAGCACGCTGCGCCGCCAGATCCGCTCCTGGAGCTCGGCAGTGCCGTTGTGGCCGCGCAGGCCGTGGATCAGCGAGAACCCGAGCGCCAGGCTCAGGGTCGCGTTCAGGCCCAGCATCGCCATCGCCTGCGTGAGCGTGTCGATGCGTCGCCGGGTGGCGTACAGCGGTGAATTGGCCACCCGCAGCAGTCGCGCACTCAGGGCCGGATCGACGCTGATGATCTGCGCGGCCGCGCCCAGGGTGGCGTTGGGGTCCTGCGCGAGCGCAATGATCTGCATCGCGACGCTGGGCGGCGATGGCAGGTTGCGGCAGTGCAGGAGGGTGGCTTCGAGTTCCGGTCGCATCATGCGTGAATTTGATTCCAAGGCCCTAGTATGCGTGTGAACAGGCGTTGTGGTAAGCCGCGGGGGAAGTTTGTGGTTTCGCGTGTCGCCGGGGGAGGGACTTCTCCCGTTGCCTCGTCTACTGTTGCCGCCGTGCGCGTCAACGGAATGCGCGGCCGCGGCCGGCCGCTGTCCTTGTGTCAGCGAGCGCGCTCGCTGCGGGCAGTGCAGCCGGGTGCTTTCCGAGTGAAGGGAGAGGAAATGGGGTGTCCGTTGTTGCCGCCGCCAGCGTTGGCTGCGGATTTCCGTGCGCGACCGGTGGGGCGGCGGCGATGAATGGCGTCGCATGGCTGGTGCTTGCCTGCGCGCTGGCCGTCGTCGTACTGGTGTGGGCGGAGTACCGCGCTGCGCAGCCGATGCGCGTCGTGGCCAAGCTGGCAGCCAGCAGCGCCTTCGTTGCCATCGCCTGGCGGCTGGATGCCACCGCGAGCAATCACGGCCGCTGGCTGCTGCTGGCGTTCGTGCTGAGCTGGATCGGCGATGCGCTGCTGCTGTCGGCGCGCAGCCGTGTGTTCCTGGCAGGGTTGTTCACCTTCCTGGCCGCGCATGTCGCGTTCGCGGCAGCCTTCCTGTCACTGCCGCTGGCGGTGCCGGCGCTATGGGGCGCGCTTGGCGTGATGGGTGCAAGCGGCCTGGTGTTGCTGCGCTGGCTGTGGCCGCACCTGAGGGCGTTCTACCGGTCGGCGGTGACAGCTTATGTGGCGGCGCTGGTGGCGATGGCGGCGCCGGCGATCGCGGCCACCGCAGCCGGCGGGGACTGGCGTTACGCGGCCGGCGCGCTGGCGTTCGCTGCGTCGGACGTCGCCGTTGCGCGCAATCGTTTCGTTGCCCCGGGCCCTGCGAACAAGGCGTGGGGACTGCCCCTGTACTACGCGGCCCAGCTCGCGTTCGCGCTGTCGTTGGGGTGACGATTACGCCGCAAGGGCCCACGGGCGCCGCAGCGGAGTGGGGTACGGCGCCCCCGCGGTCGGGTGCTGGATTCGGAGGATAGACGTGCCGACGCCGTTCGGCTGGCAATCCGCTCGGCTACGTTCTGGCTACGCCGGAAAAAAACTTGGGGCCGCCGAAGCGACCCCAGTCTTTGAATATGGCGCCCGAAGTTGGACTCGAACCAACGACCCCCTGATTAACAGTCAAGTGCTCTAACCGGCTGAGCTATTCGGGCGAGGTCGCGCATTGTATTCGGGTCATTGCGGTTGGGCAAGCGGTTGCGCGCGAATTTCTGCGGGGCATGCGTACGGTCGCGGCGGAAGAGGCCGCAATCCGCCGTCCTGCAGGACTTCAGCGGGGGCAGGTGAGTGTCGTCGACGGCCGCTCGCTGCGCGGACGGCCCACGTTGTTGACGATGACCCGGGCCAGCAGTTCGCCGCGCTGGCTGCAGATGGAGAGCGTCAGGTTGCTGCCGCCGCTGGTGCCGTCGGGCAGGTAGCGCAGCTGCTGGCGCCCGGCGCTGCCGACGATGCGGAGGTGGCGGCTGGTGGGCTGCTGGTCGGCGCGGAGAATGTCGTCGGTGGCGTCGGCTTGCCGGTTGCCGTCCTGATCTACGAACAGCAGCCAGCCGGGACTCCAGTCGGTGCCGGCGTCGCAGCCGGCGCCGTCGCTGCTCGGGCAGAGCACCACGCGGCGGCCTCGGTTGACGGCCGCCATGCGGGCGAGCTGCATGTGGGCGACCAAGGCGGATGCGGCGGCGGAAGCGCGGTGGCGCTCGAGCAGCGCGCTCATCGGTGACAGCGCGATGCCGGCGACGATGGCCAGGATGGAGGTGGTGGCCAGCAGCTCGATCAGGGTGAATCCGGCAGGGCGTTTGGGCATGGCAGTGCTCCGGCAGGTGGGCACAGCCTGGGCTGGCCGCGCCGGGGGCGGCATCGGCGGGTGGCGGGTGGACGGGTCGGAAAAGTCCCCGGCCGGACCGTGGGTTTTTCCGTGACGGACGGCGTCATGGCGGCGGCGTAAACTCGCAGGTTGCCTTGTTGCGCGCCGCCAGATGACCCAGTCCGTCCCGTCCGACCTCGACCTGACCACCGCGTCCGCCGGCTTCGAGCTGGTGTCGCCGTATTCGCCCGCGGGCGACCAGCCGCAGGCCATCGAAAAACTCGTCGCCGGTTTCGAGAGCGGGCTGGCCAAGCAGGTGCTGCTGGGCGTGACCGGCTCGGGCAAGACCTACACCGTCGCCAACATGATCCAGCAGGTGCAGAAGCCGACCCTGGTGATGGCGCCCAACAAGACCCTGGCGGCACAGCTGTACGGTGAGTTCAAGGCGTTCTTCCCGCACAACTCGGTGGAGTACTTCGTCAGTTACTACGACTACTACCAGCCGGAAGCCTACGTCCCGTCCAGCGACACCTATATCGAGAAGGACAGCTCGATCAACGATCACATCGAGCAGATGCGGCTGGCAGCGACCAAGGCGCTGCTGTCGCGGCGCGACACCATCGTGGTGGCGTCGGTGTCGGCGATCTACGGCCTCGGCGCGCCGGAGGACTACCTGGCGATGCGGCTGATCCTGTCGCGCGGCGAGCGCATCGACCAGCGAGAGTTGCTGCGCCACCTGACCACGCTGCAGTATTCGCGCAACGAGATGGTGCTGGACCGCGGCACCTTCCGCGTGCGCGGCGAGACGGTCGACGTCTTCCCGGCCGAATCCGACCTCGAAGCCCTGCGCATCGAGCTGTTCGATGGCGAGATCGAGCAGCTCTCGATGTTCGACCCGCTGACCGGCGAGATCCTGCGCCGGCTGCCGCGCTACGTGGTCTATCCCAAGACGCACTACGCCACGCCACGCGAGCGCACCCTGAGCGCGGTGGACACCATCAAGGCCGAGCTGCGCGAACGGCTGGAGCACCTGTACGCCGCCAACAAGCTGGTGGAGGCGCAGCGCCTGCAGCAGCGCACCCAGTTCGACCTGGAGATGATGGCCGAGGTGGGCTACTGCAACGGCATCGAGAACTACTCGCGCCACCTGACCGGGCGCGCGCCGGGCGACCCGCCGCCGACCCTGTTCGACTACCTGCCAGCGGACGCGCTGCTGGTGATCGACGAGTCGCACGTGACCATTCCGCAGATCGGCGCCATGTTCAAGGGCGACCGCTCGCGCAAGCAGACGCTGGTGGAGTTCGGCTTCCGCCTGCCGTCGGCGCTGGACAACCGGCCGCTGAAGTTCGATGAGTGGGAGGCGCGTGCGCCGCGCAGCGTCTACGTTTCGGCCACGCCCGGCCCGTACGAATTGCGCGAGGCCGGCGACGAGATCATCGAGCTGGTGGTGCGTCCGACCGGGCTGGTCGATCCGCCGGTGGAAATCCGCCCGGTGGCCACCCAGGTGGACGACCTGCTGGGCGAGATCCGCGAGCGGGTGGCGCTGGGCGACCGCGTGCTGGTCACCACCCTGACCAAGCGCATGGCCGAGAACCTCACCGAGTACCTGTCCGAGCACGACGTGAAGGTGCGCTACCTGCACTCCGACGTGGACACGGTGGAGCGGGTGGAGATCATCCGCGACCTGCGCCTGGGCGTGTTCGACGTGCTGGTGGGCATCAACCTGCTGCGCGAGGGGCTGGACATGCCGGAGGTCTCGCTGGTCGCCATCCTCGACGCCGACAAGGAAGGCTTCCTGCGCAGCACCGGCTCGCTGATCCAGACCATCGGCCGCGCCGCCCGCAACCTGCGTGGCAAGGCGATCCTGTATGCCGACCGGGTTACCAACTCGATGCGCGCCGCGCTGGACGAGACCGACCGCCGCCGCAACCGCCAGCTGGAGCACAACGCCGAGCACGGCATCACCCCGCAATCCGTGCAACGCGCCGTGCGCGACGTGATGGAGGGCGCGCGCGCCGAACCGGGCGAGCTGAAGGGGCGTGGCAAGACGAAGCGGGTGGCCGAGCCGGAGCAGGAGTACCTGCGGCTGAGCCCGGCCCAGCAGGCCGCCCGGCTCAGGGAGCTGGAGCAGAAGATGCACCAGCATGCCCGCGACCTCGAATTCGAAGACGCCGCCCGCGTCCGCGACCAGATCCGCCGGCTGCGCGAGGCGAGCCTGTAGGGCGCGCGCGACGGCGCCGATGCGGGTCCGGCGCGGCTGGGGCAACAAAAAGCATCCGGACGCTTGTCGGCGCACGATTTGTCAGGCTACAATTCGCGCCCCTTCGGGCGGTTAGCTCAGCGGTAGAGCACTACCTTGACATGGTAGGGGTCACAGGTTCGAACCCTGTACCGCCCACCACGCTGGTTCTCAGGCATGGAGAGCGGGCGTGGCAACGAAACGGAGAGAGGTGGCCCGCGGAAACGCCGGCCGAGCGTGCGACATGGACACTACCGGCGCCCACCGCTGATTCCTGCCGACGCACTCGCGCTCCCTTCAATGTGGATGATCGAAAGGCGCCTCGGCGCCTTTTTTCGTTTTGTTCGTTCGTCCTGAACATCACGTCCGCCCACCCGGGCCGGACGCTCCAGAAGAGCCAATCCCATGATCTCGATCACGCTCCCCGACGGCTCCCAGCGTCAGTTCGATGTCCCCGTGTCCGTGCAGGACGTCGCCGCCTCCATCGGCGCGGGCCTGGCCAAGGCCACCTTGGCCGGCAAGGTCGACGGCCGGCTGGTCGATGCCAGCCACGTCATCGACCGTGACGCCGAGCTGTCCATCGTCACCGACAAATCGCCGGAGGCGCTGGACATCCTGCGCCACTCCACCGCCCACCTGCTGGCGCAGGCCGTGCAGCGCCTGTTCCCGGGCGCGCAGGTCACCATCGGCCCGGTGATCGACAACGGCTTCTATTACGACTTCGCCTACGAGCGCCCGTTCACGCCGGAGGACCTGCCGGCGATCGAGGCGGAGATGCAGAAGATCGTCAAGGAAGCCCTGCCGGTCAGCCGCAGCGTGAAGTCGCGCGACGACGCGGTGGCGTTCTTCAAGGGCCTGGGCGAGGCCTACAAGGCCGAGATCATCGAGTCGATCCCGGCCAACGAGGATCTCTCGCTGTATTCGCAGGGCGAGTTCACCGACCTCTGCCGCGGCCCGCACGTGCCGGGTACCGACAAGCTGCGCGCGTTCAAGCTGATGAAGGTGGCTGGCGCCTACTGGCGTGGCGACCACAACAACCAGATGCTCAGCCGCATCTACGGCACCGCCTGGCTGAACGACAAGGACCTCAAGGCCTACCTGCACCAGCTGGAGGAGGCCGAGAAGCGCGACCACCGCAAGATCGCGAAGGTGCAGGACCTGTTCCACCTGCAGGAGGAGGGCCCCGGCCTGGTGTTCTGGCACCCCAAGGGCTGGAGCATCTGGCAGACCGTCGAGCAGTACATGCGCAAGGTCTACCGCGAGACCGGCTACGGCGAGGTCCGCTGCCCGCAGATCCTCGACGTCGAGCTGTGGAAGAAGTCCGGGCACTGGGACAACTACAAGGACAACATGTTCTTCACCGAGTCCGAGAAGCGGACCTATGCGGTGAAGCCCATGAACTGCCCGGGCCACGTGCAGGTCTTCAACCAGGGCCTGCACAGCTACCGCGACCTGCCGATCCGCTACGGCGAGTTCGGCGCCTGCCACCGCAACGAGCCCTCCGGCGCGCTGCACGGCATCCTGCGCGTGCGCGGCTTCACCCAGGACGACGGCCACATCTTCTGCACCGAGGAGCAGATCGAGTCCGAGGTGCGCGCCTTCCACGCGCAGGCCCTCAAGGTCTATTCGGACTTCGGCTTTTCGGACATCCAGATCAAGATCGCGCTGCGCCCGGACTCGCGCTTGGGCGACGACGTGACCTGGGACAAGGCCGAGGACGCGCTGCGAAGCGCACTGCGCGCCTCCGGGGTGGAATGGGAGGAGCTGCCCGGCGAGGGCGCGTTCTATGGCCCGAAGATCGAGTACCACCTCAAGGACGCCATCGGCCGCACCTGGCAGCTGGGCACCATGCAGGTGGACTTCATGATGCCGGGCCGGCTGGGCGCGGAATACGTGGACGAACACAGCCAGCGCCGCCACCCGGTGATGCTGCATCGTGCCATCGTGGGCTCGATGGAGCGTTTCATCGGCATCCTGATCGAGCACCATGCCGGCCAGTTCCCGGCCTGGCTGGCTCCGGTGCAGGCGATTGTGATGAATATCACCGATGCCCAGGCCGATGCCGTCGAGGAGGCAAGGAAAACCCTTGCGAATCAAGGATTCCGGGTGGTTTCCGATTTGCGGAACGAAAAAATCGGCTATAAAATCCGCGAGCACACGCTGCAGCGCGTGCCGTACCTGCTGGTGGTCGGGGACCGCGAGAAGGAAAATGGCATGCTCTCGGTGCGTACGCGGGGTGGGGAAGACCTTGGCAGCATGACCGTTGACGCCTTCGCCGCCCGACTGCGGGAAGAAGGCGCCGGCTGACCGCCCCGCCGCTTCGCGCAAACCCGCCCACCGGTTCCGGAACCGGCGGGCGAACCGGCCCGCAGGGGCCAACCCTTGGAGACAGCCACAATCAGCATCCCTGACAACAAGCAGAACCGGCGGAACGGCGAAATCCGCGTCCCGCGCGTACGCGTCATCGGCAGCGACGGCGAAATGATCGGCGTGCTCTCGCGCGACGAAGCGCTGCGCATGGCCGAGGAAGAGGAACTCGACCTCGTCGAGATCCAGCCCAACGCGGATCCGCCAGTCTGCAAGATCATGGACTTCGGCAAGTTCAAGTTCGAACTGCAGAAGAAGGCCAACGAAGCCAAGAAGAAGACCAAGCAGGTCGAGATCAAGGAAGTGAAGTTCCGTCCGGTCACGGACGAGGGCGACTACCAGATCAAGCTGCGCAAGATGCGCGAATTCCTGGTCGAAGGCGACAAGATCAAGGTCAACATCCGCTTCCGTGGCCGCGAGATGAGCCATCAGGAGCTGGGCCGCGAGATGGCGTCGCGGATCGAGGCCGATCTGGGCGAGGACATCGTCATCGAGTCGCGTCCGCGCCTGGAAGGGCGGCAGATGGTGATGATGATCGCGCCGAAGAAGAAATGAGCCTAGCGACGGGCCCCGCAGGCGACTGCGGCGTGTTCCGTCACCAGGCATCGGGGAGCGGCTGATCGGGATGCCCGGCAGTCGCCCTCCGGGATTCGCGGGGATGAAACCCGCTGATTTCAAAGAAGAAGATTGCAAACCCCCGGACGGCCAACCATAATGGGTGGCCCGGTTCGCCGGGTTTGTTGTCAGTTGCGCCAATGGACCCGCCCTGATCCTTTTGGGATCAAGGGCTTACCCACCGGTCGGGCAGGATGGAAAGCGTGGTGGCGCCGCAAGGCAATACCGCCGCCCAGGCCAGTTCTAGATTTCGCAAGGATTCCCAATGCCCAAGATCAAGACCAATCGGGCGGCGGCCAAGCGCTTCCGGAAGACCGCTTCCGGCAAGTACAAGTGCGGCCACGCCAACAAGAGCCACATCCTCACCAAGAAGGCGACCAAGCGGAAGCGCAACCTGCGGCAGACGAACCATGTTCGTGCCGAGGACGCGGGCCGTCTGGACCGCATGCTTCCGTATTTGTGAGGAGATAAGAAATGGCACGAGTCAAGCGTGGTGTCACGGCGCGCCGCCGTCACAAGAAAATCATCGGCCAGGCCAAGGGCTACTACAACGCCCGCCGCAAGGTCTTCCGCGTTGCCAAGCAGGCCGTCACCAAGGCCCTGCAGTACGCCTACATCGGCCGCAAGCAGAAGAAGCGCCATTTCCGCACCCTGTGGATTGCGCGTATCAATGCTGCTTCGCGCGCCAACGGCATGAGCTACAGCCGCTTCATGAACGGCCTGCTGAAGGCCGGGATCACCCTGGACCGCAAGGTGCTGGCGGACATCGCCGTGCACGACGCGGCGGGCTTTACCGCCCTGACCGAAAAGGCCAAGGGCGCTTTGGCGGCGTAAGCCGTCACTCCACAGCAGTTGTAGCGGCGGCCTCGGTCGCCATCACGTGGGGAAGGGCGCAAGTCCTTCCCCATGTTTGTTTTTGCGGCGCTGAATTCTTCGCGTCATTCCCGCAAGGGCGGGAATGAGGACGCAGTGGTCCTGGAGTCATCAAGCACATGAGCGATATCGAATCCCTGTCCACCGCGGCGCTGGCCGACATCGCCGCCGCGGCGACCCCCGATGCGCTGGAAGCCCTGCGCGTGGCGCTGCTCGGCAAGAACGGCAGCATCACTGCCCAGCTGAAGGCGCTCGGCGGCCTGCCTGGCGACCAGCGCAAGGCTGCGGGCGAGGCCATCAACCGCGCCCGCGACGCCATCGGCGCCGCGCTGGGCGAACGCAGGCAGCTGCTGGAAAGCGCCGCGCTGGACGCGCGCCTGGCCGGCGAATCGATCGACGTGACCCTGCCCGGCCGCGATGCCGCCCGCGGCGGCGTGCACCCGGTCAGCCGCACGCTGGAACGCATCAGCGAGATCTTCGGGAGGCTGGGCTACGAGTCCGCCGACGGCCCGGAAATCGAGGACGACTGGCACAACTTCGAGGCGCTGAACTTCCCGCCGCATCACCCGGCGCGCGCCATGCACGACACCTTCTATTTCCCGGACGGCCGGCTGCTGCGCACCCATACCTCCGGCGTGCAGATCCGCTACATGCAGGACCTGCTGGCGCGGGGCGGCCAGCCGCCGCTGCGCATGATCGCGGCCGGCAAGGTCTATCGCAGCGATTCCGACCAGACCCACACGCCCATGTTCCACCAGGTGGAGGGCCTGCTGGTGGACGAGCACGCCAGCTTCGCCGACCTCAAGGGCACGCTGGTGGAATTCGTGCGCGCGTTCTTCGAGCGTGACTTCGAGATGCGCTTCCGTCCGAGCTACTTCCCTTTCACCGAGCCATCGGCGGAGGTGGACATCGCCTGGCAGCAGGCCGATGGCAGCACCCGCTGGCTGGAGGTGCTGGGCTGCGGGATGGTGCATCCGAATGTATTGAAGAGCGTGGGCATCGATCCGGAGAAGTACACAGGCTTCGCCTTCGGCCTTGGCGTCGAGCGCTTTGCCATGCTGCGCTACGGCGTGGATGACCTGCGTTCCTTCTTCGACAACGACGTGCGCTTCCTGCGCCAGTTCGCCTGAGGTAGTGCGATGAAATTCTCCGAAAACTGGCTGCGCCAGCACGTCAAGACCACGGCGACGCGCGACGAACTGGCCGCCACCCTGACCGCCATCGGCTTGGAAGTGGAAGAACTCACTCCGCTTGGCGAGGCGCTGGACGGCGTGGTGGTGGCGAGGATCCTGTCCGCCGAGAAGCATCCGCAGGCCGACAAGCTGCAGGTCTGCCAGGTGGACGCCGGCTTGGATGCGCCGCTGCAGATCGTCTGCGGCGCGCCCAATGCGCGCGCGGGGCTGGTGGCGCCGCTGGCCACCATCGGCACCACGGTGGGCGCGCTTACCATCAAGGCCGCCAAGCTGCGCGGCGTGGATTCCAACGGCATGCTGTGCTCGGCGAAGGAGCTGGGCATCGACGCCGATGCCTCGGGCCTGCTGGAGCTGCCGGATGATGCGCCGGTGGGCACGCCGTTGGCCGATTACCTGGGCCTGCCGGACGCGGCCATCGAACTGAAGCTCACGCCCAACCGCGCCGACTGCTTTGGCGTGCGCGGCATCGCCTTCGACGTGGCGGCGGCGACCGGCTGCGAGGTGGAACCGCTGCAGGCCGAGCCGGTGGCCGCGGTCACCGACAGCGCGATGGCGGTGGAATTGAATGCGGGCAGCGATGCGCCGCGCTTCGTCGCCCGCGTGATCGAGGGCCTGGACCCGGCGGCGAAGACGCCGGTGTGGATGGCGCAGCGGCTGGTGCGCAGCGGCGTGCGTCCGGTCAGCTTCCTTGTCGACGTCACCCAGTACCTGATGCTGGAGCTGGGCCAGCCGATGCACGCCTACGACCGCCACCTGCTCAAGGGCCCGGTCGGCGTGCGGCATGCGCGCGCTGGCGAAGCCGTGACGCTGCTCAACGGCGACGAAGCGAAGCTGGATGATGGCTTCCTCGTCATCACCGACGCCGATCGCGTGGTGGGACTCGCCGGCATCATGGGCGGCAACGACACCAAGGTGGGCGAGGCGACCCGTAACGTGCTGCTGGAGGCTGCGCACTTCGCGCCTGCGGCGATCATCGGTCGCAGCCGCAAACTGGGCCTGCATACCGATGCCGCGCACCGTTTCGAGCGTGGCGTGGATCCGGAACTGCCGCGGATCGCCATCGAATGCGCCACCCGCCTGATCCTGGACATTGCCGGCGGCAAGCCGGGCCCGGTGCAGGAAGCGGTGCTGGCCCAGCACCTGCCGCAGCCGCAGCCGGTCATGCTGCGCCGCGCGCGGCTGGCCCGCGTGCTGGGCACGCAGGTGGCCGATGCGGAGGTGGCGCGCATCCTCAGCGCGCTCGGCTTGGCAGTGCAGGCGGTCGCCGACGGCTGGCAGGTGACGCCGCCGGCGCGCCGCTTCGACCTCGCCATCGAGGAAGACCTGATCGAGGAAATCGCCCGCATCCACGGCTACGACGCGATTCCCGCCACCCTGCCGGGCGGCTCCACCCGGTTGATCGCGCCCAGCGAAAGCCGCAGCAGCGAACACGACCTGCGTCGCCAGCTGGTGGCGCGCGACTATCTGGAGGCGATCAATTTCGCCTTCGTCGATGCCGATCTGTTGAAGACGTGGCAGCTGGATGCCGGCGGCGTCGCGCTGGCCAATCCGCTCAGCGCCGAGCTTGGCGTGATGCGCACCCGCCTGCTGCCGGGACTGACGGCGGCGCTGGCGCGCAACGTGGCGCGCCAGCAGCCGCGCGTGCGCCTGTTCGAGCTGGGCCGCACCTTCGCGGCGAGCGAAGACGCGCCGCAGGAGACGCGCCGTGTCGCCGCCGTTGCCTGCGGCAAGGCCACCGCCGAGCAGTGGGGCGTGGCCGAGCGCGCGCTCGACTTCCACGACCTGAAGGGTGACCTGGACAGCCTGGCCGCGCTGTCCGGCGCTGCGCTGGAATACCGCGCCTCGACGCAGCCGTTCGCCCATCCGGGCCGCAGCGCCGACGTGTATCGCATCGATGAAGCGGGCGAAGGCGTCTGCATCGGCTGGATCGGCCAGCTGCATCCGCGCCTGCAGCAGGCGCTGGGCCTGGATGTGGATGTCTACGGCTTCGAACTGGCGCTGGACGCGCTGCTGGCGCGCCCGCTGCCGCGCGCGAAGGCGCTGTCCAAGTATCCGTCCGTCCGCCGGGATCTTGCGTTCGTCGTCCCGGAAGCGGTGACGTGGGCGGCCATGAAGGCGACCGCGGAAACCGCCGCGGGCCCGATCCTGCGCGAGCTGCGGCTGTTCGACCGCTATGCCGGCAAGGGCATCGAATCGGGTTTCAAGAGTCTCGCCATCGGCTTGATTTTGCAGGATGAATCGCGCACGCTGGAAGATCGTGACGTGGATGCGGTGGTGGCAGCCGTGGTAGCCGCGCTGGACAAGGAACACAGTGCGGCCATCAGGCGCTGACAGGGGGCGGTAATGGCGTTGACCAAGGCGGAAATGGCCGAGAAGCTGTACGAGGAAGTCGGTCTCAACAAGCGTGAGGCCAAGGAATTCGTGGATGCGTTCTTCGACGCGTTGCGCGAGGCGCTGGAGCAGGGGCGGCAGATCAAGTTGTCCGGCTTCGGCAATTTCGACCTGCGCCGCAAGAATCCGCGCCCCGGCCGCAATCCCAAGACCGGCGAGGAGATCCCGATTTCCGCCCGCACCGTGGTCACCTTCCGTCCCGGCCAGAAGCTGAAGGAACGCGTGGAAGCGTTTGTTGGTGGCGTCCATGCTTGATCCCGGCAGCAATCGCGAGCTCCCGCCGATCCCGGCCAAGCGCTACTTCACCATCGGCGAAGTCAGCGAGCTGTGCGAGGTCAAGCCGCACGTGCTGCGCTACTGGGAAACCGAGTTCCCCAGCCTGGAGCCGTCCAAGCGCCGCGGCAACCGCCGCTACTACCAGCGACACGACGTGCTGATGGTGCGGCAGATCCGCAGCCTGCTGTACGAACAGGGCTACACCATCGGTGGTGCCCGTCTGCGCCTGGAGGGCGAGGACGGCAAGCAGGAGTCGGCGCTGAGCAACCAGATCGTCCGCCAGGTGCGCGTCGAGCTGGAGGAAGTGCTGCAGATCCTGCGTCGCTGAAGCCGCCTCGCCGAAAGCGGGCGGGGTCGGGTATAATCGCCGGCCAATCTTCGGGGTATAGCGCAGCCTGGTAGCGCACTTGTCTGGGGGACAAGTGGTCGTCGGTTCAAATCCGGCTACCCCGACCAATACGACGTTCCGCATCTGCAGGAACGCCCACGAAACCCCGCCTTTCAGGCGGGGTTTTCGCGTTTGGGCGATACTTGCAAGCCGCATCACAGGGATCGTTCACGCATGACGACATGGCTGGTTACCGGCGGCGCCGGGTTCATCGGTGGCAATTTCGTGCTGGAGGCAGTGGCGCGCGGCGTGAAGGTGGTGAATCTGGACGCGCTGACTTACGCCGGCAACCGCGACACCCTGGCGTCCATCGAAGGCGACCCGAACCACCTGTTCGTGCACGGCGATATCGGCGATCGCGCGCTGGTGGCCCAACTGCTGGCCGAACACCGTCCCGATGCGGTGGTGAACTTCGCCGCCGAGAGCCACGTCGACCGCTCCATCGATGGTCCGGCGGCGTTCATCCAGACCAACGTGGTGGGCACGCTGGCGCTGCTGGAAGCGGTGCGCGACCACTGGAAGGCGCTGGACGGCGACGCGAAGGACAACTTCCGTTTCCTGCACGTGTCAACCGACGAGGTCTACGGCTCCCTCGGCGAAACCGGCCTGTTCACCGAGACGACGCCGTACGCCCCGAACTCGCCGTATTCGGCATCCAAGGCCGCGTCCGATCACCTGGTGCGCGCCTTCCACCACACCTACGGCCTGCCGGTGCTGACCACCAACTGCAGCAACAACTACGGTCCGTACCACTTCCCGGAAAAGTTGATCCCGCTGGTGATCGCCAAGGCGCTGGTCGGCGAGCCGCTGCCGGTGTACGGCGATGGCAAGCAGGTGCGCGACTGGCTGTTCGTGGCCGACCATTGCGAGGCCATCCGCACCGTGCTGGCCAAGGGCCGGGTGGGCGAGACCTACAACGTCGGCGGCAACGCCGAGAAGCAGAACATCGAGGTGGTGATGGCGATCTGCGCGCTGCTGGACCAGCGTCGCCCGCGCGAGGATGGCCAGCCGCGCGCCTCGCAGATCACCTACGTCGCCGATCGCCCCGGCCACGACCGCCGCTACGCCATCGACGCCAGCAAGCTGCGCGATGAGCTGGGCTGGCAGCCGAGGTACAGCTTCGAGCAGGGCATCGCCGAGACCGTGGACTGGTACCTGTCCCACCAGGACTGGGTGAATCGCGTGCTGGACGGGTCTTATCGCCTCGAGCGCATCGGGGTGGCGGCATGAACCCGCTGGGCAACGGTGGCCGCAAGGGCATCATCCTCGCCGGTGGCAGCGGCACCCGCCTGTATCCGATCACCCAGGCGGTCAGCAAGCAGCTGCTGCCGGTGTACGACAAGCCGATGATCTACTACCCGCTCAGCGTGCTGATGCTGGCGGGCATCCGCGAAGTGCTGATCATCAACACGCCGCACGAGCAGGTGCTGTTCCAGCGCCTGCTGGGCGACGGCTCGCAGTGGGGCATGCGCATCGAATACGCAGTGCAGCCGAGCCCGGACGGGCTGGCGCAGGCGTTCCTGATCGGTCGCGAGTTCCTCGCCGGCGGGCCGTCATGCCTGGTGCTGGGCGACAACATCTTCCACGGCCACGGCCTGACCGACCTGCTCCAGCGCGCCGATGCGCGCAATCACGGCGCCACCGTGTTCGGTTACTGGGTGCGCGATCCGCAGCGCTACGGCGTGGCCGAGTTCGATGCCGCCGGCAAGGTGGTGGGGCTGGAGGAAAAGCCGGCCAAGCCGAAGTCCAACTACGCCGTCACCGGCCTGTATTTCTACGACGGCCGCGTCTGCGATTACGCCGCGGCATTGAAACCTTCGCCGCGCGGCGAGCTGGAAATCACCGATCTCAACAAGTGCTACCTCGACGACGGCAGCCTGCACCTGGAAAAGATGGGGCGCGGCTATGCCTGGCTGGACACTGGCACCCACGAATCGCTGGTGGAGGCGTCGACCTTCATCGAAACCATCGAGGCGCGCCAAGGGCTGCGGGTGTGCTGCCCGGAGGAAATCGCCTTCTTCAACGGCTGGATCGATGCCGAGCGCCTGCGCGAACTGGCCGCGCCGCTGGCGAAGAACGGCTACGGGCAGTATCTGTTGGGGCTGGCGGAGCAGGGACGCGTCGCGTGAAGATCATCGAGACGAACCTGCCGGGCTGCGTGGTGGTCGAGCCGGCCGTGCACGGCGACGAGCGCGGCTTCTTCTACGAGGGCTGGAACGCGCAGCGCTTCGGCCAGTACGGGCTGCCCACTTCGTTCGTGCAGCACAACGTCAGCCGTTCGCAGAAGGGCGTGCTGCGCGGCCTGCACTACCAGTGGCCGCACAACGCGCAAGGCAAGCTGGTCAGCGTGCTGGAGGGCGAGGTGTACGACGTCGCCGTGGACATCCGCCGCGGCTCGCCGACCTTCGGCCAGCATGCGGCGGCGATCCTCAGCGCCGACAACAAGCGGCATTTCTGGATCCCGGAGGGCTTCGCCCACGGCTTCCTGGTGCTCAGCGAGACGGCCCTGTTCACCTACCTGTGCACGGCGCCCTATGACCGCGCCAGCGACAACTCGCTGCGCTGGGACGACCCCGCGCTCGCGATCGACTGGCCGCTGGCGGAAGTCTCGCTCTCCGCCAAGGACGCGGCGGCGCCGCTGCTGGCCGACATCGCGCCGGAACGGCTTCCGCAGTACCCCGCATGAAGCTGCTGCTGCTGGGCGGCAACGGCCAGGTCGGACGCGAACTGCGGCGCGCACTGCCGGCGCTGGGTCATGTGGTGGTGGCCACGCGCGCGGGCGCCGAGGGCGAGCTTGCCGCCGATTTCGACGCGCCCGACAGCGTTGGTGAACTGGTGCGGCGCATCGCCCCGGACGTGGTGGTCAACGCCGTTGCCCACACCGCGGTGGACCGCGCCGAAAGCGAGCCGGACGCCGCGTTCCGGGTGAACGCGCTGGCGCCCGCGGCGATTGCGCAGGCCTGCGCCGCAACCGGTGCGCTGCTGCTGCATTACTCCACCGACTACGTGTTCGATGGCAGCGCTTCGCGTCCGTATCGCGAGGACGACGTCACCGCGCCGCTGGGCGTCTACGGCGCCAGCAAATTGGCTGGCGAGGAGGCGGTCCGTGCCAGCGGCGCGCGCCACGCGATCCTGCGCACCGCCTGGGTGTATGCCGCGCACGGGAAGAACTTCCTACACACCATGCTGCGTTTGGCTAGCGAACGCGACGAGCTGCGCGTGGTCGCCGACCAGATCGGCGCGCCGACGCCGGCAGCATGGATCGCCGATGCCAGCGCGCGGATCGTGGCGCACGGCGTGCCGGCATCCGGCACCTGGCATCTGGTTGCAGCTGGCGAGACCAGCTGGCACGGGTTCGCCGAGGCGATCATCGACGAGGCGCTGGCCGCGGGCCTGCTGGCGCGCAGGCCGCGCGTGTTGCCGATCACCACGGCGGACTATCCGACCCCTGCGCGCCGCCCCGCTTATTCCGTCCTCGACACAACCCGTCTGCGCAGGGATTTCGGCATCGCCGCGCCGGAATGGCGTGACGGACTGCATGCGGTGATCGAAGGGCTCGCCGCGGGCTGCGCGCCGTAGATCGGCATCCGGCGTCTACGCGGCAGGCGTTGCGCCTGCGTCGAACCGCCAGTGCCAGGGCTCGTACACGATGCCGTGCGGGTTATCGCGCGGATAGCTCATCGAGAACCCGTAGCCGCCTGCGTTGTCGCGCAGCCAGCCGAATGCCGGCGTGCGTTCGAACGATTCCTCCGCTGGCGGTTCGTCGATGGCGCCGATGTCCAGCGCGAGCCCGGAGTGGTGTTCGGAAAAGCCGGGTGCGGCGTTCACCGCGAGGATCTCCTCCACGGTCAGCCCGCGCGCCAGCTTCCGCGCGAAGATGCCCAGCTGGTAGGCGTGGCTGCGATAACCGGAGATCGCTTCCAGCACGATGCCGTCGGCCAGCGCGGCATCCCGCATGTGTCGCCAGGCGCGGGCGGCGTCGATGCGCAGCCACAGCGGGCGCTGCCAGCGATCGAAATCCGCCAGCGCCAGCCAATCCGGTTCATGGGTGAGGCTCAGGCCGGTCCGCATGGCGTAGCCGTGGGCATCCAGGCCCAGCAGCTGCAGGCGTTGCGCCAGGCGGTGCAGGGGCAGCACCCCGGTGTGTTCGATTCCATTGCGAAGATGCGGCTGATGCGCGTCCAGGGCGCGCCTTGCCGCCGCCATGCCGGGTTCGCGATGCAGGCCCGGTTGCAGCGGGTGCAGGCCATCTTCCAGTTCGGCGGCCAGCCACGCGCCGTCGCGCTTGCGCCGCAGTACGCGGCGGGCGCGGGCGAGCAGGCGGGCATGGGCATTGCCTCGCGCGCGCAGCAGGCCGGCCGGCCACAGCTCGATCTCCGGGGTGTTCAGCAGCGCGACTTTGAGCGGAAGCGGCGGCAGTTGCGGCATGCGATGCAGGATACCCCCGCGGGTCGCTCAGTGCCCGCGCAAGGCGTCCAGCAGGGCCTGCGGCTTTTCCGGGCTGACCAGGATGAGCTTGCCATCGCGCTGCGGCAGCAGCAGGACGTTGCGGCGCGCGGTGAGCAGGCAGAACGCGCGGTTGCGGTTGCGCAGCAGGTAGTGCCCGGCACTGAAACCGGGGAGGCTGAAGCCGCCGAGTTGGAGCATGGGCTTGTACTCGGTGTGTTCGTCCAGATCCAGTATGCGTGCCTTGTCCAGCACCAGCTCGGTGACCGGCACCCTGCGGCTGAAGAGCAGGGCGCCCGAGACCTCCAGCTGGCCTGCGCGGAGGGTGATGGCGCGGTGCGCCAGCATCGAGGCGAGTCCGGCCGGCACCAGTGCGGTGCCGAACACCAGCATCAACCACCATGGCACCAGGTTGTGGGGGGACTGCTGGTGCGGGCTGGTCAGGAACGCGGCCAGCAGGAGCACCACCCACAAGCCCAGTACCAGCGGCCAGGTCACATGGTGCAGCGGGGCCGGCGGGAAATCGCGGCTCGACACCGCTTGCCCGGCGGCGCCCGTCCTGGTGTCGGGGTGTTTCATCGCTCAGTGTCTCTTGATCCAGGCCGCGACGTCGTCGATCAGCGTGGCATCGACATGCCCCGGCTGCTGGTATTCGGCCAGCGATCCGTCGCCGTCGCCGGCGATGCCGAGGTGGTTGAGCCTGTCGAACAGCTTGAATGCGACCGCGGGATCGTCGTGGAAGGCGCTTTTCCAGCGCTGCCAGTCGGCATCCACCACCTGGATGTCGCGCGCACCCTGCAGGACCAGCATCGGCAGATTCACCCGCTGTGCTTCGGCCACCGCGTCCACGCCGTCGGCGCTGCGCCAGTAGCCCGCCGACAGGCCCATCGGCCCCTTCGCCGCAGCATCGGTCGCTGCATCGCGAACGCTGCGCACCTGCTGGACCAGTGCGCTGATCGCATCGCGTTCGGCGTCGCTGGTCTTGCCGTCTTCGAGCACGGCAAGGCGGCGGTTCTGCTCGATTACGATGTCCAGCAGCGGCCGCGCCGGAGCCGCCAGCAGCACCAGCCCGGCGACGTGGCCGGACATGGCGGCGATGCGCGGTGCCATCATTCCGCCCTGGCTGTGGCCCAGCACGAACACGCGCTTGGGGTCGATGCCTTCGGCCTTGCGCAGCGCGTCCACCGCGTGCACGGCATCGAAGGTGGTTTCCTCATCCACGCCAAAGGTGCCGCCGGTGAAATCCTGCGGTCTGGCCTTGGTGCGCTTCTCATAGCGCAGGACGGCGATGCCCTGCGCGGCCAGGCCGCGGGCGATGTCGAGAAAGGGCTTGTTCGGGCCGATGGTCTCATCGCGGTCATGCGGGCCCGAGCCATGTACCAAAACGATGGCAGGGAAGGGGCCATCACCCTTCGGCAGGGCCAGCGTGGCGGGCAGGGCGCGCTCGCCTTCGCCGACCATCATGTCGCGCTCGAGGAAGGCCGCATCGCTGGCCACTGCCGGCGCGGGCGCGGCAGTCTGCGCCGGTTGCACCACGAAGCCGGAGATCTTGCCTTCGCCATCGATGGCGAAGGTCGCCACCAGTTCGGCCTTCTCGAAGTGCAGCGGGATTTTCACCAGCGTCGCGTCGCCCTGTGCGGACACGACGGCTTCGCCGCGTCCGGTGGCCTTGCCAACCTGCGCCGGCAGCGATTCCCACACGGCCTTCAGCTTGTCCGCCGGCACTGCCGCGGCCATCTTTTCGCCGAACGTGCGTTCCACCTGCGCGTAGTCGCCGGCGTCCATGCGGTCCAGTGCCTGGCGGGCGATCGCCGCGGGATCGGCGGCCTGTGCGCTGGCGCCGGCGGCCAGCGCGAGCGAGGTGGCGAAGGCAAGGGAAAGGAGGGTGCGGCGCATGTCAGGCTTCCTTCTTGAAAACGAGCGTGGGCGAAGACACGGTCGGCGTGGCATGGACGATGTTGACCAGCTCCCAGCCGGCGCGGCCGTGCTTGTCCAGCTCCTCCTGCAGGGCTTCCAGCTTGAAGCCGCCCATCAGGCCGGTCTTCACCTCCACCACCAGGTATTTCC
>Ga0209941_1001220_pt1 | contig 19182 bp, 15 predicted proteins | sample ThiBiot_300_plan_FD_183945 | JGI IMG/M metagenome (GOLD analysis project Ga0209941, IMG submission 183945) | Wastewater bioreactor microbial communities from Cape Town, South Africa - Thiocy_solids_1 (SPAdes) | ecosystem: Engineered > Bioremediation > Thiocyanate > Unclassified | place: South... | reverse complement strand
CAGGTGGCGGCGAACGCGCTGGGCCGCGATGCCGCGGTGTTCGACCGGCAGATGAACGCGCTGATCAACGGCAGCGGCGACATCGTCAAGGTCAGCGCGGCCGGCGCGATCGGCCCGCTCGGCCAGTCCAACACGCTGTGGCAGGGGATGAAGAAGGACCTCGACGCGATCGTCGGCGACTCGCGCAAGCTGATCGGCGCGCAGGCCTCCGCTTCCGCGTTGGCCAGCGGCTCCGACAAGCTGCTGACCGACAGCGAGCGCCTGTTCTCCTCCTTCACCCAGTTCGGCTCGCTGAAGGACACCAGCATCCTTGGCGGCGTCTGGGTCAGCATCCTTTCCGGCCTGCTGGCGCTGATCTCCATCGCCGGCCTGCTGTGGGCCCTGAACCGTGCCCAGCGCGTCCGTTACCAGACCACCAAGGAACTGAACGACCGCAACCAGGAGGCGATCATGCGCCTGCTGGACGAAATGGGTTCGCTCGCGGAAGGCGACCTGACCGTGAAGGCGACCGTGACCGAGGACATGACCGGCGCGATCGCGGACTCGATCAACTTCGCGGTGGAACAGCTGCGCACCCTGGTGGCCACCATCAACGACACTTCGGTGCAGGTCGCGGCCAGCGCGCAGGAAACCCAGGCCACCGCCATGCATCTGGCCGATGCGGCCGAGCACCAGGCGCAGGAAATCAACTCCGCCACCGACCGCATCAACGAGATCGCCTCCAGCATTAACCAGGTGTCGCGCAACTCCGCCGACTCCGCCGAGGTGGCGCGCCGCTCGGTGCAGATCGCGACCAACGGCGCCGGCGTGGTGCGCCAGACGATCGCCGGCATGGACAGCATCCGCGACCAGATCCAGGAAACCTCCAAGCGCATCAAGCGGCTGGGCGAGAGCTCGCAGGAAATCGGCTCGATCGTGGAACTGATCAACGACATTTCCGAACAGACCAACATCCTGGCGCTGAACGCGGCCATCCAGGCGGCTTCGGCGGGTGAAGCGGGCCGCGGCTTCGCGGTGGTGGCGGACGAAGTGCAGCGACTCGCGGAGCGCAGCTCCAGCGCGACCAAGCGCATCGAATCGCTGGTCCAGACCATTCAGGCGGATACCAACGAAGCGGTGTCCTCGATGGAACAGACGACCTCGGAAGTGGTTGCCGGTGCGCGCCTCGCCGAGGACGCGGGGACCGCGCTGGGCGAGATCGAAAAGGTGTCGTCCGACCTGTCGGGACTGATTGAGGGCATCTCGGTGGCGGCACAGGAGCAGTCGAACGCTGCCTCCAACATCACCCAGACCATGAACACCATCCAGTCGATCACCGCGCAGACCTCGCAGGGCGCCAGCCAGACCGCCGAGTCGATCGGCAACCTGGCCCAGCTCGCCGCCGACCTGCGTCGTTCGGTCGCCGACTTCAAGCTGCCCGCCTGACGCCGGCCGGAACACAGGGATCGGGATGAACAACACCCTCCAGGCCAGCCCCGCGTTGCCGGGCCGTGACGGAGCCGCGCCATGACCACGGCGTTGCGGGATGCCATCGACCACACCGCGCTCGGCTGGGTGAAGCCGGAGATCGACGAGACCCTGCGCCAGGCGCGGATCGAACTCGAAGGCTTCGCCGACAACCCCGGCGATCCGCTGCCCATGGAAACCTGCATGGGTCACCTGCACCAGGTGCAGGGCACGCTGCAGATGCTGGAGCTGCAGGCGCCGGCGATGGTGGCCGGCGAGATGGAGCAGTTGGCCACCGCGCTGCGCGACAGTGCCACCGGCGACCGCGACGAGGCGCTGGCCGTGCTGATGCGCGGCATGGTGCAGCTGCCGGACTACCTGGAACGCCTGCAGGGCGGGCACCGCGACATCCCGATCGTGCTGCTGCCGCTGATCAACGAACTGCGCGCCGCGCGTGGCGTCCCCGCACTGGGGCAGGAGGCCTTGCCGCGGTTGCTGGATGCGCCCACCGAGGCGGAGCTGGAACACGCCCGCGGCAGCCTGGCCGGGCGCAACCGCGCGCTGCTGGACACGGTGTCCACGGCGATCAAGGAAGACCTGCTGAAGGTCAAGGATGCGCTCGACCTGCACCTGCGCGGCAGCCGTGACAACGTGCAGGAGCTGCAGGCACAGGCGGAGGCACTGGACCGGATCGGCGATACCTTGGGCATGCTCGGTCTCGACAGCGCCCGTGGCGTGGTGCAGGAGCAGCGCCGGATCGTCCACGACATCGCCAGTGGCGTGCGGCCGCCGGCGGAGAGCGACCTGCTGGAAGTCGCCGGTGCGCTGCTCTACATCGACCATTCGCTCGACGACCAGGTGGCCCAGCTCGGCAGCGGCAGCGCCGAAGGCGATGCCGGCGGCCTGCTGGCGCAGGAATCGCGGAAGGTCATGGGGGCGCTGACGCGCGCCGCAGTGACCAACTTCGCGGAAGTACGCAATGCGTTCGTGGCCTTCGTCGAAACCGACTGGAGCCATTCCGCGCTGGAAGCCGTCCCGCGGCTGCTGGCCGAAGTGTCGGGCGCGATGCGCATGCTCGAGCGCCCGGAGCCGGCGGCCTACCTGGAAGCGCTGCGCCGCTACAGCCAGGTGGAACTGATCGACCGCGCGCAGGTGCCCGGCGGGCGCCAGCTCGATACGCTGGCCGACGCACTGTCCAGCATGGAGTACTTCCTCGAGACCCTGCACGATCCGCATGGCCAGCGCCTGGACCTGCTGGAGAAAACCCGCGTCAGCCTGGAAGCACTGCATTACTGGCCGCTGCCGGAGCTTGCGCCTGCCGCACCTGCCGTGACGCCGGATGCAGAGGCAGCCGAGGCCATCGAGGACGCCGAGGCCCTGCCAAGCGCTCCTGCCGCGCAAGCGCAGGACGAGATGGTTGCCGAGGAGGAACCCGTTGCAGCACCTGCCGAGGTGGCGGTCAGCGTCGCCCCGGCGACGGTGGCAATGGCGGCCGGCTTCGAATCCGCCGGCGACGAGATCGATGACGAGATCCGCGAGATCTTCCTCGAGGAATTCGAGGACGAGATCAACAACCTGGACGGCCTGCTGCCGGTCTGGAAGCTGACCCCGGACGATGCCGACACGCTGCGTCCGATCCGCCGCGTGTTCCACACCCTGAAGGGCAGCGGCCGTCTGGTCGGCGCCAAGGTGCTGGGCGAGTTCGCTTGGCACGTCGAGAACATGCTCAACCGCGTGCTGGATGGTTCGCGTCCGGCCAGCCATGCCGTGGTCGCATACGTGGGTCAGGCGCGCGGCGTGCTGCCGCAGTTGCATGCCGCCCTGCGTGGGGAAAGCGCGGTCGCCGTCGACATCCCGGCAATGGAGGCGATCGCCGACAGGCTGGCGGCGGGCGAAGACGTGGTGATGTCTGCGCCGCCGACGGCGCAGGCCGCGCCGGTACAGGTCGACGCGGCCGAGGAAACGGCTGTGGCGGTGGAAGCGGGCACGCAGGTGGTCGCGGTCGATCCGGTGCTGCTGGAGATCCTCGGCACCGAGGTCGGCGGGCATCTGGAAACCGTGGATGCCTGGCTGGCGCAGGCGCGTACCGGCGATGCCGTGGCCACCGATGCGCTGGTACGGGCCATCCACACGCTCAATGGCGCCTTCGCGATGACCGAGGTGCCCTCGGTGACCGCGTTCACCGCGCCTGCCGAAGGCTATGCCAAGCGCCTGCTGGCCGCACATGCGGTCGCCGGCGCCGAGGGCGTCGCGGCGCTGGGCGCGGTTGCCGAGGCGGTGCGAGCTTCGACCCGCGCATTGCAGGAAAGCCCGGCGCAGGTGCCGGTGTTCACGGCGCTGGCGGAACGGATGGCGGCATTGCGCGATGCATTGCCCGAGGCCAGTCTGCCGTTCGTCGAGGCCGGATCCCCCATGGATGGCGAAGCCGATGCCGCGAGTCTCGCGGCCGAGCGGGCGGAAGCCGAGCGCCTCGCTGCGGAAGAGGCTGCGCGCCAGGAAGCCGAACGCATTGCCGCGGCGGAAGCTGAAGCTGCACGTCTTGCGGCCGAGCAGGCGGAAGCCGAGCGTCTGGCGGCGGAGGAGGCTGCGCGCCAGGAAGCCGAACGCATTGCCGCGGCGGAAGCCGAAGCCTCGCGTCTCGCGGCCGAGCAGGCCGAAGCCGAGCGCCTCGCTGCGGAAGAGGCTGCGCGGCAGGAAGCCGAACGCATTGCCGCGGCGGAAGCCGAAGCTGCACGTCTCGCGGCCGAGCAGGCCGAAGCCGCGCGTCTGGCGGCGGAGGAGGCTGCGCGCCAGGAAGCCGAACGCGTTGCTGCGGAAGAAGCCGCGCGCCAGGAGGCCGAACGCATTGCCGCGGCGGAAGCCGAAGCTGCACGTCTCGCGGCCGAGCAGGCCGAGGTCGAGCGCCTCGCCGCGGAAGAGGCAGCCCGTCAGGAGGCCGAACGCGCCGCTGCGGAGGAAAACGCCCGCACCGAGGCCGAGCGCATCGCAGCGGCGGAAGCCGCGCGCGCCGCGGCCGAACAGGCTGAAGCCGAGCGTCTGGCAGCGGAAGAAGCCACGCGTCAGGAGGCGGAGCGGATTGCCGCGGAGGCAGCTGCCCATGCCGAGGCCGAGCGCCTTGCCGCGCAAGAAGCCGAACGCCAGGCGGCCGAGGAGGCCGCGCGGCTCGAGGGCGAGCGCATCGCCGCGGAAGCGGCGGAGGCTGCGCGTGTCGCGGCCGAGCAGGCCGAAGCCGAGCGCCTCGCGGCGGAAGAGGCCGCGCGCCAGGAGGCCGAACGCATCGCTGCGGAAGAAGCCGAAGTCGCACGGCTCGCGGCCGAGCAGGCCGAGGCCGAGCGCCTTGCTGCCGAAGAAGCGGCGCGCGCGGAATCCGAGCGCCTCGCCGCGGAAGAGGCGGCCAGGCGCGAGGCCGAGCGCGTCGAAGCAGAACGCATCGCCGCCGCGCGCGCCGAGGCAGAGCGTCTCGAGGCCGAACGTGCCGCCGCGCGCCGCGCGGAGGCCGAGCGCGCCGAGGCGGAACGTCGCACTGCCGAAGCCGCCGCCGCTGCCAGGGCACGCGAGCAGGCTGCGCTGGCTGCGCTGCAGGCGACCGCCGGTGCCAGTGAAGATCCTGACGAGGCGCTGGATACCAGCGAGCTGGATCTGGAACTGGTCGACATCTTCGTAGAGGAAGCCGGCGACCTGCTGGACCACTCCGACGGCCTGTTGGCGAAGCTGCGGGAGACGCCGGACGACAACGAACTGGTGGTGGGCCTGCAGCGCGACCTGCACACGCTCAAGGGCGGTGCGCGCATGGCCGGCATGATGCCCGCCGGCGAACTGGGCCACGCCATGGAGTCGCTGCTGGAGGCGGTGGCAGCGCAGAAGGTCGACTTCGGTACTGACGGCGTGCCGCTGCTGGAGCGCGGCTTCGACCGCCTGCACGGCATGATCACGCGCATCGCCGCGCGCCGCGCGCTGGGCATGCCGGAAGCGCTGATCGAGGAATTCAACGCGCGTGCGGAACAGCGTCCGGCCACGGTTGCCGTGCCGGCTGCCGGCGCCGGGCCGGCGAAGGCGGCGCAGCCCGCCGCGAAGATCGAACTCAAGCCGCTGTCCGCGCCGATGGGCCAGGACGGGTTCGGCGAGGACGAGGACATCGGCGTGCGTGCGCCGCAGGAACAGGTGCGCATCCGCGCCGACCTGCTCGACCGGCTGGTGAACTACGCCGGCGAAGTCGCCATCTACCGTGCGCGCCTGGAACAGCAGCTGGCCGCGTTCCGCAGCACCGCGGCTGAAATGGAGCAGACCAACCTGCGCCTGCGCGACCAGCTGCGTCGCCTGGATTCGGAAACCGAAGCGCAGATCATCGCCCGCTTCCAGCGCGAGCACGACACCGGCAACGAAGCCTTCGACCCGCTCGAGCTCGACCGCTTCAGCACCCTGCAGCAGCTCTCCCGCGCGCTGGCCGAATCGGCGGCCGACTTGCAGAGCCTGCACGGGTCGATGGATGACCTGACCCGCCAGTACGAAACCCTGCTTACCCAGCAGTCGCGAGTCAGCTCCGATCTGCAGGAAGGCCTCATGCGCACGCGCATGCTGCCGTTCGACTCGCTGGTACCGCGTCTACGCCGGGTCATCCGCCAGGCCGCCGCGGAAACGGGCAAGCAGGCGCAACTCAAGCTGGATGGCGCGCAGGGCGAACTCGACCGCAACGTGCTGGAGCGCATGACCGCCCCGCTGGAGCACATGCTGCGCAATGCCATCGCGCACGGACTGGAAGCGCCGGAGGCGCGCCGCGCCGCCGGCAAGCCGGAAGAGGGCAGCATCCGGGTCGCGGTGCGCCGCGAAGGTTCTGAAGTGGTCCTGCAGATTTCCGACGACGGCACGGGCCTCAACCGCGCGGCGATCCGGGCGCGTGGCGTCGAGCGCGGGCTGGTTGCCGCGGACGCACAGCTGACCGACGTCGAGCTCGACCAGCTGATCATGCAGCCCGGCTTCTCCACCGCCGAAACCGTCAGCCGGCTGGCCGGCCGTGGCGTCGGCATGGACGTGGTCGCCAGCGAGGTCCGCCAGCTGGGCGGCACCATCGATATCGCTTCGCAACCCGGCCAGGGCACGGTCTTCACCCTGCGCCTGCCGCAGACCCTGGCGGTGACGCAGGCGGTCTTCGTCAAGATCGGCGAAACCGAGTACGCGGTGCCGATCGCCTCGGTGCGCGGCGTCGGCCGCATCGCCCGCGAGGATCTGGCCAAGCAGGGCGGCAGCTATCGGTATGGCGGCGAGGACTACGTGCTGCACGACCTGGGCACGCTGGTCGGCGCCGCGCCGGCGCGTGCCGAAGGGCACCTGCAGATGCCGCTGCTGCTGGTCGGCTCGGGCGAACTGCGCGCGGCGGTGGCGATCGACCAGGTGCTGGGCAGCCGCGAAATCGTGGTCAAGACCGGCGGTCCGCAGCTGACTTCGGTGCCGGGCATCTTCGGCGCCACCATCATGGGCGATGGCCGCGTGGTGGTGATCCTGGACGTGGCACCGCTGGTGCGTCGTCAGGCCGCGGCGACGCCGGCGGATGACGAGGTCACCCACGTTGCCGGCACCCAGCGGCGGGTGCCGCTGGTCATGGTGGTGGACGACTCCGTCACCATGCGCAAGGTCACCGGTCGCGTGTTGGAGCGCCACAGCCTCGAGGTGGCCACGGCAAAGGATGGCCTGGATGCGCTGGAGCGGATGGCCGACATCGTGCCGGACCTGATGCTTCTGGACATCGAAATGCCGCGCATGGATGGCTACGAGCTGGCGACCGCGATGAAGGCGGATCCGCGCCTGCGCGACGTGCCGATCGTGATGATCACGTCGCGTACCGGCGACAAGCATCGTCAGCGCGCCTTCGAGATCGGCGTGGAGCGTTACCTCGGCAAGCCGTACCAGGAAGTCGAGCTGATGCGTAACGTGTTCGAGCTGTTGGGGCTGGAGCACGCGGGCGCCGGAACCGAGCAATGAGCGCGCGCCGCGTGCTGGTGCTGGCACGGGCGGGGGCCGCGCGCGACCGCACCGAAGCGGCGCTGCGACAGGCCGGCGCGGTGCTGGCGGGGGTGTTGGACCCGGCCGGCGCAGACGAAGCGCAGGTTCGCGCGGCCGCGCCGGACGCGGTGCTGGTGGTGCTGGATCCGGTTGCCGAAGCGGCGCTGGAGAAGTTCGACGCGGTGCTGGCCGACCCGTCTCTGCTGGTGCTGTTCGACGACGCCGAAGTGGCGGCCCGCCGGGATGGCTGGGAAGCGGCACGCTGGGCGCGCCATCTGACCGCCAAGCTGCAGGGCCACCGCGACGTGCTGCCGGCGCCGCCCGGCGGCGCCCCGGCGCGCGACTTCGAACAGGAAATGCACGACCTCACGATGGAGGTGGCGGCGTTGCAACCGCTCGCACCGGCGGCGGTGGGCTCGGCAGTTGCCCTGCCGGATGGCGCGGTGGTGGTTGCGGCCGGTATCGGCGGGCCGGACGCGGTGCGCCAGCTGCTCGGCGAACTGCCGGAGGATTTTCCGCGCCCCGTGCTGCTGCGGCAGCGCATCGAAGGCGGCCAGTACGATCGCCTGGTCCGGCAGATGCAGCGTGCCGCACGCATGCCCGTAGTGCTGGCCAGTGCCGGTGAACCGCTGCGCCGCGGCCACGTCCACGTGATGCCCGACCACCTCGACGTCGGCGAGGCGCCGGCCGGCCTGCACTTCGTGGAGGTTGCCGGTGAACCCCGATTCGCGGCACTGCGACCCGGTGACAGCGCCATGCTGCTGCTCAGCGGCGCGGCGCCGGCGCTGGTCGACGCCGCGCTGGCGATGCGCATGGCCGGCGGCCTGGCGTTGGGGCAGGCCACCGAGAACTGTTTTGATCCCGCCGCCAGCCAGGCGCTGGCGGCACGCGGCGGCGAAGCGGACAGCCTCGCCGGGATGTCCCGTCAACTGCTGCAACGCTGGCCTGCCTGAGGTTTCCATGTCCGACATCGCATACATCATCCGTGGCGTGCTCATCCAGGTGGCCGATGCACGCCTGCTGCTGCCCAACGCGACCATCGCCGAGGTGCTGTCCTACGCCGCCCCGGAACCATTGGAGGCCGCGCCGGACTGGCTGCTGGGCCGGATCCGCTGGCGCGGCTGGCAGCTGCCGCTGGTGTCGTTCGCGCGCTTCGCCGGCATCGCCGACGAGCAGGGCGGCCTGGGCAGCAAGGTGATCGTGCTGAAGGCGTTGGGCGGCAATCCGAAGCGGCCCTACTTCGCCCTGCTGACCCAGGGCTTCCCGCGGCTGGTGACGGTGACCGAGGAGACGCTGGCGACGCAGGAGGAAAGCGACGGGCTTCCAGCCGGCGTGCTGGCCCGCGTGCGCCTGAACGAGAACGACGCGATGGTGCCGGACCTGGCCGCGCTGGAGCAGCACCTGCACGCCGCGCTGGCGGCAGCTGCCTGAGAGATGGCGCCCGGCCGCAGCGGCGGCCGGGAAGTGTCAGCCCAAATCCCCAACCATCGCCTGCAGCGCGGCAATCGCAGCGATGCCCGCGGTTTCCGTGCGCAGGATGCGCGGACCCAGCCGCAGTCCCTCGAATCCCGCCGCTACCAGCTGTTCGCGGTCGCGCGGTGACCAACCACCTTCGGGGCCGATGGCCAGCGTGCAGGCAGGCAGTTCGCTGCCTTGCAGCGCCGACAGTGCCTGCTGCGCAAACGGATCGAGGATGAAGCCGCGCCCCTGGCGCAGCGCCGCGGCCTGCGCCAACGGCTGCGGCGCGGCCACTTCCGGGACGCGGGCGCGACCACTCTGTTCGCAGGCCGACACCACCACTTCGCGCCAGTGCGCCACGCGCTTGTCGGCGCGCTGCGCATCCAGTTTCACTTCGCTGCGTTCGCTGGACACCGGCAGGATGCGGGTGACCCCAAGCTCGGTCGCCTTCTGCAGGATCAGATCCATCTTCTCGCCGCGGGCGATGCCCTGCAGCAGGGTGATGGCGAGCGGCGATTCGTTGTCGACCGGGCGACTGGCGACGATGTCCGCCAGCACCTCGCGCTTACCGACCGAGGCGATGCGCGCGTCGCAGTCGAAGCCGTCACCGTTGAACAACACGCAGGGATCCCCCGCCTGCAGGCGCAGCACCCGCACCAGATGGGCGGCGGCGTCCTCGGGCAGGGCGATGGTGCTGCCGACGGGCAACGGCTGGGCGACGAAGCTGCGGGTCAGGCGCATGGGTTTGCCCTCGCGGATCGCGCCCGGCGGCGCGTGGGAATGCGGGTCGGATTCACGTGGATGCCTCCGCCAGCGCGGCGCGGGTGGCCGCCGCCAGCTGCTCCAGCTGCGCATCGTCGATGCAATAGGGCGGCATCCAGTACAGCACGTCGCCCAGCGGGCGCAGCAGCACGCCGGCCTCGAGCGCCGCGCGGTACATGCGCAGGCCGCGGCGCCCGGCGATCTCCACCGCGTGGCCGTCCTCGCCGTTGCCGGTTTCCGGATGCAGCTCGATCGCCACCACCATCCCGGTCTGGCGTACTTCCGCCACCGCCGGGTGCGCCCGGAACGGCGCGCTCAGTGCGGCCATCTTCACCGCGGTGGCGCGGTTGCGCGCCACCACGTCTTCGCCCTCGAGGATGTCCAGCGAGGCCAGCGCCGCCGCGCAGGCCAGCGGGTTGCCGCTGTAGCTGTGCGAGTGGAGAAAGGCGCGCTCGCGCGAATCGTCGAGAAAACCGTCGTAAATGGCCTGCGTGGCCAGCACCGCGCACAGCGGCAGGAAGCCGCCGGTCAGTCCTTTCGACAGGCAGAGAAGATCCGGCTGGATGCCTGCCTGCTGGCAGGCGAACAGGCTGCCGGTACGGCCGAAGCCGGTGGCGATCTCGTCGGCGATCAGGAACATGCCATGTGCATCGCAGAGCGCGCGCGCGCGCTGGAGGTAGCGGGGATGGTGCATGCGCATGCCGCCGGCACACTGCAGCAGCGGCTCCACGATCAGGGCGCAGACCTCACCGGCGTGCGCGTCCAGCAGGTCGGCCAGGGCGTCGGCGGCACGCTCGGCGCAGGCGATGGCCTCGGCTTCGTCGCGCGCACCGAAGGCATCCGGCGACGCCGCGAACAGGGTTTCCAGCAGCAAAGGCGCGTACACCCGCCGGTACAGCGGGATGTCGCCCACCGACAGCGCGCCCAGCGTCTCGCCGTGGTAGCTGCCGGTCAGCGCCACGAATTTGGTGCGCCCCTCGACGCCGCGGTTGTGGAACCAATGGAAGGCCATCTTCAGCGCCACTTCCACGCCCGCCGAGCCGTTGTCGGCGTAGAACACCTTGGCCAGCGGGTCGCGTCCGGCCTGGCACGGGGCAACCGCCAGCAGGCGTTCGGCCAGTTCCACCGCCGGTGCATGCGAGCAGCCGGCCAGGATCACCTGCTCCAGCGTGCCGGCTTGCCGGCCGATGGCCGCGGCGATGCGAGGCTCGGCGTGGCCGTGCAGGTTGGTCCACCAGCTGCTGACGCCGTCGAGGACGCGCCGGCCGTCGAACCCCACCAGCCACGCGCCCTCGCCGCGCTGCACCGGAAACAGCGGCAGGGCATGCGGATGCTCGCGCATCTGCGTGCAGGGATGCCAGAGCACGGCCAGGTCGCGTGCCCGCCAGTCATCCGCGGCGGCTATCATGGTTCCATCGTGAACGCTTTCCATTCCGCCATTATCGCCGCCGGGACAGCCGCATGAGCCGCCGCCTGCCGGTCATCCACCACGTCACCGAGCATGACGCCGGCCCGTACCGGATGGAGCGGCTCGACCTGGAGTTCTCCAACGGCGAACGCCGCCTGTACGAGCGTCTGCACGGACGCGGCCATGGTGCGGTGGCGGTGGTGCCGATGCTGGATGCCGAAACCGTGCTGCTGGTGCGCGAGTACGCGGCCGGCGTGCACCGTTACGAGCTGGGCCTGGTGAAAGGTCGCATCGACGCCGGCGAGACGCCGCTCGAGGCGGCCAACCGCGAGCTGATGGAGGAAGCCGGCTACGGGGCGCGCGACCTGCGCGTGCTGCGCAGCCTGACGTTGGCGCCGACCTACATGAGCCACCAGACCCACGTGGTGCTGGCGCGCGACCTGTATCCGCAGCGCCTGCCCGGCGACGAGCCGGAGGAGTTGGAACTGGTGCCGTGGAAGCTGGCGGACCTCGGCCAGCTGATCCTGCAGGATGATTTTTCCGAAGGTCGCAGCATCGCGGCCCTGTTCATGGTCCGCGAATGGTTGCAGCAGCATGCAGGTGAATGACGTACTCCGCGATGGCGTGATCCGCATCGCGCGCCAAGCCGCCGCCGCGATCCTCACGGTCTACGACAGCGAGTTCGCCGTGCAACACAAGGACGACCGCTCCCCACTGACCGCGGCCGATCTGGGCGCCCATCGCTGCATCGTCGCCGGGTTGGCCGAACTGACGCCGGACATCCCGGTGCTGTCGGAGGAGTCCAGTGGCGCTGACATCGCCACGCGCCGGCAGTGGACGCGGTTCTGGCTGGTCGATCCGCTCGATGGCACCCGCGAGTTCATCAAGCGCAATGGCGAGTTCACCGTGAACATCGCCCTGATCGAGGATGGCGTGGCCGTGTTCGGCGTGATCCAGCAGCCGGTCACCGGCGCGCTCTGGCACGGCATGCCGGGACACGGTGCATTCCGTCGCGACCGCGATGCCGATGTCGCCATCCACGCACGCATTCCGGCGGCCTCGCCGCTGCGCATCGCCGCCAGCCGCTCGCACCGCGATGCGCGCACCCAGGCGCTACTGGACGCCCTGCCGGGCAGCGAGGTGCTGGGCTGCGGGTCGTCGCTGAAGTTCTGCCGCATCGCCGAAGGCGGGATGGACCTGTATCCGCGCTTCGGTCCCACCAGCGAGTGGGACACCGCCGCCGGCCAGGCGATCCTGGAGGCCGCTGGCGGCGCGGTGCTCGATCCGCGCGGCCGGCCGTTCCGCTACAACCAGCGTGACACCCTGCTCAACGGTGACTTCATCGCGCTGGGCGATGTCGCGGTGCGCGCGCGGCTGCCGGCATGAGCGACATCGCTGAACTGCTCGCCATCATGGCCAGGCTGCGCGACCCGGACGGCGGCTGCCCGTGGGATCTGCAGCAGGACTTCGCGACCATCGCTCCGTACACCATCGAGGAAGCCTACGAGGTCGCCGATGCGATCGATCGCGGCGACATGGCCGACCTCAGGGACGAGCTGGGCGACCTGCTGCTGCAGGTGGTGTTCCATGCACGGATGGCCGAGGAAGCCGGTGCGTTCGCGTTCGGCGACGTGGTGGCGGCGATCTGCGACAAGATGGTGCGCCGTCACCCGCATGTGTTCGCCGCAGGGACCGCCGATGCGGTTGGCGACAGTGCCGCGGTGTTGCGCAACTGGGATGCGATCAAGCGCGCGGAGCGCGACGCCAGGGGCGAGGCCGATTCCTCGGCGCTGGCCGGCATTTCCCGCGGCCTGCCCGAATGGCAGCGCGCGGTGAAGCTGCAGCAGAAGGCGGCCAAGGTCGGTTTCGACTGGCCGGATCCGGCGCCAGTGCTGGACAAGCTGCACGAGGAAATCGACGAGGTGCGCGCCGAGTTCGATGCCGTGGCCGCCGATCCCGGCGATGCCGCCGCGCGCGACCGGCTGGAGGACGAGCTGGGCGACGTGCTGTTCGTCTGCGCGAACCTGGCGCGACATGCCAGGGTTGACGTGGGCAACGCGCTGCGCCGTGCCAACGCCAAGTTCGAGCGCCGCTTCCGCGCGATGGAGGCGCTGGCCGCCGCCGATGGCGGCCTTGCCGGCAAACCCCTGAACGCGCAGGATCGCTACTGGGTGCAGGCCAAGGCGGCGGAGAAGGAGGGCATGCAATGAGCGAGCGCTTCACCAGCTTCCGCGAGTTCTATCCGTTCTACCTGGGCGAACATCGCAACCGCAGCTGCCGGCGCCTGCACTTCGTCGGCACGAGTTTCGCCATCGGCTTCATCGTGCTGGCGGCCAAGGGCAACCCGGGGTGGCTGCTGGCGGCGCTATTGTCGGGCTATGCGTTCGCCTGGATCGGCCACTTCTTCTTCGAGAAGAACCGCCCGGCCACCTTCAAGCACCCGTTCTATTCGTTTGCCGGCGACTGGGTGATGTATCGGGACATCCTGATCGGACGCATCCCGTTCTAGCGCCCGTCCGGCAGGCGTCCGCCCGGCCGGTGGTGGTGCGCATGCCCGCACTGCGGGTACGCCGCGTCCGCGGTCAGGTCGTCACTCCAGGAAGATCAGCCACGCCGCCACCACGATCAGGGCAAAGCCGGCCCAGTGATTCCATTTCAGCGGTTGGCCGAGATACCAGGTGGAGAAGCCGACGAACACCAGCAGGGTGATGACTTCCTGCATGCCCTTCAGCTGCGGCGCGCTGTAGACCGCGCTGCCGATGCGGTTGGCTGGCACCATCAGCAAGTATTCGAAGAGCGCGATGCCCCAGCTGACCAGGATGACCTTGGGCAGGGCGGTCTCCCGGTACTTCAGGTGCCCATACCAGGCGAAGGTCATGAACACATTGGAAAATACCAGCAGGAGCGGGGCAATCAGGCGGTCGTAGGGCATGCGGGCGGGCGGTGTGCGCGGGAGCGCGCAGATTACGCCTTCACGCGGCTTCGACTTCCGGATCGTCATCGTTTGGCAAGCTAATTCGAGCGAGGCGCGCATGCGCGAACAGGAACAGGCGGGACTGGTGCTCATCGTCGAGGACAACCGCAACATCTCAGAGATGGTGGGGGAGTACCTCGAGAGCCGCGGCTTCGAGATCGACTACGCGGCGGACGGCCTGGATGGCTACCGGCTGGCGTCGGAGAACGTCTACGACGCCATCGTGCTGGATCTGATGTTGCCCAGGTTAGATGGGATCGAGGTATGCCGCCGCTTGCGCGGTGACGCCCGCAAGGCAACCCCGATTCTGATGCTGACCGCGCGCGACACTCTGGACGACAAGCTCACCGGCCTGTCGTCCGGCGCTGACGACTACCTGACCAAGCCGTTCGCGATCCGCGAACTGGAAGCGCGACTGCATGCGCTGATCCGCCGCGACCGCCGCCAGGTGGGATCGGAAGTGCTGCAGGTGGGCGACCTGGTGCTGGATCCGGCGTCGTTGCGGGCCACCCGCGGAGGCATCGAGCTGCAGCTGTCCCCGATCGCCCTGCGCCTGCTGACGATTCTGATGCGCGAGTCGCCGCGGGTGGTCAGCCGGCAGGAAATCGAGCGCGAGATCTGGGGCGACGAGCTTCCGGACTCGGATACGCTGCGCAGCCACCTGTACAACCTTCGCAAGGTGATGGACAAGCCGTTCGAGCGTCCGCTGCTGCATACCGTGCAGAGCGCCGGGTATCGGATCGCCGATCTCGCCGACTGACGCCGAAAGCCTGCCCATGTCCGTTGCCCTGCCGCGCCCGCCCTTTGCCGCCAATCCATCACCGGAGGCGGCGGAGCGCGAGCGTGATTTCACCCGTGACGCCAGCCACGAGCTGCGTACGCCCTTGACGGTGATCCGGGTAGCGAGCGACCTGATCGCACACGATGACGGGCTTTCCCCCGCCTCGCGGCGTTCATTGGCGCGTATCCAGGACGCAGTGGCGGGCATGGAAGCCGTGATCGATGCACTGCTGTTCCTGGCCCGCTCCGAACAGGCGCCGCTGGACGTGGACGATGTCGTGGTGCGGGAAGTGGTGGAGCGTGAGGTCGATCGGGTCCGCCCGATCCTGCGCCACAAGCAGCTGGCCCTGCATCTGGAAGTGGAGGCGGAGCCGGTGTTGCATGCGCCCCCGCGGATCCTGCAGGTGATGCTGGGCAACCTGCTGTCGAACGCGGTGCGGTTCACCGACGCCGGCGGTGTTGTGGTGCGGCTCAAGGAAGGCTGCGTGGAGGTGGAAGACTCCGGGATCGGCATGGACGCGGCCACGCTGGCACGCGCGTTCGAGCCGTTCTACCGGGGCGAGGGCGAGCAGTACGTGGGTTCCGGACTGGGGCTGTCGATTACCCATCGGCTCGGCCAGCGTTGCGGCTGGCCGGTGCGGCTGGACAGCACGCCGGGGCAAGGGACGCGGGCCAGCATCCTGTTCGGGAAGGCCGACCGGGACTGAAGGCACGGTTGCCGCGGGGGCTGCGCGGTTAGGATGCGCGGCTGTCAACCGGACGCACATCCGTGCGTTCCCACCCGTCAATCCCTACCGATGCCCCGCATGAGCCAGCCCCGTCGTTCCCGCAACACCTTCCCCAAGGCCGGCCTGGCCGTTGCCGCCATCGCAGTGCTGGCCGCAGGCTGGTATTTCTGGAGTAAACGCGGCGCTGCGGATGAGGCCGGTGGTTACAGGACCGAGACCGTCCAGCGTGGCGACATCCGGGTGGCGATCTCGGCCACCGGCACCCTCAGCGCCATCACCACCGTCACCGTGGGCAGCCAGATTTCCGGCCAGGTCACCGAGATCCTGGTGGACTTCAATTCGCCGGTGAAGAAGGGCGACGTGCTGGCGCGGATCGATCCATCCACCTACCAGGCCCAGCTGGAGCAGGGCAACGCGCAGATCGCCAACGCGCAGGCGCAGCTGCGGCAGGCGCAGGCCAGCCTGCACAACGCGACCCTGGACTTCGAACGCAAGCAGTCGCTGTCGGCGCAGAAGCTGATCGCGCGCAGCGACCTGGATCTTTCCCGCGCCGCGCTGGACCAGGCCCGCGCCCAGGTCAACGCCGCGCAGGCGCAGATCCGCCAGCAGACCGCGTCGCTGAAGAACACCCAGGTCAACATCGACCGTGCGGTGATCCGCTCGCCCGTCGATGGCGTGGTGCTGACCCGCAAGATCGAGCCGGGTCAGACCGTGGCCGCCAGCTTCTCGGCGCCGGAGCTGTTCACCATCGCCGAAGACCTGTCGAAGATGAAGATCGAGCTGGCCGTCGACGAATCCGACATCGGCCAGGTTCGCACCGGCCAGATCGTTGGCTTCACCGCCGACGCCTTCCCCGACCGCCGCTTCAAGGGCGTGGTGGAGCAGGTGCGGCTGGCCGCCACCACCACCAACAACGTGGTCACCTACCCGGTGGTGGTGACCGTGGACAACAGCGATGGCACCCTGCTGCCGGGCCTGACAGTGAACGCGGAGATCGAGGTCAGCAAGCGCGAAGGCGTGCTGCGGATCGGCAACGCCGCATTGCGCTTCAAGCCGGCCGAAGGTTCGCCGCTGGCCGAACTGCAGGTGCAGGGCGGGCCTGCCGGCGGTAGCGGCAGCAATGGCGCCAACCGCGGTCCGGGCATGGGCGAGGACCTGCAGGCGCTGGCCGGCTCGCTGGACTTGAACCCCCAGCAGAAGGCCGCGTTCGACACTGCGCTGGAAGAAATGCAGAAGCGCCAGGCCGAGCGCATGGCGCAGGCGCAGGCGCAGCAGGGCGCGTCGGGCCAGCAGCAGGGCGGCAACCGGCTGTTCGGCGGTGGCGGAATGCGCATGGGCGGCGGCAACGGCGGCGCCAACCCGGCAATGCTGGCGCAGATGCGCGCGCGCATGCGCGACCGCCTGAACCAGCAGTTCGGGGCGTTCGTATCCACCCTCGACGATGCCCAGCGCGGCAAATGGAATGCCGGCCTGGAGGCCCAGCTCAGCGCCAAGCGCGTGCTGGCGTACAAGCTGGTTGGCGGCAAGCCGCAGCCGGTGATGCTCAAGGTCGGCGCCAGCGACGGCAGCAGCACCGAGATCTCCGGCCGCGACATCAAGGAAGGCGATCTGATCATCTCCGGCGAGCGTTCGGCGGCGGAGACCAAGTGATGGTGGCCACGGATGCGGTCCCGGTCATCCTCACCCATGGCCTGGGCAAGGTGTACTCGGCCGGCACCGAGGCCGAAGTGGTCGCGCTGCGCGGGGTGGACATGCGCATCGACCGCGGCGAGTTCGTCGCGATCATGGGGCCGTCCGGCTCCGGCAAGTCCACCCTGATGAACCTGATCGGCTGCCTGGACACGCCCACCAGCGGGTCCTATGAGTGCGACGGGGTGGACGTGGCGACGCTGGACGCCGAGGCGCTGGCGGCGCTGCGCCGCGACAAGATCGGATTCGTGTTCCAGGGCTTCCACCTGCTGCCGCGGATGAACGCCACCGATAACGTGGCGATGCCGATGGGCTATGCGCAGATCCCGCCTGCCGAGCGCCGACGCCGCGCCGTGGCGGCGCTGGAGGCGGTGGGCCTGGGCGCGCGCGCCGCGCATTTCCCCAACGAGCTGTCCGGGGGCCAGCAGCAGCGCGTGGCGATCGCCCGCGCGCTGGTCAACCAGCCGCCGATCCTGCTGGCCGACGAACCCACCGGTGCGCTGGACAGCAAGACCGGCGAGGAGATCCTGGCGCTGTTCAAGCGCCTGCGCGACGACGGCCACACCGTCATCCTGATCACCCACGATGCCCATGTTGCCGCCCACGCCGACCGCACCTACGTGATGCGCGACGGCGAGCTGCACGAGCAGGCCGCAGCGGAGGCCGCATGAGTTTTCTCGACATCCTGCGCACCGCGTTCTTCGCCCTGCGCGGCAACTGGATGCGCAGCGCACTGACTTCGCTGGGCGTCATCATCGGCATCGCCGCGGTGATCGTGATGGTGTCGATCGGCCAGGGCACCCAGGCCGAGATCGACAAGATGGTGTCCGGGCTGGGTTCGCAGCGGCTCGACATCGGCAGCGCCGGCGGCATGGGCGCGGGTGGCGCGCGCATGGCGCAGGGCAGCCGCTGGAGCCTGAGCGAAGGCGACGTGGAGGCCATCCGCGCCGAGGTGCCGAGCGTGCAGTACGTCGCCGGGTCGCTGCGCGGGGGCACCCAGGTGGTGTTCGCCGAGAACAACGCCTCCACCCAGTGGCAGGGCGTGCAGGCGGACTGGTTCGCGATCAACGACTGGCAGGTCGCCAAGGGGCAGGGCTTCGACGCGGGCGATTACGGCGGCGGCGCCAAGCCGGTGATCCTCGGCGAGACCGTGCGCAAGGCGCTGTTCGGCGACGACGAGGATGGCATCGGACAGACCGTGCGGCTGGGCCGGGTGCCGTTCACCGTGGTGGGCGTGCTGGGCTCGAAGGGTCAGGGCGGTTTCGGTCAGGACCAGGACGACATCGTCGTCGTGCCGCTGGAAGCCGCGCGGCGCCGGCTGTCGAGCGCACAGGGCATGCCGCCGGGCGCGGTGCAGAGCATTGCGGTCGGCGTCGACGACCCGCGCAACCTGGCCAGCGCGCAGGCCGAGATCGAGGGCCTGCTGCGCCAGCGCCACAAGATCGAGCCCGGCGCCGACGACGACTTCGCGGTGCGCAACATCAGCCAGATCGTCGCCACCCGCACCGCCACCACCAACCTGATGTCCAAGCTGCTGGGCGCGGTCGCCGGCATCTGCCTGATCATCGGCGGCATCGGCATCATGAACATCATGCTGGTGTCGGTCACCGAGCGGATCAAGGAAATCGGCCTGCGCATGGCGGTGGGGGCGGGGCCGCGCGACGTGCGCCGCCAGTTCCTGGCCGAGGCGATGCTGATTTCGCTGATCGGCGGGGTGATCGGGATCGGGATAGGCGTTGTCGGCGCGCTGCTGGTCGGAAAGTTCGGCAACCTGCCGGTGGAATTGAATGCTAGGGTGGTGCTGCTGGCGGCGGCGTTCTCGATCAGCACGGGGCTGTTCTTCGGCTATTACCCGGCGCGCAAGGCGTCGCTGCTGGATCCGATCGAGGCGCTGCGCGCGCAGTAGCACTGGCGGCGCCTCTTTCCGCCTGGCGGAAAGA
>Ga0209941_1001216_pt1 | contig 19294 bp, 15 predicted proteins | sample ThiBiot_300_plan_FD_183945 | JGI IMG/M metagenome (GOLD analysis project Ga0209941, IMG submission 183945) | Wastewater bioreactor microbial communities from Cape Town, South Africa - Thiocy_solids_1 (SPAdes) | ecosystem: Engineered > Bioremediation > Thiocyanate > Unclassified | place: South... | reverse complement strand
GCGCGATCTCGGCGAGGTAGGGCCGCGAGCAGCCGTTGGGGCAGCCGGAAATGCGCAGCACGATGGGGGCATCGCGCAGGCCATGCCGGTCCAGCAGCGGCTGCACCACCCGCAGGAAGGTGGGCAGGTAGCGCTCGGCTTCGGCCATCGCCAGTGCGCAGGTGGGCAGGGCCACGCAGGCCACCGCGCTGCGCGCCAGTGCGCTGGGCGCGTGGTATTCCACGTCCAGCCGGTACTGCGCCACCAGCGCGTCGATCTGCGCGCGCGCGCCGGCGGGCACCCCGGCGACCATCACGTTCTGGTTGCAGGTCAGGCGGAATTCGCCGCTGTGGATCTTCGCGATCTCGCGCAGGCCGGTCAGCAGTGGCCGGCCATCCTCGAAATCGGCGATGCGGCCGGACGGCAGCGACAGGGTCAGGTGCCATGTCCCGTCCTCGCCTTCCACCCAGCCGAAGCGGTCGCCGTTGTGTTCGAAGCGGTAGGGGCGCGCGGGTTGCAGGGTGAAGCCGGCGCGCTCCTGCATCAGCGCCACGACCTTCTCCACGCCGTGGTCGTCGATGGTGTACTTGAAGCGCGCGTGCTTGCGGTCCTCGCGATCGCCCAGGTCGCGCTGCACGCTGATCGCGGCTTCGGCAATCGCGAAGACCTGTTCCGGCGTCACGAAACCGATCACGTTGGCCACCCGCGGGTAGTGCGCGGCGATGCCATGGCTGGCGCCCATGCTGCCGCCGATGCCGATGTTGAAGCCGGCCAGCACGCCGTCCGCGTCGACGATCGCGATCAGCGCCAGGTCGTTGGCGAACACGTCCACGTCATTGTCCGGCGGCACGGCAATCGCGATCTTGAACTTGCGCGGCAGGTAGGCATCGCCATACAGCGGCTCGTGTTCGACGCCGCTTTCCGCCACTTTTTCCTCGTCCAGCCACACTTCGTAATAGGCGCGGGTGGCCGGCTTGAAGCGCGCCGACAGGCGCTGCGCCCAGTCGTGTACCTGTGCGTGCAGCCTTGATCGCTGCGGGTTGCTGGCGGCAAGCACGTTGCGGTTGACGTCGCCGCAGGCGGAAATGGTGTCCAGCGTGGCGGCGTTGATCGCCTGCATCGTCTGCTTCAGGTCGCGCTTGACCACGCCGTGGATCTGGAAGGTCTGCCGCGTGGTCACCCGCAGCGAGTGATTGGCATAGGCGGTTGCGATGGCATCCATCCCCAGCCACTGCTTTGGCGTGAACACCCCGCCCGGCGCGCGGATGCGGATCATGAACTGGTGCGCGGGCTCGAGCTTCTGCCGACGGCGCTCGTCCCGCAGGTCGCGGTCGTCCTGCTGGTAGCTGCCGTGGAACTTGATGGTGCGCTGGTCCTCGAACGACAGCGAACCGGTGCTGGCATCCAGCAGGCCCTCGGACAGCGTGCCGCGCAGGCGGCGGCTTTCCAGTTTGATCTTTTCGACGGAGGGGTGGCTCATGGTGTTGTTGCTCGCTGTATTTCTGTAGGAGCGCACCGCAGGGGCGCGACCGAAGTGCGGAGATTGCTCGCGCCCCTGCGGTGCGCTCCTACAGGTCAGTACACATCGCGGCTGTAGCGTCCTTCGCGTTGCAGGTTCGACAGGTAGTCCGCCGCCGCTTCGGCGTCGCCGCCGCCGTGTTCGCGCACGATCTCCAGCAGCGCGGCATGCACGTCCTTGCCCATGTCGATGGCGCCGCAGACGTACAGGTGTGCGCCGCCCTGCAGCCAGTCGAAGACGTCGCGGCCCTGCTCGCGCAGGCGCTGCTGGACATGGATGCGTTCGGCCTGGTCACGCGAGAACGCGAGCTCGAGGCGGTGCAGTTCGCCTTTCTGCAGCGCGTCCTGCCACTCGGTCTGGTAGAGGAAGCCGGTGTTGAAATGACGGGCGCCGAAGAACAGCCAGTTGCGGCCCGATGCGCCGGTTTCGGCGCGCTCCTGCACGAAGCCGCGGAACGGGGCGACGCCGGTGCCGGGGCCGACCATGATGATGTCGCGGCTGGCGTCGGCGGGGACGCGGAAGCGCTCGTTCGGCTCGATGTAGACCGGCAGCTGTGCGCCTTCCTCCAGCGCCGCGAGAAAGCCGCTGGCCGCGCCGAGGTGATCGAAGCCGTGCGCGTGGTAGCGCAGCACGTCTAGGGTGAGGTGGGCCTCGTCGCCAACGCGCTTGCGGCTAGAGGCGATCGAATACAGCCGGCGCACCTGCGGGCGCAGGGCGGCGACCAGCGCCGCAGCGTCCCAGTCGGCCGGCCAGCGGCGGAGTGCGTCGATGAGCTGGTGGTCGTTCAGGAGCGTGGCCAGTCCGCTGTTGCCGGGTTCCAGCAGCTGCGCCAACTCCCGCGCATTCGCGCGTTCGGCCAGCGCGGCCAGCACGGGCTTGGCCAGCCGGGTCAGCTCGCGCCGCTCGGCCAGCCAGCGCGACAGCGGCAGCGACTCGCCGTCGTGTTCGACCTCGCTATCCCCGTCCAAGCGGGTGGCCGCGAGCACCGTGTCGACCAGCGCATCGGGATTGCGGTGGCGGATGCCCAGCGCATCGCCGGGTTCGTAGTGCAGGCCACTGCCCCCCAGCGACAGTTCGATGTGACGCACGTCCTTGTCCGGCGCGGCGTAGCGACGGAATCCGGTGCCCTTGAACTCGCGTCCGCTCAGTGGCTGGTTGGCCAGTAGCTCGGCGGGGAAGGGTCGGTCCTGCGACCACGCCGGCGCGGCATGCGGGCGCAGCGGGGTGACCGTGGCCAGGTGCGCGGCCGGCGTGGGCTTGAGCAGTTCGCGAGCGTGGCCCAACGCGGCTTCACGCCAGGGCGCAGCGACGGTGTCGATCTCTAGGTCGGCCTCGCCCAGCGCCTGCACGCGCGCGGCGCCGAGTTCGGCCAGCCGCGCATCCAGCTTGCGGGCGATGCCGCAGAAGTCGGCATAGGACGAGTCGCCCAGTCCCAGCACCGCGTACTTCAGCTGCGGCAGCTTGGGTGCGCGCTTGCCGTGCAGGAATTCGGCGAAGCCGATGGCATCGTCCGGCGGGTCGCCTTCGCCCTGGGTGCTGATGACGAGGTACAGCAGCGATTCGTTGCCCAGCTCACGCAGCGGATAGGCGTCGGCGCGCAGCAGCCGCGCAGGAAGGCCAGCGTCCCGCAGCTGCGCGTGCAGCGCTTCGGCGGTGCGACGGGCGTTGCCGGTCTGGCTGCCGTAGATGATGGTTGCGGGCTGGGGCGCAAGCGCCGGCGCGGCGATGGCAAGCGCGGTGGGGGTGAGTGCGCGGGCCGCCCCGGCCAGATAGCCCGAGGCCCACAGCAGGGCGCCGCCGTCGGCGCCTTCGACAAACCGGGACAGCAGCGCGCCCTGGTCGCCGGTGAGCGGCGAAGGCAATGGAGCGGCAGCGTGCGACATGGCGGCACCGGGGAAAGGGAGCGTCCCGGCAGGCTAGGGCGCGCGTGGCCGGCGCGGAAAGGATCGCGGGCCATGCGCATATGCACGCGGCGCATGAGCGCATGGCCCGCGTCCGCAGGCGCCGGTGGCTGCCGCACGCCGGACACGGAAACGCCCCGCATGGCGGGGCGTTCCGGGGCCGCCGGCGTGCGGGTCAGACCTTCTTCTTGCGCGCAGCCTCGTAGATGAACAGCAGGGTGATCGCCGCGGCAATGGCGACTACCCAGGTCATCAGCCCGCCCAGCCCGAAGCGCGTGGCGGCCCAGCCGCCGACGAAGGCGCCGAGGATGCCAAGCAGGATCGTCATGATCCAGCCCATGGCGTCTGCACCGGGTTTGACCATGCGCGCCAGCAGGCCGATGACCAGGCCGCCGAAGATGTAACCGAGGATGCCGTCGAACATGTTTCCTCCTGCCTGATGCAGCTGGTTGAATGCAGCGAGTGTCCCGCGGTGCTGGTATGGATGGCGTGACGCCTGCGCGTCAGTGGCGCAGGCTGAACTCCACCGGCACCAGCCCGATGGCCTGCACCGGCGCGCCGTCGCGGATGGCCGGTTGGAAGCTCCAGCGCTTGAGCACCTGCTGGCGTGCGGCTTCGTCCAGCTCGCGGTGGCCACTGCTGCGGGCGATGCCCACGTCCAGCGGACGGCCGTCCACGTCCACCAGCACGTGCAGCAGCACGATACCGCTCCACTGCCGCTGCAGCGCGATGCGCGGATACGCCGGCGCCGGGGCATTGCGGTAGGCCAGCTGCATCGGCGCCGGGCCGCCGGCGGGTCCGATGTCACCGCGGGGCGGCGCGATATCGCTGGTGTCGGCGATGGCATCCGCGACCGGCTCGCTGCCGGTATCGGTGATCACGGCGGTGGCGCCGGCATCGCGGGTGGGCGGGGCCAGGCGCTGGCGCTCAAGCTTGGGTGCAGACGTGGTCGGACGCGGCGGCTGGATCGGCACGATGTCGACGACGACCGGCTCCGGTGGCTTGACGATGTCGCGGATCGCCATGTTCGGCCTGCTGGGCGTCAGCACGGCCGGGGGCGGCAGTGCCACCGGCACCAGCAGCAGGCCGAACACCAGCAGGTTGAGCGCGAAGGTGCCGCTTAGGGTGAGGATGCGCGCCGGATCCGGCTGCAGCCGGGATGCGTGCGAAGGGACTTGAGCAGGGACGGATGCGTGAATCATGGCCAATCTCCTTTCCGGTGCGGAAGCGGGAACCACGAGTCATGCAACGGGCGGGCGGGGTGGATGGGGTTGCGGCCCGGCCGGCGCACGCCTGTACGCTGCGCCGCCGCTTCCGCGATCGGCAACGGGACGCGGCGCGGCCGTTGCCATGTGTTCAGCTGGCGGCACAAGCGACGACGCCCGCGCAAGGCGGGCGTCGTGGCATGCGCGGCGGGAGGAGGTCAGCGGCCGAGTTCGAACACCATCTCTACGCTGACCGACACCGAGCTTTCGCCCGGCGCCACCGCGGTTTCCTTGGCGTAGCCGGCATCGGCCGACATCGCACGCAGCATCGGCATCGGCGGGCGCGGCAGGCCGGCGCCGCCTTCGCTGATGCTGACGATCCGCCGGATCTTCAGGCCCAGCGCGTCGGCATAGGTCTGCGCCTGTGCCTGCGCTTTCTTGACCGCAGCGACGCGGGCTTCGTCGAGCGCCGCCTCCGGCTTGTCGATGCCGAAGCTGGGCCCGTTGATCTGGTTGGCGCCCTGCGCCACCAGCGCGTCCAGCACCTTGCCCAGCTTGGTCAGCTCGCGGACTTTCACGTTGACCGTGTTGCTGGCCTGGTAGCCGACGATGGCCGGCGGCATGTTCTCCACGTACTTGTACTGCGGATTGAGGTTGATCCCGCTGGTCTGGATGTCGCGCGCGGCGATCCCGGCCGCACGCAGCGCCGCCATCACCTTGTCCATCTGGCCGGCGTTGTCGCGCATCGCCCCGTTGGCATCGGCGGCCTGGGTCACCACGCCGGTGGAAATGGTGGCGATGTCCGGCGTGCGGCTGGCCTCGGCGCTGGCGGACACCGACAGCAGCGTGCCAGCCTGCGCGGCGGCGCCGACATCGGCAGGGGTCTGGGCGTTGGCGGTCATGGGCAGGGCCGTGGCAAGGGCGAGGGCAAGGAACAGCGGGCGCAGGGTCATGATGGACTCCCGTGGATGATGGTGGAAAGGATGTACCTGCGGGGGGTGAACGGCCGGTGAGCCACGGCGGGGTTACGCGGCTGTGCCAGTGCGGTGCGCAGTCAGCCACAGGTTAGACTTCCGGGATGCTGCATCTTGCCTCGCGTTCGCCCCGCCGCGCCGAACTGCTGGCCCGCCTCGGGCTGGAATTCGGCATCCTCGATCTCGATGTTCCCGAACAGCGGGGGGGCACCGAGCCCGCCGCCGACTACGTGCGCCGGGTCGCCCGCGAAAAGGCCGGCGCGGGGTTGCTGGAAGTGGTGGCGGTGCCGGGCGCGGTGGTGTTGGGCTCCGATACCGAGGTCATCCTCGGTGATCGCGTGTTCGGCAAGCCGGCCGATGCCGTCGATGCGGCCGGGATGCTGCGCGCGCTGTCCGGCCGCACCCACGAGGTGCTGACCGCCGTGTCGCTGGTCTCGGCCGGGCGCGAAGCGCAGGCCGCGGTGCTGACCCGGGTGACCGTGGAGACGCTGTCGGACGATGCCATCGCCCGCTACCTGGCCTGCGGCGAATGGCAGGGCAAGGCCGGGGCCTACGCCATCCAGGGCCGCTTCGAGGCGCATGTGCAGCGGCTGGACGGCAGTTATTCCGGGGTCATGGGCCTGCCGCTGCACGAAACCGCAGGCTTGCTGCGCCAGTTCGGGCTGCTGCCATGAGCGAGGAGTTGCTGGTCAACGTGACCCCGCGCGAAACCCGCGTCGCGGTGGTCGAGAACGGCATGCTGCAGGAGCTGCACATCGAGCGCGGCAGCCAGCGCGGGGTGGTCGGCAACGTCTACAAGGGCAAGGTGCAGCGGGTGATGCCCGGCATGCAGGCCGCATTCGTGGACATCGGCCTCGAGCGCGCCGCCTTCCTGCACGCCAACGACATCTTCCGCAGCGCGCCGCTGGACGCGGTGGCCGGCGACGACGCTCCGGCTGCGCCGCCGCCGCAGATGCAGATCCCCATCGCCGACCTGCTGCGCGACGGCGCCGAGGTGGTGGTGCAGGTGGTCAAGGACCCGATCGGCAGCAAAGGTGCGCGGCTGACCACCCAGATCAGCATCCCCTCGCGCTACCTGGTACTGCTGCCGCGCTCGAAGGTGGTCGGCATCTCCGCGCGCATCGAGGACGAGGCCGAGCGCGCCCGCCTCAAGACCCTGATGGCCGAGCTGACCGCCGGTGGCGCCGGGCATGGCTACATCGTCCGCACCAATGCCGAAGGCCAGCCGGCCGAGGCGCTTGCCGAGGACATCGCCTACCTCGGCCGGGTGTGGGAGCTGATCGAACGCAATGCCGCCGAGGCGAAGGTCGGCAGCCGCGTGTACGAGGACCTCAGCCTGCCGCTGCGCGCGGTGCGCGACCTGATCCGCCGCGACGTTGAAAAAGTGAAGGTGGATTCGCGCGAGACCTGCGAGCGCCTGCGCGAGTTCGCCGCGCGCTACATGCCGGCGCTGGCGGACAAGGTGGAGCACTACACCGGCGCCCGCCCGGTGTTCGACATGTACGGGGTCGAGGACGAGATCCAGCACGCGCTGGAAAAAGAGGTGCCGCTGAAGTCCGGCGGCTACCTCGTCATCGACCAGACCGAGGCGATGACCACGGTCGACGTGAACACCGGCAGCTTCCTTGGCCAGCGCAACCTCGAGGAAACCGTGTACCGCACCAACCTCGAAGCCGCGCAGGCGGTGGCGCGCCAGCTGCGGCTGCGCAACCTGGGCGGCATCATCATCATCGACTTCATCGACATGCACGATGCCGAGCACCGCCGGCAGGTGCTGCGCACGCTGGAGAAGTCGCTGGTCAAGGATCACGCCAAGACCACGGTCTACGACTTCTCGCCGCTGGGGCTGGTGGAGATGACCCGCAAGCGCACGGTGGAGTCGCTGGAGCGGCAGCTGTGCGAGCCCTGCCACGAATGCGGCGGGCGCGGCATGCTCAAGACCGCGGAGACCGTGACCTACGAGATCTTCCGCGAAATCGTGCGCGCGGTGCGCCAGTTCGACGCCGCGCGGCTGCTGGTGATCGCATCCCCCAGCGTGGTGGCGCGGATCACCGACGAGGAGTCGAACGCGGTGGCCGAGCTGGAGGAGTTCATCGGCAAGTCGATCCGCTTCCAGGCCGATGCGCAGTACCTGCAGGAGCAGTTCGATGTGGTGCTGCTCTGATGGACGCCACCTCACTTCACTGTAGGAGCGCGCCGCAGGGGCGCGATGCTTTTTCGGACATTTCGCGAAAGCGTTCGCGCCCCTGCGGTGCGCTCCTACGGGGTATATCGCGGAGATTGGCGTGACCATGCCCTGGCGCCATCGCCTGCGGCTGCTGCGCCGCGGTGCTTGGTACGCGCTGGCGGCGATGCTGGTGCTGGCGGCGTTGGGCAACGGCGTCGGCAGCCAGCTGCTGCCGCTGGCGGAGCGTCATCCGGAACGCATCGCGGCATGGCTGGGTGAGCGCGCCGGCCGGCCAGTCGCATTCGACCACGTGACAACCCAGTGGACCCGGCGCGGGCCGCTGCTGCGGCTGGACAACCTGCGCATCGGCGATCCCGCCAACCCGCTGCGGATCGGCGATGCCGAAGTGCTGGTGGCGCAGTACGCCGGCCTGCTGCCGGGGCGTTCGTTCACCGAGCTGCGCCTGCGCGGGGTGGACCTGACCCTGCAGCGCAGCGCCGACGGCCAGTGGCAGGTGCGCGGGCTGCCCGGCCAGCAGGCCGGCGGGGATCCGCTGGAGGCGCTGTCGAACCTAGGCGAACTGCAGCTGGCGCAGGCGCGCCTGCACGTGCTGGCGCCGGAGCTGGGCATCGACCTGCGCTTGCCGCGCATCGACCTGCGCCTGCGCGTGGAAGGCGAGCGGGTGCGCGCCGGCGCACGCGCCTGGCTGCGCGAAGACATCCAACCCTTCGATATCGCCGGCGAGCTCGACCGCGCCAGCGGCGACGGCCGCGTCTATGCCGGCACCCGCCAGGCGGATCTGGCGGCGCTGGCCGGCACGTTCGACGTGGCGGGCGTTTCGCCGCTGTCGGGACGCGGTCGCCTGCGCGCCTGGGCGCAGCTGCGCGGGCACCGTGTCGTCGCGGTGCGTGCCGATGCGGGGTTGCTGGACGTTCGCCTGCGTGGCAGCGCCGCGGCCGGCGCCACCGCGCCCACCCAAGCGCTGGGCGAGCTGGTGCTGGATGCCAGCTGGGCTGGCAGCCTGCAGGACTGGCAGCTGCGCCTGCCGCGCCTGCGCATCGGCGACGGCGCGCGCCGGCAGACGCTGGACGGACTGACGCTGGCCGGCGGCGAGCGCCGCTATGCGCTGCGCGCGCAGCGGGTGGACGTTGCCCCGCTGCTGCAGCTGGCGGCGCTAAGCGACGCGCTGCCACCCTCGTTGCGACACTGGCTGCGCACCACCGCGCCGGGGGCGGTGGTGCAGGATGTCGTGCTGGCCGGCGAGCGCGGTGGCCGGCTGCGCGCCGCCGCGCGCATCGACGGCTTCCGCTTCGATCCGGTCGGGCACGCGCCCGGCATGCGCGGGGTCAGCGGCTGGCTGCAGGCCGACCAGGACGGGCTGCGGCTGCGCTTCGACCGCGCCGCGCAGGTGGCTTTCGACTGGCCTGCCGGGTTCGGCGTGGTGCATGCGTTCACGCTGGACGGCGAAGCCGTGCTCTGGCGCGACGGCAACGGCTGGACCGTGCGCACGCCGGGGCTGGCCGTCGATGGTGACCCGCTGCGGCTGCAGGCGCGCGGCGGGATCGGCTTCGAGGGCGACGGCAGCCGCCCGCACCTCGACCTTGCGGTCGACATCGGCGACGTACCGATCTCGGCCGCGCATGGCTTCTGGATCCACCACCTGATGCCGAAGGCGACCGTGCAGTGGCTGGACACGGCGCTGCAGGGCGGCACCCTGCGCAATGTCCACGCGGTGGTGGCGGGCGACCTCGACGACTGGCCGTTCCGCAACGAGCCGGGCATGGCCGGCGCCGGTGTGTTCCGCGCCGATGCGCATATCGCGGACGGCACGGTGAAGTTCCAGCCGGACTGGCCGGCGGCGCAGCGCATGGATGCCGACGTCAGCTTCGTGGCCGATGGCTTCAGCCTGACCGGCAGCGCCAACCTCGGCGGCGTGCCGGTAAGCGCGCTCAAGGCCGGCATCGCCCGCTTCGGCAAGGCCGAGCTGCAGGTGGAGGCCGCGGCCGGCGGCGATGCCGGCAATTTCCTGGCCATGCTACGCGCCAGCCCGCTGCACAAGGAACACCGCGACATCCTCGACAACCTGCGCGCGGCCGGGCCGGCGCAGGCGCGGGTGCAATTGCTGCTGCCGCTGCACCACCAGCAGCCGCCGCCGTCGCGGATCGAAGGCACGGTGGCGCTGGGCGGCGTGCGCCTGGCCGAACAGCGCTGGAAGCTGGCGTTCGAGCAGGTGCGCGGGCAGGCCCGTTTCGATCGCGGAGGCTTCGATGCCAGCGACCTGCAGGTGCGCCAGGACGGCGCGCCGGGGTTGCTGTCGCTGCGTGCGGGACCGCATGTGCGCGATCCCGCCCATGCGTTCGAGGCGACGCTGCAGGCCGCGTCTGATATCGATGCGCTGCTGGCGAAGGCCGGCAACCTGGATTGGCTGAAGCCGCATGTGCGCGGCAGCTCCAGCTGGACCACCGAGCTGGCGGTGCCGCGGGGCGCGGCGCCCGGGTCGCAGCCGGCGCCGCTGCGCAAGCCGGCGGTGCAGGCGCTGGCCACCGAGATCGAGATCCGCCTGCCGCTGGAAAGCGGCGAGGTCGAAGCCGCCCTCGGCAACCTGCTGTCGCTGCGCAGCCGCACCAGTAACGGCCGCACCGGCCTGCGCCTGCAGCTCGGCGGCGGCCCGGCGGGCGCGCCGCCGGCCTCCGGCCTGCTGGTTGGCGGGCGGGTGGAGCAATTGGATGCGCTGGACTGGGTCGGCATCGGCGGAGGCGGAAGCGGCAATGCCGACCTGCCGCTGCGCCGGATCGAGCTGGAAGCCGCGCACCTGCAGGTGCTGGGTTCCGATGTGGGCGCGGCGCGGCTGGTGGTGGCGCCGGCGCCGCGCGGCACCTCGGTGCAGGTCCAGGGCACGGGCATTTCCGGCGCGCTGCTGGTGCCGACGCAGGACGGCGCCACCGTCGCCGGCCGCTTCGAGCGCCTGCACTGGTCGCTGCCGGTGGCCGGCAAGGACGCTGCGCCCGCGCCCACGCCCGCGAACGCGGCGACAACCGGTGCCGATCCCGCCGCGGTGCCGCCGTTGCTGCTGGACGTGGCCGACCTGCGCATCGGCAGGACCGCGATGGGTCGCGCGCGCTTCCGCAGCACGCCGGTGGCCGGCGGGCTGCGCATGGACGAATTCACCACCGCCGGCGGCAAGCAGCGGCTCAGCGCCACCGGCAGTTGGCTCGGGCGTGGTGCATCCGCGCGCACCCAGTTCAAGCTGGACGTGGCCAGCGACGACATCGGCGGACTGCTGGACGGGTTCGGCTTCGGCGGGCAGGTGGCAGGCGGCAAGGGCAAGCTGGGCGCCGAAGCCAGCTGGCGTGGCGGCCCCGGCGAATTCGGCCTCACCAGCGTGGAGGCGCGCCTCAGCACCGACGTGCGCGACGGCCAACTGCTGGAAATCGAGCCGGGCGCCGGTCGCGTGCTTGGCCTGCTGGGTGTGGCCCAGCTGCGCCGCCGGCTGACCCTGGATTTCAGCGACTTCTTCAGCAAGGGCTTCGCCTTCGACCGCATCCAGGGCGACGCGACGCTGGCGCAGGGCCAGCTGCGCACCGAGGACCTGGCCGTGCGCGGTCCCGCCGCCGAGATCCACGTGCGCGGCAGCACCGACCTGCGCAACCGTCGCTTCGACCAGACCGTGGAAGTGCGGCCGAAATCCGGCAGCCTGCTCACCGCGGTGGGCGCGCTGGCCGGCGGCCCGGTCGGCGCCGCGGTCGGCGCGGTGGCCAATGCGGTGCTGGACAAGCCGATGCGCGGCATCGGCGCCAAGACCTACCGTGTCACCGGCCCGTGGGCGGAGCCCAAGGTGGAAGCCATCGCCCGCGATAACGCGACGCAGGCCGCCGCCGGGCGACCCCCGGGCGATTGATTTCGGCGCAAACGCCACGACATTGACCACCTCGACGTCGTCGGTGCGCAGCCAACCTGCTGCGCCTGCCTGCCCCGGCAGGCACACATCGCGCACGCGATGCTCCATCCACGCAGCACCAGGACAACCCCATGCCCCATCTTTCCATCGCCGAATCCCGCCTGCTGCTGCCCACCGGGCTGGACGCCGCCGCGCTGGAGCGCGCGTTCGGCACCCTGCTGGGCCCCGGCATCGACTTCGGCGACCTGTATTTCCAGCACGCCCGCCGCGAGGGCTGGAGCATGGAGGACGGCATCGTCAAGGACGGTTCGCACAGCATCGAGCAGGGCGTCGGGGTGCGGGCGATCTCCGGCGAGAAGACCGGCTTCGCCTATTCCGACGAGCTGGATGCGCCGGCGCTGCTCGCCGCGGCGCAGTCGGCCCGTGCCATCGCCCGCGATGGCCGCGCGCACGGTGCGCACGCCCTCCGGCGCAGCAATGGGCGCGCGCTGTATCCCGCGCTCGATCCGATCGATGCGCTCGACAACGCCACCAAGGTGGAGGCGCTGCGCCGCGTGGACGCGCTGGTGCGGGCGCTGGACCCGCGCGTGCAGCAGGTGATGGTGAGCCTGTCCGGCGGCGTGGACACCGTGCTGGTGGCGCGCAGCGACGGCGTGCTGGCCGGCGACGTGCGGCCGCTGGTGCGGATGAACGTGCAGGTGATCGTGGAGCAGAACGGTCGCCGCGAATCGGGCTACGCCGGTTTCGGCGGGCGCTATTCCTACGAGCAACTGCTGGCCGACGGCAAGCCGGAGAAGTTCGCCCGCGAGGCGCTGCGGCAGGCGCTGGTGAATCTCGACGCGATCGACGCGCCGGCCGGGGTGATGCCGGTGGTGCTGGGCCACGGCTGGCCGGGCGTGCTGCTGCACGAAGCGGTGGGCCACGGGCTGGAAGGCGACTTCAACCGCAAGGGCACCAGCACCTTCGCCGGGCGGATGGGGCAGCAGGTGGCGTCGAAGGGCGTGACGATCGTCGATGACGGCACCCTCGATGGCCGCCGTGGCTCACTCAACATCGACGACGAAGGCACGCCGACGTCCTGCACCACCCTGATCGACGACGGCATCCTGGTCGGTTACATGCAGGACACGCTCAACGCGCGGCTGATGGGCATGGCGCCCACCGGCAACGGCCGCCGCGAGTCCTTCGCCCACCTGGTGATGCCGCGCATGACCAATACCTACATGCGCGCCGGCAGCCATGACCCGGAGGAAATGATCCGCTCGGTGAAGAAGGGCCTGTACGCGGTCAACTTCGGCGGCGGCCAGGTGGACATCACCAGCGGCAAGTACGTGTTCTCCGCCACCGAGGCCTACCTGATCGAAGACGGCAGGATCACCGCGCCGGTGAAGGGCGCCACCCTGATCGGCAACGGTCCGGAAACCATGCAGAAGGTGGCGATGATCGGCCATGACCTGGCGCTGGACGACGGCGTCGGCATCTGCGGCAAGGACGGCCAGAGCGTGCCGGTCGGCGTGGGCCAGCCGTCCCTGCTGATTTCGGAATTGACCGTGGGCGGGACCCAGGCGTGATGCCGCGATCAGGCGTCGCTGTCGTCGTCCAGCGCCGCGTCGTCGTCGCTGCCGGCGTCGCCGTCTCCCGCCTGCAGCTCCCGCAGCACCCGGAACAGCTCGCGGAACGCGCGCGGCGGTTTGTTCTTCGCCCGCTCCTCGCGGACGTTGCGCAGCAGCTGGCGCAGCTGCTGGCGGTCGGCGTGCGGATGCGCGGCCAGCAGATCGGTCAGCGCGGCATCGCCGTCGTCGCCCAGCAGTGCGTCGCGCAGCGCTTCCACCCGGTGCAGCGCGGCGGTTTCGCGGCGCGCGGCCTCGCCGTCCTTGCTCATGGCGTCGCGGATCGCGTCCAGCGCCTCGTCGTCCAGTTTGCGCATCTGCTTGGCCAGGTAGGCCAGCTGCCGCTTGCGCGCGCCGAACGAGGTGATGCGCTGGGTCTCGCGGATATGCGGGAGCAGCTCCTCGGGAATCGGCAGCCTGCCCAGCTGGGTGGCGGTCATCGCCACCAGTTGTTCGCCAAGCTCCAGCACGTCCAGCGCCGCGCGGCGCTGCTCGCTGCGGCTGGGGCTGAAAAATTCACCGGTATCTTCGTCACGTCCTCGCATTGCTACAGGATAAGCCATTGAACAGCAGGTCATTGAACTCGCCCGCCGATCTTGCGACGCCCGCCGACGACAGCCGGCAGCGGCTGGAACAGCTGTCCGCCGTCGCCCGCCAGTTGCTGGACCGCGCCCGCGCCGCCGGCGCCGACCAGTGCGAAGTCACCTGTGACGAGGACGCCGGTCTTGCGGTCAACGTGCGCCTGGGCGAAGTGGAGACAGTGGAGGCCACCCGCGACCGCGGGGTGTCGATGACCGTCTACTTCGGCAAGCGCAAGGGCAGCGCCAGCACCGCCGACCTGCGCGAGGACAGCCTGGCCGCCACCGTGGCGCAGGCCTGCGCGATCGCCCGCCATACCGAGGAGGATCCGGCGGCCGGGCTGGCCGATGCCGCGCTGATGGCGCAGGTGCTGCGCGAATTCGATACCTGGCACCCGGCGCCGTTCGATGCCGACCGCGCCATCGACATCGCGCTCGCCTGCGAGGCGGCCGGGCGCGAGGTGGACGCGCGCATCGGCAATTCCGACGGCGCGTCGATGAACGCCAACGCTTCGCTCAGCGTGTATGCCAACTCGCACGGCTTCCTGGGCGCCGAGCGCGCTACCTCGTACAGCATCGGCTGCGCGCTGATCGCCGGCGAGGGCGAGGCGATGCAACGCGACGCCTGGTACAGCGTGGCGCTGGCGCAGGGTGACCTGCAATCGCCCGAGACCATCGGCCGCCGGGCCGCCCGGCGCACGCTGGAGCGGCTGGATCCGCGCCGGCTGCCGACCGGGCAGGTGCCAGTGCTGTTCGCCGCGGAGATGGCCCGGTCGCTGGTGGGCAGCTTCATCGGCGCGGTGTCCGGCGGCGCGCTGTACCGCCGCGCCAGCTTCCTGCTCGACAGCGCGGGCACGCGGGTATTCCCGGCGTGGTTCGTGATCGAGGAAGATCCGTTCCTGCCGCGCGGCTTCCGTTCCGCCGCGTTCGACGCCGAGGGCGTGGCCACCCGCAAATCGATGCTGGTGGACGACGGCATCGTCCAGCGCTATGTGCTGGGCAGTTATTCGGCACGCAAGCTGGGCCTGGCCAGCACCGCCAACGCGGGCGGCGTGCACAACCTCAACGTGCGGGCCAATGCCGGCGACCTTGCTTCGATGCTGCGCGGCATGGGCACCGGCCTGCTGGTGACCGAACTGATGGGCCAGGGCGTCAACCCGATCACCGGCGACTACTCGCGCGGCGCCGCGGGGTTCTGGGTGGAAAACGGCGAAATCGCCTACCCGGTCGACGGCATCACCATCGCCGGCAACCTCAAGGCGATGTTCGCCGGGATCGAGGCGGTGGGCAGCGACATCGATCCGCGTTCGCACGTGCGCACCGGTTCGATCCTGGTCGGCCGGATGACGGTGGCGGGCGAGGGCTGACGGCCCTGACGATGGCCGAAAGCGTCACCGGTTCGCGTTATCCTCCCGGACGCGGCAATCGATGCCGTATGACCAATCGGGGAAATTCATGGACCAGAACGATACCGTCGCCACGCCGCCACCGCCGCCCGTCGGGCCTTCCAAGGAAGAGCGCCAGTGGGCGATGTTTGCCCACCTGTCCGCGCTGGTGGGTGGCCTGCTGACGTCGGCACTGGGCGGCTGGGGCTTCTTCATCGGCCCGCTGGTGATCTGGCTGATGAAGAAGGACGAGATGCCGTTCGTGGCTGACCAGGCCAAGGAAGCGCTGAACTTCAACATCACCGTGTCGGCGATCTTCCTGCTGCTGCTGATCTTCACCATCCTCACCATCGGCATTGGCGCGCTGCTGACCGTGCCGGTGGCAATGGTGGTGGGCATCGGTGCGCTGGTGCTGGTGATCCTGGCGGCGGTCAAGGCCAACGACGGCGTGGCTTACCGCTATCCGCTGACCATCCGTCTGGTGAAGTAAGCCCGGCGGTCCAAGCGAGTGCGACGAGCCCGGGCTTGCCCGGGCTCGTCCGTTTTGGGGCCGCATTCGATGCCCCGGCGCGGCCCTCCGTCGCGCCACGCCCGGTTTCGTCGCGTGCCCGCTTGCGCGGTGGCAAGGCGCCGCCATCATCGATCCATACCGGAATGGTTCCGGCAGGAGACGACAATGGAAACCGTGCAGATGCAGACGCTGTCGACCGCCCAGGGCGAGCGTGGCTGGGCCGCTGGCGTGCATGCGGGCGCCCTGCTGCTGGCCTTCATGACCAGCTGGACCGCGGGTGTGGCCGGGATGCTGGCGGGCCTGGCGGTCTATTTCCTGAAGAAGAACGATTCCGCCTTCGTCGCCGAACACGCGCGCGAGGCGTTCAACTTCAACCTGACCATGTTCCTGCTGACCTGTGCGCTGGCGATCACCGGCGTGGTGCTGGTGGGCGCGACCGTGTTGACCCTGGGCATCGGCGCCATCGTCACCCTGCCGGCCGGGCTGGTGCTGGTGTTGCTGGCGGGGGTGGTGGCGGTGAGCTGGCTGGTGTGCAGCGTCATCGCCACGTTCAAGGCCTTGAATGGGGAAAGCTACCGCTATCCCTTCACCCTGCGTCTGCTGTGAGGCGGGGATGCGCAGCGACTGCACAGGAACAGTGACCGCGCGGGGTGGGCCGGCAACAGTCGCAGCCGGCTCGACCGCCCTCGATATGGGCGCGGCGGCCGCGTCGACAGAAACAGCCGCCGGGCGCCACCTGCGCGCCATCGGCGGGGTGCTGTGGGCATTGTTGCTGGGTGGCGCGGCGGTGCTGGGGGCGATGTTCGCGTTCCGGCAAGGGCTGCTGCCGGGGATCGAGGCGATGTTCCAGCCCGGCTCCGGCGCACTGAGCGGGATCCGGCGTGCCGGCATCTTCCTTGCCGCGATGCTGGGCTATTGGGCCTACGTGCGCGTCCACGACAAGCGCGATGCGACCGAGCTGCGGCTGCAGCCGTGGGCATTGGCACTGGGCGGCATCGCGGGGGCGGCATTGGTGGTGCTGCCGATTGCCGCGCTGTTCGGACTGGGCGCTTACGAGCTGATGCAGCACCGGCCGGCAACATCGGGGTTGCTTGGCGCTGCCGCGGTGATCGGCATCGCCGCAACTCTGGAAGAACTGCTGTACCGCTGCCTGCTGCTGCAGGTGCTGGAGCGGGCCTGGGGAACCGGTGTTGCGCTGGCGGTGCAGGCGCTGGTGTTCGCCCTGCCGCATCTGGCCAACGTGCAGGACGGCGGCAGTGCCGACGCCATGGCCGTGCTGGTATCGGTCACCTTGTTGGGGCTGCTGTGGGGCGGAGTGTTCGTGCTGACCCGCAACCTGTGGGTGTCGGCTGCACACCATGCGGCATGGAACTTCAGCATCCTGCTCAGCGGCGTACCGCTATCCGGCATCGGGGACTGGCGCGCGCTGGCGCCGCTGGAAACCCGCCTTGCCGGCCCGGACTGGCTGACCGGCGGAATGTTTGGCCCGGAAAATTCGCTACTGGTGATCGCGGTCATCGCGATGGCGGTGGTGCTGGTGCTGCGGACGGCGCATCGGCGCGGCAAGCTGTGTTCGCCAGCTGCGCTGCGCATGCGTTAGCGCAGGCGCAGTTGGGGATCCGTCGCGTGGATCAGTGGCTGCGTTCGACGACCTGCCGCGCCAGCGCGTGCAGTGCGCCGGTCTCGGCATCCAGTGCGTCGAGCGCCTGTCGCATGACTGCCGATAGTTCTTCAAGCCGGGCGCGGCTGGCGTCGACGCCGAGCAGCGCCGGGAAGGTCGCCTTGTCCTGCGCGATGTCCTTGCCGGCGGTCTTGCCCAGCGTGGCGGCGTCGCCCTCGATGTCCAGCAGGTCGTCGCGCACCTGATAGGCCAGCCCCAGCGCGTCGGCGTAACGGTCGAGTTGTTCCGCCTGCGCCGGCGTCGCGTTGGCGGCCAGCGCACCCAGGCGCACCGCGCAGCGCAGCAGCGCGCCGGTTTTCAGCGCGTGCAAGCGCTCCAGTTCGATCAGCGCGATGGCCTGGCCGGTGGCATCGATATCCAGCGCCTGCCCGCCGCACATGCCGGCCACGCCGGAGGCGCGGGCCAGTTCGGCAAGCATCGCGATGCGCTGTGCGGGCGCTTGCGGTGCGGCCGCCAGGGCCTCGAACGCCAGCGTCTGGAGCGCATCTCCGGCGAGGATGGCGGTGGCTTCGTCGAAGGCGACGTGCACCGTGGGCTGGCCACGGCGCAGGTCGTCGTCGTCCATCGCCGGCAGGTCGTCATGGACCAGCGAATAGCAGTGCACCAGTTCCACCGCGGCGGCGGCGGCGTCCAGGTCGGCCTCGCGTGCGCCCAGCGCGGTGCCGGTGGCGTACACCAGCAGCGGGCGCATGCGCTTGCCGCCGTTGAGGACACCGTGGCGCATCGCTGCGTGCAGGCGCCGCGGGGCGGTAGCGGGGTCGGGCAGGGCACGTTCGAGCGCGGCTTCGGCGCGCATGCGCCACGGCGCGAAATCAGGCGCAGCCATCGTCGCCGGCGTCGAACTCGCGGGCATCGCCAGGGCTGGCGGGATCATCGAGCAGGCGCACGCGCAGCTCGGCCTGCTCCAGCGCGCCCTGGCAGCGGCGGTACAGGCCGACGCCACGCTCGTAGGCGGCCAGCGATTCTTCCAGCGTCATCTCGCCGGCTTCCATCCGGCCGACCAGGTCTTCCAGCGCCAGCATCGATTGTTCGAAGTCGGCGACGGGGGAAATGTCGGGGGCGGGTTTCTTGGCCATGCGTGCAGTTTACGCCAGCGCGGCCGTTCCTCCGCTGTCGCCCTCCGCGCGCTCAGGGACCGGTCGGGAGAGCGACAGATGGGCGCCATGCGCCGACAGCCATGCCGCCATGGGCGCCGACAAGATCTTATCCCCCGCTGCCAGCAGGGAGCCGTCGGCGGCCGACAGCAGCGGCAAACGGGCGCGTTGCCACGGCGGCATGCCGGCGTGCTGCAGCACGTGCTTGAGCGCATGCGAATGGCGGCGTCCCGGCAGCACGATGCGTTCGCCGCCTTGCCGGGCATGCACGCGCAACGGTGCGTCGAAGCCTGGTGCGCCCACCAGCTGCAGGCGCTCGCCAGCTGGCATCAGCAGTGCCGCGCGGCCATCCCAAGCTTGGGCCCAGTCGGTTGGCAGCGAAGCACGCTGCACGTCTGCGTGCAGCAGCCCGCGCCAGCGCCAGACCCGCGCGCCCTGCCAGTCAAATTGCGGGCTGGCATCCCGCCTGCTGGCCAGCAGTTCATGCTCGATGCGGGCGATGCCGTTGCCCGGCAGCGGCGGCAGCTGTAAATCCGCGATCCAGCGCCGCAGCACGCGCGCCCGGCGCGCTTCCGGCATCGCCTGCAGCATGCGGATCTCCAGCGTCTGCGGATCGCCGCGGGCAGCTGCCAGCGCTGCCGCGTCTTCGGTCTCCAGCAGGTCGACGGCCTGTGCGCACAGCGCGGCGCTGCGGGCGAAGCTGCCGGGGGCGTCCGGCCAGCGCTGGCGGAGCAGGGGCAGGACCGCATTGCGCAGGAAGTTGCGGTCGAAGTCTGCGTTCATATTGGCGGG
>Ga0209941_1001214_pt1 | contig 19305 bp, 17 predicted proteins | sample ThiBiot_300_plan_FD_183945 | JGI IMG/M metagenome (GOLD analysis project Ga0209941, IMG submission 183945) | Wastewater bioreactor microbial communities from Cape Town, South Africa - Thiocy_solids_1 (SPAdes) | ecosystem: Engineered > Bioremediation > Thiocyanate > Unclassified | place: South... | reverse complement strand
ACTGCATATCCTTGATTAGCTGCTTGTTTAAACCATACTACTGCTTGCTCATCACTTGGTGCTACTCCTCTTCCAGTTGCATACATCCAACCTAAATTACATTGTGCTGCTGCATATCCTTGATTAGCTGCTTGTTTAAACCATGCTACTGCTTGCTCATTACTTGGTGCTACTCCTCTTCCAGCTGCATACATCCAACCTAAATTACATTGTGCTGCTGCATATCCTTGATTAGCTGCTTGTTTAAACCATACTACTGCTTGCTCATCACTTGGTACTACTCCTCTTCCAGTTGCATACATCACCCCCAGAGTATTTCGTGCATCTGCAATTCCTTGATTAGCTGCTTGTTTAAACCATGCTACTGCTTGCTCATCACTTGATGCTACTCCTCTTCCAGTTGCATACATCCAACCTAAATTACATTGTGCATCTGCAAGTCCTTGATTAGCTGCTTGTTTAAACCATGCTACTGCGTGCTCATTACTTGGTGCTACTCCTCTTCCAGTTGCATACATCCAACCTAAATTACATTGTGCATCTGCAAGTCCTTGATTAGCTGCTTGTTGATACCATGCTACTGCGTGCTCATTACTTGGTGCTACTCCTCTTCCAGTTGCATACATCACCCCTAGATTAAATTGTGCTACTGCAAGTCCTTGATTAGCTGCTTGTTTAAACCATGCTACTGCTTGCTCATCACTTGGTGCTACTCCTCTTCCAGTTGCATACATCACCCCCAGATCATTCTGTGCCGCTGCATCTCTTGCTTTTTCCTCTTCTTTCTCTTGATTAGTATGAGTTATTATTTGATATATGTCTGCTCTTTTTTCACCTTCCTCCTCAACTTCTTTCCCTCCCTTTTTCATACCTCCTAGAAGCCCATTCCGAATAAGAGACACACTCCTTGGTTGCCCATTTTTAGGGGCATTAAAATGAATAATTCTTTTTTGTGCTTCTTTATTTAAATACGGTAGCTGTGTTAAATCTATATCTGGGGCTATCTGCACAGGCAAATCAGTATACGTTTTGCTAAATCCTGCTGGTGCATTCATTACTACCTCTGCTTGGAGTTGTCCTGCTTGCTCATAAAAAGTAACCAGATGCCCTCCTTGGGATGTAAGTGGTTGGCTAAGTAGAGGGTCAATAGCTACTTGGATAGGTATTGGTTGCTTATGGTCTGTAGATTCTTGTATCCTAGGAATAGATGGATTAAAAGAATGAGAACAGCTTTGTAAGCATAAGCTAATCAGTACAATAGAACCAACTAATTGCTGGCTTAACTTATAGTTATTGCGCATAGGTTATACTACTTAAAGTTTAATGATGACCTTATATTATTTGGTAGATAGGATAGATGCAAATAAATCATTAGGAAATTGGTTACAATAGGGAAAAAGTAATAGAATAGGGGAAAGAGTCAGTAGGATATATATACCTTTCGTGAATAAGAGTTTGGATATTTTCAAAAATAAGACTAAACTAGAGACAACCTTGACTAAGCTTTAATAATCAAATGAGCTATTTTCTAACCGACCAACAAAGAAATGAGCTTAGTGGTCACGCTGGGATTTCTATGGTAACTCCAAGAAAATTAAGTTTTATTTTTTTAACTTCTTAGACTTAGTAGTTAAGCTACCTGATGGACTATATACATCCTTTGGTCCCTAACGCAAGCATATATTCTTTGTAAGAGCTTATTGCGGATCGCATTGATTATACTCTTCCTATTTTTTCCTTCTTTTACTTTTCGATCATAATAAAGCTTAATTTCTGTATTATTTTTAATTGAGCTTATAGCACACAGTTCATATGCAGGGCTGTCTTTAGTTGTTTGTTAGCCATGGGATGTACTTTTGTTTTTGCTCTTATACTTGTGCCCGAACTATATTCAAAAGGTGCTAGACCACAATAAGAGGCCAACTTTTTAGCACTCTCAAATCGTTCAAAATTATAGCTATACACCATTAAGTAAAGTGCTGTTACTAGCCCTACACTGCGCACAGGAAGTATAATTTGATAAGTTTGCTTTAATCTTTGCTCGCTCTCAACGATAGCTAGCAATCGAGCTTCTATTGCCTTTATTCCCTGCTCCAAAGCTAGTATACTGCTTTTGTATGCCTGCTCTAATTTTTCTGCTGCTGCTTCTAGACCCACTTGTTTCATTTCTTTGATAGGTACAAGAAGGCTATTTCTAGCTTGTATTAGACGATCTCTAGCCCCCAATAGATCTGCTAGCTCTTGCAGAGATTTATCCATAGCATTGTAAGCTTTTGCCTTATCTTGATTTCTATACGCATATAGATATATCCTTTGTGCATCTACCTTATCATTCTTACCTCTAGCAATCCCCTGGCTCCACTTAATAGCTACAGGCGTCTCTACCCAGACAAAGGCTTGTTGGCGCTGTAAGAAGGCTACTAAAGAGCGATGATAGATACCTGTATTTTCTAAACATATTAATACTTGCTCAAGCGCTACCTTCTCCTTGATAAGCCAGACAAGCAAAGCTTTATAACCCTTTAAATTGTTAGTAAGCTTCTTGTTAATCATAGCAGCACTCGCTTTATTTTGACTGAGTGCTAGATCAATGGTGTGTTTAGAAATATCAACACCTAACATATGGCTATATTGCATGAGTAGTATGGTTTATTTGTTAAACAAAAAGACTAACACATTACAGGCCACTTTCAACTCCCTAATAATGGGCCTTAAAGCCTAAATTTCTATATGAGACTGTGCCTGTAACACCTTACAAGGGGATTATATCGTCGCATAGGACTTATTTCCTAGAGGTCGGCTTAAAGCGCCCCTTGTATGTGTTAGTATTCTTTATCAAAGAGTTATCCACATCTGGCTATGCTCCAATTCCAAGCTTCCCAGATATGGATAACTCTTCATTTACAACAATAATAATTTAAAATATTTTTTAATTTACTTTTACAAGTCTAAGGGAGGTCGGAAGAGGCTGTTTAGCCGGACCTGTTGTGGCAGCTGCTGTGGTACTTCCGCCTAAACCTTACTACTTCTTATTAAAAGATTCTAAGAAGCTTACGGCCAAGCAAAGAATAGAACTAGCTGCTATTATTAAAGAAAAAGCTATTGATTGGGCTATCGGCTGTGCAACACCAGAAGAAATTGATCAAATCAATATTTCTAATGCTACTCATTTAGCTATGCACCGGGCTATTAATAAGCTGATCGTAAAGCCAGAAATGCTGCTCATAGATGGGAATCAATTTCTACCGTATCCTAATATCAATCATGAATGTATTATTAAAGGAGACGAGCGTTGTAGCTCAATCGCTGCAGCATTTATCATAGCTAAGGTATACCGGGACGAGTATATACAAGAGCTAGCTGAGCGAGAACCTGGCTATAACTGGGAAGTCAATATGGGTTACCCTACAAAGGACCATTATCAAGCTGTTTATGAGTTAGGCATGAGCTTTCACCACCGTAAAAGCTTTAGTTTGGTTGCCAAACATTTACAGCCTAGCTTGTGGGCTTCTTAAGAACAATAAGTCATACTGATTTATAAAACAAAATTTTATAAATCAGTTTTTTGTTCAATTTGTTTGATCAATAAACAAAAGTTGCTATTATAATTTCCTCACCAAACAACTTAAGATTATCATGAAACATACTTATTCATTACAACTTATAGCACGCATTTTAATTGTGGGCTTATTTTTACAAGGCTGTGGTGGTTTCGGAAACACACCCTTAAGTGGCATAGAAGAACAAAACAAACAGCCTGACATCCAAGCCATTCTAGACAAAGAATTTGTAGCAGAAGGAGGCCATCTTGTTACTTTTTATAACGAAAAAGATGAAATAAAGGCAAGCTTACAGGTGAATCCATTGGATGAAGAAGATAAATTTTATAATGGAGTAGATGTGATTATAGAAAAAGGGGCAGAGTTAGCTAGCTTAGCTAAATTAGATAAAAAAACACAACAAAAACGTATCCAAATTCAGTTTTCTAAAGAACAAAAAGAAAAACCAGAAAGCGTAGTTGTCCATAAATCATGGTTAATGGGTGGAGGCAACGAGGGAGGTAATGGCGACGGATCCCCAAGAGCAGTTATTATGTTTTGCGGCAACCCAGGGGTGGGAAAAAGTACGCTATGTAACTCTGTTTTTGGAAGAGCTGTATTTGAATCAGGACTCAGCCTTGGAAGAGGGCTAACAAAAACTAAACAACAGCATATGCATCAGGGTAATTTATATATTGACACCCCAGGATTGGATGATGCAATAAGCCGTATTGAAGCTGCTCGAGAAATAGAGGCCGCTTTAAAACAGAACAACGACTATAAAATAGTTTTTGTGGCAGTGTTAGAGGAAGCAAGAATAAGGGGCAGCGATCTAGCTACTATTGACACTATTTGTAAGGCAATTAAAACTCCTTTTGAATATGGATTGATTTTTAATAAAGTTTCCGATGTAGAACTAGAAATGATAGATGAAGCGAAACTATCTAAAGAAGACTTAGATCAGTTTTTAGCACCCTTATATCTAAAGCCTTCTAAAACAATTATTCTTACACGGGATAAACATGTAAAAAGGAAGCGCAATGTACCTTTCCATGAAGAAAGTATAAACAAAGCAAAATTATTAAAATTTATTGATGACCTTACGCCTAAAAGAATAAAAACTAGTGATGTAACACCACTAGACACCAGATCTTTTGAACAGATACAGGCAAAGTTTGAAGAAGCAATCAAGTCACTTACTAGACAATTAGAATTACAAAGAGATCGCATTAATGAGCTAGAAGATGAGAGAAATAAGACATGCTAACTCAAAAATGGTTATACACTTATATATAGTACAGATCACTGGCCAGCATATATGCAGGTTGTAGATTTGGACAAGCATACGTTGTTGAAGAAAGGATATATAGCCAGGTAATGCTTAAACTTAGCATTATCTGGCTAGCTAGTTTTGGAAATGGGTGCTCTTAGAAATGTTTCAAATTCTTTTTTTAAGTACCCGCTAATAGACTTATTCCTCTTTTTAATCAGCGGATAAACTGGGGTGCTCTTTACAATAGAAATAAAAATAGTTTTACTGTATAATTAAAAAAACAAATTGTATCAATCTATATTAATGCTGCTTACTATGGTTATTAAAAGAACAATTAGTTTACTCTTTTTAATATTGCTAATAAACAATTGTAATTGTAATAAGCCAACAGGAAAGCATATCCTCCCTCAAAATAAGGATGTAAATGATAGTTTTAATAAAGCTAGTGAGGCTATTGTATTTTTAGGGAATCCAGGCGTTGGAAAAAGCACTTTATGTAACTCTATTTTTGGGAAGGCGGTATTTAATTCAGGGTTAAGCATTGGAACTGGAATGACTACCCACAAGCAAGAATACATATATGAAAATAAATTATATATTGATACCCCTGGGTTACATGATGTAAAAAATCGTGAACAAGCTGCTATAGAAATAGAAAAGGCATTAAAACGTAACAAAAAATATAAAATAGTTTTTGTTACAACTTTAGAAGAAGGAAGAATAAAAGCAGATGATCTTGTTACTATTAATGAGATTGGTAGAGCAATTAAAACTAATTTTCAGTATGGTTTGATTTTTAATAAAGTTTTCGATGAGGAAATAGAAGAAATAAATAAAGTAGCACCAATTGAAAATAATTTATACAAATGTCTCAAACTTTTGCCTAAAGAACCTTATTCAACAATTATTCTTACACGGGATAAACGCATAAAAAGAAAATGTAATATGCATTTCCAAAGTGGAGATGAAAATAGAAAGAAGTTATTAGAGTTTCTTGATAAACTACCTGCTTTTAGAATAGAAGAGACTGAGGTCGAAAGAATAGATGTTAGAGATCATGATGAAAAAGTTAAAGAGATGCAAGAAATGTATAAAAAGATAATAGATGAACTGAATAAAAAGGCACAAGAATAGAAACCTTCTTATATATATACTGCAGCCTCCTCAAAATATCAAATACAAGCTTATTCTTACTGTAATATATATAGTTTTAGTATTATCTAAAATTGCACTAGTTCAACCAAAAAGCGGTTGATAAAAAGGATTGTTTTCACAAGCCAACTATTGTATACTTTTCATGGTTATATTCCTACATATACTGTACAATTTATCCATAATGGTCCTTTTCTTTAAACTCACCCCCAAATAGGTATTAATTTCTATCTCAGAGAAAAAAGAGAAAGAAAAACCAGAAGAACTGGCAAAAAGAAAAAGAAAAAAGAGACTGATTTGAAAGTTTCCAAAAGGAGCCATGTCAAGGATTTAAGGTATTAAAAAATACTACCTAAACGCAGTAAAGGTGGAGATTTTTTAATCAGCTCGGCATATTGAGAAAACCTTGACATGGCTTTTGTGTGGTAATGTAGGGTTTGGAAGCTTAACTTGAGGCGCTTTTTTATTTTAAAGCGAGCCGACTGCGAGAGTGAACGAGGGGTCACGTCAGAAAAGGGAATTTATAGCACGCTAAGGGGTAATATATTATATTTGTGAGATGTCAGGATGAAGTAGACTCTATCTTGATGTCAGATACTTTCTATAAATTTGTCAGAATAAAGTCCTATTTTTAATTTATTGACATATCTCACCCTGGTTTATAGATTCTATCTTGACACTTTAAAACATTATAGCTCGAGAGCGCATTATAAAATTATTATTCGCTAGAAAATAAAAACATTGGTTTAAACTGTTGAATTTATCACCTTTTCGATGACTCAATAAGCTTACCGGGCTTTATATTCCGAATTCTGAGGTGACCCCAAGTTTATGGAAGAGGGTATCCAGACAACCAATACGATATATTAGTTTCCCTGTTGCCCTGACGCCCTATAATTAATAAGGAATATTATTCTTTAGAATATACTGCATGGCTGCATCCCAGCCTTCCTCGAATCCTAAAATACCATATTTAAGGCCCTGAACTTTCAAATAACAGGCCCAACGTTTTCCTTTATCTGATTGCTCTTCAATCCATCTTTTCAGTTGGGTAACATCTTTTATATAACCATTCTTACCCTTAGTAAATCCCTCTATTTGCCGAATGATAGCCTTTTCATTGCCTTGTTCAACCAAAGCTTCATTAAGTGCCACAGCAGCTTCTGCATTCTTCTTATAGCCATAATTACCATTAGCAAGCCCATCTATTTTCCGCTTAATAGCTTCCTTATCACCTTGTTCAACCAAAGCTTCATTAAGTGCCACAGCAGCTTCTGGATTCTTCTCATAGCCATAACGGCCAAAAGCAAGTCCCCATATTTTTCGCTCAATAGCTTCCTTATCACCTTGTTCAACCAAAGCTTCATTAAGTGCCACAGCAGCTTCTGCATTCTTCTTATAGCCATATTTACCCTTAAGAAGCCCATCTATTTTCCGCTTAATAGCTTCCTTATCACCTTGTTCAACCAAAGCTTCATTAAGTGCCACAGCAGCTTCTGCATTCTTCTTATAGCCATAATTACCATTAGCAAGCCCATCTATTTTCCGCTTAATAGCTTCCTTATCACCTTGTTCAACCAAAGCTTCATTAAGTGCCACAGCAGCTTCTGCATTCTTCTTATAGCCATATTCATAGCCATAATTACCATTAGCAAGCCCATCTATTTTCCACTTAATAGCGTTCTCATTGCCTTGTTCAACTAAAGAATCATTTAAAAGAACAGCAGCTTCTGGATTCTTCTCATACCCATACTTACCATCAAGAAGTCCATATATTTTTCGCTCAATAGCGCTCTCATTCCCTTGTTCAATCAAAGATTCATTTAATGCAACAGCAGCTTTGGGATTCTTTTCATAGCCATATTCACCATAAGCCAATCCTTTTATTTTTCGTATAATTGCTTTTTCATTGCCTTGTTCTACCAAACGCTCATTGAACTCAAAAGCAGCTTTTGGGTCTTTATCATAGACATACCTACCATTAGCAAGATCATTTATTTTCCGCTCAATAGCTTCCTTATTACCTTGTTCAACCAAAGAATCATTAAATGCAATAGCAGCTTTGGGGTTCTTCTCATAGCCATACGTACCATAAAGAAATCCCTGTATTTTATGTGAAATAGCTGTTTCATTGCCTTGTGCCGCATAACCATTTGTCATTTCTGTCCTTAGTCCATTAAATTGAGTTAATAAACCTTGATATATCTTAAAGGGATGCTGCTCATTAAGCTTATACTTATGCACTAAATTCTGAATAGAGAAAACATCAGAAAGACTATTAACGTATACTCGTAAAATATGCTTTTTAGCCTGTTCTTTTGTAGCATCACTAGCTGGGTAATCTCCATGAATACGTAAGCGTATAGCTCTCCATAAAGCAGGTTCTTCACTTAAACTATACCAATGTTTACTTACCCCGCTTGCATGAGCAATATCTTTAACCGATAGCTCACTAAAGATCTGTATCATCACTTCATCAGGTAGATTGATAACAGGAAGCGTAGCTGTCTCCCTTAATTCATCCTCTGCGCCTTGGATAGACAAAGTATCATCCAACGTAGAAGGTAGTCCAGTACCACAAGAGCCTAGCAATAAGGTAAACATAAAAAGGAATATCAACGATCCCCGAAACATATATTTCTGATTTAAAATGGTTAACAAATATGATTCAAATGCAATATACATTAATTTATTTCTTACCGAGCACCTGTAAGCTAAGCTTTTCTAATGCTGGATAACCCTTAATTCGTACCTACTACCATACTTATCATTTTTACAATGATTCATAGGGGAGAAATAGTCGGAAAGTTCGTTAGAAAAAGCGGCTATTCTCTTGTCAAGCTATCTGATAAGTTAGCTATTAGCCGCAATACTCTCTACAATAAATTCCATAACGCCAATCTAAGTTACCGTTTCATTCAAGATGTTGGACGAGTACTGAATTATGATTTCTCTCTTGATTTCCCTGAAATGCCAAAAGAAGAATTTGCAACAGGGGAAAAAGATAATGACTTACTAAGACTTGAGATTAAATATTCTAATTTGCTCGAAAAGCATATTAAGCTACTTGAACTACTTGTAAAGGTAGCTAACCACTCCGAAAATCATTCCTTAGAACAGGAACTTAACAAGCTTATGGAAGAAGGTATGCAAGATAATCATAACATATAAGTACTTACTATTTCCTATGTGGCCCCTATATCATATAAGGTTTTAATAAGGAATACTGTTGGCTAAAATATATTCTATGGCAGCTTCTCTGTCCATTTCAAATCCTAAAATACCATATTTAAGTCCTTGCGTTTTTAAATAACACGCCCAACGTTTTCCCTTATTTGCTTCTTCAATACACATTTTCTTCAGTTGGATATAACCCTTATAGTGCCCATTAAGCCACCTTATTTTCCACTGAATAGCTTCGTGATTACCTTGTTCAATCAAAGGATCAATTAAGATAGCAACAGCTTTGTAGTTTTCCTCATAGCCATATCTACCCTCAGCAAGTCCCTCCATTCTCCTATTAATGGCTCTGTTGCAAATAGAAGGCGAGTGTCTTAAATTGAGTTAAGTTAAACAAAAAAGAAAGAGCTATGAGTATCTTCAAGAGACGACATTTCAAATATGATATCATCATATGGGCAGTAAGATGGTATTGTAAATATGGGTTCTACCGCATATCTGGCCCAAACTGGCCATGAGATTCTTAATCGAGTTTGAGTGCTAATATTTTACCCATATCAAAGGACATTTCTTCTTGATCCATATCTTGGGTGAAGTCATATTCACCGTATAGATTCACATAGTGCCAAATTAAGGTTGATCCATTTCTGATTATTGTTAAGAGATCCTTTCTTCTTCCTTCATTCTGGGTTGTTGCCAATTTTTGGGAGAGGAATAATTCGTTCCATAGCACAATCGCATTTTGAATAAGTCGCTGACAACCAACAACTATCTCCTGTTCTTCTTTCCCACTATATTGGATTTCTTGGTTGTTACCAAATAAAATAGCTTTTGAGAATTTATTGGACAATTCAATTCGGTTCAATTGTTTTTCGACTGCTTGTCGTAGATCAACATTATCAATATAGTGTAGGATGAAGAGACTTTTAATAACCCTGCCGAACTCTTTAATAGCACAGTATAAGGGGTGTTGCCTTGAGTAAGAGCTTAATCGCTTAAAGATTTGTGATGTGGTAGTAGCTTTGAGTTTAATTGTTACCATCAACCTTAAAATATCATCCCAATACCTTTTGATTACATCAACATCAATGTAACGTTCTGGTAGTATCTTATACTCGTTTGTTTCTTTGTTTCATACAATTTACGGGGTTCAAAGCTATAGAGTGTGGATTTCTTGAGACCCTTAATTCTTGGTGCAAAGTAGATACCCAGCATATGCAATATGGCAAAAACAGCCTCAGAATAACCATGAGTATCGGTAGAGTGAATGCTGCTTTTAATGGAAAGATTATGCAATAATCCATCGGTAACATAGGCGGCTTCTCTCTCAGAGCTACTGATAGAAGTGGTATAGAAAAGGCGATTTAGTTCATCAATAAAACTATAAAGTGAAGATCCAGCACCACTGCCAAAGTATTTAAAGGATTGGTTAGCGTTCAATGACTCAACTACTACACCCACTTTTCGTCCATCGCTTGCGGTGTGTAACTCGGTTGGATTTTTTTGATAAATTGTAGCGAGTGTCAGTTGGCCTAACAAATCCAGGATCCGCTGATTCGCCTCATTGATATTATTAATACTCATGTGCCAATTTACGAAATTAGCTAAAGCATCCTCAGTTATACCCTTAGAAACATTGGCCATCTTATTGACGCCAATATTACAACCTAGTCCCAAAATGGCTGCATAAAATATGGATGTTTTCGGCAACACTTTTTTATCCTTGACATGGTGGTGAGCGAAGCAATCAAGATAGTTAGTTAATCGTTGAATATCACTCAATATTTTCAGAATCGATGTATATTTTTGGTCAGCAAACAAAGCAGATACTGACTGAGTATCTAGTTTGTCTACTTTTGGTGTAGCTAAAACCATCTTATCTTTTGCATCAAATTTGATGTGTAAATTTTTACCTGACTTAATACGACGATTGGTTTTATGGTACCCTGCACGTAATTGATCCTTGAGTAATTGCAACAGCACATCAATATCTACAAATGGAAGCAAACTAGCTTCCTCTAATATTTGATCGGCAGATAGATTGAATTCAATTAATTGAATCAAGTGTTTATCATAATCACTAATAGCTTGAGTGATGGTTAGCGCAAATTGGTTATAGCCAGGAATCTCGATTCGTCTTGCCTGGAGGAGTTTAAGAACCTCCTGCAAAATTTGTTTTGGCCAATAATGACGTGCTACTCGGTCTTTAATGCATTCCAAGAAAAACTCTTTGGCCTCCCTATCAAAAGGTGTCAGGTTGATATGTTTCCGGATGGTCTGCTTGTGATTATTAAATGTGCGTTGGTTATAGTTTTTAAAGTTGATATTATTGACATCGAAGTTGTATTTTAAGCATACCGCTTTCAGGTCATCTTCACGGAATTGCTTGGGTTGATAGAATCTCATGCCCTTTTGGCAATAGGACCACAGTAAAACAAATCCAGCCTTATTGGTGATATTATTTACATTATCTAACCAGGTTGTTAACTCTGGTGGTAATTCAAAATATTGGGTTTGTTCTTCACGGGTTAAATTTGGAGGGTCATTGAAGATAAGCTGCTCTGATAGAGATAGGATTTCAAGCTTTGCCATTACTATAGATAAGGTATAATAAGTTTATTTTAATAACGAGCGTTTTATTAGTCAATAAAATATACCATATTGGTGCATTATAAACAATGACAAATCTATTGCATTACGTGTAAAAATAGCCTTAATACAAAAAGCAGTAAAAATTAAATGAAATTTGTATGATTTATGGATACGTCCGCGTGAGTACGCAAGATCAAACTGTTGATAGTCAGAAAAATAGCATCAGCCGATTTTGTATGGATCAAAAAATGATGGTGGATCAATGGATGGAGCTAGAAATGTCTTCACGAAAATCTACAGCACATCGCAGAATCGATGAATTGTTAAATAAATTATCACCCAATGATATTTGTGATCGCTTCTGAGTTATCAAGGCTTGGACGCTCCATCAAAGAGACACTACATACAATAGAAACTATTGTTCAAGATAAAAAAGCAAGATTAATTCTCATTAAGCAAAACCTGGATTTAAATCCCACTACTACAGGTAACCTCGCCAATAAGGTGCTTATTACCATTTTTTCTATGCTTGCTGAGTTAGAAAGGGATTTTATTTCAGAACGAACAAAAGAAGGTCTCAGGGCAAGAGTGGCTAAAGGGGTAAAATTAGGCAAGCCAAAGGGGGTTATACAAGCATCAATGTATGATAAAGACAAGGAAAAAATCTTACACCTGGACCAACTTGGGGTTCCTATTCAGAAAATTATTACAACACATTTAGGGTATGGTAAGTACTTATCTCTCAAAGAATTTATGAGGAAATCTAAGAACTTCTCACAACTCACTATTTAATTGAATTTATAGTATATTGACCCCATGGCCACTTTGGACCAGATATGCGGTAGAACCCTGTATATCAATACGCACTTTCTGTTTTTAATAGTAACCATACTCTCTAGCAATCTATCTTTCTTGCTTAGCAAGCTGAAATGGGGCAAGACCATCGTTATTCTTCACATTAATATCTGCTCCACTTGCTATTAAATACTTAACGATTTCTCTACATCTCCAAACAGCCAAATGCAGCGGCGTACAACCATATATATTTTGGACATTCACATCTGCGCCTTTACTACATAATAAATTTACCATATCTAGGTTTCCTCTCCCCACAGCTTCATATAGCGGCGTATTGCCTAGTTTATTCTTGACATTTACATTAGCTCCTCTGTTTATCAATACTTCTACCATATGTATATTTTGTGATCTAGTTGCTAAGAACAAAGGAGAATAGCCATCTTTATCTTTAATATTTACATCCGTTCTTTGTAGGAGCAAGTTTACTACTGACATGTGTCCATGTAAGCTAGCTAAGTGGAGGGCAGAAAGACCGTTATATTCTACAGCATATACATTGGCTCCTTGGTCTAATAATAATCTTACGATCTCTATATAACCCTTATTAGCAGCTAGGTGTAAGGGGGTGCACCCAAATTGATCTCTAGCATTGATATGTTCACCTAGGAACAGTAACGATCTGGCTGTTGCAAGATTTCCATCAAGAGCAGCCATATGTAACAAAGTACGGCTACCAATAGCTTCATGATTCTTTTCAGAGATTATTTGCTCACCTGCAAGAGAATTCGTGGTAACTTGGGTAGTACTGTTTGATTTTTCCTGCTGCTCATCCTCTGTTAATTTCTCCTTACCTTTGGCCCCACCTGTATTACTGCCACCCATTAGCCCCACATTGCCTATATATACACGTCCTGACTGGTTACCTTTAGGTAAATGAACGTGAATGAGTGGGTTTCGCTGATCTATGGCAGAATTCATTACTTGGTCTATACTTTTACCTTGCTCTATAGCTACCGGTAAGTTGTGTAGCCGACTAAACCCATGAGGTAATTTTTCGGCTACTTCTGCTTTCAGCTGAGTTCCTTCTTGATAGAAAATAACTAAATGTCCTTCTTGCGATAGAAATTTCAGATCAACTAAAGCCTGATTATAAGCTAACAAAGTTTCCGTTTGTATCATCTGCGTACTCTTTTGTTGTTTAATAGCAATAGTGGGATTATTAAGACCTGTGCAGCTCTGCAGACATAAATTTACAAGTATAATGTATACTATAAATTGGTGGAATAATGAGTAAACGAATTTCATATTTTTTGAATTATTAGTTTATCAATTATATGTTCATTGGTACAACACTAAGATAAAGTTATTAGGGGTATCAGCAAAGTTTTACTTCTATGCCAGAAGATGTAAGCACAAATCGTAGAATCTTCAAGATAAAAATTGTATCAATAGCAATTAAAAAGTAAGCTGTGGGAACGATCTATGTGAATGCTCATAATGTATTTTTAGGAGGTTTAATATACATAGAATAATATACGGATAAAGTGACATTATTTTAGTATATTTCGGGTAGAAAAAATAGTGTATCACAAACGTTCGTTTAATTGACAAACATGAAAATAGGTTACGCACGAGTTTCCAAAGCTGATGGAAGCCAAACAGTCGATTTACAAATAGATGCCCTCTTGCAAGAAGGAGTAGCTTTTGATAATATCTACCAAGACCAAGCTTCTGGGAAAAAAGAAGATCGGCCAGGACTTGAAGCGTGCTTAAAAACACTTCGTCCCGGTGACGAGCTTATTGTATGGAAGCTAGACCGCTTAGGTCGTAATCTAAGTCATTTGGTAAATACTATTCAGGACCTTTCTAAACGCCAAGTAAGTTTTAAAGTAATTACTGGCCAAGGGGCGAGCATTGACACATCAACAGCATCTGGCAAACTTATCTTTGGAATATTTGCAGCTTTAGCAGAATTTGAGCGGGAATTGATTCGAGAAAGAACGCTAGCAGGTCTTGCCTCAGCTAGAGCGAGAGGTAGGGAAGGAGGCAGAAAGTTCCAACTTACTAAAAGTCAAGTAAAATTAGCCCAGCTCTCTATGAAAGACAGAGATACGAGTATTAGTGGCTTATGTAAAGAACTAAATGTATCCAGGCAAACGCTGTACAGGTATGTCGGTCCTGATGGAGAACTCAGAGAGTATGGATTAAAAGTGCTTAAAAACATAACAGATAATAATAAAAATTAAACCACTGATGCCTAAAAAAAAGAAAAACGATCTTCAAAATCCTCATGATCTGCTGGTTAAAGCAACGCTTTCCCATTCTGAGGCAATACAAGAATTTGCTAAAGCTTATTTCCCTACTAACATTTTAGAAAGGGTTAACTTGCCTTCTTTAAAGCTTACCAATAAGAGTTATGTCACCGAAGAGTTGCGAGAGTTTCACAATGATTTGGTCTTTTCTTTTACCATAGATAAGCAGCCAGGATACGCTTATTGTTTATTGGAGCACGTGCGACACGAGGTCGCTCGGATAAGTCCGCTGTTAAGCGGCTAGGTTGCATTCAAACCTAAGTTATCACTACTTCGGTGGTAAGCTGGAAACGGCTTATTACTAAGCAGAGGTAGAAAGCCTAACTAAAGTACTGAGCTGGTCAGGAAATAGAGGCCAGATAAAGCTGGAATAGGTCAAACGAAAGTGAACCTTTGTTTGGAAAATATCGTAAAGAAACAAACAGGCATACCAGATGAAACCTGTTATAGGGATAGTGCTGCAAAGCACAGCTGTCAAGGATGTGTGTTCGGTCCTTGTAAGAATGCCAGTTCCCCGGTATAGAGAAGGTGGCCTACCTAGCGTATCTTAAACGAGTGAAACGTGGTAAGCCTTCGCCATTCCCCTAACTAGAGAATGGAAAGGTAAGAGAGGTCCTAGTAAGCCAATGGCGTCAGGTCGAAAGGCCACAGGAATACATAACTGGACGCATAGGAGTTTATACTCTAACCAGTAATGGTGCCCACTTAGGACTGGTGGTTTGCCCATAAGTAAGTCAACTATATTATACATGTTAATAGAAAAGTTAGATGCAACAAGCAAACGTAATACTAACAGCTCGTCATAAGACCAACCTATCTATTAGTTGGAATGCTATTAATTGGCAAGTGGTTACTAAACGAGTGAATAATCTTAGGGGACGTATTTATCGGGCATCTGTAGCGGGAAACACCAAGTTAGCCAGTAACTTACAAAAGCTGATGATTAAATCAACAGCGAATAAACTCAGTGCTATACGACGTGTAACCCAGATCAATCAAGGCAAAAGAAGTCCTGGAGTTGATCAAATAGTTATCAAGACAAATAAAGAACGAGCCTGGTTATATGATCAGTTAACAAATGAAAATAAGCCAAAAGCAAGCCCTATTAGACGGGTTTATATTCCTAAAGTAAATGGAAAGGTTAGACCTTTGGGTCTACCTACTATTTTAGATAGGTGCAGACAAGCGGTTATAAAAGCGGCTTTGGAACCTTATTGGGAAGCTAAGTTTGAATCATGTAGTTACGGATTTAGACCAGGAAGAAGTGCTCAGGATGCTATACAAAAGATATTTTGTATAGTAAGGCCAGGAAAGAATAGAAAATGGATACTAAAGGTGGATATTGAAGGAGCCTTTGATAATATAGACCATGACTTTCTACTAAAAGCTGTAGGTAATTTTTCAGCTAGAGGTTGGATTGAGCAATGGCTAAAAGCAGGAGTGATGGAAGAAGGCCGATTAACTCCCATCGAGTCAGGAACGCCCCAAGGTGGTATAATCAGCCCACTATTATCTAACATAGCGCTACATGGAATGGAAGCTGGATTAGGAATTAGCTACTATAAGCATAACCGAATCAAAGAAAGCTCTCCTTACATGTTAGTTAGGTATGCCGATGATAGTGTTGTCTTTGCTAAGTCAAAAGAAGATTGTCTAAAAGCAAAAGAACAACTCAAGACTTTTCTACAAGAAAGAGGCTTAAAGCTCTCAGAAGAGAAGACAAGGGTCTGTCATATAGAAGAAGGGTTTGACCTTTTGGGCTTTAATATCAGGCAATATCCAACAAGAAGCAAAAGAAAGGGCGTAACCATCCTTACTAAACCATCCAAACAAAGTGTTAAGGACTTTAAAAAGCGAATGGCACTGGAATGGAAAAAAGGATTATCCTGCGATGCAAGAAGGATGATAGAGAAGGTAAATCCTAAGGTTAAAGGATGGGCGAACTACTTTAGAGGAGCAGCCAGTAAGAAGACGTTTAGTCAGTTGGATTACTGGATATGGAAAAAGCAAGCGTGGTATGCCTATAGAAAGCATCCAAGTAAGTCCTGGCAATGGCGTAAGGATAAATACTGGGGAAAGATAAAAGGAAGAGATGATAGATGGGTATTTATGGATAAGGAAGACAGGGAAGAGGTTTTTCTATGGAAACTGGCATGGACACCTATAAAAAGGCACATAATGGTCAAAGGAAGTTACTCGCCAGATGACCCTAGCTTAAAACAATATTGGAAAGAGCGTCAAAAGAAGCAAAGTCCATATTTATTTAAGACTAAAGGTATACTATGGAGGGTACAAGAAGGTAAGTGTAGGGTATGCTTGGCTAATATAGATAATGGAGAGAAGATCGAAGTTCACCATATATTACCCAAAAATCTAGGAGGAACAGATCATATTGATAACCTAATGATGCTTCATACTACTTGCCATGAGCAAGTACATCATAAGCTAAGAACACAGACTACAGATGTTAGCAAACTGCTTGAGCCGTATGCGGGGTAACTTGCTTGTACGGTTCTTTGGGAGGAAAGTGCCTAGCACCGACCTACCCGCTCAATCCACTCCTGACCCTTTAATGGCATTAAGGTTTATCAAATACAACACATGCTTAATAGAGGAGCACATAAAAGAAAAAGGGGAGAAAACGCCCTGGCCTATTATTGTTAATATATGCCTCTATCACAATCCTAATGAGAAACCTTACCCTTATTCTACCTCGGTTTATGACCTATTTAAGGATCCTTTAACAGCTAAAAACTTAGGGATGTTTACTAAGTTCCATTTAGCAGACTTAAACAGTACCCCTAACCAGGTTCTAGATGGTCATGGTAGTATCAGTTTAATGGAAAAGCTCTTAAAATACAGTCGTCATCGAGATGCATTTAATGTGCTGGCTAAAGAGTTAGAGCATAGTAAAGGCTGGTTAGTGCTCCGAGGCAATTACTGGAAAACTGTCCTAGTCTATTCAAGCTATGTAATAGCTAAAGGAGAGAAATCTGAAAAAGATTTGGTATCTTTGTTTAAGGAAGTATTATCTAAAAACGAGGAGGAAATTATGATAACCATTGCACAAACTATAGAAAAAAGAGGTGAAATAAGAGGCATACAAAAGAATAAATTAGCTATCGCTAAAAATATGCTTGCTAAAGGGTATGCTATCAAAGATATTGAAGAGATAACAGGTCTTAGCCGGGAAGCTATTGAAAAGCTAAAGGGATAATAAAACTAATTTTGACTTATAAATTAACAAGAAATTAGCCAGGGCTTGCTTTTGCAATAGTTTTACTTCCAACACTCCATCCTTTCTCATGATTCACAGAGGGCAAATAGTCGAAAATGTAGTTAGAAGAAGTGGTTTCTCACTGACCAAACTAGCTGCCAAGTTAGAGATCAGCCGTAATACCCTTTACAATAAATTCCGTAACGCCAATCTGAATTACCGGCTCATTCAAGAAATCGGTCTTGCCATCCATTATGACTTTTATCTTGATTTCCCTGAAATGCCAAAAGAAGAATATACAACAGGGAAAAAAGATAATCACTTAATAACTCTTGAGAGTAAGTATGCTGTTTTGCTAGAAAAGCATATTAAACTCCTTGAAATCCTTGTAAAACTCGCCAATGAGGCCGAGAAACCTTCTTTAAAGCAAGAACTTAACAAGTTTATAGAAGAGGTCAATTAAAATAACCTTATTATTAGTAGTTACTACTTCTTCTGTTGCAACTTCCAGCTCAGTTTCAATTCAAATTAGCTCATTCTGAAGCAAATATCAAGAATTAATTAAACGTGCTATATCCATTCTTGTATTAAATGGAATTTTGTCCATGACATTTACAGGAAGGAGATCTTTAAACTGTTCGTTTATGGAAATTCGAGCATAACCTCTATAATTTTTCGCTCCATAGTTCACTAACAACTTAACAATATTTGTCTTGCCTTGCTCTGCTGCTGCATGTAGAGGCGTCCAACCTTTATAGTCATCATAATGCATAGAAAATCCCCCTGTAGCCCGAGGAGTAAAGAGCTGAGCACCCCGATCGAGTATTTTTTTTACCTTCTCTTCTTGATATTCGGAAGAATCATGTCGAATAACAAACATCAGGGGTGTCCAATCCGGATAATCTGATGAAGTATCTATATTGACCCACGCTCCATGATTTAGCAAAGCCATTACCAACCCATATCCTAAGCTTCTTATTTTTTGATCGCATGAGGTGTTATTGCCATATCTTAGCGCATTGAATAAAGGATATACCCCATCAGGGAATGGTATGTTAGGATCAGCTTCATATTTTAATAATTGCAATATGCCAGATAGTTCACTTTTCTCTAATTCATCACGCATCATTTTTCGGGTAGCTAAATGGAGGGGGGTAAATCCTCCATTGTTTTTAGTATTGATATCCAGCGTCCTTTGAATGATAAATTCACCCGCTTGCTGGTTGTTCGTTCCTTTTTCAG
>Ga0209941_1001205_pt1 | contig 19502 bp, 10 predicted proteins | sample ThiBiot_300_plan_FD_183945 | JGI IMG/M metagenome (GOLD analysis project Ga0209941, IMG submission 183945) | Wastewater bioreactor microbial communities from Cape Town, South Africa - Thiocy_solids_1 (SPAdes) | ecosystem: Engineered > Bioremediation > Thiocyanate > Unclassified | place: South... | reverse complement strand
GGCTTGGCAGCCAATTTTGGGCTGGAGGGATTGGGTCTCATCTGCGTTCCTTACGTCACTGCGACGAGACCCAATCCCTCCATTATCCGCAACCCCAGATCTGTGCCAAAGGCGCTGACGCCGAACAGTCTCAAGGACGCTCGCAAACCCCTCCTCGATCTCCCGGCGCACAGGTTCCGCCAGGGTGGAATATTCCGGAAGCGCGCGAAGCTTTTCTCTCAACTCTTCAACTTCAGACAGCGCCGCCTCGCGTTCCGCGACGATCCGGGCGTCGACCTCGGCCTTCAGGGCATCAAGGCACCCCTTCATCTGCTGAATGGCATTGCCCTTGAAGCAGGTTGGATCGTCCAGAACGGCTCGCATGGCGCCGGCTCGATCGTCGCCGCCATAACCGAAATTGGCGGCCTGATCAGCAAGGTAGGTGCGCGCTTCGTCGTAGATCGCCTTCTGCGACCCGCCCATGAAGCGGCGAACCGGATCGAGGACGCTCTCCTTAAGATCGAGCAGGCGCTCCTCGTGGCGACCGAGGTCCTGCACGTACCATGCATAGGGTTTGCCGGTAACCTCGCGCACCGCCTCCTGCACCTTGGTCAGGGCGGCGAGGAACGGGTAGCGCGCCGACTGGGCCTCCAGCACCGCAAGTTCATTCTTGAGCGCGGCGAACGCCTCGGCCGTTTCGAGCCCCAGCGCCTTGCCTTCCGATCCGGCCGGCTGCGAGTCGAAGAACTCGCCGTAGAATTCCTTGAGCTTGCGCGTCTGCGCCGCCGTGAATTCCACCTGCAGCTCCACCACGATGTTGCCATGCGCGTGGGAGTTCTGAAGCCCGCGTTGCAATGGCTCGCCTTCCAGCGGGCTGCCGTCCTGGCGCGCCTCGATCTTGCCGCGCCCGATCAGGCTCGCGGTCGTGGACAGGATGGCGGCGTAGGACCACCCGTAAGGCTTGCGCTCGAACCGTTCGAGAATGGCCTTGATCGTCGTGCGAATGCCGGTGCGAGCATTGGCCTGGGCGTAATTCAGGATCTCTTGCTCGGCCTCGGTCAGATTGGCGCCATCGCCGCCGAACATGCCGTCGTTGCCATGCGTCAGGGACTTGGCGATATCGCTCTCGGAATAGGTGACGCCGCGCAACATACCGAGATTGACATGGACCTTGTCGACGAGCGTCTGAAACGCGCGCTCGATCCTGGCTTGCGGGTCCTCCGACCGAACCTCGATCTCCTCGCCACGCACGAACAACCGCGCGTCCGCCAGCAGTCGTTGAGCCCGCAGCGTCAAATCGCGCTGGCGGCTGCTGTTCTGCTCGCCTTTTTCGCGGACGATCCGCTCGATGGTCGGCTGCTGGGCCACAGTGCGGGCCTGGCGCACATATTTGTCGGTCCGCTTGAACATCATCAGGTCGCTGACGAAGCGGACATCAGCGTTCAGGACGACGGCCAGCTCGTCGCGCGACATGGTGCGCATGGCAATCGCCTCGGCATTTCCGCTCTGCTCGTGGAACGGCGTGACGACGTTGACGGCCAGCTCATAGTCGCGGCCCAGCAGCCGATCATCCAGATAGCGGGCGAAGCTATAGTCCTGTGACGACGCTTCGTGCCGGAGCTTCCGGCTCTTGATGACCCCATCAAAAATCAGGACTTCGAGTTCCTTGGCGATCTCTGCGGTATCGACTTCGATCGCCTTGATCTCCTGTTCGACATCCTTTTCCTCGTCGGTCAGGAATTCGAACAGGTCGCCGTTGCGCTGGATGTAGGTGTTCTGTTCGAGAAGACTGAGCGCCTCCTCCACATGCCGCTTGTGCTTGGCCAAGTCGGCGTCGAACCGATCGAGCATCAAGATCGAAATGTTGCGAGCGGTCGGTTTGAAGCCCTTCACGTATTTGACGAGGAACAGCGCCTTCAGAACCCGCGTGGCGAACTCGTCGCCGAGATTTTTCTCCGCGATCAGGATCGATTGCTGGACGTTGGATTTGAGCGCCGTTCGGATCCCTTCGAACATCTGGTCGAAGGTTGCGACGCCGCCGACCGGAATGTCGGCGAGCCTGACCACGACATCTTGGAAGACGCCGAGCATGGACCGCTCACCGACCGAGCTGTGCTTACCCTCGAAGGCATTGTGCTGCGACAGGTTCTGGATCGCCTGCTGGAAGAGCGGATACTGGTAAGGGACGAAGGGGTAGCTGTGGATGAAGTGGTCACGGTCCCGGAAATTCTCCAGGCGCATCGAGCCGTCAGAGAAGTCGAACAGCGTCTTCAGATTGTTGGCTTCGCGGTGGTAGAGATCCGTGAGGGACAGGACCCCGGCCTCAGTCTTCTTCAGCAGACGCTTTTGAATCACCTCCGCCACATCCGCGCTGTTGAGCGGCATCCGGTTCGCAAAGCGCGCCTGGATCTTGGAGAAATCGTTCTCCTGCCGCTGCGTCATGTCGCCAATGACCGAGCCCATGTCCTGCTGGGCGGTCACAATGATCCACGCTCGACCGCGGCACTTGGTGTTCAGGCTCTCCGCAATGGTCTGCAGGTTGGTCATTAGCTTGACGTTATCGGCGATGTACTGGCCGACCTCGTCGACGAAGAAGTTGAGCCTGAACCCCGGCTCCTGCGCATCGATGTACGCCTTCACCTTGTCGGCGAAGTCCTCGATCGATGACCGGAAATCCTGCCGGTACTGAGTCAGGATTCCCTGGGCCGCTGACGGATCGGCTCCTGTCGCCTCCGCATAGGCCTTGGCGATGTTCGCGCTTTCCAGCAGGGCTTGTTCGCGCCCCCGCTCCCAAGGTTTGCCTGCGATAGCCTGGTAGGCCTTTTGGAACTTTTCGAGGACGCCGCGGCTATCGAGATCGCGCTCGAACTGGGCGATATGCGGCTGCTTTCCATAATAGCCGCACATCTCGTCGAAGACTTTCTGGAACACCGAAAGCAGGGCGTCGATCTGCTCTTTCGAGATCACGTCGGCCTTCTGGTCGATGTTGAACAGGATGCTCCGCGAGGGGATCGAGACCGCCTTGCGCAGATCGGCTGCCAGGATCTCGTTATCGGCGCACTTCTGCTTGAAAAGCTCATAGGCGGGCGTTCCGCCCGCGTCCCGGTTCTCGAGGAGGAGCGCCAGCATCTTCAGCAGGTGCGATTTGCCCGATCCGAAGAAGCCCGAGATCCAGACCCCGTTGGCCGTCTCGTAGTTGTTGTAGGCGTCGAGAAATTTCTCGAGCTGTCGCTCGATCTCGTTGGTGATCACATATTCTTCGAGCTCGACCCGGAGGCTGGCCTCGTCGTCAGCCTTGATGACCCCTTCGATCGCGCGATCGACAGGTTTCTCGAAAATGTCGCGAAGTTTGGTCATGTCCCCCCTCAAATCTCGTAGTGCATGATATTGAATGCACGGTAGTATTTGTCGTCGCGCAAAGTGCCGAACAGGTCGAGCGAGGCCCCCGTGGCCAAGCCATGCGTGTAAGTTCCCGGGAAGAACATCACCGTCGGCTTTTCCTTGGCGGTGCTCTGCAGGTTGTTCAGCACATTGTGCGACCGAATGTATGGGTAGACCTCTCCTACCCCCGACAGGAACAGGACATCGAATTCCTGCCGCGCCAGGCGCGCGCCAATTTCAGGCACCAAGTGCGTTTCCGGGTCGAGCACCCCTTGGAGCAGCTCCTTGAGCTCGGCCTTGCTGATGTCGGGCTCAGCCGCGAGGACCTCATCCCAAATGCCCCGCTCCCTCAGCAGCGTGATGCCTAGATCGTACAGGTTGATCTCGAAGGCGCGGACCCCTCGGCTCTCTAGCTGGTTGATCAGGCTTGACCGCATCCCCTCCATGGCGACGGCTTCATCGGCCGGATAGGGGCAGATGAAGAACGGCACCTCATTGCCCAGCCCCTGCTTTTTCAAGAAGCGGTCGCTGGCAATCACCTTCAGGAGATGATCGAACCGCTCCTTTGCGGGCATGGCTCGTCCCCTTCGCGGCATCATCGATCTCCCCCCATCTGTCGTTCAGCTCCCGGGAAGAACCGAAGCTCGTTGGGATCGCCGGTATTAATCAAAGCTAAGACCCGGCGCGACAATATAGACCCGAGTATCCGGTCATCTGGGGACAGTATCTCCGCCTCCCGCATGAGGCGGAAGAGAACGGCGCGGAGCTTGGCGTGGGTCGTACTCGATAGAGCCGCCAGCTTCGGAGACCATTCGGCCTTCGCAGCCAGGAATGTATCGAAGTCGTCATAGGTGACGTCGGTGCGGAGCGAGAGGAAGCGCTCATTCAGCACCTCCACCGCGAACTCGCCGATGAAACGGTACGCGCGGCACGCCGCGAGCCACAGCAGCGCCGCCTGCTCGCTTCGCTCGCCCGCGACAAACACCTCGCGCTCGTCGTCAGACAGCCACTTCAGTCGGTTGACGATCTCACGGATCGAACGCTGCGCAGAACTCGCCTTCCGCACCGGGAACGCGCCGACCTCCCTGGCTCGGGCCGCCGTGGCATCCCAGTCCGCTCCGGGGCGGTGCAGCCGGGCGACCGCGACGCTCTCGTTCACGTACAGCCCGCCCGTTCCGAAAGACATGAGATAGGAGTCGTCTTTACGCTTACGCATCGGTCAGGCCGTCCGGGCGGAAAGCCGCGCCCTTGATTTCGATACACAGCTGACAGGCGGAAATTGGTATCCAAGCCATTCCGGCCTGTGCCGTTTTCTTCTTGCCACACATCACGCTGCGAACTCAGCCTTCTCCAAGGCCGCCTCGGCTTCTTCCTGATTAACGACGACGATGTGCTGGCTGCGCGCGGGCTGCTTTGCCGCATCGCCCAGCAGGCCCAGGCGTTTCAAGACATAGAACAGCATGGCGTAGCGCACGGTGAGGACAGCCGAGCCGTCTTCCATGCCGAAGTCCTTGGCGACGACCGCCTTCTGACTTGCGGTCAGGTCAGGATGCGGGCCGATCTCAACACCGAAGCGCTCCTGCCACAGCGCGTCCTGCAGGGGATCCTTGCCACCCTCCCCCATCTCGCCGACGCCAAGAATGCGCGGCAAAAGAAAGTCTTTGAACTTGTCAGTGACGTGACAGTAGGCGCGCACATGCCAGCGGAAGCCGTCATAGCCGAAGGCGTGAGGCGTGATCCGCCGCCAGACCGGATCGGGGCGCTCCTTGCTCATCGACTGATAGTGAATGTCGAGCGACGTGCGGTCGCGCACCGCCCCCAACACGGTCCTGAGCACGGTTGAGTCGATATCTCTGCGGGGCGTGAGCGCGATATCGGTGTCGGGAACCTGGGTGATCCAGGAATCTGAGAGGTCGATCAGGCCCTCAGCCACTGAACGCAGCCGAGACAGATAGCTGTCTGGATCGGGCCTCAGGAAATGCGGCTCAAACTGTTCGCTGGCCACATAGCGTCTGGCGCTCTTGTCGTAGATCGCGTTTTTCGGCGCCCGCTCCTGATAGAGCGTGAGATCCTTCGAGGCCTGCGGCACCGACACGTCGAACATATCGATGATGTCAGAGCGATTGACCCCACCTTCCCAGAAGAGGCGGAACTCGATGAACTCGAGCCGACGCTCCACACCCCACTTCAATGTCGTCGGGCCATCGGCCATCCGAAACGTCCTCCACCGGGTACAGATAAAAACTATATGGACACATCTTTATGACGCGTGTAGTTTCTATTCGCACCGTGGAGTCGCGTCAAGCGAAACCATTCGGGCGATAGGGAGGATCATCATGGCCAAGGCCGGATCTAAGGGGGAAGTGACCAGCAAGAAGGCGGCGACCGCCGCCTCCAAGGTCCTGCGCGATCCGAAATCGAGCGCGGCGGCGAAGACCGCCGCGGCTTCGGCTCTGACGCAGCGTCCGAACAAGAAGAAGTAGACAGGGGGAAGCGACGATGACGAGCATGACCGACCGGCGGACCATGGTCGCCCACGGCCGCTTGGCGATGCGGGAGCTTCGCCTGGACGCGGCGCGGCGCCGACGCCACGGCCTGCAAATCATGTCGTTCGAGCAACTCGCGGTCCGCCTCGCCGGCGGCTTTGCAAGGCCGATCGACGACGAGAGTCTGCGCACCGCGATTCAGGCTGTCCTGCCGGCCACCCCGCTCGGCGAACTCGAAAGCATCAAGCTCTTGCCCGGCATGGTCGATGCCGCGGCCGACACCCTGCACAAGGCCTGGCGCGCGGGCATCGACCTGGCCTCCCGCGCCCACGAGCATCCGCGTCTCGACTCCATTGCGCGACTCGAAGCGGCGGTGCTGGCGCAGCTGCCGCCGGGCATGATGCGGCCCTGCGACCTGGTCGCGGCCGCCTGTCAACGCCTCGATCACGCCAAGGCCGTTCTGGGACCGTTGGAGATCGTCGGCATCACCGAGCTCTCGCCGTGCTGGCGCCCGCTGCTTGCAACGCTGACCGGCTACACTCCGGTGACCTGGACGGCGGGCCCTCGGCCGACGCCGTCTTGGCTCGAAGCGACCGGCGTTATCGTGACGCGCGATGCGCCGCAGGCCCCGGCGGTTCGGGCGGAAAGCGCCGCGACGGCGTACCATGAGGCTATCGAGGCGATCCGCTGGGCGCGGGCGCTGCTGGCTTCGGGCGAGGCCGAGCCGGCGGACATCGCCATCGCCGCCGCCTCGACGGCGGACTATGACGACCAATTCCTGTCGCTTCGCGCCGACGCGAACCTTGACCTGCACTTCATCCACGGGATCAAGGTCACCACCACCCGCGAGGGTCAGGCGGCCGCCGCGCTCGCCGACATCCTCGTTCGCGGCTTGTCGCAGACTCGGATGCGCCGTCTCGCGGCGCTCTGCGGGTCCGAGGCCGGCCCGTTCCAGACGCTGCCGGCGGGCTGGTTGCGCATCTTGCCGACCGACGCGCCGCTCGCCTCGGTCCCGGCCTGGACGCGCCTGCTCGGGCGCCTGACCCCGGCGGATTGGCCCGACGAGCAAGACCACACCCCCGCCTTGCGCGGCATCGTCGAGCTTCTGGGCAAGGGCCACGGTGCCGCCGAGGAGATCGGCGCGGCGCTGCTCAGCGGCCGCGCCTTGGCAATCTGGCGCAAGGCGCTGCTGGCGGGGCCGACCGGGTCGCTCGACACAACGCTGGAGAATCTCAAGCAGGACGACGGCCTCGAGGCGTGCGTCTCCGTCGCCTGGATGCCGGCCAGCGCCCTGGCCGCGTCGCCGCGCCGGTTCGTCCGCTTGATCGGATTGAACTCGTCGCGCTGGCCGCGGAGCATCTCCGAAGACCGCCTGATCTCCGATCACGTCATTCCGACCGCCGAACTCGATCCCCTGCCGGTCGCCGCGGCCGATCGCCGGGACTTCGAGACGATTCTCGCCACGACCGAACGCCAGGTGGTGCTGTCGCGCGCGCGGCGCGATAGCGAAGGGCGGCTCCTCGGCCGCAGCTCGCTGCTCGGCGCCTATGGCGAGGAGATCTACGTCCGCCGCAACGCGGTCCCGGCTTACGCATTCAGCGAGACCGACCGGCTGATGGCGCGCCCGCAGGAGTTTGCCGGCGAGCCCCAGGCGGTCGCCGCCACGACCTGCTGGCGCAACTGGCACCGCAAGGAGATCACGCCACACGATGGCCTGGTGCGCGCCGACCACCCGCTCTTGCTGGCCATCCTCGACCGGACTCAGTCGGCGAGCTCGCTCCGCCTGCTCCTGCGCAGCCCGCTCGGCTTCGTCTGGCGCTACGCGATGCGGCTGCGGATGCCCGAGAGCGGCGCCGATCCGCTCGTTCTCGACGCCCTTGGCATGGGCGACCTCGTCCACATGACGCTCGATCTGGCGCTACAGAAGCTGGAGGCGGGCGGCGGTCTGGCCAAGGCCGACGAGGCGCAGATCACAGCCACCGTGCAGGAGGCCGCGCGCGAGGTCGCCGGGGTCTGGGAGAGCGAACGCGCTGTGCCGCCGGAGGTGATCTGGCGCCGGACGCTCGACGACGCCCGCGTCCTGACGAGCCGCGCGCTCACCTATGGCGACGAGCGGTTGCCGAACGCCCGTTCCTATGGGGAGGTGGCCTTTGGCGGCCTCGAACCGAAGTCCGACGCCGACAGCCCTTGGGATTCCACGATCCCGGTCGAAATCCCCGGCGCGGGCTTCCGCATCAATGGCTACATCGACCGTCTCGATCTGTCGGGCGACGGCAAGCGCGCCTTGGTCCGGGACTACAAGACCGGCCGCCCGCCCAGGGAGGACATCAGCCTCGACGGCGGCCGCGAGTTGCAGCGCTGCCTCTACGCCTTCGCCGTCAAGGCGCTGCTCGGGCCCGAGGTCTCGATCAGCGCCTCGCTGCTTTTCCCGCGCGAGCAAGTCGATCTCCAGCTCGCCGATCCGGAAGCCACCCTGGTCGAGATCTCCGGCTATCTGCAGGCGGCGCGCGCCAGCCTCACCGCCGGGCACGCCCTGATCGGGCCCGACACCGGCGGAACCTATGACGACCTCGCCTTCGCCCTGCCGGCGAACGCAGGCGCGACCTACTGCAAACGCAAGCTGCCCGCCGCGACCGAGATGTTCGGTGACGCCGCGCAAGTCTGGGAGGCCCAGTGATGACCGCCGCAAGCAAAGCCCTGCGCGACGACAATGCCCGCCGCGCTGCGATCAGCGTCCATGACCGGTCCATCTTGGTGGAGGCCGGCGCGGGTTCGGGCAAGACCGCCGTCATGGCCGGCCGCATCGCCGCCATGCTGGCCGAAGGGGTAGCGCCCAAATCCATCGCGGCCGTCACCTTCACCGAATTGGCGGCGAGCGAACTTTTGATCCGCGTCCGCGACTTCGTCGCCGACCTCGTCGCAGGCTCCATCCCGACCGAACTGCGGATCGCCTTCCCGGACGGCCTGTCGGAGATCCACAAGGCCAACCTCGCGGCGGCCTCGGCGGCGATCGACGAGATCACCTGCTCGACGATCCACGGCTTCTGCCAGCGCCTGATCAAGCCCTATCCGGTCGAAGCCGACATCGACCCGGGCGCCGGTGTGATGGACCGCAACCAGGCCGACCTCGCCTTCATCGAGATTGTCGACGCCTGGCTGCGCGAGCAGCTTTCCGGCGGCCAGGGCGGCATCATCGCCGAAATGGTGCTGCAAAGCCCCGGCGAGACCGTCGGGCTGATCCACAAGATCGTCGCCAACCTGCGCAAGCGGCGCACCGTGTCGGCGCCGCCCGTGACGCCGCTCGCGCCGCATCTGCGCGCATTCCGTGACGCGACCGATGCCTTCACAGACTTCATCCAGACCGCGCCCGCGGTCGAGGAGGAGACGGCGATGTTCGCCGAACGCCTCGCCGAGATGGCCCAGGCGATGGAGGATGCGGCGACCGCCGAAACGCCGGCCGGGCTCATCCGGCTGCTGGTGACGCCGCCGCACCCCGAGCTTTGCACCAAGAGCGGCTCGTTTCTGGCCTTCAAGAAGAAGGGCAAATGGGCGGAGGCCGCCAAGCGCGAGGGCCTGGCCAAGGCCGATGGCGAGCGCCTCAACGCGGCGGCCGAGGACCACTACGCGGCGTGCTGCCAGGCGTGGCAGGTCCTGCTCCAGAATGTCGCCAGCCGCGTCCTGGCCGATCTGATCGCGCAGGTGCAGCCGGTGCTCGAGCGGTTCCGGGACTACAAGCGTTCGGCCGCCTTGCTCGATTTCGACGACCTGATCTTCGCCGCGCGCGATCTGCTGCGCGATCATGACGAGGTCCGCCGCGCGCTGGGAGCGCGCTTCACGCGGGTTCTCGTCGATGAATTCCAGGACACCGACCCGCTGCAGACCGAAATCTTCTGGCGGCTGTGCGGGGAGCCGCCCGCCGAGGGCGCGACCGCCGATTGGAGCGAGTTCCAGATCCGCCCCGGCGCGCTGTTCCTGGTCGGCGACCCGAAGCAGGCAATCTACCGCTTCCGCGGCGCCGACGTCAGCGCCTATGTCCGGGCGCGCGACGCCTTCATCGCCCAGGACGCCGAGAGCGTCCTGTCCATCTCCACCAATTTCCGTTCCTGCGCGCCGATCCTCACCTATGTGAACGAGCGCTTCGAGACGCTGCTGTCGAGCGACGGTCAGCCGGGCTTCACCGCGCTCGATCCGTTCCATGCCGACCGGGGCGAGGCCCCCTGCGTCGCCGCGCTGGACGTCGCCGTCGCCGACGAGAACGGCAAGGCGAGCGCCGAGCAGCAGCGCGACGCAGAAGCCGAAGCCGTCGCCGAGCTGTGCGCCCGCCTGATCGGCAGCGAAATGATCCTCGATCGTCGCTCCGGCGCCAGCCGGGTCTGCCGGCCCGGCGACATCGCCCTGCTCGCGCCGACCGGAAGCGACCTGTGGCGCTACGAAGAGGCCCTGGAGCGGCACGGCATCCCGGTCGCGACCCAAGCCGGCAAGGGCCTGTTCCGCCGCCAGGAGATCCAGGATCTCATCGCGCTGACCCGCGTCCTCGCCGATCGCCGCGATACGCTGGCCCTGGGCGCGCTCCTGCGCGGTCCCCTCGTCGGCCTGACCGAGGAAGAGTTGCTCGACATCATCTGGGCGCTGCCCCGGTCCGAGGAATATCCCGACGCCCTGCCGCGCCTCGACCTCGGCGTGGAGGCCAGTACGATCTCCCACCCGCTGGCGCGCTTGGTGATCGAAAGGCTGCAAGCCCTCAATCGCCGGACCAACAGCACCACCCCGCACGACCTGCTGTCGCAAACGGTCGACGTGATGCGGGTGCGGCCGATCCTGCTCGCCCGCCACCGCGGCCAAGCCGAGCGGGCGCTCGCCAATGTCGATCTCTATCTCAGCCTGGCCTCCGCTTTCGCGGTTCGCGGACTGCGCGCCTTCGCCGAGACCATGACCGCGGCGTGGACCGACGAAGCCCGCGCCGTCGAGGGGCGGCCCGACGCGCAGGAAGAAGCCGTCGCGCTCTACACCATGCACGCGGCCAAGGGGCTCGAGTGGCCGATCGTCGTGCCGGTCAACACGATGACCGGCATCATGCCGGCCGAGAACGCGGTGACCGATCGCGACAGCGACACCTTCTACTGCCCGGTCTTCGGCGTGAAACCGGCCGGCTATGACGAAGTGCGCGACGCGGAAAAGGCCGAGCTCGATCGTGAGCGCGTCCGCCTCTGGTACGTCGCCGCCACCCGGGCGCGCGAGCTGCTGGTCCTGCCTCGCCTCGACGCCGCGCCGTCGAAGTCGGCCTGGATCTCGCTGCTCGACCTGTCGCTCGCCGACCTCCCGGCGCTCGATGTCGCTCATCTCCCGCTGGAAATGGGTGCAGCGGCGGCGGGCGGAGGCAACCAGCAGACCCGCGAGAGCTTCGCGGCGGAAGCCGCCTCCATCGCCGAGCGCCACCGACGCCTGACCTGGCTGGCGCCCAGCCGTGATGAAAGCAGCGCCGGCCCGGTGCTCACCCCGGAGGCGGTGGAGATCTGGGCGGCGCGCGACGAGCGCCAGCCCGATGACGAGGCCGAACGCCCCAGCATCCAGGGGGGACGCGAGCGCGGCCTGATCCTGCACAAGCTTCTCGAAGAAGTGCTGACCGGCGAAACCGCGCCAGACAGCGCCGCGCTAACCGATCGGGCGCGCTCGCTCATCGCGGCGCTCGGCCGGCCGGTGGTCGAAGACCCGGCGCAGGGCCTTTCACCCGCTGAACTTGCCGGCTGCGTGGTCCGCACGCTCGCCTTGCCCGAAATCGCCGAGCTTCGTCCTGTCCTCACCCCCGAGCTCCCGGTCTATGCGTCGGCGCTCCTCGATGAGGTTGAGCAGGCGACCGCCGGCATCGCTGACGCCATCGCCCGGGGACCGGACGGAACGCCGCAGGTGGTCATCGACTGGAAGAGCGACGTCCAGCCAACCCCTGAGACGGTCGACCACTACCGCGCTCAGGTGCGGGCCTATCTCGACATGACCGGCGCCGCGCGCGGACTGATCGTGCTGGTGACGACCGGCGAGATCATCGCCGTAACGCCGTCGCCGCTCGCGGCGGTCGCGGCCTAGTCGCCGGCGGCAGGGGGGAAACGATGCTGACCCGCGCGAGCGCCACCGCTGCCGGCCAGGACGATCTCTTCAGCGAGGAGGTGTCGCTGCGGCTCCCTGCCCGGCTGGCGCTCGACGGCAAGGTTCTGGGCAGCTCGACGCGTCAGCAAGCCGTGCCCGCCACCGAGGCCGTTTGCCGGCTCAAGCCCTTTACGGTTCGGCGCGTCGGCGGATTTGAGACGATCCTGAAAAGCGGCGAGACGCTGAAGATCCTCAGCGCCAAGACGGCGACTCAGCTCGAGGCCGACCTTGTGCTGCTCGTTCCCGACGCCCTGCATCCCAAGGACATCGGCGCGGCGCTGGAGCGAGGCGAGGGCCGCTGGATCCGGCCGACGCCGCTCAGTCCCGCGTCGTTGAGCGGTCCCGAAATGGCGAGCCGACTCGAACGCGTGACCGCGTCCTGGGAAGACGCCTTCCACCTGCGCGAGGCGCGCGCGGCCACCGACGTCAAACCCGCCGCGCCGGGGCTCAGGCGGCCGCAGATCGGCGCGATCCACGCCGCCCTCGCTCACGCCACGCGCTCGACCGAGCCGGCAACCATCGTCATGCCGACCGGAACCGGCAAGACCGAGACGATGCTGGCCCTGAACGCTCGCCAGCGCTTCGACCGGTTGCTGGTTGTGGTCCCGACCGACGCCCTTCGCGATCAGATCGCCGGCAAGTTCGAGACCTTCGGCGTCCTCAAGGGTCAGGCCTGTCTCGACGCTGCGGCGGAATATCCCGTGGTGACCCGCCTGTCGCACATTCCCTCGAGCGTGGCCGAGGTCGATCAGCTCTTCGACAGCGCCAACGTCATCGTCACCACCATGCATATCGCCGGCCGGGCCGATCCGCAGGTTCAAGAGCAGATGGCCGCCCGCGCCGCCGCCCTGTTCATCGACGAGGCCCATCACATCGGCGCGCGGACCTGGACCGAGTTTCGCGGGCTGTTCGTCGATCGCACGCCGCCGATCCCGATCGTCCAATTCACCGCCACGCCCTTTCGCGAGGACGGCCGGCGGGTGGATGGCGAGTTCATCTACACCTATCCGCTCAAGAAGGCGCAGGAAGAGGGCTATTTCAAACCGATCCGCTTCGAGGCGGTGTTCGGCCTCGACCGCCCCGACGCCGACATGGCGATCATCGAAAAGCTGGGCGACGTCCTCGCCGCGGACCTCGACGCCGGCCTCAACCATCTCGCCATGGCGCGGTGCAGCACCATCGAGCGCGCCAAGCAGCTGCATCAGCTCTACACCGCGATCCACCCGGAATATCGCCCGGTCATCGTCCACAGCCAGCAGCCGCTGCGAGAGCGGCGCGAAAACCTCGCGGCGCTGCGCCGGTTCGAGAGCCGGATCATCGTCTGCGTCGACATGCTAGGCGAAGGCTTCGACCTCCCCGAGCTGAAGATCGCGGCCCTGCACGACCACCACAAGAGCATTGCCGTCACGATCCAGTTCGTCGGCCGGTTCACCCGGCAGGACCCGACCCTGGGCGACGCGACGGTCATCGCCAACACCGGGGTCGACGACGTCGACCGCTCGCTGGCCAAGCTCTATGCCGAGGACGCCGACTGGAACGCGCTGGTCGAAGCCCTGAGCTCGGCCAAGATTGAACGCCAGATCCGCCGCGCCGAGATGTTCAAGGGCTTCACCGGCGACCTCAACGACATCCCCTTGCAGACCCTCGAGCCGAAGATGAACGCGGTCGCCTACCGGACCTCGTGCGACAGCTGGGATCCGTTCCAGGCCGAGGAGCTCTACGATCCGGGCTCCTATCTCGGCATGAAGCTCAATCCGCACCAGCGCGTGGCGATCTTCGTCACCCGCGCGGAAGAACAGGCCCGCTGGACGACGGCACAGCACGCCATCAACGTCACCTGGGATCTGCACATGCTGCACTGGGACCAGGCCAGCGGCCTGCTCTACATCAGCAGCTCGGCAAAAGGCCCGTTCGATCGCCTGGCCAAGGCAGTGTGCGGCGATACCGCGCGCCGGATCGAAGGCGAGGATGTCTTCCGCAGCCTGCACGGCTTCAAGCGCCTGATCCTGCGCAACCTCGGCCTGACCCACCACCAGGGGCGAGGGGTGCGCTATTCCATGTATATGGGCGTCGACGTCGCCGACGGCCTGGACAGCGCCAAGTCGCAGTCGCGGATCAAGAACAACGTCTTCGCCACCGGCTTTCTCGACGGCGCGCCGGCGTCGCGGGGTTGCTCGGCCAAGGGCAAGTTCTGGTCGATGTCGCCGGTGCGCGATCTCACCGACTGGGTCGACTGGTGTCAGGACATCGGCCGCGCAGTCAACGATCCCGGCATCACCACGGACGGGGTGTTCAAGAGCGCGATGCGGCCGCGCCAGATCAGCGACCGCCCCGCCGTTCCGCCGGTGGCGATACACTGGCCGGAATCGCTCCTGATGCAGATCGAGGAGCGCGTCGAAATCACCTTTGGCGAGCACGCCGTGCCGTTCGCCGAATGCGACATCGAGCTGCTCGACAATGCGCGCACCGGTCCCTTGCGCTTCGCCGTGGTGAGCGACGATCACTCGGCCGAGTTCGAGATCGTCTTTGCCGATGGCGGCGCGCGCTATCCCCAGCGGGCTGGGCCCAAGGCCACGATCAAGATCGGCGGCAAGGTGCAGACGCTCTCGGAGTGCTTCGCCGACGACTCGCCGCAGATCGATTTCGGCGACGGTTCGCTGCTGATCTACAGCCACCTCTATGCGCTGCCCGAAGGCGAGACGGTCCCGCCCTACCCGCCAGAGAAGCTCGAGGTCTGGGACTGGTCCAAGACCAACATCCGCGCCGAAGCGCAAGGCGTCGAGAAGCGCGCCGATTCGGTCCAGCGGCTGGTGATCGAGACACTGCTCGCGGACCCCGAGCCCTATGACGTGATCTTCGACGACGATGGCAAGGGCGAGATCGCCGACGTGGTGGCGCTCCGCATCACCGACAGCGTCGTCTCGGTGACCCTGTTTCACTGCAAGTATTCAGGGGCCGACACGCCCGGCGCCCGGCTCGGCGACCTCTACGAAGTGTGCGGCCAGGCCCAGAAATCCGCCCGCTGGCGCGATCGACCGAACCGGATGCTGCAGCACATGCTGAAGCGCGAACAGATCCGGCGCGACAAGGGCCTCAGCTCCCGCGTCGAGCGCGGATCGGCCGCCATGATCAAGAAGCTCAAGGCCGGCTGGCAGGATCATCGCTTCGAATATGACGTGCGGATTGTGCAGCCGGGGCTTTCCCGCCAAGCCATTGGCGAGGAGGGGCTTCACCTGATCGCAGGGGTCGAGACCTATCTGCTGGAGACCCGCGCCATCCGCCTGCGGGTCATCGGCAGCGCGTGAGGCGCGCCTTGGTTCAACATCGGGGCGGGGCGCCCGAAGAGAGAGTCGCGGGGGCCGATGTCGTCACTTGCCTGGATTGATTTCGACGAGGCCGAGCGCCAGCGCGCGCAGCGGATCATGTCGCTGTTTCAGGAACGGGAGAGCCGGGACGAACTCGGCCTCGGCGGCATCCGCGATTCCATCGCCGACCACCTGTTCCCGGGGACCAGCACGATCCAGACGCGCCTGCGCTACATGCTCTTCATCCCCTGGCTGTTCCAGATGCTGGAAGGGTCGGCGGCCGGGGCGGACCAGCTCACCGCCGAGGCGCGCGCGCTCGAGAACCGGCTCGCCAATGCGCTCAAGGCCGGCGGAGAATCGAACGGCATCATCGGCCGCGACGCCGGCGCGGCGGTCCAGCGACTGCCCAGCTCGGTCTATTGGGCCGGGCTCTCGACATGGGGCATTCGCCTCTTTCCGGGCTCGATCGACAGCCTCTTCTCCTCGCTGCGCCACCTTCAGCGCAGCCGGCCGCGGGTCCGCGAAAGCGAGGACGCCGCGTCGGAAACCCAGGCCTTCCAGATCTGGACGCCCTCGCTGCCGGCCCGACCGGCAGACCTCTTGGAGGCGGTGAGCTTTCGCCTCGCGCCCGAGGAAGCCCAGTTCATCATCGACCAGCTCGTGGCGAAACAGCCCCGCAGCCTTTTGACGTTCCTCGCCCGCACCGGCGGCGGCGCGGCCGATTGCCACTACATCTGGGAGCACCCGCATCTCGCGGATTTCCCCGACGATACGCGGGCATTGGTCGCTCATGGCGAGCTGTTTTCGAGCGTGATGCACGGCGCCTCGCTCCTCTACAATCTGCTGCTGAGCGAGCTGCGGGCCAAGCCCGATTGGGTCGAGTTCTATCAATCTCGCCTGCAGGACTGGCGCGCGAGCCTGGACATGCCCGCGATCCGCGCCTGGTCGCTCGATGCCTTTTGGCAGGTCATCGATCACCCGGCCCACCGCATCCGTCCGGCGGCCAAGCGCTTCGTCGGCCAATGGCTCGAGCTGGTTCGGTCCGGCGAGATCGACGGCGGCCACCTGGCCCCCGCCGCGCGCATCGTCGAGGAACGCGAGCGGCGGCTCAAGACCAGCCAGTCGCGCTTCGCCAACCGGGCCGTGCGCGACCGCTGGACGGGCGCGTCAGGCGTCGATCGGCTCTCGTTCCGATGGGCGCAGGCCCGGTCGCACCTGCGGGATCTCGCCAATGCTGAATAGGACCACCCTCGATCCCGAAACCCGCGTGCTCTACGGCGACAGCCTGCAGCCGCCGCCCGGCTATGTCTTCGACGCCGCGGTGGCGACGACCTTCTCGCTCGATTTCGAAACGGCGCTGGCGGCACCCGTCAGCCTGGCCTTGTTCGCCGCCGAGAACCGCGACGACATCCTCTCGCATCCCTTGGCGCTGCTCGAGGGCGCCGAACGGATCGCCGGACGGCTGGTGGTCTTTGCCGACGCCGGACATCTGCACGCCCAAGGCCGGCCCCATTCGCGGCTTTGCTCGTTGCTCGAACGGATCATCGTCGAGGTGGCCGCGCCGCGCGGCGGCGCTTTTCACCCGAAGATGTGGGCCCTGCGGTATTGGCCGACCCGGGCCGGCGATCCCACCTTGCTGCGGCTTCTCGTCCTCTCGCGGAACCTCACGCGGGATCGTTGCTGGGACATCTCGCTGCGCCTCGACGGCGAGCTGACGCGCCGCCCCGACGCCGGCAACCGCCCGTTGTTCGACCTGCTCAGCCGCCTGCCCGACCTCGCCGTGGGCGGCATTACCGATGAGGCGCGGGCGCTGACCCGGGAGATCGCGCAGGACATTCGCCGCGCCCAATGGACGACGCCCGAGCGCTTTGACGAGGTCTCCTTCGCTCTCAACGGCTTTGGCGGGAGCATCTGGCAACCGCCCCGGTGCGCGCGCCTCGGCGTCATCTCGCCGTTCTGCGATACCGACGCGCTCGACCTCCTGGCGGATCTGCCAACCGCGGAAAAGCCGACCCTCATCAGCCGGCCCGATCAACTGGTTTGCGTCGACGCCGAGACGCTTGGCGCCTTCGAGCGCGTCTCCGTTCTCGACGAGATGGCCGCCAGCGAAGACGGCGAGGACGTCTCGGCCACCGCGTTGCAGGGGCTCCATGCCAAGGCCTTCATCGCCGAGATCGGCTGGGATACGGTCCTGACCATCGGCTCGGGCAACGCGACCCGGCCCGCCTTGCTCTCCGGCAACAATGTCGAGCTGTTTGCGTCGCTCAAAGGCAAGCGCTCGCGCGTCGGCACCGTCGAGCAGATAATGGGCGAGAAAGGCTTCGGGCGCCTGACCCGCTCCTTCGTCCCCAGCGAGCTGGAGCCGGTCGATCCGGCGGTGATCTCCGCCGAGAGGCGGCTCGATGAGGCCCGCCGCGCCCTGTGCCGGGGCGCGCTACGGCTGCGCTGCGAGCGGGTCGCGGACGAGGACGCTGCCGAGCACCCGTGGCGCGTCTGGCTGACGACATCGGAGCCGCTGCCGCTCAAAGGGGTGGGCGCGCTGACCGTCTGGCCGATCACCCGCGGCGACGGCCATGCCTGCGACGTCCTTTCGGCTCTGCGCTCCGGCGAGCCCGTCAACCTGGGCGCGATGCCGATGGTGGACTTGACCCGCTTCCTCGCCTTTCGCCTGGTCGAAGAGACCGAGAAGGCGTCCGCGCTGTTCAGCACCGGCCTTATCATGGATGGGCTTCCCGCCGAGCGCCATGCCGCGATCCTGCGCTGGGCGATCGACAGCCGCGACGCCTTCTTCCGCTATTTGCGGCTCCTGCTCTCCGAGCTCGGCGAGCCTTTCAGCGCGGCGCTGGCTGCGCAGGAAGGCGCGGGGGCCGGCTCCTGGGCGACAGCGGCCGATGACGCGCCGCTGCTCGAGGACATGGTCCGCGCCCTGTGTCGCGGCGGCGAACGCCTCCGTGCGATCGAACGGCTGATGACCCGCCTGGAGGCAGGCAACGACACCGGCGCCGATCCCATCCCCGACGATTTCCGCACCTTGTGGGATGCCTTCCGCATCGCGCTCCAGGACCAGGACGCCGTTCATGGCGGATAGCCGTTTCGCGGCCGCCGCGGCCCTCGCGCCGCTCAAGGCGTTCCAGCGTCGCACTGTCGATTATGTGTTTGATCGGCTTTACGCCGATCAGGATCCAGTGCGGCAGTTCCTGGTCGCCGATGAGGTCGGGCTTGGGAAAACCATGGTCGCGCGCGGCGTGATCGCGCGGACGATCGAGAAGCTCTGGGACACGAGCGAGCGGATCGACATCCTCTACATCTGCTCCAATCAGGCGATCGCCGCGCAGAACCTGAACCGCCTGAACGTCCTCAACCGGCGCGAGCTGGCGCTGCCGACGCGCATGACGCTGATCCCGCTTCAGGTGCGCGGCGACCAGGGCCTCGACGCCAACAAGGTGAACTTCATCAGCCTGACGCCGGGCACCACCTTCGACCTGCGGTCCACGACCGGCGTCACCCGCGAGCGCGCCCTGCTCCTGCGGCTGCTGGAAGACCGGGTCTCGCGGCCGCGCGGGCTGCACAACCTGCTCCAGGTCAGCGCCGGCGTCGACGGCTGGAACTATGCGGTCCGCGACCTGACGCTGGACGGCGTCGACCAACGGATCATCGACCGCTTCCGCCGCGACGTCGAAGCCGACGCCGCGCTGTTCGAAGAACTCGAAGCGGTCTGCGACCTCTTTCCGCGCCGACGGGACTCCTACCCTTACGAACTGGGTCACCGCCGGAATGCGCTTGTCGGCCGGTTGCGGGCCAAGCTCTCGCACGCCTGCATCGATGCGCTGAAACCCGATCTCATCATCATGGACGAGTTTCAGCGCTTCCGCGATCTGCTCCACGGCGAGACGCCGGCGGCCGATCTCGCGCGCGAACTGTTCGACTACACCGACGGTAACGGCCATGCGGCCCGCACGCTGCTGCTGTCGGCCACACCCTACCGGATGCTGACCCTGTCAGGCGACGAGCCGGACGACGGCGAACACTATCGTGACTTTCTGGAGACCCTGTCCTTCCTTTACGGCCGCAGCAACGGCCCCCAGGTCGCCGCCACGCTCGAAGGCGAGATGCGGCGGTTCCGGGCCTTTCTCCACGCGCTTCCGGGATCCAGACCAGAAGCGATCGAGGCGCGGCGCGGCATCGAACAGCATTTGCGCAAGGTCATGTC
>Ga0209941_1001202_pt1 | contig 19547 bp, 15 predicted proteins | sample ThiBiot_300_plan_FD_183945 | JGI IMG/M metagenome (GOLD analysis project Ga0209941, IMG submission 183945) | Wastewater bioreactor microbial communities from Cape Town, South Africa - Thiocy_solids_1 (SPAdes) | ecosystem: Engineered > Bioremediation > Thiocyanate > Unclassified | place: South... | reverse complement strand
GACCGCCCAACCAGCTCGACGATCTCCCGCTTGTACTCAGGGCTGTAACGCTTGCGCTTCGACATGGACACTCCTTTGGCCCAGTATGGGGCTTAGTGAAAGTGTCCGCAGAATCGGGGTAGAACCCTCCAGCGGTGGCGTGTCCTCCAGGGTATGCGAAGGCACGAAGGCCAAACCGTTCTCCGCCCGCACCGCCTCGACGCCCAGCCCGACGACCCAAAGCGCGTAGGGTGATGGGTCACCCGCCAGGGTATTGGCCGCCCCAAACACATCGAAAGGCCCGGCAAGATCGAGCGCCTGCATCCCGTTGTAGGCAAGCAGGCCGATGGTTCTGGTGGGGCGTAGGGGTTTCATGGTTGGGGGATCGTAGCAGTGGGGTTTTTGCCCTTCCCGATCACCGATACTTCCGATGGTTCCATGGGGGAAATGATGGGACAAAATCTGGCGGCTTCGGGTGGATACGTATTCTGCTGACCCGGCCATGGCCGAATTCATCCGTGCTCACCGACTCACCTGGTCACCGGGGGTCAATCACTTATGATCGGCCTGCCGGCAAGTAGTGAGCCTCGGCCAAATGGCCGCTGCCAGCCCAAAGTCACCACACACAGCCTGCAGATGGATTTTTGTCTATGGATTCAGCAACTGCGGGCGCAATCGTGCTGAGTGTCGCTGAAAGCCGAAAGTCAGAAGTTCTCAGTCATAACCCAGCCATCCACGAAAACGGAGTAGAGCCTGTTAGGCGCTCAACACCCATAGTTCAAGCTCTATGTGTCCCACATAATTCGTGGCACCCAAAAGAGTAAGTTACTCGACCTGTGATTCGGCGCGCGGCACTTTTGTCGTCGGCACATTGACAATGCTGAGCAACGCTCGGGCACGGCTCATGCCGACATATTGGAGTGGCCGGAAAACGCCACCAACATCAACCGGAGGAAGGTCAATCAATACTACGATCTCGCTCTCGAGTCCCTTGAAATCATAGATTTTTGCAAAGCCGATCTTGTGGCGTGCAGCATTTCGCGATGAGGCTTCGTCTAGGACCGAAATGCGGTTACGCCATGCTTCAGGTAGCCGCGCCGCACATGACTGGTCGAACGGCATGCTTGACAGCAGCACGATGTCGTTGAGGTTGAACGACTCGCCGTCCACGAGGAATGCCAATTCATTGGCGAGTACAGCCGCTGCATCGTCATCTTCGGATACGTGGGTGATGCGCACTTCGGGGCCATCGCCAACGCCGGAGGTACCCACGTCAGCATTGAGACTGGTCTGGATCAAGCGCAGGATAGGTAGCGTGTTCCGGCAGTTTGTGTGCAACGGAACCAGCGTGGCATCGAAACTTTTCAAGTAATCATAGGCATCTGGAGCGTACGTGCCACAGAGCCCTGATTGATTGTTCGCGTCATGGAAGAAGCACCAACGACCGTCGCGTAAACCGCCTTTGACGTGCTGATCCAACAGGCTCAGCGTGTCCATGTCGAGGAGATCTTGACCTTCGTCGACAATCATCGCATCGAATCGATCCACGCCGACACGGGCTGCTGCCATATGGATGGATCTCGACAGCGCAATATTCAGCCCCGGGACGACGCTACATGAGAGGTAGTGCTTCAGCCAAGGCGATTGGCACGCCAACACAACGCGCTCACCCGACGCGGTCCAGCGCCTCGCAAGCTCAATGGCGAGCATGGTTTTGCCGGTGCCGGCGCCACCCCGACAAATGACACGGTGATTGGCAGCCACGATGTCGAGCAATCGCATCTGATCTGCGGTGACCCTCACCACTTGTTCTTCGACTGAACCGACCACCGCGTGTAGCGGCATTACGGCTTCGAAGCTCGGGCGCAAGTATTGTTGGAAGGCTCTGAGTTTCTCTGCGCTTGCGGCTGCCCTTCGCGGGTCCTTGCCACGCCAGTATTGGATCAGCCGTTCGAGCCAACTTTCAAACCGACGAAAGTCACGTCCGTCCGCTAGCGTTGCCTTGTCCCATTCAGCACTAACGGGAAGTCGATCGACGTCGGGTGTGACCACGCCGTAACCCACTACAAAAGCGCTCGCGAAGTTCGCTGGAAGTTTGGATCGGAGCCCGTGCAGGGCGGTCTCTGCCTGCTTGAATGGCGATTCGCGCAGACGTTCGGTCTCGCCATATCGATTTGTGGTTTCCCAAACGCCGTCGCGGCAAGCAACGCCGCCACCTTTGACCTCGAGTACGAACAATGCACCGGGGCCGCAGACAATGAAGTCGATTTCGCCGAATCGTTTGTACTCGTGCCGGGGAAGACTCAGCGAGTGCATTGCAAACCACTCGCCTTGGTCGGGACCCGAAAATGCCATGCGAAGCTGGTCGAATACGCGCCGCTCTGCTCGGCTGTGCGTCGCCAACGGTTGTTGTGGAATCATCCTCACGGCGATACAGGGGGGGGGGCCAGTTCTGCACGCAGCCGGTTGGCGATGGGTGGTTCGAGCCGTGACGATCCTTCGATACGTTCCATGAACTTCGGTCGATCAACCTCGATCCGGATCGTTGCGTCGCCGGGTATTACAAGTTGTAGACCGTCGCGCTGAATCGCTTGCGGGTAGTCGCCTGGCGGCAGCGTGACCCGGGTCTGGATGCAGTCGCCCCAGTGTTCACGGCGCGCGAGATCAAGCGCTGCATTCTCTTGTTGTTCGGTCCACTGGCCATCAGCTGTTACAAAAAGGTCCCGTAACGGCGTCGGCGGATCAGGTGTGTCGAAACGTACGTCGCCGTTCCTTGAAGCATGGGTTGCTGCGACCATCCAGGACGATACGAATGCGGACAACTCCGACGAACGAAGCTCACGCGGTATGCGAATCCAGCCATCACGCACGCCAAACAGGATCGCGGTCGCAGCGAGCTCTGCATCGCTCAACACCGGGTGCGAAAACTCCAACAGATCGGTGCAATGCTCCCGCAAGCAGAAGAGCAAAAGCGACCGAGATAGTGGGCCGGGGTGGCGCTTGAAGAGTTCGGTAATAGTGCCACCGCCCAAGCCAAGGCATCTACGCATCGCACTGGCCAGCCGGGTGATGCGCGCACGCGGCTTCTCACCTGAGATCGACTGGGCTTCGCGCTCCAGCTGATCCAAGACGCTATCGATTGGGGGCTTGCCGCCTGCACTACGCCGAGGGTCTGAAAGCGCTCCAACCACGCGCCAGTAGATCTGCGCGGGAATATCGGTACTGGTAGGGAGAGTACCGCACGCTAGCCACGCGGGCAGTCCGGCAAAAAAAGGATCATTTGCGACGCCGGCCGGCTCCTCATCGCCAGCCAGTCCAACCGCAAACCAATACAGGGCGGCACCAAAGTCGCTTCGATTCGCTGTGTGATAGAGCATCGCCAGCGCACCGCCGATGGCTTGGGCATCGATGGACGGCTCCCCCTCAGAAAAGCCCGGGAGCTCAGGCTTGTGTGGAGGCCTTGGTAGCTCCACTGTGTTGTCAGACGCGAAGCGAGCTTCATCAACCTCTAAGACCACGCCTCCAAGGTCGACATTAGCAACATCCGCAGCTGCAGTTTCAAACGCCTGTTGATCAGCTTGCGAACGAAAGGTGATCCGCCTGAGCAAGTTGACCGGCAGGGGTGCACGCATCAAAGCAATGAAGTCATTCTTGCCTTTGCGCAGCGGAAGCACCGTTGTACGCCGCTCTTTGCCGCGGCGCGGCCATATGCGAACGGGGCCGACGAACCCACGAAGGTCGAATGACGCGACACAGGGCACGAGGAACTTTTGTTCGCTGACGGCTCGTTCCAGGGCCGCGGTTGGAAGCGGCGTTGTGTCGCGGCACAGCGGAATCCAGCCAGGATCAAGATCAAGCACGTCTGCATAGTGCTTCCCTCCGAACTCGTCTGGACCCGACACCAGACCCGCAGCCAGCATATAAAGCATGTTCTGGTGGTTAGTGATCAAGTTCCAGATCCGCGGCACGTCGCCGGCCTTGCGTACTGCGCGATTGATACTTGTCATGGGTTAGCCTCGCGCGAGAACGGCAGGATCGGTTGGCAACATGGCGTCCACGACAGGGCTCGCGGGTCCCGTTCGCAACAGAATCACCTGGTCGCGTGCGCGCGAAACCATGACATAGAACCTCGCCTTGAGGATGTCTGCCTGCGCGGGTCGGTGGCTGTCGATGTCGGCCAAGATGACGGTGTCAAACTCCAATCCCTTGCAGGATTGTGCGTTAATGATCATTACACCGCCCTGATCGAAGCGGAGTGCCGCGTCGTGGCCGTTAGCGTATGTTTGGATGGGGGGCGCATCATTGTCCAGTGGCGGATGAGCTGCACGGAGTGCCTCGCAGAATTTCTCGCGTGTCGCGTTGTCGGGCGTAATGATACCAATCAGTTTGCGAGGGTTCCGGTCACTCAGTTGCAGGGTGCGACCGGCCAACCCGGCAAGGTTCAGCGTACGCCCGTTGCCATAGACCCACATCTCGGGGCGCATGGCGGATGCGCTTGCGGCCGGCAAATCTGGCCGCGGACTCGCGGGATCGTCCGGATAAAAATGCCGCGCGAGCATGGCAATGGGCCGCGTATTTCGATAATTTCGCGTCAGCTCGAGAGTAGCGCTGGTCTCGGTAGCGAGTGCGTTTTCGATGTCTTGGCGTGAACTGCATTTGTCCGGGTGGATTTGCTGGTTCTGGTCGGCTGCCACGTAAAAGTTTTCGAATCCGATCTGCGCCAGTGCGTTATAGAACGCAGGCGGCATGTCTTGACCTTCATCAATTACGATGGTGGGCGAATCCTTGAGTGGAGGGATCGCATCTGCGCGCTCGTTAAGCCACTGCGTGGCGGCGCCCCAATCGATCGGTCGGTATGTCGAATTGTCCAGAGCCGATAAACAAGGAACCCCAGACTTAAAGCGGTTTTCCCATAGCTTGCGAAACCATTGATCCCATGTTGAAACCGTGATCTCCTCACTTCCGAAGAGGTATCGATTCGAAGTCGCGAGCAAGCGGTTGTACACAAGAAACCGAAAGCCCATCTTGGCATTGAGCAGCCGCCGTGCGCGCAACAGAGTAACCACCGATTTTCCGGTGCCTGGACCGCCAATAACCAGGTGCTGGCCGCCTTCCGGAAGCGCCAATGCTGCGTCCTGGTCCTTGTTGAGGTCCTGAATTCCGGGAAGCACAAACCGGCGAGTGCGATCTGTACTCATGGGTTATCCATAGCGAAGAAGGCGGGAAGTCTGAGCTCTGGATCGCCCTTCACAAATGTGCGGTCAAGCAGTGTGTTCTCGTAGCCACACGCCGGTTCCGGTACCAACGCGCAGGCGTGGCATGCCGCGCGGTTGAGCAGGGCGGGGCCTTGCCCTTGGCTCTCACGGCATACCGGATCCAGCGAACACCATTGTGCATGTTCGAGCGCACGCACCAGCAGTGCCAGGAAGCGCTTGGGATCGGCCAGTTCCGCCAATCCACCGAGTGACCCCGCGACGTCCGGTACCAAGACGCGGATCAGAATGCCAGCCATGGGCTTCGGTGCGGTCGAGCAGTACAGTTGTTCACTGAGTGACGCCGCTGGGTATCCGCCCTCAGATTCGATTTGCCGGATCAGCAGGTGTGACAAGGTGTGCAGCAAGATGAACCGAGCGGATAGCGGATTAGGTTGGTCGCGGCCAGACTGTTTGAATCGTGCCTCCACGGCTTGCAAGCGCCCCATTACGCCTGCAGATTTTTCCCAGACGCGCAGCCGAGCCTCGCTGAGCGTGACGAAAATGCCTTCGCCATAAAGCTCGATCGCTGGCAGCCAGTTGGATTGGTTCACGATGTCAGGGGGAACCGTGGTGCTCTGGTCGATCCGGCTGAACCCTCTGAATACCCGCACGCCCTTGAGCCGACTAACGCGAACAAGAGCACTGACCGCCTCGATGCATCGGCCGTGCAGGCCGGAGGTGGGCTCGTTCAGTCCAAGCTGATGCCATTCCTCGGTTTGGTGATGGGTGACCAGATCTTCGTCGTCTTTCTGATCAGGTATCCGCTCAAGGAAGGCGTCATATTCGCTTTCCAGTAGCTGCCCTGCGGTAGGGTTTTCGCCGTACAAGGGGTATCCATCCCGGAGATCGCGGAGCGCATCCTCAAGGTCTGCGACCGTACAGCGGTAAGTCGTCGCAAGTGTTTTCAGCACGCTCTTCCTGGCCAGCGCCGTGCGTGCGGTGTCTACGCGCGCGCGATCGCCTGAGTTGCGGTAAAGGCGATCCACCGCCGTTCCCTTGCGGATTCGTGACTCGGGTGGAATGACCAGTGCGAGCTGGGTGGCTGGCCTGTACACACGCGTATCGTTGATCGCCAGCACTTGCGCTAGCTCCGCCCCCTCGTCACTGGGCGCCATAACCAGGTCGTTTGTCGTCCAAGGTTGCATGCGGCCGTGCCCGAAAGGGACGGGTTCGTTGCCGCGAAAGTGAGTATTCGCGCCACACGCATCGCAACGCAAGGTACGGTCTTCAAATCCGCGTTCGATCAGACGCAGATGATCCCGTACCTCGCATGCCCTTTGCTGGGGATCACGTGTCGCCGCGTGGCAGAGAAAGTACCACGGCACGTCAGCCAAATGGCCGTCGGGATCGGCCAGTACCCAGGTCAATTGTTCCAGCAATGGGTGCGTTCGACACTTCACAGACCTACAAGAAATCGGCACATGACCAGGCAGGTCACGCCAGGGTCGCTCGTAGAGGGCACCGCAGGCCGGACAGCGCATCCATGAAGGAAACCTCGACGCGGGAATGCAGACGCCTTGCACCTGACTGTGATTGCCTTCCGAGGCGATGGGAGGCTCGCGCAAGGCCTGCGGGATTTCCAACGCGGCCCTTACGCGTTCCACATAGGGAATTTCGTTGCCTGCGGGCTTGCCGTTTCGATCAGTCCATGTGCGTGTATCGTGCACCACCACCAGTTGACGTGGTCCGCGGACAATGGCGCCGACGCCACTTTGACCGACGATGTGGGACAGGCGTATCGGGATGAGATCATTCGCCACGGTTCAAAGCACCTTCAGCACCGCGGTGTCCTCAACGTTGCGCATCGAATGCAGCGTCGGCCACAGACCATGGATCCTGTCGCCGTGCGTGTAAAGCAACCGATCGAAGCCGGTGTCCGTGGCCGAGACTTGATACTGCAACCCCCTGCGTGCCTGCCGGCAGCGCTCGACCTCGGCCTGCCACTGGGCCATTAAAAGGTCGATGTGCTCACGCACGTCCTGTCGCGCCGGTGCGCCAGTCGCTTGCGTGCCGTTCGTAATGGCGAGCTCACAGCGCTGCTTTAGACGTTGAGCTGCATCGCGCACCCGGACGTTAGCCGAATCAAACCTTCCGGCGCTGCCGTTTCCGCACAATCCCGTTTGCCCGTGCCGAATGACAATCACCCACGCGGCGTGTAACGCTCGTAGGCGTGCCTGATACGTGTGGGGCGTGACGCTCGTCGGTTCCACAAAGCGATAGAACGCATCGTGGTAAGGCCGGAAGCTCTCGTAGTGGGACAGGCTGCGTGCCTGATCGCGATAGTAATTCATGTATACGATGCCCGGCACCTTGCTGCGCCCCACTCGACTGCTCGCCTGGATGTATTCGGCGGTAGTCAGGGGCTGTCCATTGATGACCATCAGTGAGAGCCGATCGACGTCCAGCCCGACCGAGATCATGTTGGTGGCCAGCGCTGCGTCGAGGCAACCGTCATCGCCACGGTGCTTCGTCAGGCGGGCAAAGGTCTCGGCGTTTTCTTCTGCAGTGCTGAGACTGGTCAGCTGGCCTACCCGCGGCGTATCGCGCACGCTCTGTTCGGTTGGCGCATCGTCTGTGACGTGCATCAGTTGCATAAAGTCACGGACATCGCGTTGGAATGCGGTGTGACTGTTGCCCACACCTTTCAGGCTTCCGTGATAGACCACTTGCGTCCACCACGCATCCAGAAGGTCCCGCGCATTCTGATCGTGTGCAAACAGCACTTGTGGCGCTGCCAGAAGTGCGGCTGCCAGCGGTGCCATGCACCGTTGTCGGTTGAGCAACGGTGCGAGGTATCCCACGTAAAGCCGACCCGGCTTCTGCGTTATCGGGGTACTGCGCGCGAAATAGGAGTCGTCGCAATCCAGGCCGGGCGGAGGGAACACCGCGCAGTCGCGTGCATACAGTCGACGCACCTGCTGGTCCGCCATTCGGATCGTCGCGGTAGACGCGATGTACTTTGGCACGATGCCCCGAAGCTGGATCACGGTGTCCAGTGCAGCTTCGTAGATCCCAGCAATGGAACCAAGGGCACCCGCGATCAAATGCAGTTCATCCTGAATCACGAGTTCCGGTGGACGATTGCGGTTGCCACCAAAGAACGCGCTCGCACGTTCATCCCACGTCAGACGTGCGAACTTATCTACCGTTGCGACCAACATCGTCGGTGGTGAGTCGTACAAGGCCTCATCAACTATGTTGCACGGCAACACGGTGGCTTCTGAGCGGCCGAACTCGCAATCTGGGTTGTGACAAGCGAAGTGAAACTCACGCGGGGTGCTAAGGAATCCCCGCTGAAGATCGAGTGGCTGGTTGCACCAAGGGCATTGATCGATCACCAGCGCCGGCCGCGTTTGCCCCGTGCGCGCCTTCTGCAACAGTTCGCCTGCTTGCTGGAACGTATTTGGACTGGTTGCGTTTCCCACCCACAGGCCGATGCTTATTGGCTCTGCGCCGAGATCCTTGCGCTGGCGCCGGATCAGCTCCAACGCGCAGATCAGACGTGTGGCGCGCAGAAATTGGTCACGGGTCAAAAGCCGCAGCGTATAGCGCATTAGTACGGTGGTGCCGCCGCCAGCATCAGGATAGGTAAGGCGTCGCAATGCGATCTGAAACGCCACCAGCCCAAGGTAGGCTTCGGTCTTGCCGCCACCTGTCGGAAACCAGATCAGGTCAACGGTGTCGCGAAACTCATTGTCCTCGTCACATGCCGATTCCAGCACGCTAAGCAGAAATGCGAGTTGAAATGGCCGCCACCGAAAGGCATCGTCGGCGACTGCCTTGCCACGCAGGCTCCCAAGTTGGCGCATTTGGTCAAGCATGGCGCGGTTGGCAACGGCGAATGCAATCCGTGCGTGGTCGTCGTTCTCGATGCGTGCAAGCCCCTGACGCATGCGTTTTATCGCGGTTTGCATCCGTGCGACAATGCGCTCGCCCGCGGGCTCATCGTCGTGTGCGACCTTTGCGAGCGCCTTACGCTGGGCAGCGACCCACGCCCCGTAGTTGTCGACGAACGTGGCCAACTCAGGGCCAATTCGACCGCGTTCAGCGGTGTCGATCGCCGCCAAGTGCACCAGCGACAGCACGCTGCCCGTCGCGCCTCCGGTATCGGCTGTCATCTGCGCGACTTCAACGCTAGGCATTGTGTTGGAGCGAATTTCAGCAACGTTGCCACCACGGAGTAACCAGTCTGCTGCGCAACCATGTCCGATTGCGTGGATGTGACGCGAGGCGTACTTGAGCTCGATTTCTTGCTCCTCCGCATCCAGCAGTGACCGGTCGACGTGCGGATAGACACCAACCTCGCCTGCGTCGATGACGCAACGAAGACGTGCCTCGAAGATAGATTTCGCCGCTCGTTCGATGACGTACGCGTGGCCGGTTTGCTGATCCGCAACGACCTGTGCGTTGCACAGGGATACGGTCACGATCCAACCGTCAACAAAGCGCCGCCAGCGGATATCTACCCGGGCGCGATCGGACCAGATGAGGACGTTCTGCGATTGCTCCTTACCGGGGCATTTCACGTTGAGGACTTCGCCGTCCGGATCTGTCACCATCGACCGGCGTGTCCAGTCATTCTTGAACCGCCCCCGTTCGTCGTGATCCGAGCTGCGCTCGTAGCGAGCGCCGCTGCACAGTACTTGAAACCGAATGTCCGAGCCGCGGATGAAAAGCGAGAAACCCAGAGATGACGGCGGTACGTATCGCCGGATCACGGCTGGTTCGTTTTGCGCATCATCAGCCCCGACAACTCCGGGTAGGGGCGCCGGGTCGGCATCGGGATCATCGACTGCCGGATCAATACCATCGCCCCACGGAGACGTGGGATACAGCGCCCCGCACGGATACCGTTCGGTGGGCAGTACGTTGTGAAGCGTTCCGTCGTTGCTCGGACCCGTGAGTTGATCTCTCACCCAGTCAACGAGTCGGACACGTGGTTCGACGTACGGATTTGGCGAACCCCCCAAGTCACCTCGCATCACCTTCGATTTCCCCTGACGACTTCACATGTCATGCGATCGCCCGTTACTCCGCGCAAAGTACCAGATTGAGCGCGGGTTCTACTCCGCTGTTGTCGCAAGACGTTGGGTTAAGAGTCTAAATGTTTCGTCTAGCTAATCTGTGGAGTCGCTGTGTGTGAACTACGCACTCTCCTTAATAGCCAGACGGTCCGGCAATCCTGCTCAACGGCGCCTTCTGGTCGAAAGGCTACCTCTGGTGTAGTAGGTATGGTCGTAGCAAGCTCAGTTTTATCCAACGGTTGGTTCGGTTATGGAGGTGCATTCGCTGCAACCTAGGCATATATCTTCGGCCTTTTGCTGCAGAAGTTGAGTTCCGCCGGGCCCGTCCATCGGCGGCACTGTGCGGGCAGGGTGACGCAGGCTCGATCCGGTTGCAGTCACACGGTGTCGCGCAGACGCCCTGTTATGATCGCCACCTGCCTTTGTTCAACCTCCGTCCCCATGCTCAATCCGCAACAGCTGGCTGCCGTCGAGTATTGCGACAGCCCGCTGCTGGTGCTGGCCGGCGCCGGCTCCGGCAAGACTTCGGTGATCACGCACAAGATCGCGTACCTCGTGGGCCGCAAGCATCTTGCGCCGGCACACATCGCGGCGATCACGTTCACCAACAAGGCGGCGCGGGAGATGCGCGAGCGCGTCGGCCGGCTGTTGGATGCCGAGGTGGCGCAGGCGCTGACCATTAGCACGTTCCACGCGCTGGGGCTGAAATTCCTGCAGATCGAGCATGAGCGCGCTGGGCTGCGTCCAGGCTTTTCCGTGCTGGATGCCGACGACAGCGGCGCGATCATCAAGGACCTGGCGCCGAAAGGCGCCAAGCCCGACGTGCTGCGCGACCTGCAGCATCTGCTTGGACGTGCGAAGAACGCCGGCCTCACGCCGGCCGAGGCGCAGGCTGCGGCAGGCAGCGGGCGCGAGCGCGAGGCGGCGGAGATTTTCCAGGCCTATCAGCAGCGCCTGCTGGCGTTCAATGCGGTCGATTTCGACGACCTGATCGGCCTGCCGCTGCGCACGCTGGAGGCGGATGCCGCATGCCGTGCATCCTGGCAGGGCCGGCTGCGCTACCTGCTGGTCGACGAATACCAGGACACCAACGACGCGCAGTACCGCCTGTTGCGCGCGTTGGCTGGCGAGCGTGGCGCGCTGACCTGCGTGGGCGACGATGACCAGTCGATCTACGCCTGGCGCGGCGCGAACCCGGGCAACATCGAACAGCTCGGGCGCGACTGGCCGAACCTGCGCGTGGTCAAGCTGGAGCAGAACTACCGCTGCGGCCGACGCATCCTGCGTGCCGCCAATACCTTGATCGCCAACAACGCCCACCTGCATCCGAAGAAGCTGTGGAGCGAGCACGCCGAGGGCGCGCCGATCCGCGTGCTGGAATGCCAGGACAGCGCGCACGAGGCCGAGCGCGTCGCCGCGATCGCCGCGACCCTGGCGGAGAAGCACCGCGCGCGTTGGCACGACATCGCCATCCTGTATCGCGGCAATTTCCAGGCGCGCCCGCTGGAGAAGGCGCTGCGCCTGGCGCGCGTGCCGTATCACCTCACTGGCGCGCTGAGTTTCCTTGATCGCGCCGAGGTCAAGGACATCCTGGGCTACCTGCGCCTGCTGACCAATTCCGGCGATGACGCCGCCTTCCTGCGCGTGGTCAACATGCCCAAGCGCGAGATTGGCGCCACCACGCTGGAGCGGCTGGGACAACTGGCCCAGGCGCGCGGCAGCTCGCTGCTCGAGGCGACGCGCAGCGACAGCGTGCTGCGCCAGCTGCCGCCGCGCGCGGCCGCCGCGCTGGCGGCGTTCGCCCAGCTGATCGACGAGTTGCGCAGCAGTTCATTGCACCAGGGCGCCGCCGATCTGGTGGACGGCATCGCGCAGCGCAGCGGTTATGCCGCGCACATTGCCGCGAACTCCGGCGACGTGGTCAAGAGCGCGCGGCGCCTGGCCAACCTCAGGGAGCTGGCGGACTGGTTTCGCGCCATGCAGGGACGCGGCGGCAGTGCCGGCGACCTGGCCGCGCAGCTGGCCCTGCTCAGCCATGCCGACCAGGATGACCCCGGCGACGCCGTGCGCATGATGACGCTGCATGCGGCCAAGGGCCTGGAGTTCCGCTTCGTGTTCATCGTGGGCTGCGCCGAAGGCGTGCTGCCGCATGACGGCGCGATCGACGAGGGCCGGGTCGAGGAGGAGCGGCGCCTGATGTATGTGGGCCTGACCCGGGCCAAGGAGCTGGTGACCTTGTCCTGGCCGGCCAAGACCCGGCGCTGGGGCGAGGTGCAGCGCAACCAGCCCAGCCGCTTCCTGCTCGAGCTGCCGCGCGCCGACCTGCATTGGCAGGGCGAGGATGCGCAGGCCGACCAGGAGACCAGGCAGGAATCCGCGCAGGCGCACCTGGCGAAGATCAAGGCCATGCTGGCCGACGGCTGAGCGTACATTCCACGTTGCGGCGGCTCCGGCCTGTGGCCTTGAGCCACCCTACGCGCCGCAGCTGGTATAGGGCGGATCAAACCGCAAGGGATTTCCTGAGGTCGGGAGCGCAGCGACGGATCCGCCATGGGGTACGCCGTACCGTGCTGTGCTGCGTCACAGCAGCTGGTGGGCGTCGAGCTCGCTTTTCAGGTAGGCGTAGTAGATCGGCGCGGCAATGACCCCGGCCAGGCCAAAGGCGGCCTCCATCACCAGCATGGCGATGAGCAGCTCCCAGGCGCGGGCGTGGATCTGGTCGCCGACGATGCGTGCATTGAGGAAGTACTCGAGCTTGTGCACGAGTATCAGGAACACCAGCGCCGCGATGCCGACACCCAGCGACACCGACAGCGCGGCGATCGTCACCGCCGTGTTGGACAGCAGATTGCCCACCACCGGCAGCAGTCCGACGATGAAGGTGACCACGACCAGGGTCTTGGCCAGCGGCACGTGGATGCCGAGCAGGGGCAGCGCCACCAGCAGGAACAGGCCGGTCAGCACGGTGTTGACCAGGGAAATCTTGACCTGGGCAAAGACGATGTTGTGGAACGCCATGGCCAGGCGCTCGGCGCGCATGCGCAACGTGGCGGCCAGTGGACCCACCCGGTGTTCGGCGCGGGTGCGGCTCAGGGCGACGATGGCGCCAAGCACCAGGCCGATGATGATGTGCACGAAGGCGCGCGCCGTGTCGCGGCCTGCCAGCTGCAGCGTGCTGGCATGCCGGCGCAACAGCTCCATCGCGCCCACGCGCAGGTCGTCCACGCTGTCCGGCAGGTTGTCCACCAGCATCGAGGGCAGTTGTTGGCGGGCCTTCTCCACCAGCGGCATCAGCTGGTCGCGCCAGAGCAGGTCGGAGCTGCCGAGCTCGGAACGGAAAAAGGCAATGGTGGCGAAGATCAGCCCGAGCAGCAGCCCGACGACGACGGCACCGAGGACCGCCACCACCACCATCCGGGCGCGGTCGCCGGAGATGCGCCGGCCCAGCAGCGGGGTGAGCGTGCGCACCAGCTCGTAGACCAGCAGCCCTGCCAGCAGGGCGGGCAGCAGGCGCAGCCGGATCACCAGCAGCAAGGCGACGGCCGCCAGCAGGTAGCTGATGCCGCGCGTGAGCGCCGAGGGCTGGCGGGTGACGGGAAACGGATAATCCATGGGGCGGGCGAATGTGGGCCGATGTACTCGTCATCCCGGAATCGCGTGCGATATCCGGAAGCGTTGCTCAACAGCGAAGCCGGTCATCCAGTGCACTGGCGTCTCAGTTGCATGCCGTCAAGGCACGGGCTTCCCACGTTCGCGGGAATGACGTGGTGGAGTTGCGGGGAATGCCAATGGTGGAGCCGATCAGGACTCCGGAAAGTCGGCAGTCTCTCAGGTGGCGGCCCTGGCCGCCAGTGGGTGGCCCGTCGGCATGTGGTGGGGCTGGGCCGCTAGAATGGGCCGATGCAAGACATTTCAGGCACCCGAGCGACGCCGCGGCAGCGCACCTCCTGGGGGTTCGACCTGGCCGGCGCCCTGTTGCGGCCCTGGCTGCGCCTGCGGCGCGAGCCGGCGGAACCGGCCACGCTGCTGCCGGGCACCGCGCCGGTGTGCTACGTGATCGAGCGCGACGGGCTGTCCGATGCGCTGATCCTGCAGCAGGCCTGCCGCGAGGCCGGCTTGCCGAACCCGCTGCAGCCGCTGGCCGGCATGCGGCGCCGGCGCTCGGTGGTGGCCCTGGTGCGGCGGGAAGGCTGGGTGTTCGGGCGTACCCGCAAACGCACCATCCAGTTGATCCTGCGCGATTTGCTGCGCAGCCTGGAGGCGCAGCCGGAGCGCGACATCCAGGTGGTGCCGGTGGCGATCTACGTGGGGCGCGCGCCGAGCCGTGACAGTGGCTGGTTCAAGGTGCTGTTCTCGGAGAACTGGGTGGTGGTCGGGCGCTTCCGCCGGCTGCTGGCGCTGCTGTTCAACGGTCGCGACACCGTGGTGCATTTCTCGGCCCCCATCTCGCTGCGCGGCGTGATGGAGGAGTGGCCGGACCTGGACGGCGAGCGTCTGGCGCGCAAGGTCGCGCGCGTCCTGCGCATGCACTTCCACCGCATCCGCGCGGCGGTGATCGGGCCGGACCTGTCGCACCGACGCACGGTAGTCGATGCGGTGCTCAACGCCGAGCCGGTGCGCGCGGCGATTGCCGCCAGCGCGGCGAAGGACAAGATCGCCCCGGCCAAGGCCTGGCGCAACGCGCACAAGATCGTGCTGGAGATTGCCGCCGACTACTCGTACCCGGTGGTGCGCTCGGTGTCGATGCTGCTCAGCAACTTCTGGAACAAGCTCTACGACGGCATCACCCTGCATCATTTCGACAAGGCGCGGGCGGCCGCGCCCGGCTTCGAGGTGGTGTACGTGCCCTGCCACCGCAGCCACACCGATTACCTCCTGCTGAGCTACCAGTTGCACATCTCCGGCGTGGTGGTGCCGCACATCGCGGCCGGCGTGAACCTGGATTTGCCGGTGATCGGGCCGATCCTGCGCCGCGGCGGCGCGTTCTTCCTGCGGCGCAGCTTCAAGGGCAACGCGCTGTACTCGGTGATCTTCAACGAGTACCTGGCGCAGCTGATCGACCGCGGTGTGCCCATCGAGTACTTCATCGAGGGCGGACGCTCGCGCACCGGCCGGCTGCTGACGCCGCACCTGGGCATGCTGGCCATGACCATCCGCGCCTTCATGCGCGCGCCACGCCGGCCGGTGCTGTTCCAGCCGGTGTACATCGGCTACGAAAAGCTGATGGAGGGCAAGTCCTATGCCGGCGAGCTGGGCGGCAAGCCCAAGGAGAAGGAGTCGCTGTTTGGCCTGCTGCGCGGACTGGGCGTGCTGCGCCAGCGCTATGGACACGTCACGCTGAATTTCGGCGAGCCGATCGAGCTGACGCCGATGCTGGATGCGACCGGTGCCGACTGGCGCCAGGCCGAGGACGATCCGCAAGGCAAGCCGGAATGGCTGAACACGGTGACCAGCCGGCTGGGCGAGCAGATCCAGATCAACATCAACCGCGCCGCCGACGTCAACCCGATCAACCTGCTGGCCCTGGTGCTGCTGGCCACACCCAAGCACGCCATGGCCGAGGCCGACCTGCTGGCGCAGCTGGATCTCACCAAGGCCCTGTTCGAGGAGCTGCGCTACTCCGACCGCATCACGCTCACCGCCATGAACAGCGCCGGCATCGTCCAGTACGGCGAGCACATGGGCTGGATCGAGCGGGTCCAGCATCCGCTCGGCGACGTGCTCACCGTGGGCGGCGAGCAGGCCGTGCTGCTCAGCTATTTCCGCAACAACGTGTTGCATCTGACCGCCACGGCGGCGTGGGTGGCCTGCTGCTTCCTCAACAACCGGCGCATGTCGCGCGCCTCGATCCTGCGCCTGGGCCGCATCGTCTACCCCTTCATCCAGGCCGAGCTGTTCCTGCCGTGGGACGAGGGCGGCTTTGGCCGCGAGCTGCGGGTCACGATTGACTTTTTCGTGCGCCGTGGGCTGCTCGAGTCCACCGGCGCGGGACGGGTGCTGGAGCGCAGCCCGGGCCAGGAAGACAGCGCCTTCCAGCTGCGCGTCATCGCGCGCGGCCTGATCCAGGCCTTCGAGCGCTACTACATCACCATTGCCGCCCTGGTGAAGAATGGCCCGCGGGCCATGACGGCCGCGCAGTTGGAGAAAACCTGCACGCTCACCGCGCAGCGCCTAGGGCTGCTCAACGAATTGGCCGCGCCGGAGTTCTTCGACAAGGCCTTGTTCCGCGGCTTCATCCAGAAGCTGCGCGAGCGCCGCGTGGTGTGGACCGACGACGAGGGCAAGCTGGACTACCTGCCGGCGCTGGAGCAGGTGGTGGGCGACGCGCGCATCATCCTCTCGCGCGAGGTGCGCCACTCCATCCTCAAGATCACGCCGGTGGGTGATGGCACGCCGGCGACCGAGCCAGCATCCGGGCCCGTGGCATCGGCATCGGCAGATTCAGGAGCTCACGAGGTGGGGCGGGCTTCCGCCGGCAAGGACCGGCAATAGTCGCGGTGGACGATCCCGATCGAACACCGTCAACAAGTTGCCGGAGGTTCTACTCCTGAAGTGTCTGCCTGACCGGGAAGCTTGCGCATCTAGCTGGCGTGCGGCGCCTTTTGCATGATCATGTAAGGCGCCGCCACGAATCCGCACCGCTCATATGCGTGGATTGCGCGCTCATTGGCGTGATGGACGTATAGGCGCAGGTCAAGGGCATTCGCTGCAACGGCCTCTCGGCTGAGATGGGCGAGAACTTGTTCAATGAGCCCCTTGCCGCGGTGGCCTGGAACGATATAGAGACTTTGCACCCACCAGTATTCAGCGCCGTGGAAGTCGCTCCATTCCGTGATGATCGAGGTGCTGGCTACCAGTTCACCCCCAGGGCTCTCTACCACCCAGTAGGTTGCACGGGGCGGCACCTCGAATGCTGCCTGGACACCGCGGCGCACATCTGAGGCACAAGCCGAAAGCCCCTGTGATTCCTGTGCCTCATGGACGGTAAACGCAACCAGGGATTCGATATCTCCGGGGGCGGCGAGTCGGATTTTGTAACGTGCCTTCATCACTTCCCCCTGAAGCTGCCCAAGACAACGCTGAGTAAAGTCGTCACCCCGTGATGAATAATGTCGTCATCCCCGCGGAGGCGGGGATCCAGCATTTTTATATCGTTGAAGTTGAGGGTACTGGATGACCAAGCGTTCGTCTGTTGTGAAGCGCTTCGCGCCTTCGCGGAAATGGAGAACCAAAACGACATTGTCCAGCGTTGCCTCAGATTTTCGGCTCCTGCAGCGACGCACGATAGGCCTCAATTTGAGGCCGAAGCGCCTCGAACCGGTCGATGCTGCTTTGGCGCCAAACCGCTTTGCGCTCGTAATACTCCGCATAGCTCTGCGCATTGTCAGCCAGCGTGACCCACGGTTGCTTTGATGCGGTGAAAATGTGGACATCCGGCGGGAGTGCGTCCGGATTGTCGAGAGTGCCGACCCGGACAAACCTGGTGAGATGGCCGCTCCCCGCATAGTGACTCCAAACAGCTACCTTGCAGCGGGGACACCGGGCAATCCGCTGACCGGCACCACTGTTCGACGGCGTTACGATGACCTCTGGCTCGTCGCCGAGGTTGACGACACGGTCGGCCTCGATCATGGCGTTGAGCGCGAAGGACGCGCCAGTTTCACGTTGGCACCAGCGGCAGTGGCAGCAGTGCACGATGAGCGGAGCAGTGAGCATGCGGTAACGAACCTTGCCGCAATCGCAACCGCCCTCGATTGGATATGCGCTGTACATCAAACCCTCCCCGCGAATCCGACGCCCGAAATCAGCGGCACGGGAACCACGTAGCGGGTGGTGTTCGCTGGATTGAATTGTTGGGCTTCGCAGCTTAACAGGGCAAGTGCAACACCTGCGCCGTCTACGAAGGGGAGGTGGCTCAGCGTCTGAGGCAACTGGCGCAAGGATTGCGTAGTGTCATCTGTGTCCGGCCGATCGGGTTGTGGTGGGCCAGCCTTTGGCGTGACAAATAAACCTGCCGTCAGACACGCATTGCGCACCGCCGAAATCCCCCTCGCCGGCAGTGGCCCGAAAGCCCAGGGCAAAAGCTTCATGCACTTGGGTTGACGGGGAAGTCTCCTGCGGAATTGTTGGGCCCCGATTGACATGTGCGGGCCCTTGTACCAACATTTGGTACAGGCAGAGGAGGACGCCATGGCCAGGAACACGAGTGTCAGCTTGGGTGACCACTTTGAGCAATTCATTGCGGGCCAAGTAGACAGTGGCCGGTACGGCTCTGCCAGTGAAGTTGTCCGAGCCGGGCTGCGCTTGCTTGAGACTACCGAAAGCAAGTTGGAGGTTCTACGGAACGCGCTAATTGTCGGTGAGCGGAGCGGGCGAGCCAAGTATAGCTATGAGTCGCTCGTTGCAGAGCTGGACTCTGAGCAGCAGTGAGGCGCTTTTATCTCACCAGATCGGCGCAGGCCGACCTGGGGTCGATCGCACGGTTTACCCAGAACCGATGGGGTGTGCGGCAGCGCAATGCGTACTTGAAGGAAGTGGATCAAGTCTTTCGCTCGCTGGCGAAGAACCCCCTGATGGGGAAGGCTTGCGACGATATCCGGGAAGGCTACCGGAAGCTCCCTCATGGGGTGCACGTGATCTATTACAAGCAGCCGAGTGAAGATGAGCTGCTGATTGTTCGGATCCTTCACGCGACGATTGACGTGGACTCGAATGTCGGGGTCTGACGCTTGAGCTCAGCCGCCGGCAGCCCGCGTAGCGGGATGGCGGTCGGCTGCAGTGACTTGTTAGACCTACGGTATATCAAAGATGATTTGAAGTGTCTCATCTGGATTAAAGATCCCCTCATCATTGCCGTTATGCCATGCACCAAAAAAATCGTCTACGTGTCCCTCGGTCATAAGGTGCAACAGGTTCGCCGGACGAGGATACTTGCGTGCTAGATAGCCAAGGCGATACGCATCTTCTCGGTCACCGAAGTAGTGCCCATCAATCTCAACGCTTGAAATCGCCTCTAGATAATTCGGCAAAAGCTCAAACCTCACATCACCACAATATTTTGCGAGAGATGCCTCGAACAGCTCAGAATTAAATTGAGCTACTTCTGCGAGCAGCGTGCAAAGAGAAAGAAATACGTTTCGTGCGCCCAGTTGGTCGTCCCCCTGAAGCGTCCTCGTTTTTCCGAGTCACTCAGAAGTAGAGGTTTGGGGTGATTGTGCCATCGCGAATGGAACGGGCGGAAGTCCGCCGAGCGCGCGATGGGGTCGATGGTGGTTGTAGCGGTACCGCC
>Ga0209941_1001201_pt1 | contig 19583 bp, 22 predicted proteins | sample ThiBiot_300_plan_FD_183945 | JGI IMG/M metagenome (GOLD analysis project Ga0209941, IMG submission 183945) | Wastewater bioreactor microbial communities from Cape Town, South Africa - Thiocy_solids_1 (SPAdes) | ecosystem: Engineered > Bioremediation > Thiocyanate > Unclassified | place: South... | reverse complement strand
CATCTTCAAGCGCTTCGCAAGGGCCGACCCAGCCCGCAGCCGCGACGGCGGCGGCAGCGGGCTCGGCCTCGCCATCGTCGGCGCTATCGTCGAGTTGCACGGGGGCAGTGTGACGGCTGCGAACGCCGGCGCGGGCGGGGCGGTGTTCACGGTGCGGTTGTGATTGCTTCTTGGCGGGTCGGTCGCCGCGTCTCAGTGCTCGATGAACGGGGCTACGCGACGAAGAGGAGCTAGTGGCCTTGCGTAGGCCATGGAGCAAAGTAACTCCGGTCGCATCGACCGCAGTTACACCGGTTATGTCGAGCTCTCCGGCAACGCACACTTCAAGTAGAAGGAGCCACTTGCTCGCGGTTGGACCCTGAAGGGAGGGGCGGGCGTTATTGTCTCCCTACTCGCTCTCGACTTGGTGGTTGTCCCCGGCGCGCTACCCCGCAGCTTGCGCGTGAACGGAATACGGCACAGTCGCAACGACTTGGTAATTGTTCAAGCACTTCTCAGAGCACCGCGGCCCGTTCCATGCGCTGAGGTGGGGTTACTGCAGATGACCTGCTGCCGGGAGGGGATGGGCTACCGGACATGGAGAGCGGAGAGCTGGCGGAGACGCGCGTGGAAGAGTGCGTTGGCTGCCGAGAGCTGTGGTTCGTCCGCATGGATTACAGGACGGTGGCGCTCAAGGACAATGCAGGCCACACGTATTCCGTGCATATCAGCGGTGATTAGTGAGACATACGCCGGATTCGATTAACACCGAAATAGTGCTGGGGTGCCGAGCGACGTTCGAGGAGCGCCTGGTGCACCTGGCAGACATGGTCCAGGAAGTTTTCCAGCTTGAGCCGCCGTACGGGAAGACCACTCTAAGTCTGGCAGTTGATGCGATAACCACCGAATGCTATTCGCGAGTGCTGGTCGTAGCCACGGCTAACGATTCTGTACTTGAGACGGTGGTCTACTCCCACGAGCCGGAGGATGAGGGTGGCGGCACTACTGAGGAACAGAGCATGATTCCCGGAGTGGCCGACGTTTCCGCTGGGCTTGCCAGCATCGGGTACGTGGCGGAGTACCCGGAGGGAGAAGGCCCAGCGCATCTTCAAGGAGTGCCTTCAGACGCCGCAAGAGATCCTGTAGATCCTCTCGGAGAATCTGCGGAGTAGCTGGGCGTGGATTTCAGGCCTAACCCCCGCGTGCGCGGGGATTACGAGGGATGACGACCTGCACGTAATCGCCAGCGGGGCCTACCCCCGCGTGCGCGGGGATTACCGTGAGCTGGCCGAGGCCAAGGAGCAGGGACTGGGCCTACCCCCGCGTGCGCGGGGATTACCTCGCAGGCAGCCAAGGCATGCCGGCAGGAGAGGACCTACCCCCGCGTGGGCGGGGGTTATTGGCGGGAATCATGCGCGCCTCAGGTTGATGCGGGCCTACCCCCGCGTGCGCGGGGATTACGGGCGCGCGGCCCTACCTCAGGGGCGCGGGCCTACCCCCGCGTGCGCGGGGATCACCAGGACGGCTTTTCCGGCTTCCGTAAGGCGGTAGGCCTACCCCCGCGTGCGCGGGGATCACGGTCAGCGGCCGCATCACGCGCCCAGCGGTCGGGGCCTACCCCCGCGTGCGCGGGGATCACCGAGCCGCACGACCTTGACAACCTACTCACCGCGGCCTACCCCCGCGTGCGCGGGGATCACATGCCGAGGCCGACGGTCTGCAGGACGTTGCTGGGCCTACCCCCGCGTGCGCGGGGATCACCCCGGCGTGCCCGGCTCACCGGGAGGGCCAGGAGGCCTACCCCCGCGTGCGCGGGGATCACACCGTTCGAGAACATGACCGAGGCCGTGAAGATCGCCTACCCCCGCGTGCGCGGGGATCACACGGTACCGGGAGATGTACCCGGCGGTCACCATGGCCTACCCCCGCGTGCGCGGGGATCACGATGCGCTCGGCATCTCTCGAAGGACGGTGAGGCCTACCCCCGCGTGCGCGGGGATCACGCAGGCCACCAGAGATTACCTTGACAGCCTCGGGGCCTACCCCCGCGTGCGCGGGGATCACGTGATGGTGACTGGGGACCTTATGGTGACTGGGGACCTTCCGGAGTGTGAGGGCCTACCCCCGCGTGCGCGGGGATCACGCCCAGCTTCTTGGCCTCGTCGTTATTGTTCGAGCCCTACCCCCGCGTGCGCGGGGATCACGCGGTTCTACCGTGCCGTCGCTGTAAATCAGGTGGCCTACCCCCGCGTGCGCGGGGATCACGGCGCCATCCACCAAAGCATCGAAGCCAACGGCGGCCTACCCCCGCGTGCGCGGGGATCACACGGGCAGCGTGCCGTCGCTCTGCACCGCCCAGGGCCTACCCCCGCGTGCGCGGGGATCACCTGATGCCGGTTTCGCGCGCGGTTCTGCTGAGGGGCCTACCCCCGCGTGCGCGGGGATCACAGCTCGTTCGTGCCGCTGCGCCTCACCGTCAACGGCCTACCCCCGCGTGCGCGGGGATCACCGCGCCAACATCAGGCGCGACCGGGGCGACCTCGGCCTACCCCCGCGTGCGCGGGGATCACGGCGGCTATCAACTACGAGGATGCCGACCTGCAGGCCTACCCCCGCGTGCGCGGGGATCACGCGCTCAGGCCGACCAGTGTGGGGTCCAACTGAGGCCTACCCCCGCGTGCGCGGGGATCACTCCCAGTCCGCCCTTTCGCTGTTCGCTGGGGCTGGCCTACCCCCGCGTGCGCGGGGATCACGTCGCGTCTGGCGTCGGCGAGCACCTGCTCGCGGGCCTACCCCCGCGTGCGCGGGGATCACCCAGTACCTAGGCGATGGTGAGTCAGAACGCGGGGCCTACCCCCGCGTGCGCGGGGATCACGTCAGCGCGGCCCAGAATGACCCCCCCTAGCGGCCTACCCCCGCGTGCGCGGGAATCACGGTCACGGGGTGGCGCGTGACGGAGTCCAGCGGGGCCTACCCCCGCGTGCGCGGGGATCACGTGAGGGAAGCGAACTCGAGCCAACTGCCGATGGGCCTACCCCCGCGTGCGCGGGGATCACAGGACCAGGCGCGATCACGTCCGCGTCGCTGACGGCCTACCCCCGCGTGCGCGGGGATCACTCCACGCCCGCGATGCTTACGACGTCGAGGCCGGGCCTACCCCCGCGTGCGCGAGGATCACGTTTGGGTCAGCGCATCCGCGGAGTCCGCCACTGGCCTACCCCCGCGTGCGCGGGGATCACAAGCGTCGCGGGGAAGAGCACCCCGCCGCGCGAGGCCTACCCCCGCGTGCGCGGGGATCACTGACACTACGCCCCGCCACCCCCCTTGGCGGGGGGCCTACCCCCGCGTGCGCGGGGATCACCAACTGCCGCATTGAATCGGCCTACGCTGACGAGGCCTACCCCCGCGTGCGCGGGGATCACCTGACGGGCTTGAGGCTGAAGTCGGCCTCGAACGGCCTACCCCCGCGTGCGCGGGGATCACTGCCGCACGCTGCCAGGAGTAATGCCAGCCCGAGGCCTACCCCCGCGTGCGCGGGGATCACCACGCCGCTTGGGAAGTCGAGCGGCGTCACGAGGGCCTACCCCCGCGTGCGCGGGGATCACGCGACGAGGGTCTTTAGGCTGGTGGCGGCCAACGGCCTACCCCCGCGTGCGCGGGGATCACAGGTGCGGGCGCCGCTCGAGGAGTCCACGAGGTGGCCTACCCCCGCGTGCGCGGGGATCACGGTGCGCCGGTCGGACTGATGCTGCGCTTCACCGGCCTACCCCCGCGTGCGCGGGGATCACACGAGCTCGCCCTGCTCAACGACCGGAACGGGGGGCCTACCCCCGCGTGCGCGGGGATCACGAAGCGTCCGAAGGCGGGTACCCACACGTAGCGGGCCTACCCCCGCGTGCGCGGGGATCACGACTACCCTGACTTGGTGACGCTCGTTGGGTACGGCCTACCCCCGCGTGCGCGGGGATCACCTGGGGTACGTCGAGGGCGGCGTCGTCGCCGGGGGCCTACCCCCGCGTGCGCGGGGATCACAGGCGATGACGGTGCCAACCGGGAACGCGACGCGGCCTACCCCCGCGTGCGCGGGGATCACGCCTCAGAAACGCCGTTCAACAACTCCAGGGTGGGCCTACCCCCGCGTGCGCGGGGATCACCGAGCTGGTCATGTTGATCTTCTGCGCGGTGGAGGCCTACCCCCGCGTGCGCGGAAATCACAGCTGGTACGTGCTATGCCCCTTGCTATGCTCGGGCCTACCCCCGCGTGCGCGGGGATCACATCACCGTTGATAAGGTGTGGCCTAGCGGCATGGGCCTACCCCCGCGTGCGCGGGGATCACCAAGCGTGTCACCGGTGGGGTACGTCTCGCCAGGGCCTACCCCCGCGTGCGCGGGGATCACCGCGACGATGTAGCCGTAGGGATTCCCGGCGACGGCCTACCCCCGCGTGCGCGGGGATCACGCCGCCAAACCCGCCGCGTCATATCCATCGGCGGGCCTACCCCCGCGTGCGCGGGGATCACCCTGATCCCGATGCCATCCTCCTCGACCACTACGGCCTACCCCCGCGTGCGCGGGGATCACCGACGCTAGGCTACAAATGCCTGATAAGTGGTAGGCCTACCCCCGCGTGCGCGGGGATCACCTAATCGTGCATCGCGTGTGGCGGCTAGAACCAGGCCTACCCCCGCGTGCGCGGGGATCACGCAACAACCGTGCCGCTCGCACCAGTCTCCGCGGGCCTACCCCCGCGTGCGCGGGGATCACCAACTGTCGCATCGAATCGGCCTACGCTGACGAGGCCTACCCCCGCGTGCGCGGGGATCACTTGCGCTGCACGAACTGGCGCTCAACTAGGCTGGGCCTACCCCCGCGTGCGCGGGGATCACCCGAGCAGATGGAAGTCCTGCTGGAGGCCACTAGGCCTACCCCCGCGTGCGCGGGGATCACGAGGCGGTTCATGCTCCCGGCGAGGCGCGAGCGGGCCTACCCCCGCGTGCGCGGGGATCACGGGCGGCATGGTCAAGCTCCGGCAGGAAGCCATGGCCTACCCCCGCGTGCGCGGGGATCACTCTTCGACAACGCCGACCAAGCCCACGACACCAGGCCTACCCCCGCGTGCGCGGGGATCACTGCTGGTGAAGCGCTGCTGAAGCGGGCGCTCGGGGCCTACCCCCGCGTGCGCGGGGATCACCGCGTCCACCTGAGCGAGAGCCTGACGGGTGTGGGCCTACCCCCGCGTGCGCGGGGATCACAGCCAGGGACTCGACAGGTAGAAGTCAATCAGCGGCCTACCCCCGCGTGCGCGGGGATCACACTGCGCAGTTGAACGCGGACTTCCGGGAGATGGGCCTACCCCCGCGTGCGCGGGGATCACTCCGTCAAGTCCGCCAGGTCGTCAACCGCCAGGGGCCTACCCCCGCGTGCGCGGGGATCACGAGATCGCAGAAACCGAAGTCGAAATGGTCCACGGCCTACCCCCGCGTGCGCGGGGATCACGCCGCTAAGTCCGCGGCGTCGTACCCGTCAGCGGGCCTACCCCCGCGTGCGCGGGGATCACAAGCGCGTGCTCGGCACGAATAGCTAGTACCTGGGCCTACCCCCGCGTGCGCGGGGATCACTGGTTGATGTACGCGACTTGCGCGTCAGTGACGGGCCTACCCCCGCGTGCGCGGGGATCACGTGGGAGAAGACCACTACGCGGAGATCACCAACGGCCTACCCCCGCGTGCGCGGGGATCACGCCTCTGCGTACCGCTGCTTGCTGGCGTCGGTCGGCCTACCCCCGCGTGCGCGGGGATCACCTCAACCCGCACGCGCACGCCGAACTAGCCGAGGGCCTACCCCCGCGTGCGCGGGGATCACGCCTCTGCGTACCGCTGCTTGCTGGCGTCGGTCGGCCTACCCCCGCGTGCGCGGGGATCACCTCAACCCGCACGCGCACGCCGAACTAGCCGAGGGCCTACCCCCGCGTGCGCGGGGATCACCTTGCGTGCCTCCTCCTCGACCTGCGCGGTGAGGGCCTACCCCCGCGTGCGCGGGGATCACCCGGAGCCAGCCAACCTGGTCCCGAACTCCCTGGGCCTACCCCCGCGTGCGCGGGGATCACGGCGAGCGTCTCGCGCAGTTGCAGAGCAACATCGGCCTACCCCCGCGTGCGCGGGGATCACCTCAAGCCGAGCTCCTGGCCGGCATCCAGCTCGGGCCTACCCCCGCGTGCGCGGGGATCACCGAACTGCCGTGGCCGCCCAGCATCAACACCTAGGCCTACCCCCGCGTGCGCGGGGATCACGCGCACCCCCGCCTCTGACAGCCCAGGCGGCGCGGCCTACCCCCGCGTGCGCGGGGATCACGCTGTCCTTCAAGCGGTTCACGCGACCCGCAACGGCCTACCCCCGCGTGCGCGGGGATCACATCAGCATCAGTACGGCCACCATGTACGCCGGGGGCCTACCCCCGCGTGCGCGGGGATCACGCGTGCCGTCTGGTGACTCTAGGCGGTAAGCATGGCCTACCCCCGCGTGCGCGGGGATCACCGACAAAGGCAAACCAGAGCGGACGGTCATCCGGGCCTACCCCCGCGTGCGCGGGGATCACCTAGCTGTTCTCGCGCTTCGCGGAGTTCGAGGAGGCCTACCCCCGCGTGCGCGGGGATCACACCTCGGTGTCGTCGGTGACGGTGGTCAGGCCGGGCCTACCCCCGCGTGCGCGGGGATCACCGGTACACGTCAGGGTGCATCGGCACGGTGCGGGGCCTACCCCCGCGTGCGCGGGGATCACCAGGACGGCTGGTTTGCCGTCCCGCCCCAACAAGGCCTACCCCCGCGTGCGCGGGGATCACACGAACAGCCGAGCGAACAACGCGCTGGCGTTGGGCCTACCCCCGCGTGCGCGGGGATCACTTGGGGGTCCTCGCTGCGGGTGAGGCAAGCCCAGGCCTACCCCCGCGTGCGCGGGGATCACCACTCGATGGCCAGGCGATAGACGGTCGAGAGGGGCCTACCCCCGCGTGCGCGGGGATCACCTTCCTGCCGGCGAACCCCAGCACGGCTAGGGGGGCCTACCCCCGCGTGCGCGGGGATCACGACTTCAAAGCCAACGTGACTAGGCCGTGGAAAGGCCTACCCCCGCGTGCGCGGGGATCACGCACGATGCGCCGCGCTCGCGCCACCTGGCTAGGGCCTACCCCCGCGTGCGCGGGGATCACGCCGATGGTGTGCGCCTGCGCGCGGACGTTGAGGGCCTACCCCCGCGTGCGCGGGGATCACCTTGCGCTGCTGAAGGCTCACAAGCCGGAGGAGGGCCTACCCCCGCGTGCGCGGGGATCACTAGGCAATCTATGCCCCGTCTAATCGCAACTACGGCCTACCCCCGCGTGCGCGGGGATCACGTAACCCCGGCCTAGCAAGTCGGGCGCTGGTCAGGCCTACCCCCGCGTGCGCGGGGATCACTACTCGTCGCGCGTGTCGCCCGACACCTGCCCCGGCCTACCCCCGCGTGCGCGGGGATCACGACGGGGCCGACGGTAGCGAGGCCCTCGCTGAGGGCCTACCCCCGCGTGCGCGGGGATCACCAGGTTGGTGGGTTCGCGGACGCCATGCACGCCGGCCTACCCCCGCGTGCGCGGGGATCACTCTCGTCCAGCACGTGAGAACGTGACCGCCGGGGGCCTACCCCCGCGTGCGCGGGGATCACGGCGTCCCAGGGGCGGCGAACCTCCCAGCCGGTGGCCTACCCCCGCGTGCGCGGGGATCACTTCACGCTCAGATTCCAATGAGGAGGTGACTCGGGCCTACCCCCGCGTGCGCGGGGATCACCGTGTCGCTGACGCGCTTATTGCCCTGCGACTGGGCCTACCCCCGCGTGCGCGGGGATCACCAGGCGCTCTAGGTCCTTCCCTTGCTCACTCACGGCCTACCCCCGCGTGCGCGGGGATCACCGGGGCCGGACTGCTACAGAATGTGGAGTGCGGGGCCTACCCCCGCGTGCGCGGGGATCACCTCGGCCAGCTCGCCGCGAGTGGCGGAGCCGCGGGCCTTCCCCCGCGTGCGCGGGGATCACTGCACCACGTACCACGCGCCCCAGCGGGCAGGGGGCCTACCCCCGCGTGCGCGGGGATCACATCGACAATGCCATCACGGAAGCGCTCACGGAGGGCCTACCCCCGCGTGCGCGGGGATCACTTCTTCGCGCAGTGGGCATGCGAACTCGACCAGGGCCTACCCCCGCGTGCGCGGGGATCACCGTGTCGAAACCGCGGGTCATGCTCTCCTCCTGGGCCTACCCCCGCGTGCGCGGGGATCACGGCCCCACGGGACCGGTGGAACAGTGGCTAGAGGGCCTACCCCCGCGTGCGCGGGGATCACGGGTAGGCGCGGAAGTCGGCGGTCGTCTGGATGGGCCTACCCCCGCGTGCGCGGGGATCACCAGGCGGGGATGTCGTGGGGTGGAAACTCGCGGGGCCTACCCCCGCGTGCGCGGGGATCACTAAACGCCGAGAACGCGATACTCCGCGAGTCCGGGCCTACCCCCGCGTGCGCGGGGATCACACCACCAAGGAGCCTGCCACCCCAGGCGACCTAGGCCTACCCCCGCGTGCGCGGGGATCACCCGATGGTGCCCCAGCCGGTCACGTGCAGTACGGGCCTACCCCCGCGTGCGCGGGGATCACGCCCGCGCGTGGCTCATCCAACAGCAAGCTGCAGGCCTACCCCCGCGTGCGCGGGGATCACCCATCCGGCGGCGGTCAGGAACCAGGTGGCGGGGGCCTACCCCCGCGTGCGCGGGGATCACGGGTTGGTGTCCCAGGCGTGGCCGCGTTTGGCGGGCCTACCCCCGCGTGCGCGGGGATCACGGGCTGCCATCCCCTACCAGCGTGTAGTCGCCGGGCCTACCCCCGCGTGCGCGGGGATCACGTTCGGACTCATGCGAGCGAATCGCCTGGAGGCGGCCTACCCCCGCGTGCGCGGGGATCACGTCCGCTGAGTGGCGCGTACTCGACTCTCAACAGGCCTACCCCCGCGTGCGCGGGGATCACACTGGAGAAGCCGCCTCAATCGCGCCCATCGCGGGCCTACCCCCGCGTGCGCGGGGATCACTTGCTTCCATAGGCGCGGCTCGAGCGGCGTCCAGGCCTACCCCCGCGTGCGCGGGGATCACGCCGAATCCGGCGGAGGAGGCGACACTAGCGGAGGCCTACCCCCGCGTGCGCGGGGATCACTAGCGCAAGACGCCCCCAACGCGACCCTGGATAGGCCTACCCCCGCGTGCGCGGGGATCACCCACCGGGTGTGGCTGGCGTGAATGTCGGCGGGGGCCTACCCCCGCGTGCGCGGGGATCACTGCATGAGGGTGGCTACTACGGTGGTGATGGTGGGCCTACCCCCGCGTGCGCGGGGATCACCGCTCGCGGCGAGTGCGAGCGTGAACGTCTGGAGGCCTACCCCCGCGTGCGCGGGGATCACTCGGGACGCGACTGAGCATCCTCGAGAATCGCGGGCCTACCCCCGCGTGCGCGGGGATCACATTAGGAGCAGGGTCCGGCGCACTCCCTAGCCCGGCCTACCCCCGCGTGCGCGGGGATCACCAGCATCGACGTGGTCTGCATGGGCGCGGACAGGGCCTACCCCCGCGTGCGCGGGGATCACACGAGGCCGACTTCCAGCGGCAGATCGAGCGGAGGCCTACCCCCGCGTGCGCGGGGATCACTGCTTCGGCACGCGCCGCGGCTGCTTAGGCTCCGGCCTACCCCCGCGTGCGCGGGGATCACTTGTCGATGTTCTTCTGCAGGTCGGCGGCCCACGGCCTACCCCCGCGTGCGCGGGGATCACTCTTAGATTCTTGGGGTAACGAAGCCTGAGCTTAGAAGCGGACGTTGCCAGCATAGTCATCCATTTATGAGTACGAATGTGCTATTAACTTAATGCTAACCATCAGAGTGCGAATTATCAAGATCCTCGCTTGGCCTAGGAAACCATGCGGACAGTACTAACCCTTCAATTTCAGTTACGCGGCGCCGTGGGGCACCAACCATCTTATACTCCAATCCCTGCTCGCTCCGGCCCGAGTCCCAAACCATGAGTGCACGCGTCTCGGCCGAGGCCCATACCTCGATTTGGTGCCAGATTGCCTCCCGATCTTCGGCCGGTAGGTTCGCCACATAAACGCCCGTGGCTACTTGAAGTGCCCAGGACGAGCAAAATCCGATCACCTTGTCTGGCGCGCACTCAAGCACCAGGACGAGCATCAAACAGTCCTGTCATGTCTCCTACAATCCGATCCAGAAGCTTGCTTGTTCTGAAGCTGTCACGCGCGGCCTTTCTAACATCGCTCTCGAGTCCCGGCCATGCTTCGCTAGAGTTTCCGTGCTTGGCAACAGTCTCGAAAGCAAGCGGAATCGTGACATCGAACTTGTATAAGTCTGCAACGTCCAGGACGAACGATTGAGAACTTCCGCGGTGGATAAAGCCCAATGCAGGGCTGAGTCCCGTGGCGTGACAGGCGGTCTCTACCAACCCATAGAGGCATACGTTTGCTACGTTGAGGGCTAGGTTTGGGGCATCGGTCGTTCCATCCGGGTTGCCTGGAATATAACGGCGTCCTTGCCACCGGATCCTGTACGCCTGGGCCTTGAGCTTGTAGAACTCACGAACCCGGGCGCCCTCCATACCCCGAAGCTCATCAAGTGTCTTGTTCACCATGCGCTTGCCGAAGCGCAGAAAGTACATCTCGTACGCAACATTCAATGCCTCACTTGAGTTGGCGTACGCCATTACTTGTTTCTCGAGCCACTTTACGTTCTGTGTCCAACCTCGTCCGGCGCTGTAGCACCGGACGCCGTGCTCCCCAACCCAAATCGTGTTGACGCCATAGCGACCAGCCAGCCGCATCGCCTCCGTGCTGACCGTCGTTCCGGGGCCAACGAGAATAGACACCATCGCCCGCGCTGGCACTTCGTACTGAACACGATCTTCGTTGTCAGTCAGAACGAGGCAGCCGTCGATGACCGACAGGCTGCCTCGTTCAACATAGAAGAAGGAGAGGCGGTTCTTGATCTGGAGCATTACGGATCCCGGACGAGGCGCATAGCCGGGTGGCGACGAGGTAACACCGTGCCAGGCGCCGAGAGGCACAGCATGCCACAACCAAACCCCTTGGCCCTCCCAACTCCAGAGGCCAGGAGATCCGAGAACTTAGGCGGATCGGTGACGCGAAGGGTACCAATCACGTTAGTGGCCACGAAGCTTATCGGGGCTCCGCCCTTTCCCCTTCGCCCTACCTTCAAGAAGCTGCGCTCGGTTACTTTGGCGGTCAAGAGTTGAGTTCCGTGCGTGAGGCGTCGCTTCAGGTAATCCCCGTACACCGCGTCGATCGAAGAGCCGGCTGAATCAAGACGTCTAGCATGTTCCCAGATGTCGATACGCTTCGACCGCTTTCCAGGAACAAGCGGGATATCGACGGTAGCATTCAATCGGAGTTCGAAGTCAAGCGTGGTACCGGCTTGGAAGTGTGTTGGATACGTTGTGGTTCTTAAATCACTTACCAATCCGAAGGTGGAGGAGTCGGGCTTTGGCAAGCGGGGTGCTTCAGTCGATAGCACGAGTAGCGTGCCTGTAGCTCCTTGCGCAAGGTCGCTGCGGAAGAGAAACGGGCGGTCATCGTACTGCCCGAACAGGTCGCTTGCGACTTGATGCTCGAGGTAGGGGCGTGTCAAGCCGAAGGTGGGTCTGGAGTAGTGTCCACTGAAGTCAAGTAGAGCCTGGCTGAAGAAGAGGTCAGCTGCCATTGGGCTGACCTTGTTGATCCAGGCGGTGTGCAAGCGTCATGCGCCGCCTTGAAATGGTCCTGCTGCCAGCAAACCGGTCGGTTTCGAAGTTCCTTCTGTCCCAAGTGGTCAGATGCTCGGCTGCTTCGGGACCTTCTCCGGCGCCGTACCAACACCATGCATCCAAGGGTCCTCTCCAGGGATCCCGGAGCGCGGGATTGCTGGCCCAGGTTGTGAGGGCGTCATAGCTGCTTGTCGCCGTCACTCGGCCCACGAGAATCTGGCTGGCGGGGACGCAACCTTTACGGCCCAGGAACAGTGGGCGGGCAGGTAGCGCGAGTGCAGCCTCCACGTCACTTAGTGATGCGGGTGATTCGACATCCAAGGTAAACGCGACGATGAACGAACCGTCGGCCAGATACTGCTTTCGTTGCACCTGCGTACCGTCGGCGTTCGCGCCACCTCGACGCTCAATGCCCCACCGCGTCCAACCTGCTAATCCGATCCGATCTAAGTCTGCAGTGTGGAAATCCTGGATGACCCTCGGCGTTCTCTCTTCAAGCACTGCATATCGAAGGCTGTCCTGGAGTCTCGTGGTGCGACTAGCGTCCCGGTATGTCCATCCGAGCGCAGAGCCCAGCATGCCTACAAGCGCAGAGAGTGAGGGGAACGCCCGACTTGGGCGCCAACTGTCAACAGCAACGTCTCCCCAGGCCTGCATAGGGCCGTCAAACCTGAGAATCAGATACTCGCCCACGGGAGTCAGTTCCCGTAAGCGAAGGTAAAGTCGAGAAGCTCAGGAAAGCTCTTGGTGGCCGGACCGCCTTCACCAAGCTCGTGGATGCTGGCAGCAGCGCAACGGGTTTCTACGGTGCCGTACATCTTTTCCAGTTGGTCTCGGTGTCTCAAGAGACGCGTGATGGACTCCGACATTACATTGCTCCCTGACGCGGAAACCGGTCTGAGGAACGCATTGGCAAGGGTTCGTGGTTGAGCTGATCCGCGCTCGGTGAGAACGAACTCTGCGTAGGAAAAAGGCGCCGTAGAACCCCTCTTGGCCTGCGGCGTGACGGTGGCCATGGCCGTTACGAGGTTGCCGGCAAGCTTTTCTGCTAATGAGGCCTCTTGGCCCTGAAGATTATCGCGAAGCTGGTTCATGTCGATGACTGCGTAAAGGTAGTAAACACCGGATGTCAGTTCTGTTTCTTGGATCAGGCCAGCGCCAGCGTCGTCCTGGATCCCTTTGAGGGTATCGACGGCGGTGAAATAGTCGGTCTCTGCGGCCTCCGCGTGAGTCGTGAACGCGTGTGCCACACTTACCGCCGCGTCTACTCGAGCGAATAGATCTGACGTGATCATGCGTCCGAACATGGCGGTGTCGATACTGGCGGGGAGGTCCTTCAGCACGGCGCGTAGCTTCTTCTGATCACCAAGCTCAACGGCCGCCTTTACCTCGGCTTGCTTGGTCACAGACTTGCCCGCGGTACGCAACTCCTTAAGAGCCTCCTCCGCCTTTTCGACCAAGAAGCTGGTCTCGGCCTTGGTCAAGACGAGGAGTTGACTGCTTTGCGCTGCTTCCAACCCGGACTTATCCGGTACGGCCTTGGTGCTTACGGTCTCGTTCATGAGCCACTGCGCGATGGCTACAGCCTCTGCTTCCTCCGCACCCAACGCTTCTATTAGATGCTTGGCGATGACCCTCTCGAAGATGCGTACGCTGCGCACAGCCTGATCGCCGAATTGAGTTATCAGGGGTGATTCGCGCCAATGCTTTTTCAAGCATTGAGAGCTGACTCGGGTTCTGGTCGCCCCGCCGAAAGGTACACGCTTGGCCAAACCCACGTCATCTCGGTTCAACAACGAAGCTGGGTACGCCGTTAGCATGTGAACCTGCACCATGTCGCCTGGTCGAGTCTTCATTCTGCTTGCCCCTCTCTGTCCGCACTGTTGTTCTTGGGATCCGGCCGACCTGATAGATAGAAGTCCTTTGCGAATCGAAGTCGACCTGCGTCGTCCCAAGTCATCAAGAGCCCCGCAAGTTGCACCCAGTCGATGCCGCCTTCCACCTTGGAGAGCAAGCGGCCTGTCTGGTGCAGCGCGTCATTGCGGTCGAGGCGCAACCAGCGCTCAACTCGGGAAGGCGAGACCTTGGCCTGTTCCAACACGCGACCCGGATGCGCTCCACGCGAGTGGGGATGTCGCACCATAAAGGGTATGACTTCGCGCCAGAATCGGTAGTCCCGCTCGAGCATCGGGTGCTCTCGAGCCAAGTTCCAATAGGCCTCGGGAGGGACTCGCTCTTTGACCGCCATCCTGCGCAACTCGGCTCTGTCGCCTCGCGAAAGTCCGCGACGCCCTGGCCCTGCCGACTCCCTGAGCGAACTCGCCAAGGCCCCGACCGCCTCAGAGAAACTGCTGGCGGGACGTTCTGCTGTTGATTCTGCCACCGTCAGCTTGCCTCCTCAGATTCTTTAGGTATGCGTGGCAAGTCGAGCACTTCGCGTAACCCTCCCCTCAGGTAAGCTTCGGCGCGCGTAAGCGCCTCCATCTCCCGTGCCGCACTACGCGGCACTGAATGAACGGCGTTCGGGAACACCTCCGTAGTAATCACGTCGAACAACCACTTCCTGTAGTCAAGAACTGCGTCTTGGATGGGCTCGTCTGAAGCGGTTGCGCTCAGGAGCGTATCGACGTAAATCTGGTCTACCAGCAGCTCGAGTGTGCTAGCTACGGCGTCAAGCTTGGCCGCGTAGCTTTCGCGCAATTTCGGACTGCCCTTCCACAGCACACCGAACGACGATCGGAGAACCCGTTTCGCGTCCTGCGTGAAGTTGAGCATCATCCCGTGCACTTTGTCGGCACGCGCTTGCGTCAAGGCTAAGCCGCGCCGCACAGCCCTTCTGGGTAGCTGGACTTCGCGGCGATGGAAGCCGAGCGTCTTGCCTTGGCCCAAGGCTAGGCCTTCGAACACAACGGACAGGGCGCCATCTGCCGGGGGAGATGATAAGAGTTCATCTACGCTGGGAGATCGTTGAGCACCCTCTTCGCCGAACAGCAAGTTGAAGACTTCTCGATAGTCGTATCCCTTTTCAAGGGTGCCGCGAACTTTGCGGTGCCCCTTTGTCGGGTCAATGATCGTGGGTGTGAAGGTGTCGCCGAGACGCCCCCCGCCCGTATGGTCTAGAACACGAGCTGCCTTTGATGGCCGGAACCACAGTTCCGAGTACCGCCCGGCCTTCGGAGCCCCGAGCCGGATCATCCGAGCTAGCGGGATGAAGGCTGGGTCGAGCCTGGTGGAGAGAAGTTGGTTGACGCCGTTCCAGCTCTCTCGCCAGAGGGCCCAGATGTCACCCCTGAGACCAAGTTCATTCACGACTTGAATCCAACGCTTCAAGAACACGGTTACGTCGTGGTTGAAGGTCAACGACAGGCTGTTCGCTACGGTCCCACCCATGAACGGGGTTCCGCTGCCGGCTCCTGACTGAGAGCCGGCCAGCTGGCTACCATAGTTGCCAGCCCCTCCGTAAATTGCTCCGGTCTGGTACTCGATTAGCGAGTAGACGGTCTCCTCCGGCGACAGCTCTCGGGTTACGCCGATCTTCCGCTCGTGGCCCTTGGTGCCGATTATTGCCGTCAGGAGCGAGCAGTCTTCATTGCGGTAGTTCGCCGCCAGGGAGACGCCGGCTTCTAGAGGCGCCTGAAGGAAGCCAGGTCTAGCAACGTCGGGTTGGAAGAGGGACCAATCACCAAGTTCGGTCACCTGAAGTAGCGCCTGTCGTACTGCTGCTTCGGCTTCGCCAGTAGGGCCAGAACTGGCTTCGGAAACGCTCAGTTGTGCGACTCGCAGCGCCTTCGCCGCCGTCCTTACGAGAAAACGCCAATAGTGCCCACGCTGTTCTGCCGGTAGCTGCGGAAAGGTCTTCAGGTCGTTGGTAGTGAGTAGTCGAGCAATCAGGCCCGGGAGGTCGAACTTCTCTACTTCCGACAAGGTGCTTGCGGTCAAGAGTCTTCCGCTGAGAAGGTTATGGTCATGTGCGAGAGGTAGGTTGCCGACGGAAAGGTCCGGTTGAGCTGAGTGTGCTCCGCTAGCCTGGTTCGTCGCCACTTGTCATCCCCCTTGCCCACGTCTGGCCATCCAGTTGTGGACGAAAAATGCCTGTAATGCCCGGCCCACCAGCGAAACGAGTTCTTTTATTAAGGGTAATCGTTCCTTCTTACCCCGGGGGCCATGTGGAGCGTGGACGGTACAACCATCCTGATCAATGCGGATTCGGACCTCAACCTAAATTTTGGTGTTCCCACCGCCTTTCATGACGCCTCCTTTGCAACTCTTGAGGACTTGTGACCCGCTCGCCGCCCATGAATCGGCAGGTCACCTGCCTGGTTCTTGATCCTGGCTTTTGACCCCCGCTGCTGCGGGGAGATCAGCTCTCTACCTGACAACTTCTGCAGCCAGATGGTCTACCCCGAATTCGGGACCTTAACCTGCTACACCCAGAGTTACCTCCGACCGCATTGTCTTGGACTTTGAGCCAGGGCGCTGTGACGGATCTCGTACAATAATTCGCGAACTGATGTACAGGGGGTCTATTGTGGGAGCCGAGTTCACATACTTTGCCAAGGCGGACCCGTCCCTCGGCTGGCACCCGCTTTCCGCGCACTGCGCCGACGTAGCGGCCGTGACGCTGCGGCTGCTGCAAGACGATTCCCACGTAGCCAAGCGCATCTGCAGGCTCGCAGATCAATCAGATTGGACTGGCTTCAAAACGCTTGTTACCTACCTTGCCTTCATCCACGACGTTGGCAAGGTGAACAACAAGTTCCAGAATGGACTGCGTGAGCGCCTCAAGGGCGGCCCGAGAAAGCCGCTTGGGCACGTCAAAGTCGTGATTGACACGCTTCGCATGGCAAGCGAGACAAGCATCGGATTGGACTTCCAACATGCGTTCGTTGACCTAATCGACCCAATATCACCCCAGGACGACTGGCCGGCCCAGTACTTTATGGCGTTCCTGGCGCATCACGGCCGCCCCTACTTACTTGACGGCGATAGGCCGGTGCGGACGCTAGACGTGGAGTACCTCTGGGGGCCCTCCAGTGACGGAGGTCGGCGGTCCCCACTTGATGAGGTTCGCAGACTGGCTTCCATAGCGCGCCTGAAGAGCGGTTTGTCGCAGCTCACGCTTCCAATCGAGGTGCCCGAGAATCCGGCGCTCACGCACTTGCTTGCTGGACTCATCACGCTGGCCGATTGGATAGGGTCGACGCCGTCCGCATTCCCGTTCGATTCTTCAGCTGAGGACGATTTCGACAAGTATTGGATGACGTCGTGTGAACGGGCCGACGTCGCTTGTCGGTCTATCGGTGTCGTAGCAAGCAGGCGTGTGGTCAGCCTGAGCACTAAGTCTACATACCAGACTCTCTTCCCTGAGGTCTTTTCCCCCGAGTCAACCAACTCGCCGACGAGGCTTCAGCGGGAAGTCGTGAGTAGGGGTGGCGACGGGGCCGGTGAGCTGTTCCTGATTGAGGCATCCACCGGAAGTGGCAAGACAGAGGCAGCTCTCGCCCGGTTTGCTCAACTCCGATCCTCGGGAGAGGTGGGTGGCTTGTACTTCGCCCTGCCTACTAGGGCCACCGCCCGGGCGATGAAGGACCGCGTGGAGGCGCTGGTGAAGGAACTTTACGTCGGCGACCCACCTCCGGTGACGCTTGCCGTAGGTGGAGAGGCGCCCATGAGCATGGGTTCTGTAGGCCACTTAGGGGAGGCCCCAAGTTTCCCGGACGTTGAATCAGAGATGCAGGATGACCTGATTGCCTGGGCCACCGACAACCACAAGAGGTTTCTTGCCGGAGAGATTGTAGTTGGCACCATAGATCAGGCGATGCTTGCGGCACTTGCCGTGAAGCACGCTCATATGCGGTTAGTCGCGCTGTCCCGCCACCTCCTCGTGGTCGATGAAGTTCACTCCCACGACGCGTTCATGACGGAGGTGCTCAAGGGGCTGCTCAACGTGCACTTAGCGAGCGGCGGCCACGCCTTGCTGATGTCCGCGACGCTGTCCTCAGCCGCGCGTTCGGCGCTAGTAGGTGCCGATCCCCCAGCGCTGCAAGAAGCCTTGGCGGTCCCTTATCCGACACTAGCAGTTGCCAAAAGTGGGGTCGGTTGGTCAAATTCCGTCGTCGGCAACGACGGTGACGGGAGGACCGTGAATTGGTCAGTTAGTTCGGACGCTGATGCAATCGCCAAGGCGACGACCGCGGCCGAAGCCGGCGCCCGAGTGTGCATAATCCGCAATACCGTGGCGTCAGCCCAGGCTACTGTCGCGCAGGTCAAGGCCAGTACCCCGCATCTCGTGTGGGGTCCAAGCGAAAGTTCACATAAGCCCGCATATCATTCCCGTTACGCGGGACCCGACAGGGCGTTTCTGGATGCGGCGATTACAAATGCGTTCGGCAAAAAGTCGAAAATCGGTGGCTCCATCTTGGTCGCAACGCAGGTGGTCGAACAGAGCCTAGATGTCGACTTTGACCTACTGATTACTGACCTCGCTCCGATTGAGATCTTGCTCCAGCGAATCGGCCGACTTCACCGGCATTCGACCCGCAACGGGCTGAGACCAGCTGGGTATGGGGTACCCGAATTGACCGTTGTGGGTCCCGATGCTCCGTTCACCCCCACCGGCAGAGCGATACAAGGCACTGGTTGGGGCACGGTCTACAAGAACATGGTCGCCTTGGAGTTAACGCGCCGTCTTGTGGCTTCACGGCCGGCTATCGAGCTTCCCGGCGAATACCGCATTCTGATGGAGGCAGTCTACGATCCTGGCACAGTCGACGCGTTCGTCCGGTCTGAGGGCTGGAGCGAAGTCCAAAATCAGGTCGAAGGCACAAGCGCAAGCCATGAACTGCACGCGCGAGATTCTAGCCTCTCATTCGGCGAGTGCTACAGCAATAATGCACCAAAGTTCGCTTCGGAGATCATGGTGAGGACAAGAATCGGCGATGACTCGGTCGACGTGGAACTGGAGCCCCCCGCGCAATGCTGGTACGCCATTGGAAGCAGAGCTCCCGTTGTCACAATCCGACTCGATGAGGCTCTAGCGGCAGGCATAGAGAATCTCACTGAACTGAAGGCCGTGGGTTACATCGACGAGGACGGCGTATCTCGATATCGTCTAGGGAGCCTAACCCTGGCGTACGGCCCTGCCGGCTGGACAAAGTCTAGAGCCTAGACATTGTGGGCGAGAGTGTGAACCAACACTCAGTTGGACGAAATGCCCGCAGGTTGGCTCTGCCATTGAGATGGGGCTACATAGCCCTAGGCCAACGCGGCGACATTTTCGGTCCAACGTCGACCCGCACGCCCAATAGAAATAGAGACGCCCTCGCGCCCAATGCCCTGGACTTGCCGCCCCATACGCTATCCGTCAGGTCCGTGCACCGTCAGGGTTATTCCGGGCCGCCTTTCCGGCCGCTCGAAAACCTCAAGGAGCCCACTGCGCCGCCTTAAAGGGGCCGGGAGTTCACGGTAATCGACCTGGCGCGCGTGCACAACAAGTGTGCGGCGCGCCCATTAACGGGCGCGCCGCACACGTATGTTCTTACGACTCTCAGTGCCTCGGCCGCGAAGTCTCCCCAGTGGAAGCCGGCAGCACGGGCAACTGCAGCGCGTAGGCGGGGATCTCGCCTTCTAGCGTGCCGTAGAAGGCCATGAGTGCGTCGAGGTCTTCTTCGGTCAGCTCGCGGCCGAGTTGCACGCGGGCCATGATCTGCGTCGCGTCGCGCAGGTCCCAGACGGAGCCGTCGTGGAAGTACGGGTAGGTGCGGGTGATGTTGCGTAGGG